>Ga0115553_1001736_pt1 | contig 13578 bp, 16 predicted proteins | sample COGITO_mtgs_1103_2_FD_87284 | JGI IMG/M metagenome (GOLD analysis project Ga0115553, IMG submission 87284) | Pelagic marine microbial communities from North Sea - COGITO_mtgs_110331 | ecosystem: Environmental > Aquatic > Marine > Epipelagic | place: Germany:Helgoland, sampling site Kabeltonne... | reverse complement strand
TGGCCGAAACGCGTAGACCATATGTATTTCAGATTCCAAGACTCGCGCCAACACTTTAGCCTGCGCCATCACGTCGGCATTCAATTGGCTATGAGCCTCATCCCGATCACTGATATCGATTGCCGCGACAATGGGTTTACCATGAATTTGCCCTTGGTCGCTTACCAACAGCAGTGGCGTCGGGCAAAGCCGAATCAGGTTCCGATCTGTCGAAGTGTAAAATGCGCGTTTCAGCACACCATGCTGCCGTAAGGGCTTGAATATCATATGGGCCGAAATTTTTTCCGCACTCTTGATAATCTCCTCATACAACCGAGTAAATGTCACTACCTCAACATTGATGCGATAACCCACGGCCAGTAACGGCGCGACCAGGTCATGCAACCAGGCAGCCTTAGTCTCTTCAAGGGCCGATATAACACTGGCGCTGGCTTTCATTGCCATCACGGACGCCGGGCTCAGGTACAGCACCACCGTATAATTGACATCTGCGGTGGGTGGAATTTCCTTGATACGATTCAATGCCGAATGTTCTGATTCGTCAGGATCGATCACGACTAAAATATTGGGCATAGGGCTACCTGGATATGGGCATCAATGTAGCCTGTGACTATCATCCAACTAGCCATGCACAGCATTGATGCAGGTCAATGGCCGGTGAGTCGACGAGGTCAAGCGCACTCTGCGGCCGTCTCTGGATGGCGACTAATGACTGGCTAAACCATTCACTAGCGACCCGCTACCCTTACGCCAATAGGCTATGTTGAATCTCAATCGAGGGGCACCGTACCGCGACGCATGATCCCATGAGTGCAACAACGGCATTCAATCGCAGAATGACCGTCTGGGGGCGCCCTTTTCCTAAGTCCGCACACCTAACCTCGAGCATAGGGCGGATCCCGAATTTTCCCGTATCGTGTCTACCGCAGCCCTTGCCATGCCATTTCTGGAATCCTATCTGGTCGGCACAAGGTGCGCTGCCAGGTCCAGGATCACTGACCCCACACGGCAAACCAAGCTAGACTTCCAGGTGCACCAGGAAACCACTCACTACAAAAAATATCGAGGCTTCAACGACACACTGGCTGACGCAGGTTATGAGCGTACTGCCACCTTGAATGCTGGCTCGCTGAGGACCACCAGGCCCTCGAAAACCCTTGCTCCCTGCGCTTCAACCTGGCTTCTACCGAAGGATTTGAATTCCTGGCACTGGCGATCGGAGCAATGCTTATCCAAGACTGAGAATATTTGTTTGGCCGCCGATGGACTGTACGCATATCCTGTCTGCTATTGCCATTCTAGGTGTCTACCGCTTTCTGCAAAATACCCCCGCTCGCGAATCAGATCAGTAGTCAGCGCCCTTAAAATGACAGATACTACCGTTTATCAGCGCCATCGATCGCTATCTTCATTTTTTATATCGTAAGGAATCGACTATGATCGAATACATCCCCCCTACTATCGAGTGGGTCCGCAAGCAGGTTGAACTCTATGAAGCCAGTGGGGGCACGCAGGGCACCACACTAATGGAAACAGGTATGCCCTGTATCATTGTTACGCATTTGGGCAATCAGTCTGGGGCCATACGCAAGATACCCTTGATGCGAGTCAAGGTCGACGACAGCTACGTGCTGGTTGGCTCTATGGGTGGCCAGCCGAAAAATCCAGTCTGGGTCTATAACTTGCGCGCCAACCCGGAGGTTCAGATTCGCGATGAAACTGAAGTCTTCAATATGCGAGTGCGAGAAGTAACAGACGAGGCTGAGCGCCAAAAGTTGTGGGCCGCAAGCGCTGCTGCTTTCCCTCCTTACATTGACTATGAAGCCAAAACCACACGTAAGATCCCCGTGTTTGTCGCTGAACCGGTTTAAGCTAACCTGGACTTGAATTTAAACTGAGCGCCGCAGTGCGCACCACTAATATTTTTGGTGGTGCGTACTGCCTTACTCGCCTCCTCCGAGAGCCGTCACCATGGCCATCAAGAAGCCGAAATTCTATGTCATCTGGGAAGGCCGTGAAACAGGCATCTTTACTGACTGGAGCATCGCCCAACCGCTGGTGAGCGGTCATCCCGGCGCCAAATTCAAAAGCTTCGACAGTCATTCTGTCGCGGCAGCAGCTTTCGCTGCCGGCCCGGTAAGCCAGCCAAAGCGCTCCAACACAACCCGCACCCAACCCTTAAACCCTGGTCGAGTAATCAACCCCGATGTGGATATTACGATTTACTGCGATGGTGGCTGTGATCCCAATCCAGGACCTTCCGGTTCTGGCCTTGTTGTCTATCAAAAAGCCACATTGGTTGAGATGCACTACGGCTTATATCAACTCGCAGGGACCAACAACTCCGCCGAGCTGAATGCTTTACATCAGGCGATGCTGATCGCCCATAGCCGGTTAAAGGCCGGCTTTACCGTCCAGATTTTATGTGACTCGATGTATAGCATCAACGCCATGACGACCTGGGCCCTCGGCTGGAAAGCCAGAGGCTGGCAGAAGAAGGTCGGCGAGCTGGCGAATCGCGAATTGATCATGCAGATGCACGATGACTACTTAGCCTTGGATGGCCAAGTCGATATCGACCACATCAAGGCGCACGCCGGAGTTGAAGGCAACGAACTGGCTGATCGATTGTCTTTGATCGCGATTGAAAACCAGTGCGCGGACTTTCTACCTTTTGATGGACTCCACCAGGTTGCGGCACTGCTCGCCCGCTAGCCTTGAGGCACTGCTGGCCCATCAAGGCGCGATTGCCGGTTCTTCATTTCTGGGCTCTCGGGTTACCCACCAAGGACCCTTACCGACTCCGACTAAGACCGCCACGCAAAAACAGCAGCCGCCCGCAATCATCATCCAAGTTGACCAGCCCCAGTGATTCACCACTTGTGGTAAGCCCAGATTCAAAAACAAACCGGCAATGGGTGACAGGGTTGCGGTAATCCCAAAGGCTCGACCAACGCCATGAGGACTGATGCTCTCCGCCGTTTCTGAATAGATCGCGCACCATGACGGATAGATGAAGCCGGCAAAAAATCCAGTCATGGACCAAACCAGAATCAAGATGGCGTCTGAGACATCGACGGCCAGGTTGGCACCCACAAAGAAACACAGACCCGTTGTGACGCCACCAAAGGCAGTCACGAGCTTGCGCACCAGAAACTTGTCGGACAACCACCCTGAAATAAACACACTGATGGTAAAGACGATCCAAAAGTAAGACGTCACCGCAGCAGCATGGGCCGGATCTAACCGATGGTGCTGAACCAGATAAGTAGGAACATAGCCCGACACGGTAACGTATGTCAGCGCCCAGAAGACAATCACCAGCGACAAGAGCCACAAGCGGACGCTGCGATATACCAGCCGCCCATCATCATAAGCGTTGCCTGCCTCGGGCGTGGGACCCATTTGCTCTGATTCAGGCGTTTCGAGTTGAGACTGCAGGATTTGACCACGAACCCGCAAGCTCAGGTCGCGATAAAATATATAAATTAATAAGGCCGTGACGCCGGCCAAGGCTGCCGCGATCCAATACTGCGAGCGCCAGCCCGGCCAGATAGGTAGGGTTTGAGCGGCGACCGCCGTCGACATCAAGGCGCCGATAGTAAAGGCCAGAGATACCCAGGCGTATACCATGGCGCGGCCCATCCGTGGCGTCAGGTCTCGCGACGCCGCGTGTACCGCTGGGTTCATACCCGCCATTAGAAAACTGCCGGCGGTAAAGAGAAACGCCAGGGTCCAGAAGTTGGGTGACAAGGCGCCGAGCACGGAGATCACTGCATAGGCAAATACCGGCCAGATCATGAGGGGCCGGCGGCCAAACCGATCGGCTACTCGACTCAGGATTATCGCCCCGGCGCTATACACCAAACCAGCCACTGCGGCTACTTGGCCCCATTCCACCAGCGACTTGTCGAAGTCAGCAAGAATATATACCAGCACCGGGCCATTTTTCAGGGCCTCATACTGCTCCACCGCCCAGCCCAATACGATCAAACCCAGCAGCCACCAACGTAATCTACCCGTGGGGACGAAATCAATTTCGCGATGACGTAAGTAAGCAAAGAATGACGGCTTGGGCATAGGGCTTATCCGAATCAGCGAGCACACCTGACTATCTTACAGGTCACGCTTAAACACAAGCACCCCACTCAGCTTGCTGAACACAGGCTACTGGGTCCTTGACTCACTAGAGTCGCGGCAAACGAACTGCTAGAGTTGTCAAGGATTCATTGAGTAAAGGGATTGTTTTGCTGACTAACGCACAGAAACAGCATTACCTGGAAGAAGGCTATGTGGTCCTAGAAAACTTTGTTACTGATCATTGGCTGCAGAAACTCAACCAGGTCACCGCCGAATTCGTCAATCAAAGCCGATCAGTGACGGCGTCGAATCAACAATTTGATGTAGCGCCAAATCACTCGAGCAGCCAGCCTTGCCTACGACGCCTCAACAGCCCTGTAGACCAGCATCCCACCTACTGGGAGTTCGCCGCTCAATCAGAAATTGTTGATCTCTCCGAGGCGCTTCTCGGACCTGATATCAAGTTCCATCACGGCAAACTGAACTTCAAATGGGCCCACGGTGGCGAAGCAGTCAAGTGGCATCAAGATATTCAGTTCTGGCCCCATACCAACTACGACTTGCTCACTATCGGCGTGTATCTTGAGGATGTTATCCAGGGTCAGGGCGAAATGGGTTTTGTTCCCCGCAGCCATCTATTGGATCTGTACGACCAGTATGACGGCGAGCGCTGGACCGGGCATATCCAAGACGCCGACATACCCAGCCTACACGCAGAAAATGCCGTGTTTCCCGTGGGCCGCGCGGGCACCGTTACGATTCATAATTGCCGAACAGTTCATGGATCCTTGCCGAACCTGTCGGATAAAAAACGACCGTTGTTACTGCAAACCTACGCCGCCGCTGATGCCTTCGCCTATACCGATCTGGTACGCAAGCAACCCCATGGGGAAATGTTGATCCGAGGTAAAGCCGCCAAGTGGGCCCGCCATGATCCGCGGCCCTGCCAAGTACCGCCGACGAAGGTGGGCACAATTTTTCAGGCCCAACAGCAGGAGATGTAACGGTTTCGCCTGAGACGTTCTTGAACGTAACAATTAGCACCAAAAATTTGAGGGATATCTTGGCCAGAATCAAGCACACTATAATGAGAACTGCCTTTCGCTGCAGATGGGAGGCATTGCCAGGCCAGTTATTTGTATGCCACTCGCGTGCTAAGTTTCGCCTCAAATAAAACTGCTAGGCTGCTCAGGTCGTTGTCTCAGCTAAGCTCGATCCTGAGAGTCAATCAATTAATCATTCGACGGCATCCTGCATTGAATCTCATAGGGGCTCGGATCCATGACACAACATTTCGGTTATCGCACCACGGCCCTGGAGGCCATCAAGGGGATAGATCTGCGCGGCAAAACCGCCATCGTCACGGGGGGCTACTCAGGCATCGGCATTGAAACCGCAAAAGCGCTCATCGAAGCTGGCGCTGCAGTAACCATCGCTTGCAGAGATCTGGGTCGCGCCCAAGAGACTGCCGCGAAGATCGGTGCCGACGCCTTGGCGCTCGATCTGGGCTGTCTCGCCAGTATCAAACAGTTTGCGCAGGCTTACAGCGCTAGCCAACCGGCGTTACATATCCTAGTGAATAACGCAGCTGTTATGGCCTGCCCGCATGACACAACCAGCGACGGATTTGAACTGCAGTTCGGCACAAACCACCTGGGTCATTACGCTCTCACACGCCTGTTGTTGCCACAGCTAAAGAACGCAGACGGCGCACGCGTGGTTTGCCTGAGTTCAACCGGGCACTTGCTCAGTCCCGTGGTGTTCGAAGACATTCAATTCGAACAGCGTCTCTATGATCCATGGCTTAGCTACGGTCAAGCTAAAACGGCGAACAGCTTAATGGCCGTCGCTATGCAACAACGTTATCAGGCCGAAGGCATCGAGGCATTTGCGGTGCATCCCGGTGGCATTATGACGAGCCTGCAAAGACACATGACGCAATCGGATATCACGTCAAGAGGCTGGGTTGACGCCGAAGGAAACATCAATGAACGCTTTAAATCCGTCGCGGAAGGCGCATCAACTTCCACATGGGCAGCTACCAGCCCTACCTTGAATGGCCTTGGTGGGAGCTACCTTGAAGATTGCGGGTTTGCGACCATTCACAGGAGCCAACCCAGCGCACCTAGCGGTGTCATGCACTATGCTGTTGATGTCAATCTGGCAGAACAACTGTGGACCCTCAGCGAAACGCTCATCGAAACCAAACAGCCGGGCTACTTCGCCTGACGCGTCGTCGCTATTCGGCAAAGGATTCGCGAACCTCTTGGGCCGACGTACCTGGCAACGTTTGATCAACCAATCCTGCACTGCTTGAATTATTCAGCGATAGTCTTGTGTGTTACCCGTTGAGCCGCTATTGCCATCAGCCTATTCGGTAACGATGACGGTACTCGCCTTGGGACCTTGATCGCCTTGCTCTTCATGGAAGCGCACGGACTGGCCCTCTTTCAAGCTTTCGAACTCGCGATTCAGGACGCTGTTCCTATGAAAATAGAGCTCGCGCCCATCCAGCGTCATGATCACGCCGAAGTCCTGCTCCCAGGGTATCGAATGGATCATACCGGTCAAGGGCGCATCGTGATGCTTCACGTCATTACGTCTAACCTGAGCGGCACCCTTCAACTGTTTATACACCGCTTCGAAAGCATCGTGGATGGCGACGTAAGGATCCTCCCGTGCCTGCCGTTGATGTGCGTCGCGCGCGACTACGATTTCATGGCCAGGCACTTTGACGTCAATGCTGATGTGGAACAGGTTGCCCTTGGATTGATGCTGGTGGGGAGCATCAAACACAACCCGGCAGCTGATAACATTGTCATGATAGCGATCAAGCTTCTCAGCATACTCCCGAATCCTGGCATCAACTGCATCGGAAGGATCCATGTGACGAAAGGTGATTTGCAATGGTGTATGCATAAGCGGTAATTGACCCTTTGAGGAATGAGTTCAACTCGAGCTTAATGAATCAACTCTGCTGCGACCCTGATATGCGTCAAGGACTGTTTGGCCAGTATCAACCGCAAAGCTTAGATCTCGTATAGAGGCTCCGGGTCAGACTAGCAGTCTTGGTGCGCAGCGCTCGCTTGGCTGCTGAATCGACTCCAATTTCTTCCAGGTAGCCATCCAGCGAGTCATGGTTCTTGATCATCTCATCGAAAGCCGCCTGTAAATAGCCAGACCTGACCCCACCTACCGCAGCCAAACTAGCAGCGTCGAAGTGAGCCCCATAAAACACTTGCATCTTCGTCTGCATAAACTCACGCAGACAGGCTGCCTGGTTAGTCAGCAGATAGTCTTCCATGATCAACTTCTGTTCAACGCCCAACGCGGCAAGAATCAGAGCCGCGCCGAACCCTGTTCGATCCTTACCCGCGGAACAGTGCAGCAGAAAACCTGCGGGTGTATTCAGCAACTGCTCAAACAAAACACGGTACTCTGCGTGATGATCACGGGCTAGATCGCGGGTCACCTCTGTCATATAGCGAATGCGATCTTCTGCCGACTGGGACGTATCTTGGATACTTTGACGCAGCATATCGTTGCTACCAGGGGCGATGGGAATGGCCAGACGAACATCAAAGGGCGGATGCTGCGGCGAAGGATTGCCGGCTGCCTCATCCACCCGGCGCAGATCGCAGATAACGCCGATATTCAATCCTTCAAACAGGACATGGTCTGCTTCAGTCAGCATGCTCAGGGCACCACACCGAAACAACTGACGCCACTTCACCTGACGACCGTCAGCCGTGGGATAGCCACCGAAGTCACGAAAATTGAGGCTGCCTGTCATGGGCAGAAAACGTGAGGGCACTGTCGATACCATAATCGTAACTCTTTGACTGAAATTAACTGGGGGGCAATGCCCGAGATATCCAAGCGGACAGCTGAGCTTGCGCCACCAGCATTAAGTTTGCGGGCAGGGGCTAGTCTAACCTTGATTTTTGCTTTGATGCCACCATTACCCTTGCAGAACACCGGTACGCTGGTAACGTTTAACCGGCATTTAGGTCGCCAAAAAGTTGGAACTCTAACGGATTTTAGCTTTCTAACCGTTGCGCCCTAAAATAGTCGCGAAATAGGACCCAACAGGACCAATAGGACAGAAACCCCACTATTTACAATGACTTCTAGCGATAACGAAGGCTTGCAATTAGTTACCACAACCGTAAAATTTTACCGTCAACACCCAGGAGAGTACGAATGGCAGACGCGCAATTTATCACGGACAGCCGAACCTCGGCGGTCTCGACCAACAAGGTTTTACGCAGCACCTACATGTTGCTGTCAATGACTCTGCTTTTCAGTGCCGGCATGGCTGCTTTAGCGATGGCCATGGACGCACCCTATATGGGTTTTATGCCATTGCTCGTCGCTTTCGGCCTGCTCTTCGCTATCAGCAAGTTCCGCAATAGTGGCTGGGGTATTGTCTTGGTTTTCGCCTTTACCGGCATTCTCGGCTTCGCCCTTGGGCCCGTGTTAAATTATTACATGGCGTCGCAGGCTGGCACCCAGACTGTGGTTACTGCGGCCGGTTTAACCGGCATGATCTTTCTGTCTCTGTCAGGCTACGCCCTGCTAAGTAAAAAAGACTTTTCTTTTATGGGCGGTTTTTTGATGGCAGGCATGTGGGTCGTCATCGGCTCCATGTTACTGATGTTCGTCGGCTCCATGTTTGGCTGGCAAATCTCGGGTATGCATCTGGCGATCTCTGCTGCCATTGTGATGCTGATGTCAGGTTTCATCCTGTATGACACTGGTCGGATCATCAACGGCGGGGAAACCAATTATATAATGGCGACTGTGGGCTTGTACCTGAACATCTACAACCTGTTCACTGCGCTACTGCATCTGACCGGTGCATTCGGTGGTGACGATTAAGTATCCCCCGATTCAATTCGTGATTTTGCGCTTAAAGGCGCAATCCATGAATGCCGGCAGGCCTTTCGCGCAGTCGCAGTATAGTACTGAGTGGCGAGCCGCCCCCAAGTAACGATATCAAGCAAAAAGAGCCCCGGATTGCACATCACGCCGGGGCTTTTTTTTGAATCACTGTTTTAAAGACCCGAATGAGTGGTATAAGAACACATTCTCAAGCCCCAGTAAGAAGCAGCCCCCATGAAGTTTTTAATTGTTGTTCAAGGTGGTCCCTATACCTCACAGGCATCACTCTCTGCCTGGCACTTTGCGCGCGCTGTATTGACTCGCGGACACGAAATATACCGAGTTTTTTTCTATCATGATGGCGTTTACAACGCTAACGGCCTGCTCTCACCACCCCAGGATGAAGTCAATCTGCACGAGGCATGGCGCTTGCTAGCCGTAGAAAATGACCTGGAATTAGTCATTTGTGTCGCCTCAGCACTCCGTCGGGGGATACTCGATCAAACCGAGGCCAGCCGTTACGAGAAGCCCCTGGGCAACGTCGAAGCACCTTTTATTATTTCTGGCCTGGGTCAACTGATTGACGGTACGATTAACGCTGATCGCACCATGACCTTTGGATCCTGATGAAAAAGCTGCTGTTCGTCCAATCCCACCCGCCCCATGGCTCACTGTTTGGCCAGGAAGGCCTGGATGCCATCTTGGCTGGGTCAGCATTCATTGAGTGTGGCGTGCTGTTTCTGGGTGACGGTATCTACCAACTCCTCAAGGACCAGCAAACCACCGCATTGGCTAGCAAAAACTTTTCCGTCAGCTATCAGGCGCTACACGATTATGGGGTTGAATCACTGTTTTGCAGCGCCGCTGACCTGCTCGCGCGCAACTTAACTGTCGCTGACCTGATAGTGACACCCACTCTGCTGGATGCCACTGAGCTTGCTGCGGTATTGCGCGATTATGATGGGATCCTGGACTTTTAAATGATTCTACATACCCTCAACAAATCTCCAGACCATCCAGCATTGAACCGCTGCGCAGGCTTTATCAGCGATGGGGATTGCCTGATATTAATCGAAGACGGTGTCTACTGCGCGGCCACCAACGACTCATCGACACTCAATAATCTGTTGCTGCGCGAAATACCGGTCTTTTGCCTGCAGGCCGACGTGGAGGCCCGCGGCTTGTTAAATCGACTCAATCCGGCGGTGCAATTAATTGATTACGAGGGCTTTGTGACCCTCAGCACCGAACAAACTAAGAGCAAGCGCTGGGGATGAGACTAGACTGCGACAACGAAGGTTTTCTCAGGGATTTGGCCGATTGGACGCCGACGGCGGCCGCACAATTGGCTGCAGCGGAAGATATCCTGTTGACCGAATCACACTGGGAAATCATTACTCTGATACGGCATTATCATGGGCAATTTAACATTTCGCCGCCAACCCGCGTTTTGGTCAAAGTCGTCGCTGAGCAGTTAGGTCCAGAAAAGGGTCGAAGCATCTATATCATGCAGCTATTTGGCGGCAAGCCCGCAAAATTAGTAGCGAAGATCGCCGGATTGCCTAAGCCGACTAACTGCGATTAAGCAAACCCCAGGATATCCCGCAAGCCGACCACTTCACCGACAATGATTAAGGTGGGTCGTTGCAGTTGCTCACGCTTTACGCGCTCAACCATATTACTCAACGTACCCACCACAACCTTGGCATTTGGCAGGGTACCATTAGAGATAACCGCCATCGGCGTCTCTGCGCCGCGCCCATGGAGAATGAGCTGCTGACAGATTTTTTCTAGTCCACCCAAGCCCATATAAAACACAATCGTCTGATTCTTGTGCGCGAACTCCTGCCACGCCAGATCGACTTGGCCATTTTTAGGGTGACCGGTTACGAATCGTACCGACTGGGAATAGTCTCGATGGGTCAGCGGGATCCCGGCATAAGAGGCACAACCTGATGCTGCGGTGATGCCTGGGACTATATGAAACGGAATGTTAGCTGCCACGAGAGACTCAAGCTCTTCGCCACCTCGACCAAAAATAAAGGGATCACCGCCCTTCAGGCGCAGCACGCGATACCCGGCGCTGGCGAGTCTCACCAATTTATCGTTGATAGATTCCTGCGGTGTCGACTTGTCTCCACCTACCTTGCCAACGTATTCCTTGGTGGCATCGCGACGAGAACCCATGTAATTCGCGAGATTCGTCATTCCGGCAGGTACCAGTGACTCGAGCAGATGCCGCAGCATGCGAGTCAACACCGGCGACTTACCGCCCGTTGAAATAGACAAAACGACGGGAGATCGATCGACGATTGCCGGAAAAATTACCGAGCAAAGGCCGGGTTTATCCACAACATTCACAGGGATCCCGATGGCGTTCGCATCATCGGCAACCTGCTGGTTGACCTGACTATTTTCTGTGGCGCTAACGACCAGGGATTTACCGGATATATCGCTCGATGCATAAGCGCGAACACATATTTCATGGTGCTCAGCTGCCAACAACACCCTGAGTGGCGCACAAACCTCTAACGCAACCACGGTGATATGCGCGCCCGCTTGCACTAAGAGATCAGCCTTGCGCAGTGCGATCTCACCACCGCCAACAAGCAAACAACGGCGCGACTTCAGGTCAAAATGAAGGGGTAAATAATCCATATAAGTTCGACCTTAGGAGAAGCTAATCTCGCTGACACCATTCATATAGCCTTGCAGCACCTGCGGAACCCGGATCGAACCATCTGTTTGCTGATAATTTTCCAGCACAGCCACCAGCGTTCGACCAACAGCCAAGGCCGAACCGTTGACCGTATGAATCAGCTCAGGTTTACCCGTCTCTGGTCGGCGCCACCGTGCTTGCATCCGGCGAGCTTGAAAATCCTGAAAATTACTACAGGATGAGATTTCTCGGTACTTGCCTTGGCCCGGCAGCCAAACTTCCAGGTCATAGGTCTTGGTAGACGAGAAGCCTAAGTCACCACCACACAGGTTCACCACTCGATAAGGTAAGTCAAGTTGCTGCAGAATCGTTTCCGCATGGCCAGTCAACTCCTCCAACGCAGCGGTAGAATCTTCCGCTCGCACCATCTGTACCAGTTCCACCTTATCGAACTGGTGCTGACGAATCATGCCTCGAGTATCCTTGCCATAACTGCCGGCCTCACTGCGAAAACACGGTGAATGACATACGAATTTCACAGGCATCTCAGTGTTGCTGAAGATATGGTCGCGGGCGATATTAGTAACGGGTACTTCAGCGGTTGGAATCAAATACAATCCACGCTCATCTTCAAGCTTAAACAGGTCTGCTTCAAATTTTGGTAATTGGCCGGTGCCACGCAAAGATTCAGCATTAACAACATAAGGAACGTAGACCTCCTCATAACCATGCTCTGCCGTATGCACATCCAGCATAAATTGGATCAGCGCACGGTGCAGTCGCGCTAACGGGCCACGTAAGGTCACGAACCGTGAACCGGCAATTTTGGCTGCCACTTCAAAATCTAGCATCGAACTGGCTTCCGTCAGATCAACATGATCTTTCGCTACAAAATCAAATTGGGGTAGATCACCCCAGCGATGCAGCTCCTCGTTGTCGTCTTCGGACTTGCCTGCGGGTACTGACTCATGCGGTAAATTCGGGATACTCATTAACCAGTCATCCAGTTCCTGCTGGACCGTTTCTAGCTGGCTTTTCGCGGCCCCTAGGCGATCACCCAAGGTTGCAACCTCGGCTAACAGAGGCGCGACATCCTCACCACGCCCCTTCGCTTGACCGATGCTTTTGGATTTGGTGTTGCGCTCTGCCTGAAGGCTTTCAGTTTCAATCTGAAACCCTCTGCGCGCCTCTTCAAGGCGTTCATACAGGGCAATATCCAACTCAAAATTCTTGATTTTGAGACGAGTTGCCACCTGGGCGATATCTGTGCGAAGTAGTTTTACGTCAAGCATGGTCGTTACGCTGAAGCCGATTTAATTTGGGACGCTATACTAGCAGAAGATGAGGCGCTTAAGGTATTTGCCGTGCCAGATACATACCCAAGGCCACTGCAAGAATACAGACGATGACACTGCTGCCAATATAACCCAGGGCAGCAATAAATCGACCCTCCTCCATCAGACCCAGCGCCTGCAGTGAAAAACTGGAGAAGGTCGTGAATGCGCCCAGGAAACCCACCAATAAAGCTGACCGCCAAATGGGCGCCAAGAGACTACGCTCCACCAGCACAATGAAAAGAATACCGATGACAAATGAACCCAGAACGTTAATTAACAGTGTGCTGTAAGGAAATTTGACCCCCATAAGGATGTTAGCCCACAGGGTCAGACCGTAGCGAGACAAAGCACCTAGCGCGCCCCCGAGGCCAATGGCGATGAGTTCAAAGGTCATAGCAGCGTTTCACAGTGGCTTGAGTCTCGGGGCTTTGCGCCTTGGGTCGCTGATCAATGACGGGCATATTGTTTCACTCAAGCCTTGGGGCTGCGGGTTTTTGCATAGCGCTGGAAGTCACTCGCTTGATTTTGATCCATCAGGCGCTGCAATTTCTCTCGAATCTGAATTTCCAAGCCTCGGTCCACGGGCTCATAATATTTTCGAGCAGCAATTTCTTCGGG
>Ga0115553_1001724_pt1 | contig 13619 bp, 10 predicted proteins | sample COGITO_mtgs_1103_2_FD_87284 | JGI IMG/M metagenome (GOLD analysis project Ga0115553, IMG submission 87284) | Pelagic marine microbial communities from North Sea - COGITO_mtgs_110331 | ecosystem: Environmental > Aquatic > Marine > Epipelagic | place: Germany:Helgoland, sampling site Kabeltonne... | reverse complement strand
TGGTGGTGCTCGTGCCGTCGTTTTTCGGCGACGACGCGCCGTTCGCCGAAGACATTCTTCTTCTTAAAGAGAGATCTCTGCGTTTGAATTCTCTCTCGTCGTCGTCGTCGTCGGAAAAAAAAAGCGGTTTTTGTGTCTTCTCACTCCCTCTTCTTCTTATGAATGAGGAAAATGAGACGCTTTAGCAGAGATGATGCCCTCTCTTTCGTTCTCTCTCTCTCTTTCTTTCCTCCAAAGGAGAGTTATAGTGTAGTGCAAGACGCAGAAGAGAGAAGAGAGAAAGGTGTGACGATGAATTCAATTCTGAAATTCTGTTTACGAGTTTTGATTGGTTTTTTTTTCTCACGTTTGAAGAAAAAAGCGAGAAAAGCAGAGAAAAGAGAAAAAGAAAAAGAGAATTCGAGAAGAAGAGCAACACAAACACAGACACGCGAGAGAAAGAAAATTTCTCACACGTTTTTGGTCGAAAAAAAAATGCCTCAAATTACACCAACCATTTCTCTCAAAACATCAGAGAGTACTTACTTCTTAGGTAAGTTTTCTCTCACAACAAATGACGCATGACTAGAAAGGAGACTTATTAAAAGAGAATACGAAGAAGGAAAAATAATGTCGGCATCGTGCGCGCGATGCGGATATACCATTTACTTGCGCGAAGCGTCCGAGCTGATTTCGTGTCAGAGCTGCAACTTGACGCACGCGACGGAGACGTTGTTTAATGATGCCGATGATGATGATGAAAACGAAGATGCGCTCGTTACGACGGGTGGAGGAAAAAAGATGATGAAAACAATCTCCAACGCCGCCAGTTTCTTGTACAAGTTCAACATCGAACCGAAAAACCCGGACGGGACGAAGATTGGGAGCGAACGAGACGACGAAAATGTGAGCAGAGAACGAAGAGCGACGGTGGACGAACCGTGTCCGAAGTGCGACAATCACGTGTTGAGGTTTTATACCATGCAGTTGAGGAGCGCGGACGAAGGGCAGACGGTGTTTTACGAATGCGAGAAGTGCAAACACACGTTTTCGCAGAACAATTGATTCTTTTTCTCTCGTCGGAAGTGTTGCTCTCGTCAGAAGTGCAAACACACGTTTTCGCGGAAGAGTTGATTCTTTTATTCACGATGACGATGGGCAAAGAAGAAGAAAAACAACAACAACAACAACAACACATTCCGTGGCGTCCGAGAGATTTCTCGAGCGTGAAGAATCATCCTTTGAGCGGGATAACTTTCGCGCAGTGGTATCGGTTGGTGAGGAAGTATCGCGGGGACATCGAGTACTTTCGGTATTTCCCTCGACTGGTTTTTCTGACCGTGATGTCGATGTTCAACGCGCTCTTTGCGTGCGTTGAGATGGTGTGTTACGGTAGCGCGATTTCTAAAACGATCGTTGACGATGATCCGGTCATCATCGTCGGTCATCCGAGAACTGGGACGACGCATTTGCACAATCTTTTAACTCTAGACGAGGATTCGTTTTACACGTGCACGACGTTTGACGTCGGGTTTCCGAGTTCGTTTCTGTTGTTTCCAAAACGAGTGAGGGAAATGTTAAAAACAATCATGGACGACACGAGACCTATGGATAACATGAGATTGGCCCACGATTCGCCGCAAGAGGACGAAGTGGCGACGAACCAGTTATCCAGTTGTCTCGCGTCGCCGTACGCGCCTTTGATGTTTCCAAAATTGGAAGAAAAGTTTCGACCGTTTTATCGCTTGGACGGAGAAGACGAAGAGTATCCGTGCAAACTGGAAGACGCTCGAATTTGGCGCGATAATTTTTGGTATTTCGTGCAAAAAGTCACGTATGCCGCAGAAAACAGTCGAAAGAAAGACGATGCTCCGAAGAAGAAAAGACGAAGATTGGTGTTGAAATCGCCCGTGCATATGGCTCGGATCAAACTTTTAGCGCGCATGTTCCCGAAGGCCCAGTTTTTAGTGTGCCATCGTCACCCGTACGAAACCTTTCAAAGCGCGGCAAATATGGCCGATAAGTATTACTGGTCCTGTTTCTTGCAAGCACCCAGAAATCGAGAAGAAATCGAGGAGTTTATATTTCGACAAGGTGAGATTTTACACGACGCGTACGAGAAGGATTTGAAAGATATCGATGATCTAACACCCCGCGTGATGGAAATTCCTTTCAAAGAGTTGGACGAAAAACCGCTTCAAACTTTAGAGAAGATTTACAACAAGTTTGAGTTTAAACCCAGAAAAGAAAAGTACAAAGGGAGCGACGCAGAAACGAAAGCGAAAGCATACATCGAATCCGCGGCGTTAAAAACCTTCAAGAAGAACGCGTTCTCGGCGGATTTGAGCCGAGCGACGAAAAGAGAAATCAACCGGCGCTGGAGAACGTGGTTTCGCTTGTTCGATTATACCAAGTTTTAGGACACAAAGTAAAACACGACGATTTTAGTAGGTAGATAGATAATATGTTTAGATATAGATATAGATATATTTAGTATATAATTTAAAGTTAGATATACAACGCGCGTTATCCTCATCATAACAGAGCCACATTCGTTCGTTTTCGTCGTTTTCTTCTTCTTCTTCTTCTTCTTTGACTTCTTCTTCTGTCTCTCTTTTCATACCGAAAGCGCGCATTCACAAAACTTTCTTCCTCTTGAAGAACGCCTTCAAGTAGAAAATCTGCCAAAATGCCAGCCCAACGCAAACGACCAAACTAATCAATCCCATCCAAACGACTCTGGAATTCGTCGCCTCGTTCTTATCTCGCATGTCTGCCTCCAATTTCCTCAACTCCAACATCGTCTCGTGCACTTCGATCAAATCCGCCTCCAACCTTCGCAACGACTTCGTAAACACGTCCACGTCTGTCTCCTTTGCAATCTTCCCCCACGTTGTCGCCGCGACTCCAGACTTCCACTCCAAACTCACTCGGTGCTTCGCGCGATCTTCCGCCGGTATTTGCGCCGCAAAAAAGCACGCCTTGTAATCGCCGCCAACCTCCGCGGTGAAGCCGTAATCACCCTCCGAAACGTCCTCAAACTGCTTCACCACTTTCTCGTTCGGATCGAACAGTTTAATCGACAACTTCACGTTATCTATAGATTTAAACGAAAATAATACTATCGCGCGCTCGTTGTGTTCTTCCGAGACGCACTTCATGTCGTCGTACTCCGAGTCTCCGCGGTGCACGAGATCGAATTCCAACGCCTCCGCGACAAAGAATCCATCGTAAACGTCGTTTTTTCTCCACGTAATCATCATCGCTAAAGAAGAGAAAAGGAAGAAGAAAAACGACGACGAAAATGACGGTTGTTTAAACCTCCTCGTTCTTCTTTTTAAACCTTTCGTCGTCGTCGTCATTTTCGTCGTCCCAGGTGAATTCAATCAGTGAGAGTGATTGATGTGTGATGATGATGATGATGATGATGAGAGCAGTGAGTCGTCTTTTTTTATGAATTGTGGTGTACTTTTGAAGCAGTTTTGGTGAAAAAAGGAAGCTTGCAGAGAATTTTTCATTATCGCGAGCGAGAAAAAAAAAATACCACAAGTTTATTATTCAACGCGTGAGTGCATGGAAGTTCTTCGTTTACAGTAGTAGTGTTATTATTAATCCGCTTTCTTAGTATTACGAGTCACTGCTGCGTTCTTTTTTTCGCCGGTGGCGTCGTTGGCCAAACCGCCGACGGAGAACACCTCTCTCGCTTTCTGCGTGCGTATTTGATACGGATGCGCCATCCATACGCCTTTCCAAGCGCGTTTTTGCGTCCAAAACATGGGAACGGTAAGTATGCCCTGGATGGAGACGACCAATACGATCATCACGATCGTTTCGCCCGTGGTGCATTGCCAGCACACCGCGGTGGCGACTTGTAAGGCGGTGTGTAAAATTTTCACGGTGACGTCCCACGTCGGTCGCGCGCTGTGCATCAAGCTAATGATTGCAGCCGTGACGACGACGACGATGAATCCAGAGAAGCGTTCTAACTGCGGACAACGGAAGTTTTCAACAAGTTTTAAATGTTTCGTGTCCGAATCTACTGTTGCGTTGGCACTTTCGAAAACCACCGATGTGGCGGCGTGAATCGAGAACCAGCCATAGAACATTGCGTGGATGCGCATCGCCAATAAAAAGCGCTCACGCATTTTCGAGTATAACGACGTCCTCGTGACGCTAGAATAGTACATGAGAAACATAAGCGCGACAAAGAAGATGTTCGGTGCGTGCGAGAGGAACAGCTTTTTCCTTAACTTGGCGCAGGCTTCCGGACTCGCAATTTTTCTAACTTTTCGGTAAAACTTATGTGCCGAGGCGAATAGAAAGCCCGAAAGTAAAATTTCGGCGTACGGGTCGCATACGTTCGCTAACGCTTTTTGTATAGAGACGTAGAAACGCTCTCTGTCGAGCCGCCGAAGCTCATTCGCCAAAGCGCGCAAGTTCAACGCGTCCATGGCGGCGATCGTGCACTTCGTCACTACGCCGGTGGCGACGCGTTCGTCTTCGCAGTTCTTCGCGCACGAGAGGAATGCTCGTCGCGTGATTGTGCCCATCACTTGCGGATCTTCCCGACTGCAAAAATTTGCATGAATCTCTCGATGAATGCGCTTTGAAGTTGTTACAACGATCGGTTCCGCTTCGGAAGCGTTGCAATCTCGAACGATTTGGAGCGTGGCTAATTTCACCTTACTCGACGACGCTTGGAAGAGCGAGGCAACGGACGAGAGAAGTGCGGTGTCTACGCCACCATTGCTTGTATTTTTCTTGTTGCGAGATGAAAACGCTGACTTATTGAAGCGAACGTACGTTCGAATCATCACCGGTGTCACGTTCATGTGCTGGTCTCGCTCCAAAATCGAATATTCCAACGTCGTGTTCACCTCCGGATCCAAGCACACTTCTTGGACTTCATCGTTAAACTTAATGTTCAAATAGGAATTTTCGCCCAATAAGTTCGCGCCGATGATAGCAATAGATGCGACGTAACCCGACAAAACCGAGCGCGCGCTCACGTGGAATACTTGTGGTTTTGTAGCATCTCCGATCATTTTTTCAACTTTCGTCATTATCTCAATGTTTCGATGTCGTACAGAGACTGAATTTCTTCCGCGTTCAACGACGACCGTCGCTTTCGTTTTTTCGTCTTGAACGCTATTCCGGACGCCCTTGACGAAGGCTGCGCGCAGCCGATTGAAAAGAGAGTTGTCTCCGGAGTGAAATATCGACTGAGCAAATTCGGTTTCAAGAACTTGAGGGTCGCTTACCCAGAAGGAAAAAGAAACGCAACCAGGTCTGACTGTTCCCAATAAATCATTGCTGTTATTATCGTGCGGAAAATCTTTTCCATCGGTAGTTCTTGCTCTCGGCGACTGCGCTGCTTCTTCGCCGCCGTCGCCGATGGCGAGCGGTTCCATGTGTAAAGCGTCGCGAACAAAATGCACGAGATCCGGATGTAAATCTGGCGGCGACGCGTTTTGCACTTTGACGTGCACCCCATCTTCCGAGGCTTGATTCAGCTCCCACGAACGTCTCACTTCCATTTCGGCTTCGTAGGCCGTTTTACGCATGGCATGGAATACCAAGCGATCACTTTTTGTCAGTGCCGGAGGAGATACGGAGAAGATGTCTGGAGAAATATCCGAGAAGATGTCTGGAGAAATATCCGGGATGACCAATTTTGCCACCGGATTATACGTCGAACCTCCAACAAGCGCTTTATCAAACGCAGCTTGTTCGAGACCATATTTACCAATTTCTTGTGTATATTGATCGCGTTCGTTTCTGAAGGCGTTTCCGATAGATTTTACGTGCTCCTTATCCAAATTTTGTTGTTGTTTCCTGATATCTTCCAAAGACTCTTCACTCGCATCTCTCGAACTATCACAAACGAACGATCCTCCTTCTTCCTTTTTCCTCGTCGTCGCGACACATCCTCTCGCGCTTCTTTCCCCGGCGTTACTACTGCGTTCCGCCGTCGCTTTTTCGTCCCCGTTCGACGTCCTCCGACCTTCGATCAAATCGTACTTTCCCGCCCGTTTCAACCTCGCAATCCGATGCACGTTCAAACTCTCTCGACAACTCTTCATCCCGTACTCAAACTCATCCTTCAAGTGCGGTTTCCTGCACTGCTGACAGAACAAAACCGAAGCGCCGATACTCGGCACGAACGTGCTCGACGTCCTCAGCACGCACGCGTCGCAACAGAAGTATTTGCGAAACTTCGACCCTTTTTCATTCTTCTGCTCGTTCTCGCACATTTTACACAAAATCGCGCCGTTTCTTTCCATCTCGCCTTTCCTCGGCCTCCCTTTTCTGCCTCGATTGATCGATGCGTTGTACGCCTTTCGTTGTTCCTCAAGCTTGAACCGTTTTTGCTCTCGCGGCGATAACGTTTGTTGCTCGTGCGACGGGATTATGCGCGACTCCTCCTCACCGTTCCTCTCTTTCCTCCTCGCGACACCTTTCGATTGGCTCTCTTTTTCTTCTTCTTTTTCGAGTGGGAGGATTTCCTCTTTCTCCTTCTTCCCTTTTTTCTCGTCGATCTCTTTTCGCATGCTCTCGTTCGCCACTCGAAATGTCCTCCCGTCGAACGCGATCGAATCTTTCGTCCATCTCTTGAACAACGGCTTTCGCACTAAAACCGTCATCGAATTCGATGCATCATCCTTATTAAACTTCTTTAACCCCGCGACTTCTTGTTGGACGACGAGAACGTTGTTTTCGCCTTCGATGTCCTCTTCTTCTTCGACTCTTTCTCCGCTCTTATTCTTCTTCATCTTCTTCGATAAGCGATGTCGATGATGACGATGAGGATGTGTTCTTTCACGCGATGATCTTTGCCCGAAACCATCCTTTACCGTTGTCCTCTCGTTGTTCTTCTTGTCGTCGTCGTCTGAATCGTTGGTGGTGGTGTTCTTCCTGAAGCGGTTCGACGATCGAGTCTTCGAGGACATGTTCACTTTTTTACCTCCTCCTCGCGAGAACTTCTTCTTTCTTTATCTGTTTGAGACGGAATGAAGTTTCAATGTGTTTGTTGACAGAAGGGGTTATCTTGCTGCTGAGTCCTTTGTTTGTGAGGGAAACAGTTCCGGAAACTTTTTTGGCGTGAGGAAAGAAAAAGAAAATACTATTCAGGTTGGTTCTGAATGTAATGCAAATGTATGTGGTACCAGGTACAACAGGACTATGTTAATGAGCTAATGAACGTTACGCATGTGCCTTTTCAAGCTACTAGATGTACGAAAAGCTTTATCGCACACATCGCATTCGTACGGCTTCTCATTCGTGTGAATACGCATGTGGGTATTCAAACTACCAGATTGAGTAAAACGCTTCTCGCACACATCACATTCGTACGGTTTCTCCTTCGTGTGAATACGCATGTGGAGTTTCAAATTACCAGAATAACGAAAACGCTTCTCGCACATATCACACTCGTACGGTTTCTCGTTCGTGTGAATTCGCATGTGCTTTGTCAAATTACCAGAATCACTAAAACGCTTCTCGCACACATCACATTCATGTTGTTGCGTTCTCTTTCTCTTCACTCCTTTAGTCGTAGTCATCTCTTCTTCTCGTATCTGTTCGTTCATCTCATCATCATCATCATCATCATCATAATCAGGTATTCTCAAACACAACACCTTTGGTTCTTCTTTCTCTCCCTTCAAGACCGTCCTCGCGTTCACCGCTCTTTTCGGATGTGGATTCTTTCTTCGTCCTCCCATTATTACTTTTATTAGTATTAGTAGTATCTCGAGAAGAGTTAAAACGAAGAGTTGATGATGCGAGAGACGTATGAAGTAAAAATGTCTGAAAAAATGTTCTTAAACTATTGTCAGAAAAGCTCTCACTCGCGTCTTCTTCTCTCTCTTCTACTTTTTCTTTTCGACACGAGAAATCGACCGATATCGACGTCGTCTCCACGCATAGCATCATTCCCGTCGTTCCGTTGTCGTTTTGATGAATCTGCAGTGATGGGGTGGTTGTTGGTCGTCGTAAAAAAATTCGATCGCTCTCGAATGTTCTCCGCCGGGTCCGCGAATTCGAGCGCTTTCAAATAGAGTTTCGTCAGCGCCGCGATGCAGCACAACAGCGGGCCGAAGACGACGCCTTGCGAGGTACATTTTTCTATCACGCGGTTCGCAAAATCATCGTCATCCCTTTCGTCTTCGACTGTTTTTTTTCGTTTCTTCTTTCTCTTTTCCTTTTCGAGAAGCACGTCTAGGTACAAGTTTTCGGTGGTTTTCGCCACGGCGGACCAGGAATACTTTTGCAAAATCTGATCGCCGAGAGCTTCGCGCTCGCGATCTCCAATTTCACCGTTTGCGACGAGCGCTATGGCTTTTTCGAGCTGCTCGAACAAACCAGAAACCGTCGGCGGGGCTAAAAAAGAGGACGTTATTTCTTTTGGTTTTCCCGCTTTCAGTTTTCTTCTTCTTCCTCCCGTTCCAGTTTCCATCGTTGATTTCTTCTCCGACGCCGCCGGAGAAGTGACCATCGTGACTCCCGGTAACACTTCTGGAACGCCACCGACGCCTGTCGCCACCACCACCAACCCGCAACTCGCGGCTTCGACAATAGCCGTACAAAATGCCTCTGTCAACGAACAATTCAAAAAAATATCCCCTCGACGTAAAATATTCGGCACGTTCTCGTGCTTCGCATCGCCTAAGAACTCTACTTTTCCTTTGCACTCTTTTTCGTGCGTTTTTTCGCACACTTCGCGTAAATGCGGTTCCATCGGCCCCGATCCTGCGATTATGAAACGCACGTTTTTATTCCGTTTCAACGTCAACGGAATGAGTTTCGCGAGAAGGTGAATACCTTTCCGGTACGTCAAACGCGAACAGACGACGATCGTAACCTCCTTCTTGCCACTTCTTTTAGCGCTGCCGCTATTACTGCTATTATTGTTACTTTCACTACCACTACTTCTGCTGCTCGATTTACCTTCGCTTCTCTTCTCCGTCGCGCGAGAAGGAGGATAAAACGCCTCCCCGTCCACGGCGTTTGGAATCACTTCAATCTTCCTCGGATCAAACCCGCGCAACTCGTACACGACCTCTTCCTCTTCCTCATCATCTCTTCCTTTCCTCTTCTTCGTTTTCTTCCTCCTCACCGGCACAACGTTCATACCACCTCTCAAACACGTGTTCTCCTTCGCCGCGTTGGTCACGCACACCGCCCGATCCGCCTCCCCGAGCGTCATCCGCAACACCTTATTGCTATGAATGCTCGCCACGTCGTCGTTCATCCCAAACAAAGAGTGGTCCGTAAAAACCACGCACGGTATCTGTAACGTCTTCGCGTGTAACACGCACTCGTGCGATAAAGTCCCGCCTTGGTGCGCGTGCACCACGTTCACGTTTTCTCGTACGCACGCGATTCGGAAAATTTTCAAAACACCAAAAATCGTCGGAAAACAGCAGTTGGTACCTCTGATGGTCACTCTCGGGACGTAATACACTTTGACGCCGGATTTTAAGTACCGGACGCCAGAGTACGTTTCGTTGGTGTTCGAATCAGTGTTGTTGTTATCATCGTCGTCGTCGTCGTTGTACGAGTGCGTGAACACGCACACTTTGTGGCCTCTTTCCGCGAGTTTACCGGCGAGATGCGCGATGTGTAATTCGACGCCCCCGACGTGCGGGAGGAAGAAATCGGAGACGAAACAGATGGAGAGTTTTCTTTGATGATGAGTATCGCGAGACATGATCACGATAATAACGATAACGAAGGAGGAGGTGGTGGTAGCACTCGTTCGACGAGCAACGGCCGCAAACCGCGATGTATGTCGCGTCTTATGGCCGCTTTATGCGGTGCTTTTGTGCGCGTAAAAAGAGTGCGGATTTAGGTGAAAATACTCTTTGTGTGATGTCTCTCTCTATTACATATGAAAGTATAACGCACTCTCTCTTAGCAGCTACCTCTACATGGTGTGCGGCGAAAGCTGATTGTGGAATTTCGGGCTACCCCCGCTAAGACTATTATTTATTCCACCAGCACCGCTGTTACTATGACTCCGTCTCGAGGGAAGAAGACTTTTGCCGCCGCGCGAAACGCTCCAGAAGCGCATGCGCTTTTTGAACTTTCTCGTAAACGCTTTCAAAATTTCCTCGCAGACGATGACCGGGAAGGAGAGCCATAAGACCGCTTTCCACTCTTTCCAGGAGAGATAGCTCACGCTGAAGGTGATGTTCATCCACGGGACGTATAAGATCATCACGTGTAAAGCCATGGAGATGAAGATGGCGCCTAAGAGCCATTTGTTGGACCACGGCGGGTGTTTCAATAAACTCGAATTCTCCGATAAAGCGTTCAAGGCGTTGAACATTTCCACGGTGACGAGGACAGTCATGGACATGGTAGAAGGACGGCGGTCTTTGAATATTTGACACGAGTAATCGTGGGCACCTTCGACGCACTGCTCGAACGAGGTCAAATCGTTCCAGGAGAGGAGAGGACCATTTTCAAAGTACATGAACCACCACGCAAAGGCGACGACGGTGACGATGCCGACGTACACGCCGACAATCAAGTATCGAATGAAGAGCCACGAGTCAACGATAGGTTCCGTGGGTGATCGCGGGCGTTGTCGCATGATGTCTCGATCAGGCTTGTTGAACCCGAGCGCGGTGGCGGGTAAACCGTCGGTGACTAAGTTTACCCACAGGAGTTGCACGGGGCACAAAGTCTCCGGCATGCCCAACGCCGCGGCGATGAAGATGCACACGACTTCGCCAATGTTCGAGGAAACCATGTATCGAATGAACGCTTTGGTGTTGTCGTAAATAGCGCGACCTTCAGCGACGGCAGAAACGATGGAGGCAAAGTTATCGTCGGCGAGAACCATATCGCTCGCGTGTTTCGCCACCGCCGTGCCGGAACCCATGGAGATGCCGATGTCGGCTCTTTTCAAAGCCGGGGCGTCGTTGACGCCATCGCCAGTCATAGCGACGACGTGCTTTTGCATCTTTAACAGCTCCACTAACTTTGCCTTGTGCGCGGGTTCGACGCGACTGAAAATAGTCAAACGCGTCGCAGCTTCCGATTTTTCGCGATCGGATTTCAACTCGTCAAAGTCCACGCCTTGTAAACTCGCGCCGTCTGGAACGATTGGTTCGCCAAACGCATTCGCTTCAATGAGACCAATTTGCGAGCCTATAGACTCCGCGGTCGTTTTGTTATCTCCGGTGACCATGACAACTCGAATGCCCGCGCCTCTGCACGTGGCAATCGCACGGGCGACTTCTGCTCTCGGCGGGTCCGCGATGCCGACGAAACCGAGAAAAGTCAAATCGTTCTCATCTTCCGCGGTGATTTGCGTTTGTTTCGCCGGCATTGGACGCATGGCTAATGCTAAAACGCGCAAACTAGTTTTCGCGTATTTCGAGAGAACGTCGTTTAAGTCTTTGCGAACTTGATCGTTCATCGGTTCCGCCGCGCCTTTGCCGTTTGTGAGAGCGTTGGAGCATTTTTCCAACACCGCCTCGGGAGCGCCTTTGGCAAACAAAATGTTCGTCCCTTTTCGAGAACACAAGGTACTCATCATTTTTCGATCTCGAGTGAAATCCATTTGCGCGACACGTTTAAATTGCCCGGCCCAGTACGCGGCGCAATACGACGCGCGCTCTTGCTCAGAAAGTTTTGTCAACGCCGTCGGCATGGCGTCGAAACCGGGGAGACCAACCTTTTCGGAAAGAACTCGCAAAGCGACTTCGGTCGATTCGCCAATTTTCGCGTACTCTCTCTTATTCAAATCAAACGTCAACGTCGAGTCGTTACATAAGGAAGCGCATATGGATAAGTGCAACACCGACGGTAAATCTGCCGGGTGCTTCACCACGTCTCTGTCGATGGAGTTGAAGCGTTGTTGTCTCGGTGAGATTACGCCGTTGGACGCTTCCAGAATCAATCCGTTCGGCGCATACGAGTTACCTTCTACGTCAAACTCTCTCAATAAAGGCGCGTGACTACTTCCACTCGCGCCATTACCACCCTTACTACCAGTGCTACTGCTCCTTTGCTTCGTGCGATCTACCACGCACATCTTTTGCACGCACATCGCGTTCGTCGTCAAAGTCCCCGTCTTGTCCGAACACACCACCGTCGTGCACCCTAAAGTCTCCACCGACGGAAGTGATCTCACAATCGCGTGTCTTTTCGCCATCTTTCTCGTCCCTAACGCCAAGCACGTCGTCACTACGGCCGGTAATCCTTCCGGAATAGCCGCCACCGCCAACGCCACCGCGATTTTCAAATAATACACCATCCCTCGAAACCAACCGCCGTATAAAGGGTCGCCGAAATGTCCGATGTTCACCACCCAGACCAAAATGCACACCACTGCGATCACTTTACTCAATAATCTACCAAACTCGTCCAACTTTTTCTTCAAAGGCGTCAACTCTTCCTCGTCGTCTGCGCCTCCGTGATTTTTCATCGCGTCTCGAATCTTCCCAATGGCCGTGTTCAACCCGGTTCCGACGACAACCGCTCTCGCTCTCCCAACGCTCACGACCGTCCCACTAAACAACAAGCACGTTTTATCTTGAACCACCGCTCTCCTCGCCCGTTCGCTATCGTCTATGTGCCCCGCCTCCTTCTCCACGCTTCCGCTCTCGCCAGTCAAAATTGCCTGATCCACTCTCAGCGTCGAACTCAAAATCCCAATAATCCTGCAATCCGCCGGCACTTTCGCTCCAACTGCGACTTCAACGATATCCCCCGGCACTAGCTCGCTCGCTTTCACCACTCTCAATCTTCCGTCTCTCAAAACCGTCGCTAAATCCGCCTGGTACGCCTTCAATTCCTCAATCGCCTTCTCCGCGTTCGTCTCCGTGACCACCCCGACGGTCGCGTTGGCGATTAAAATCAAAACAATCACCGTCGGCTCGACGAACGCCAACTCCCCGTCCCCATCCACCGCGGCTAATATAAAACTCACAATCGCGGCGACGATTAATATCTTCACCAGTAAATCGTCGAACTGTTTCAAAATTAACTTTATGAAATTTTGCCCTTTCTCCTCGGGCATTTCGTTCGCCCCGAATCGCAGGCGAAGTTTATCGATGGCGTTCGTCTTTTCGGACAAACCTCTGTTCGCATCCACTTGGTGGTGCTCCAAGACCTGTATATTTTCATCGTTTTCATCGTCGTCGCGAAAGAAAGAGAAAGGATATATTGTGTCAGTAAAACTTTGTTCTCGGGGAAGAAGAAACGAACTAAAGATGGATCCGAAACCCGACGAAGTTTGAAAACGCTCTCCTCCTCGTCTCCGCACGCAGAATAATAATAAGAAGAAGAGTGGTATTAAAAAAGTCACCACGCATAAACGCTCACCTCGCCGATCGAACGCGCGAACGCGTCTTCCATTTTTTTTTGTGCTTCACGCGTGCCCCGACGTTTGCGCGCGCGCTTTTCATCTCTCTTTTGTCTCTCACGTCCGTCTTCTCGGAGACTTGATTTAGGGTTTTTTAAAGGAAAACCCTAAATACAAATTGCATCAAACTTTCCCGTGTGACTCGTCTCTCTCTCTCTCGTCGTCATTTCCGCAAAAGAAAGACGACGGCAGGGACGCGATGGCGGCGGAGGAGACGACGAGGAAGAGCCACGACGACGAGAAGGACGCCGCCGACGTT
>Ga0115553_1001675_pt1 | contig 13833 bp, 6 predicted proteins | sample COGITO_mtgs_1103_2_FD_87284 | JGI IMG/M metagenome (GOLD analysis project Ga0115553, IMG submission 87284) | Pelagic marine microbial communities from North Sea - COGITO_mtgs_110331 | ecosystem: Environmental > Aquatic > Marine > Epipelagic | place: Germany:Helgoland, sampling site Kabeltonne... | reverse complement strand
CTGCTCATGGAGGACACCTCGACTGTGTTCGATTTCTTTTCGACAAAGTGAAACCTTCGCGAGAGACGGACAAAGAAGTGGCACTACTATCAGCAGGAAATGGTCGCATAGACATCTTGAAATATTTCGTTGAAGAACGAAAGATAGCGGATGTGGTAAAGATCGACTGTATGGCAATCGTTGCAAAGTTTGGTCATTTCGATTGCCTTAAATACTTAGTCGAAGAGGCGAAAGTGCCTCTTAACGACTGGAAATTAGTCGCTTACACTCGTTACGACGAGCACTCCGAGTGCGAAAACTACTTGCTCGAAAAAGGGTGCCCAGAACCAACGGACGAAGAATACGCTGACTTTGTCGAAGACGAGGAAGAACAGCAGTAGACCAAGAGCGGCGCTGAAAAGAACTATCACACAAACACACACACACTTTTTTAATACGAATGAATGAGAAAGAGAGACTTACCACCGCGCGTATAAAGGCGTATAATATCTCGACCTTCTTCGCGTACTTTTCGTCCTCTTCTTTCTCCTTTTCCGCGTCTTGGTTGGACCATCTTTTCAATATGTCTTCTTTTTTTGCTCGAAAACACACGTCAAAAAATACTCGTTTTGCATAAAAAAAAAATGTCCTCCGCGACGAAGATGGATGTGGTGGAGAACGACTCGATACGGAAACCGAAAACCTACGTCGAAACGAACCGGAAGTTCAAACGTTTGACTTTAGTAAACAACAACAACAACGGAAAAATCGGTTTGGAGATTCTTTTAATCAGCGATAGGAGTTTATTAGGGACGAATAATACTGGCGGCGACGACGACGATGACTTCGCTTTTGATGGGAAAAAAAACGAGGAAACAGAATCGGAATCAGACGAGGAGGAGGACGAATCTGGATCGGACGTGTCGTCCTCAAAAGACGATTCAGAGGACGAGCGAGAAGAAGGGGCAAAAGAAGGGTTGAAAACAGCCGCCTGCGCGGTGGAAGTTTCCGTCGGGTACCTCTCCGACCCGGAGAACTTCCACGGATTGTCGCATTTTTTAGAACACATGGTGTTCATGGGAACGAGGACGAACAGGTCGGAAAATTTCTTCGACGAATGGTTGAGTCGAAATTGGGGGTCACAAAACGCGTACACGGACACGGAAAAGACGGTTTTTCACTTCGACGTGCACCCGAAACGTTTGAAAGAAGGCGTGGAAATCTTTAGCAAGTTTTTTACGGAACCGTTGATTTTGGAGCGAGCGCTCGAACGCGAAGTGACGGCGATTGAGAGCGAGTTTGAGAGGGTGGTGAATAGCGATGGGGTGAGGATGGAGCTTTTGTTAGCGGATTTAGCGATCGAAGGGCATCCGTACAGGAAGTTTGGGTGGGGGAACAGGCAGTCGTTGACGGAATCAGAGGCGTATAAGGAGAAGAATGGCGCGAGGAAAGCGCTGAAGAGACATTTTAAGGAACATTACCACGCCAGGAGGATGAGCGTGGTCGTGTGCGGGGCGGAAGAGTTGGAGGAGTTGGAGGAGATGGTTTTGAGTGCGAAAGCGTTCGGGAGTTTATGCGTGCAAGAAGAAGAGGAGAAGGAGGAAGTTGATGATGGAAACGATGATGATACCAATAATAAAATAGTCGACGAGTACGTCTCCCAATTCGAGCGAATCGATGAGGTCAATTTGAGCGACACATACGGTCAGCCGTTCGCGCATCTCGTTCCCTCGTTCGTCAAAACGTCTCAAGTGAAAACCGGTACGCAGTTGACGTTAGTCTTTCAACTGTCATCGAAGATTAACCGGAATTATCTCTCCAAATCGGTGAATTTTATTGAAACGTTATTAGGACACGAAGGCGAAGGATCGTGTTTCGAGGCGTTGCGTAAACGAGGCTTGTGTTCGGAGTTGTGCGCCGGAGTGAGTCGAGGCGGTTTAGATGATACGAGCATTTCGGCGTTGTTGTCGGTATCGATTAAATTAACCGAACGAGGCGCGACGCGAACTGAGGATATTCTTTTCATCCTCTTTACGTATTTACGCCAAATCGAAAGTCTTTTATCCTCCAACGGCGCTCGATTTTACGACGAAATGCAACAAATTTCGCAAATTGAATTCGAGTATTCGGAATCCGAACACGCGTGCGAATTCGTGGAAAGATTAGTGTCGGACGTGAGACGGTTTAGCCCAGAGAACGTTTTGTACGGCGACTCGTACTGGCAAAGGTACGATGAAAACGAGATTCGCGAGGTGTTGTCGATGCTCACGCCGGAAAACGTTTTAGTCATTTTAGCGAGTTCGGAGTATAAAGGAAACGACGCGGCTACAATTGAACCGTGGGTAAAGTTTCCGTACGAGGTCGAGTCTTTTAAATATACCGCTTCGACGTCGGACGCTCAAGATATGCAAAAGGTTGAGAAGGAACTTGGATTTCCGAGTAAAAACAGGTTCATTCCGAAAGATTTGCGTATGCATAACGAGATCGAGAAGCTTTTTCCAGTAAAAGGAAACGATAGTATTAATAACACAACCACCACCACCACCACCACCAATCACGTGACGTTAGAAGTCACTCCGAAAATTATCTACAACGAGTGCGGCGTGCTCCGTCTTTGGGCTAAACTCGGATGTCGCGAGTTCAAGACGCAACCGAAAGCGAGCATGTATTTCAACGCCAATTTACTCGTCGAAGAAAGCGTTCACGATACCATGTGCTTGAAAATGTTCGCGCTAATGCTCCAGGATTCCGTGAACAAAGATATATACTACCCTGCGCACGTCGCCGCGAACGAGTGTTCCGTACACGTTCTGGCACAATCCACCGGCGTGTCGTTTAGATTCGACGGGTGGTCGGACACAATCTCGGAACTCGCATTGGCGTATTTTCGAAGAGCTGCATCCGCCGATCAATCGTTCATACAAGAAGAAGACCGGTTTCAAAAAGTCAAAGAGATGGCACTGCAAGACATGCAAAACATGGTTCTGAAAGTCAGGTCGCACTGCGCGATTCTTTCGAGATTGATGAAGCACGAGAAAGAGCACAGTTTACAGGAGAAAGTTGCAGTTTTGAAAGAAGTCACCTCCGAGGACGTGATTCGATACGGCAAAAAGTTCTTTCAGAACGTATTCACAGAAGGTTTGTTAGTTGGAAACATCACGGAATCTATGGCGACGAAGCTTGGCGACAGTTTGAAACAATTACTCGTCAATGCCGCCGCCACTACTGCGGGCGCGTCTGAAAACACCAGTGGCGAAGAAGTTACTCGCGGTAACAACAACAACAACAATGCTTTGGTCTTTTCTCGAGTCGTAAACCTCCCACCAGGAACGAACCATTCTATCCATGTCAACGCCGTGAACAAAGACGAAGTGAACTCTGCGATTACGCATTACTACCAAATCGGTCCATCAAATAGCGCGTCCAGAGCCATCGCTTTACTCTGCGAACAATTCATGTCGGAGAAGATATTCGACCAATTGCGAACGAAAGAGAGTTTAGGATACGTCGTTTCCGCGTATTTCGAATCTTCGAATGAAATATTAGGCTTTAACGTTCTCGTAGAAAGCGCATTCCACGCGCCGAAATTTGTTTCGGAACGAATCAAATGCTTTTTAGACGCGTTTCCATCCGTGATTGAAAATCTAACCGACGAGGAGTTTAACAAACAACGCGTGTCGTTAATGGAAGAGTTATTAGCGGAAGATGCGAATTTGCGAGAACAATCTGGAAGGTATTTCGCGCACTTAAAGAATCGAAAGTATCAGTTTCACCGAGCGAGAGACGTTGCTGGACACGTAAGTACGATTACAAAAGCCGACATCGCTCGATTTTGTCGAGAGACGTTTAGTGATTCTTCTACGAACGCATCCGATGGCGACGCGAGAAGCAAGCAGTTGAGTGTGAGCATTCACGGCAAGAATTACCCGGTGGAAGAGAAAGAAAAGTCTGAAGTGAAAGAAATCATCGCTATAAAAGGAGAATATGGCTATTATGCAACCGAGGAAGGTGACGGAGTCACCGTCCCGGAATTGTACATTCCAAGTAAGAAGATTGCAAACGCGCATTCGATGGACGTGGCCATCAGCGGCGCCTCACACGCGAATCCAGATACCACCGCGATGAATGAAGACACCATCGATGCACAAGAAGAAGGAACAAAGCAACAACAACAACAACAACAATTTTATTCGTCCAAAGTGATGAAAACCTGCGAAACGCCCTTTTGCGGGTTTTGCGGCAATGGAAAGAGGAAGATGCCGTTTAGTTTACCATCGGGAAACTAATAAGCGTAGTACACAAAAATATTTGTAGAAAATAGGAAAAAGAAGCGCGGCGTGCGGTGCAGCAAGTAGAAAGTAAGTGTGTGTAACTGTAAATGGTTTTCTTTTAAATACAATAATTGATATTAGTTCCATCTCCCGGCGTTTTTATTCACCTTCGCTTGTCCACTGCCACCGCCAAACGCTTTCGCTTTCTCCTTTTTCAATTTCGCCTTTTCGGCTTTGCTCATTTTACTCTTCGAGACGATTTGCGTCTTTTCAATTTCTTTCTTCTTGGCGGTCAAGATTTGGTCTCTCGACCCAGCTTTATCGTTTTTGCTCAAATAATACGCGTAATCGCCTTCGTAGTCGGTGATTTTACCTTCGTCGAACGCCAAGACTCGAGTGGCTATTTGTCTCAAGAAAAAGCGATCGTGCGAAATGGCGAGGACGGTCCCTTCGAACGATTGCAACGCCTCCTCGAGCATTTGTTTTGACGGAATATCCAAGTGATTGGTAGGTTCGTCCAAAAATAAGACGTTCGCTGGCGTGACCATGAATTTTGCTAAGGCTAATCGAGCTTTTTCACCTCCGGATAAGAAGTTTACCGGTCGGTCGTGGTAACTCGTGTTGAACGCCATGCGCCCGAGCAACGCTTTCAGTTGGTTCAGAGGTTCATCCGGCGCCGCTCGGACTAATGTTTCGAGAACGCCGACGTCCCCGTCTAAATCTTCCGCTTGATTTTGGTAAAAGTAGTTCACTTTACACAACTCCTTATCGCCTAAACGCGCTTCGCCAGCTTTGGGAGCCTCTTTGCCTTGGATTAAACGCATCATCGTGGATTTGCCGCAGCCGTTGTCGCCGATCATGGCGACGCGTTCGGATCGGTCGATTTGTAAGTTGACATTTTGGAACAACGTTTTCTCGTCGTAGCCGTGAGATAAACCGCGAACTTGCGCGACAATTTGAGAGGATCTTGGGGCATCTGGAAATCTAAAGCGTCTCGACTTTTCCTCCCATGGTTTCATGATGGGATCTTCCATGAGCTTATCCAACGCTTTTTGCGCCGCCGTCGCTCGTCCAGATTGACCTCCTCCGGCTAATCTTTGGATCAACTCTCGTTGTCTCGAGACTTCTTTGTTCCATTTCTCCCACGCCACGTACGTTTGCATCGCTTTCGTTTCTTTTTCTCTTCGATAGTCGGAGTAGTTGCCTTTATACGTGGTCGCGACGCCGCGTTCGACTTCAACAATTTTGTTACAGATTTGATCGAGAAATTCGCGATCGTGCGAGACGCACACCAAAGGAACGTCCACGTTTTTCAAATACGATTCTAACCATTGGATGGTATTCAAATCGATGTGATTGGTCGGTTCATCGAGTAATAACAAACCCGGTTCTTGTAACAAAATCTTTCCGACGGAGATGCGCATTTGCCATCCTCCGGAAAAGGAAGAGACTAATCGATCGTTATCTTCCGGAACGAAGCCTAATTCGGGCATAATTTTATCAATCAATCGTTCCATGTTGAACAAATCCATTCGATCGGCTTGGCGTTGTAATTCGTTCAGTTTATCCACCAACAGTTGCGTCAATTCCGCGCTCGGGTTGTCCTCTAACGCTTTTTGTACGCGTTCGAGATTTTTTAAAACTTCGGATTCGTCCCCGAACGAGGCTAAAAATTCCTCCCTTACCGTGTTCGTACCTTTGACTTCAAACTCTTGCGTGAGGTAACCGATTTTCACGTTGTTCGCCAACAACACCTCGCCTTCGTCTTGTTCGATTTCGCCCATGATGATCTTCAGCTGCGTCGTTTTCCCGGCGCCGTTCCATCCGACCAGACCAACGCGTTCGCCTTTTTTACAATCCCAAGTGACATCCGTTAACACCTCTTGTTGCGTAAACGTCTTTTTAATGTTTTCAACTCTTACGCCGGTGGTAACCGCGCCGGCTGTTCTTTTCAACGACCTCTTTTTATCGTTTGAGAAGATATCTTTGAGATGTTCCGGGATCATGTAGTCTTCTTTGTTTTTCTTCTGTGTGGTTGGTTTTTCTTCCGTTTCATTCGTTGTTGTTTGCGCAGCTGGAGCAGCAGCGGCGGCCGTCGCCGCCGCCGCCGCAGCAGCTTCCTTCGCTTTCGCGGCATCCGCCAACACTTTCGCCTTTTCAGCCGCGTCCTTTTCCTTGGCCGCTCTTATTTCTTCCTCTTCTCGCTCTTTTTCCGCCTGTTCCGTCTGTTCCGCCTCCGCCGCCGCCGCGCTCGCTCTCTCCTCTTCCTCTCTCTTCGCCTGCGCCATCGTCGCTTGCTCCGCCATCTCCTTCGCCTCTTTCTGCGCCAACTCGTACTCTCTCTTTTTCGCCTCGAGAAGCGCCGCTTTCTTCTCCTGCGCCAAACGCTTTTTCTTCGCGAACTCATCTTCTTCTTCTTCTTCTTCCTCCTCGTCTGCTTGTCCTGTCGTTGCTTGTACTGCTCCTGCATCCGCTTCGGCGACTGCGGGAGTCTCTTTGACTTCTTCTCGTTCTTCTCCTTCTCGTTCTCGTCGCGGCGGCGACGGAGGAGGAGGAGGCGTCGACGGAGGCGTCGACGATACCGGTGACGGTGGCGCCATCGCTTTCGCCGGCGATGTTTGCTTCTTTTTATTCTTCTTCGCCTTCCCAGCCGGGACGAACTCATCTCCAAAGTCGTTCTCCCAATCGAATTTTTGCTCTTGTGCAGGTCCTCCTTTCTTCTTCGCGTTCGTTTTTATCGAGTCCCTCCTCTTGAAAGAATTCTCATCGCTCAAAGAGGCTTTTGCAACGACGACACAAACAGATCTTTTTGGACAATTTCGAGATCGTCCGGTAATAAAAGTGGTCCGAAACGGCGACGTACACGAATGCATTCTCATCGTCATCGTATTTTGGATAAAATGGAAAAACGAAACTTCTCTCTGTTAAGTGTTGTTGCGTGAGATGTACACTTAAAAAGCAATACTCGCTTTTAAAGACAACGCTTTTCTCTCTCTGTGTGTGTGTTTTTGTCTCTTCTTGTCTTTCTCTGAAAAGTCTCTCTCTTCTTTTCTGTTGTGTGTGTGCTTCTTCCGCGCGTAAAAAAGTGTTCAACTCTGATGTCTCTTCAGACGGGAAGGACGACAAAAAAATTTGGAGTACGACTGACTTGTACTAATAGTTTAGGGTGTAAGTACATAAGTCTTACTCATATTTAGGGTGTAAGTGCTTCTTTCTTACTCGTGAGTGCTTCGTTCTTACTCGTGAGTGCTTCTAAGGTTTTTCGCCTGAACATCCTTCAGAAAACTTAACAAAGAAAGCTCTTCGAGTATTGAGGCTCCGAGAAGAACGAATGCGATGAAAGTTGCGTAAAGGAGGAGGATCATCGAAATTTGAACAACGAGAGATGAAATAGAGAAAAAATGGCGGGAGAAGAGGAGGAGAATACCAACGTGGCGGAAGTCACGTACGCGCGATTGGTTTCCCATTTTTCGCATCATCATCGAACGACCAATGATAACACGAGAGAGGACGACCAAGTCGTCGCGCGAATGCACTCGTTATCGCAAGTGCTGGAGGAATTCACCGGTCCCGTCGAGAGGAGAACGATCGGTGTGCGTTCGGTCGTGTGCATCGCGAAGAAGTTAATCGAGAGAGGAGGAGACGAGGAGAACAACGTCGAGAAGAGGCACTTCGGGTACTCGATTTTACAACGACTTTTACTCTCGAAAACAAAAACGAGCAAAAGCGAAGAGGAGGAGCTTTTTATGAAGAACGAGTTCACGAATATAATTTCAAACGAGTTACGTTTGACGTCGCGAGATGGCGCAAAAGTGCCGTACCCGTTGAAGTCGAAAGTCGCGCAGATTACGGCGGAGTTTATTAAACGAGAAGGTTCGACGGCGTGGATCGCGTTTAGCGAAACCATCGCGAGGATGTTGCGATCGGCGGATGCGTACGAGTGCGAGTTAGGGGCGATTATCGCGAGATACGTGGCAGAAGACGTGGCGTTGCACTCGGACGAGGTGTTTGCGGATAAGGTGAGAGATTTGTTGGGTGGAATGACGCAAACGATTGGAGAGGTGACGGGCGCGATGCGAGAGGCGTGGGAGAGGCATTTTAGTAACAATAATGTCGCTGCGCCGGAGATGCAGAAAGCGTCCGAAAATTGCGCCTTGGCTGTTTTAGAGGCTATCAGCGTGTACGCGGAGTGGGCGCCGTTAGTGCCGCTGGTCCGGAGTGGACTTGTGGATATATGCTGCGTGGCTTTGTTGGTGCGCCTTTTGATTTCTCTTTTGATTTCTCGCTTTTCGCTTCTCGCGCTTTTGCCGATGATGATGCACAATTTTTGGATCAACCATCTGAACATCCACCGTGAGGATAAACTTTACAAAAACATATTATATGTCTGAGGCATCGCATTCACCGCTCTTCTTTCTGCTCATCTCTCTTTTTGCTCTGTGCATGTGTGTGTATCTATCTGTGCGCGGCCTAAAATACTGACGAGGCGAAAAAATTACTCCTCTTCTTCTTTTTCGTTTTACCCGAAACAGAGCAACATCAACGAATCCGCGTGCCGAGCGCCGGCGGCATCAGCCATTAAGCACGTTCTCGCTCGTAAACCGTTACCGGAGGATGTTCCTCAAGACGATCGAGCGGTTGTTTTTATGGCCATATCTTCGTGCGTTCGCGCAGTGGCGACACATTTAGATGTCGTTTTAGCGCAAGAATACATCGCTTTGGACAACGCGGATGCGTACGAGCAGTGCGCCGAATTGGCATGTCAAGCGGCGTCAGTGCAGGTTTTACACACGCTAAGTCGCGGAGAGCAGCATCAACAACATCAACACCAACAACAGCTAGAGTTGGTCGTCGCGTTGCTCGAACGGTTAGCTATGTTAGTCAGGATCCCCAACTTGAGGTCGTTGGAGACGGTGTTAGGAGCGTGGACGGCGTTATTGCGCGCGAACGGAGCAACAGTGCCAAAAAAAGGACACGCGACGACGACTTCCTCTATGGCGCCGCCGTCTTCGTCATCGCCATCAACTTCAGCATCCTTAAAAGTCCTCCCGCCTGGTGCCGTTCCAGCTTTGCTGGACTATTGCGTCGCGTGGCTTCGCGCTGGTGGTGGTTTAGCCGGGGGCATGGATCCGGCTGGCACGCACATCGCCAACGAAAGAGAACAATGGGAAGACACGTTCGAAACGTTCGAGGAATTGAAAACGCAATGGATTATCAATCGCGCGAAAGTGATGGAAGTTATCAAACTCTGCGCGAATCTGGACCCACAAAGTGCGTCGAGGAAGTTGTTAGAAACCGTCGATGGGGCTCTCGAATGGTTGAAGAGCGTATCAACGTCGGCAGATGGAGGGGAAGATTCAGGAGACGAAGGCAAAGCGTGTATTTTAGAAGGTGTCCAAGCGTTCACGGAGTGCATCATGCTCGTTTTGCCCATCGAAGAACCGCAAGCATCGAGCGTGGTGATAGAAATAGAAAACTTAGTCACGAAAGCGCTCGCGATGACCGATCAATCTTCCCAAAGTGGTGGAATCAGATTAGGCCCGCAAAGTTTAGCGCAATACGCGAAAATTTTAGAGTGTTTTGGACGCATCGGTTTGGTGCGACCAAATTTGGCGCCTCTGTTGGTGAAGAACTTGTTCGATTGGCTCGGCACTGTTGCGGCGGAGGACGTTTCCGCGCCACCGGTTCGAGGTAAAGCTCGAGTGAAAAGGACGCAATTGGCGAGACAGAAGATTTGTTCGGCGATGTTGAACATTTGCGCGATAGTGCCAGAGGTACGAAAAAACTTTTTGTGTGCTGGTCACATTTCCTCTTCTTCCTTATTTAATTCGTCTTCTTAAAACTTTGTCGCGGCGTATTACAACTGCGGCAGAGCTATGCAAAGGCGAGAGATTAAAATCAGCGTTTTCCTCTTTCATGTATTTGCAATATCTTTCACAGAGAGATTGAAGTTTTGCACCGGAGGAAGCGCTACATGTTTCCTACTTTTCTTTTCCTTCTTTTTCGTTCGTAACAACAGAATCAAAAGCAACATCAAAAACATTTACTGACGCGCTCTTTCTTTCATTCATATTTATAACAAACAGGCGCTCAACCCGCACCTGGAACCGTTGGCAGAACAAGTCGAAAGTCTCCGATCCACGGGCAACTTGACCGGCGCGGAGAGAGGAACTTTAGCCGAAGCTTTATTAGCAGTGGCGACACCGAGTGGTCCAGAACGAGTGATCCAAGTGCTCGATTGGTTGTTAGCGCCGGTGAAAAGTAGATGGTACAGCGTGGAAACTGGAGCAGTGTTACCGCTGGTGGCAAATTTGACCACGCCGGAAGCGTTTATGGCGCAGGAGCAACAGCAACAGCAACTCTCGAACGTGCACTGGGATCTCTTTCACGACGTGCAGTTGCTCGAAAGGTGCATGCGACGGTGTTTACCGGGCAGTAGCGCGCAAGCAGCGCAGAAAGTGGTTCAAGAAGCGCCCGGAGAGCAACAACAACAGCAACAACAATCCGTCTGTCTCATATTGGAACACGTCGAATGGGCTATCCTCTTAGCGACGGAGATGCACCGACTCGTAAGACAAATCTATACGCCAGGTTTGCAATCGCAAATGGTCAGCTCGAACTTAGCAGAATCGTTGCAGCCGTCTTGGGAAGAGTACGCAGCCTCGTTGAAGCCAGGTAAATTGAAAGAATTCGCCTTGGAACAGGCGGAAAATCAAAACGCAACCCAGCTGAAAGTAGTTTCCGTTCGAGATTGGCTTCGCGTGTTACGAGACGCGAGTTTGAATATCATCAATTTGGTTTTGTTACACGCGAGTGAGATGACGTATTCGAACCCGTCAATCGCGGGGAAGATGCAGACAGTCATAGCCACCGATTTAGAGGCACAAAGAGACGACCAAGTGAGGACGATGGTGCTTTTGTTCGTAAGGCCGGTACTGTCGAGATGTCCGGCACAGTTTCGCCAGATTTGGTTTCAAGCGTTGGTTGCGCCGATATTGCCAGATTTGTGCCGACGCGTGGAAGCTGGCTGGACGATAGCGGGTGCGAACAAAGCAACTCTTTCGACTCCAGGAACAACAACGAATGAAGCTCTCGACACGTCGTCGGATGTATCCACGTACGCCACGCTCGTCGCCGAAGCTTACTCCGAACGCACGTTGCGCGAAATTTCTCGAGAGTTGGGCTCGATATTAGAACTCATCGTCGCTCCAGACGGCACTCTCGGTCGACGCACGAAAAGTGCATCTACCTCAGATACCGAAAAAGACGCCGTTGCAGGTGGCAAGCACTTGATCGATTGGATGTGTTCGCAAAGTGATGTGCAAGTAGCCCAAATAGCCATCCAAGCAGGCACTTTGGCGTTGAAGATTGACGATTTAGAAACAGTTTCTAAAGCCATCTTGTTTTGTCGAGGTTTAGTCGCCGCCGCTTCCGCGCAAGACCCGCGCATTGGCGAAGGGCTCGCGGAATCTTGCGGCGGCGAAATCGTACTCGCCGCCGTGGCGGCTTTGAGCAAATCTTTGAATTCTTCCTTACAAGCGGAACTTTTGAGTTTGATTTACGAAGTTTTAACGAAACACGCGAGGACGACACAGTCAGTCCCGCACGCCATGCTCTGCATCCCAGGCATTACGGAGAGCGTATTGATGAACACTTTGGAGGAAATGAGCAAGTGTCGTTCGGAGAAAAAAGCGACTGGATTGGTGAAAAATTTATTGTTATCGATACCGGGAGAGGAATTGAAAATTTTAGCAACTGGCGATAACAAAAAGACAATTTCAGCGATTCAAATTCCAACCAACAGTAAAAGAAGGCAAAGTGACGGTGGAAACGCGAGTGAACCCGTGAAATCATCTTGGACGGAAAACGAAGTCCACGCCGGGTTCCAGTTGTTTCAATAGCGATTTTTATTAAATTTTATACGCCGCGCAACTCTTTTTGAATTTTATGTACGCGTGGACTCCTTCTTTCTCTCAATCGACGTTGTTTAACGCACGTCGACAAATTTTTCTTTTTCGTCGCTCAACCACGGCACGTTTCCGCACTCCAACTGATTTTGCAATCTTAAATCGTACACGATGTTCCGTTTCCTCGGTTTGAGCGCCGGCGTCACTTCGCCTCGCAACACGTTTTTCAAATCGCACTTAAATTCGCCGTTGTGAAACCACGGGTGCGAAAAATACGCGTCCATCGCGTCACCGCCTCCGGCGCCTAGTCTAGCTAACTCGTCTAATCGTAGAAGTTTTCGAACAATGTCCACGGTATCGGCGTCGAACCAGTGCGGACACCAGACGCCACCGTTTGCGTCTACGCTCATCACGGCTTCGTATAACTCAATGTGGTTTCCTCGGACGTTCGCGTACGGCGTCGCTCCCGAGCATAATTCGTAAATCAAAACTCCCAAACTCCACAAATCGGCTTCGAATCTACAGCCTTTTTTGCTCATGACTTCCGGGGACATGTACTGACTCGTCCCGCAGAACGAGTACGCGCGCTCATCTTCTCTTTCTAATTTCTTAGCCATACCAAAATCGGCTAAACACACGTCGCCGTTTGCTCGCAACAAAATGTTCTCTGGTTTTAAATCTCTGTAGACGTATTTTTTCACGTGTAAATAGGCAATGGCCGCAGAGACTTGCGAGATGTACACCTTTGCGTCTGAAAGAGACGGTAATCCGTGATAGACTAAACACTGAAACAAATCCCCGCACGGTGCGTACTCTGTGAGCAAATAATACGCGGTCGGATCGTCGTACGAGTGAAACAAAGTAGCTATAAATGGGCCGTTGGATACGTCCATGTGAACATGCCTTTCGTACGCGGCGTGTTTTTCCTCACCGACGGAAACCAATTTGGACTTTTGCATCACTTTAAACGCCAACAACTGTTTCGTATCGTGCAAACGAGCTAAATACACCGTCCCGCACAAACCTTTCCCGAGCTCTCTCAAAACGGTGAAATCTTTCGGGAACGACGAAGACGGCGAAATGATAACCTCTCTCAACGAGTCGTCGTATTCGGCTTCTTTATAGTCTTTGGACAAACCCGCCGCGGAGACTAAATTCGAATCGTCCTCTTTTACCGTTTGCGTTTGCGTTTGCGTTTGCACGGCGGCCGTTCCTTTTACTCCTTCTTTAACCTCCAATTCCTCCACCTCCTCTTGCGAAGATATGTGTAACCGTCCCAACAACTTCCCGGCTCGATCTTCCTCCTCCCTCGTCTCGCTAATCTGCATCAAATCTAAAACCGACGCGTGCGAATGAATCGTAGCCGTCTTCCTCAACCCCCCGACGACGCTCCCTCCCAATTTATTACTCGTTCTTCTCAGCGGCGACCCGGGCGGCGTTTTCTTCCTCCCGCCAAAATCCTCCTCTTCCTCCTCCGTCATCATCATCGCTTTCATCGACGCCACGCGTTTCATCGGTTTCTCTCCGCCTTCCTCCTCGAAATCATCATCATCATCCGAAACACCCTTCTTCTTCGTGGTTTTGAGTTCAAATTCTTCTTTTTCTTCTTTTTCTTCTTCTTCTTCGTACTCTCGTATTTTATGCTCCCGTCGTTCCGCGTCTTCCTCGAAATCTTT
>Ga0115553_1001632_pt1 | contig 13999 bp, 9 predicted proteins | sample COGITO_mtgs_1103_2_FD_87284 | JGI IMG/M metagenome (GOLD analysis project Ga0115553, IMG submission 87284) | Pelagic marine microbial communities from North Sea - COGITO_mtgs_110331 | ecosystem: Environmental > Aquatic > Marine > Epipelagic | place: Germany:Helgoland, sampling site Kabeltonne... | reverse complement strand
TGTTTCCTCTCTTACCTCAACTTCTCCCATGTTCTCGTCGATATCATAGTAATATTCGATTGCTTCCCGGATCTTGTCAATTTTTCTGTGCCTTACCCAGCTGAAAAATATCGGATCCTTCTGTCCTTCGCACCCCAAAGCATCGATTCCAAAGAACATATCCTTCCTCCCCTTGAACCCCCTAAAGACTTTCTGAATCAGCACTGCTTGCCAATACTGATAATCGAAATATTCTCTCCAATATCGAACATAACGATAGGCGTCTTTTCGTCTGGACGCTGTTTGAATGATCAATGCTGCGCGCTTCCAATTATTCACGCGTATGTCGACTATCCTTCTCCGAACCAACGACTGAATGATCGTAGCTCCGTGCTCCTCTTTCAGATCCCTCTCCAACCTCCACACATGAAGATTGACCCGCAGCGTATCCCGAGCAATCGCCGCCCTGACAAAACACTGCAACGCCACGGCCGCTTCGCTCCTGAGTAAATCGTGTGCTCTCTGTGCCTCCTTAAGCCTATCCCACCTCCTCCTCCCTAACCGTCCCCTCACGACCCTCTGAAGACAAACACACTTTTCTTTCTCCAGCCTCATTTCTCCCATCTTCCAACGAGCTAACACGCATCGCATCGCCCTCTGGCAGGTCTCGGCTGCTTTTTTCTCTTTGACTAGCTTTAATGACCGCAAGACCCCGATAACTTTCATTGCCAATCTACGTCTAGCTAACTTTTGTAAAATAATTGCCCCTTTTTCTCTCTTCCTCTCCTCCTCTAATCTTATCGCCTCCCTCCTCAGCTCCTCCTTCCTTCTCTCTTGTTCCATTTTTTCTTTCTCTTCTTTGACTATCTTCTTCCCTATCTCCTCCTCGACTACTCGCTTAGCCTTCCAGACTCTATAAAGTCCGTTTTGAATGGTCATTGCCCCCACGTTCTCTAGTTTCATGACCCCCAGTATCAATTCCGCCTTTTTCACCCTCCACCAATTCGCGATCACAGTCGCTGAATGCGTCCTCATTTTGAGAATTTCAATCAATTTCAGCCGAGTCTCCTTCGCTCTCTTTCCTCTGGCTAAGCACTGCAGCATCGTTGCCGACTTCACCTCTACCCTCCTCCTTTCGACCACCATTCCTGCGATGCAAAACCTCATCCTCTTTTGAATCGCCACCGCCGACCTCCTCTTTTCTTCGTATTTGATCTCCTCCTCTACCACCACCCTCTTCCTCGCCTCGACTTTTCTAGGATTCAATACCTTCCCCCGATAGATTCTCTGTATCGCCACCACCGCCTCCGCTCTCCTCAGCTCCTTCCTCATTTGCTCGATTCTCTCCCTCATGTCCCTCATTTCCCCGCATAATTTCCTGGCGATCACACCTCGGCACAACGCCTCAATCAATGAGGCCGCATTAAATACACCTTTGAAATGTGCCTCTTGAAGTTTCAAGGCGTATTTTCGAGCAAATAGCATCCTCGCTTGGGTTTGAATGTAAATTGCCGCGTTATGTTCGATCACCAGCTTCCAGTAAAACAGTATGCCGTTATAGCGTCTCCACGCTGTCTGTATTTTTACACTCGACTGTGTCACCAATTCATTACTTTCTCGCAGTAACTTGCAACGTTTCCTACACGTACTACCTTTGTACGCGCTTTGGATTTTTACTGCCCCTTCGTTTTTCTCCCGTCTCACAAGGGCTACCTCTCTCCTTGCGAGAAAACTCCTCCCTACCCTCGATTGAATTACTACTGCTGCAGCTTCCTGCCGGTTCTTCAATAATGTCCTCTTCGCGTTCACTATTCTCTTCGCTTTCCTTGCCCTTTGGACCGTTTGTATTTGCAGTGCCCTTCTGTTCCTGTCTCTAAATCTCTCGGCGAACCACCTTCCCAGCACACCCCTGATTCTTTTCTGTATCCTCAGAGCGGACACTTCCCGTTGCACCATCATTCGCTTCTCGATCACTCCCTTCCACCAGCTCTGGAGAATTTCCGCGCCCCAACCCTTTCTATCAGCGGCCTTTTTAGCCATCTTTAAAAACATGTTCAATGCCAGCACTCGCCTAACCTGCCGCTGAATTATGACTGCGCTCCTTCCTTTAGCCCTCGACGTCATCATATCAGCAAAAATCTTTTTGGACATATTCACCCTATGTCTTCCTTGAATTTTCAACGCCGATTCCTCCATGGCTCTCACCATCTTGACCCTCTCTTTTGCTAAAATCTGTCTAATTTTTGTCTGAATCACGAGCCCAGCGCCCTCTCTCCTCTTCTCCTCTTTTTCCCTTTTCATGTGCCTTACAAATACTCTCGCCCTTCTCCCCCTTTCAACTTTCTGAATTCTCGTGCATGCCTTTCTCTCCAACCTGCAAAGTTTCAGCTTCCTCCTCGCTAAAAAGCACCTTGCCGCACACTGTAGATACGTCACTGCCACCCGCCTAACCCGCCTGCCTCTAAGCTCCCGCCGAGCCAAGCAGCACCTTACCGCACACTGAATCACCCTGGCCCCCCTCAGCCTCACCCGAATCCTCGTCCACTTCCTCCTCAATCGCCTACCTCTGACGATCCTTTGTATATCCTTCGCGCTCTTCCGAACCAATTTCACCCTATCCATCTCTGATTTTGTCTTCACAATTGCTTCATTCCGTCTGAATATGCTTTGTATTTTCACGGCCATTTTCTCCTTCTTTTCGCACAACGAAACGATGTCTTTCACCACTTGGGGGACGTATAATTTCAAAGCCGTGTTCCCGACGCTCTCTTCGTCATCCACTCTGCTCAATCTCACGAGATTTATAAAGTATTTCACATTCACGCTTCTGACATCCATTTTTGCGCTCAGCTTCTCGTGCTTGCTAAAGTTGTTCAAGCTTGTTGCCGGCGTCGCCGCCTCGATCTCCTTCGCATTAAAACTGCTCCGATGGTGAAAGGAAGTGCGAATCTGTTAGATCAACTGTGGATGCGTTGGTTATCTGTGGCGATGAATCTTCGCTCGCTATATCGTGATTTTGCTCTTCATTACTTTACTTTCTCGGCTTTCTCGGCTCACTCACCTCGGCAATGCATGCGATGGAACAGAAAAATCCGTCGAAGCATCGTAAATGGAGTCGTAAAAATTTATAGTGGTGGTGTCCCCCGATGCATTCGTTGAGGCAGATATGTCCAAAACAATATCGTCGATGCATACTTTGTCCCGGAAAAAGGGGGGCAGCAAACCTGCGTTATTCTTCTGTTTTTCTTTCTTGGTCTTGTCATCAACTTTCAGCAGCACCATCACCTTCTTCCCTCCCTTGCCAGTCTGCTGCATATAGCGAGGAATGTTTTTCTTTTTAGCCGGTGCTAACTCTTCTAGGTCGATCATGGTCTTGAACGCCAATCGTTTGATCAGAGTTTCATAAAACTTATCCCGCTCAATAGCAGTCTTCTTGAAAACGGTGGATTGCACTAGACGGGATTTCAATTTATAGGTTTCCTTTTTCACTGGATCGGTCGCTTCGAAGTATATTACGTCTTCTAAATGCCACAGCTGCACAGCATGAAAACTGCCGTCGATTGTTGTCTGAGATTTGTGGGAAGGGAACTCGTTCTTGTAGTTGGCATCAGTGTCAAGATTATTGTTCCGGGTTTTTTTTTTCTTTGGAGCGGGGTTCAGGGGGGGAGGGTTGAGCGGGGGTTTCAAATCTTTGAGAGGTGGTGGATTTGAAACGTGAGAGGAAGGCGCCTTGGAAGGTGGTGGGAGAGACGGGAGCAACTCCATCTTGCTGGTGGCATTGTCATTTTTTTTCTTCCGGCGATGTCTCTTTTGCTTCTCCTGCTTCTGCTGCAGCTGTCTTTCTTGAAGTTTTGCTTCCTGTTTCTCCTTCTTCTCTTCACCGTCGCTCTCTGAGACCCCGCTTTGACTGCTATCATCGTTTTGGCTACACTCATCCTGACGCTGGTAACGTTTGTTCCTGTCCAATTTACTCAGGGCATCCTCTGCGTCACGTTTTTTAACCTCCCACTCGTTATTTGACTTCTTCGAATCTTGCAGTGTTGAACTCGCGGCCGTTAGCCAGGCCATTGATGACTCCATTGTGTTGGTTCTTGATCGTTTTGGAGAGTCGTTGTTGCGAGAAGTTTTAATTTCGAAGTGATAGCTATAACATTAACCGCATGTTAATTCCTCGTGTCGACTGGCACATTCGCATCTTCAAGCTTTGATTTGAACAAATTTTATTGTCATTGGGTTCTATTGATTCGCAGGGAGTTGGTGATTTTGGAGAAAATTCGAAGGAAGAGCGAATTCGGAGCGAAGAAGAGAGGAAAAAAAAGAAAACAAAAACCAAAATCATAATTAGGTTATAAATTTCCCCTCGAATAACTAAGTAAAAAGGACAAGTATTTTCGTCAGTCAGTTCTCGTCATTTTTGTTATCAAAAACTATTTTTCCTCACTACGACCTTCTGTTTTCCTGGACTCTCATTGACCTTGTTTTCCCTCCTCCTGCCATTGACCAATTCACTCACTCTGTTCTTCTTCTTACCGGCCCCAGATCTCAGCACGCTCCCTGGCGTTTTGATAATACGTGGTGACTCGAGATAGTTGCCCTTCTTGACGCTCTTCCCCTTTACCCAAGGATGTGCCAAAGCCTGTGCAGCAGTGTAGCGAGTTTTAGCATTGCAGTCCAACAAATGCATGAGCAAGTCCTTAGCACTCTCACTAAGATTCTTCGCCCAACGCGGAAAGCGTAAGACAAACTTTTCTCTTATAGTTGCATCACTCGGAACAGCCGAACTGTCGTCATCGAATGGCAAACATCCGCACAACAAGACAAAAACAATGACACCCAACGCCCAAATATCCACCGCCTTGTCGTATTCCCTCCGCTGTAACATCTCCGGAGCCAAGTATCCTCTCGTGCCAAGAAAAGACTTCGCAGTAACATATTCAACCCCTTCGCTGTTGCTGTTGGGGGAGATGGGCACAAGAAATTTTGAAAGTCCAAAATCGATAATCTTCACATCAGGTCCATCTATGGCGCCCTCACCCTTCCCGAAAACATCCCCCTCGCCAGTCTTCTCTACCTTTTTTGTGAGCAGTAAATTTTCCGGCTTCAGGTCGCGATGGATTACATTCTGGTCATGCATGTACACAATAGCCTCGGTTATTCTACGAACCATGACACTCGCTTCCTCCTCGGTAAGTGTTCCCTTCTCAACCACATAATCGAACAACTCCCCCCCTTCCATTAGCTCCATGACCATATAGATCTTATCGTTGGTGATGTAAACATCATATAGGTGAATAATGTTCGGGTGTTTGAGAGTCTTTAGAGCTTCTATCTCCACAAAAAATTGTTGCAGCAACCCCCGGAATCGCTGCTCGATGTGCCTCTTGTCGATTATTTTACAAGCAAAATTTTCGCCTGTTTTCTTGTTCACGCAGCGATGACAAGTGGAAGTCGATCCCCACCCAAGAACCTCCAAGAGATTGTATTTGTCAGTGAGATTGTCATTCTTGGATGGCTCTTGGTCATCCTGCGCAGCAACACCCTCCGAGGACGAGGAAGGGGTCGTCTTGTTCTTCGGAGATTTATTTTGTCGCGCCCTGTTCTTTCCCCCATTAATGTCGATCCCTGTTCTTCTGTTGTCCTCCTCCCTCTCCAAGCCGTCAGTGTTCTCAATGCTACCATAGCCTCCTCGGCCCACAAGAGGTGTCTCGGGCATTGGGCTGCCCAGGGCACTGTAGTGGTACTCGGGTTTGGTAGTCGATGAAGAGGAGGACGGGCGAAAGCACGGGCATAGAGCGGAGAGCAGCACTGATGCGACAGTCTGAGAGGAGGAACCCATCGCCAGAGGCCCCCAAAGACACCAGAGGTTACAGCTGTGTTACTGATCGCCTTGGCGAGGAGGGGGATATGTTTTTGAGGTTTTGAGGGTTTATGCTGACTTGTTTGACTGTTTTTAACGGCAGGATCGTCAATTCCAAGACAAACAATAAATGTATTTGTCCTCCTCTTTTCCATCGTCGAACAACGTAAATAAAAAGCTGAGGAGACACCCTCTACTCATTTTCATCGATAAGCACTCCACCATATCCTACGTAATCTTGGTGGTTGCTACAGACAATAGAACGGTGGAATTCCACCCCCATCACCCTAATTGATTGATTGCCTTCTTCCATTATGCCCGCCCCTCCGGCACGGAGAACGCTGTGGGAAACCCACCCTCCCACCATCGCAACGCCGCCTCCTTCCCATTCTCCTGACTCTCGTACCACCGCCGCCAACAACAACACGAGAACATCCTCCCATTTGCTACCCCAGACCCCCCTAAGCCCAGAACCCACCCCGCCCCTGCCCCCAAACTCTGACCAAGATCTGATCTCCTTGAATTTCAACCTCCTGTCGGTAGTTCACAACCCCCGTTCTTCTTCCGCCGTATCCTATTATGATATGTTCTTCGGGAATAATGACAACGATGACCTGGTCTCCTCTTCCACCTCTTCAATAACGAACACACCTTTGGACTCAACAGAGACAGCAGAGACTTCCCTGCCCCCCTATTTGCAGGGTCTCGATGTCAGTACCGTTGGCGAGTTTTGTCGGAAAACAGCGCGTGACGCTGAAATTTTTGAGAGTCGACGTCGCGAGAGGGAGAGGGTCGGAAGCAGGAGTGTTTCCATTGGAGAAAGGAGCGGAGATGTGGACAAATCAGGCGGCTTTAAGGCCTGCAAAGAGCTTGTTCCACCAGTTTTTTTTTACCCCGATTTTACCCTCAAGGACCCCCGGGTATTTCAGAAATTACTGGTGAATTATGAAGTGTGCGACGATGCTGGCAACAGCAGTAGTGACGACATCAAATTGAGCAATAACACCAACGACAGTACAAACGACAGTACAAACGACAGTACAAACGACAGCACAAACGACAGCAAGAATATTACGCCGTTGGAATACCAGGAGACCCTCACGCACTATTTGGACCTGACTGAGATCTCGCTGCTCCAACAGATTCGCTCAAAATCAAGTTCATTTTTCAGGGAAACTACAAGATTTAAGGCTTTGTCAGAGGAGATAGGGGAGGGCGTAGGGGAGGTTAGGAGGATGAGAAAAGTGGTTGAGAGTTTGGAGAAGGGATGGGTTGGCGAGGGTAGGGGAGTGCCTGAGAAAGAATCTCGTCGCCAAGGCTTGAAAGATGTGCTATCCCTCACTTCGAAAATATCTACTCTCCACTCAATTGCCTCCTCGATCCCGTCCCTCCTAGAGGAAAAGTCGTACATTGACTCCCTTTCGGCTATATCCCGCGCCCGGTCGATCCTTTCCTCCCCGCCCGCTTCTGAGGGTATTCACGTTTTGGAATCGATGGCTAACAGGCTGGATAGGTACGAGGCGCACGTGGTGAAGAAGCTGTCTGAGGCGGTTGTCTCACGCCTAGTAGATGGCGGTGACACATTTGGCGAGAACAGTCCGATCAAGGAGGCGCTGGCTCTGAAGGAAGCAGGGAGGCTTAGCGCGATGGCCGAGATATATGGGGAGAGTTTGAGAGATTCAGTCAAGGTCACTGTGAAGACAACTGTAAGCGAATGTGCGAGGGACGCAAGCGACGACAACAAAAGTGGCACCAATAATCACGATAAGCATAAAAACAACCACAACAGCCACAACAACCACAGCGACAGTGAGAGTACGATCAATATAGGGGTATCAGCGATGACCTTTTCCCAATTTATTAGCTGTCTCGAAATGCTATTCGAGCAGATTCTATCAATGCTCAGTTCTGCAAGCAATAAAATTGGAATGCTGAAGGCCAAAGGAATTGACCTGAAAATCGATATGTCACCTTTCGATGGCAAAGACGAGAAAAGTGACAATGAGCAACAAAAATCGGAGAGCCCACTGTTCAAAGCGAGTGAACTGGCGCACCGTTCCATCTCGGAATTGTTGAGAATACGGAAGGAGTCCCACTCGTTGCTTAGCCATGAGTCTATGAAGCACCTCTGGGACTCATGCCTTGCCTTCACCTTAGAAGTGGAAACTTACGCACCGGGAGTTAAGGCGTGGGGCCTCCGGAGTACCCTCCTGGCCTCGGCAAAGTCATTTGTGGAAAGGAAACATGAGGCTCACATGTCCTCCTTGGTGGCAGCCCTTGATGGAGAAAAGTGGGCCCAGACGGACGTGAGCAAGGCGAGGCAGGAAATTATTGACAGTATTACCAGCGGTCGAGCGGCAACTATGAAGAGTTTGAAGGGGGGTGGAGAAGACAAGGAGAAGGAAGGGGTCGGGGGTGCGAATGGGGGAGCAGTGGGAAGGACCAAGGCAAATGATGCTCTCGTAGAAGGGGTGAAATACAAAGTTGTGTACAGCTGTCTGCTCCTGATTGACATGCTCATGTCCGACCTCGTGGCGGCCGCCACCTTCCAGTCTCTTGCCATCGACATTGTTGGTAAAGTGAGCTCCTTGCTCAGGCTCTTTAATAGCCGTACTACCCAGCTTGTTTTAGGTGCTGGAGCAATTCACAGCGCAGCGAGGCTCAAGAGCATCAACGCGAAGCATCTCGCCCTTGTCACTCAGTGCCTGCTCTTCGTGCAGTCACTGCTTCCGCACGTTCGCGCTGCTCTCATGGCGCAGCTGCCCCGGAAGCAGCACGCTCTTCTGAACGACCTGGACAAGATCAAACAGGATTACTCTGAGCATTTCGAAAAGGTTCTGGGGAAGTTTGTTGCAATCGTTGGATCCATCGTCGAGAACGGTCTAGTGCCCAATTTAGGGACAATTGATTTTGATGAAAGAGGTAGTGGATGGGTTCAAGAGGGTCAAGACGGGGTGAGCGGTGAGGAGGGGGAGGAATTAGCAGAGAAAGAGGAGAGAAAGGAGACAAAAATCTCGAAAAACATGGAACTCTCAGGCTTCTTCGAGGGAATTGTCAAAAATATTACAAAGCTTCACCAAGTGCTGGTAACTCTGCTCCCTACTGACCAACTCCAGGATGTCTTTACGCGTATAATGAATTACATTGATGAGAAGGTGACAGACTTGCTGATTATGAGCGGGAAGGAAGCTGAGAACAGGAAGGGGCTCTTCAAGATGCCCATTACTCCGGGCGGGAAAGCGCAGCTCAAGGGGGAGTTTGAGATGACAGCGACGACCCTTAACGAACTGAAAAATGTTAAGACATACAGCTTTGGCGGTGTACAAAAGTGTAGTAGTTTGTTGCAGTAAACGGGAGGGGGGGGGACAACAACATGCTAGGGTATTTCTAAGAAAGAATTTTTGAGAGAAAATAATTTGGATTTGGATTGAAAGCACCTTTTGGGATTAATACACCTTTCCTATCTCTTGTCCTTGTCGCACGAACTTTCAGCCGTCATTATCCCATCGGTATCTGTGCTCAGAATTGAATCCTTTGCAAGAGGGACAGTCATTTTGCTCAGACGGCCCTCCTGCTTGTGGATTTGCCTCCTCCTGAGCAAGTTCAACCCGTACAGAAGAATGGTGGTCTGGTCCTGAGACTTGCACGTGAGGTCGATGGTCTTCTTCTTCCCAAAAACTAATGAGAAAGACCAATGAGAGTACTGATAATTCGCTTTCTTCCTCATGACCGCGGTTGATATGTGCGAGGGCTTGAGAGGGTCAACAGTCCATGCATGGCGGATCTCCCTGACGTCATGGAGTCGGAAGGTCCTGACGCCTTTGATTTTTTTCCTTCTATTTGGAGAGTCCGGGCTCGATAAACTCAGTAGAAAAGCGTGTAGAGGAGAAACACTTGTTATAGTGTTATCGTGACTTGCTGTATAGTAGTTCAAAATAGTAGTAGTATTCTGTGAGAATGCTGCAGTCAAGCGTTTGCTTTTCACCTTTGAAAGCCAATTGCTCGAAGAATTCTTCATTTCCGAAGTACTCTCAGAGGAATAAGGCGGATGGAAGTTTACTAAAGTGTTGTTGTTGAAGGTTTCAAGGTTGATAAGGTGAATGGTGCGGCCATTGTCGACAGTGATTAGTGAGCGAAGTCCACTCGACGCGAAACGACCATGACAGTGCTTCTCTACTAGGAAGCCCTGTCGCATTCTTTTTAGGAAGCACTTGTGGAAAAAAGTATCATTGATGTCGATGTTTTCGAAACCTGTGGTGGGAATAAATTGATTCGGGGGGAAAAAATTAGAGTATTCTTGGAAGCCGTACTCTTGGAAGCTTCGATTATTATATTGCAAATTGTGGAAGGGAAGGGCTTTTGACGACCAAGACTTCCAGGACTTGGCAGCTTCAGGGTTCGTGTATTTAACCGTAGAGGGCAAGTTGCGGAAGGACTTGTTGTTGAAGACGAGTTCATCATCCTCAACAATACCCTTAAAATCGTCCTTACCGCTATTGGAGATTATTGCCCTGTGGATCCCTCGAACTATGGGGGCGGTACCGACCACCTCGACATTGCTGCCAACAAAACTCGGTATCATGGGAGTAGAAGGACGCTTGCTCCAAAGGGGAGAACCATCATTACGGACATCCTGAAGGCAATCCTGAACAGAATCATGGCGATCAGGGACTGGTGCCTTATCGACTCTTACAGAAAGTCTTGGTGAGCTCTGGTTCCTTTTATGCTCTGGCTTTGAGGGAGGTGGAAGGCCAGAGGCAGCAAAGCTTTCAAGAAAAGCAGAATGCGAGGTTCGAGAAGGGGACGCAGAGCGAGATCGGCGCCTATTTTGACGTTGTTGTTTCTGATGATGATGATGACGATGATTAGGCATGCCTGACTGAAAACTAAGAACGCACAGCTCCAACTGATATAATTCGTTTCTAGCGCCCCTATTGTATTGTATGTAGTACGTGAACAGGGGGGTGGGAGGCGTGGCGATTCCGTTTGTTGTGGTGAGCCGGGGGGCTGAAAATGAGCAAATCAAGTTTTGGAGGAGGAGTTATAGACGAGCTCGCGTGAATTGAGAGTTAATTGTGCGTCGAGGGGCCCTCAATACGATGTATAAGTGAAAAACGAAGAGTTTTGAACGTAAAAAAATAATCTTGCTTGAGTGGATTTTTTCCACTTGCCTTTGAAGAAGTTTTCCAGTTTAAATCCATTTTTCCAGTAGTTATTATTATTTTTTATGGCTACACTAGATCTATTACTTTGTTTTCGTTCTTGGCGACATCATTTTCGCTCTTGGCTTTGAGTTCAATAGTATTTCTTCCATTTCCATTGTCCTCGAAGTTGTCGAAATCGTCGTCATAGGCTTGTCCAAAGTCCATCATTGTAATGTCCGAAACGTCACTCTCTGCTCTCAAATGCGCAGTTGGAGTAGAATTAGAGTTCAAAGTACGATGGGAATCTTTCATGTGACCTTGCGTTAGGCCTGTCATCAAGTTGCGTCCGCTCTTCATCATAGCTGCTGAGGAAAGTGCAACCGTCCGAGCTATCCCTGACTGTTGGTGGTGTGCTTCGCTTTCTCGAGGAGTCTTTAGGCTGAGAAAGTGGGGAGTAGTAGGTTTTAGTGAGCACAGGGTTGGGTTGTGGGTAGGGTTGGGTTAGGTTTTAGTGAGCACCGGTGAATAGCCTTTTAATTTGCAAGCGATGCGCATAGAATAAAAACTTGGCCGCAACAGTTATGAGCTTTGCACATACCTGCTCTCCCTCATAACCTTTAAGCAACGTGGGATTTCAGGTGGAAGTTTCTCTTCCCTCAACATTCCATTCAACTTCTGCTGCTCCATCTCAGTGGTGATTCGTTCATGTTCCTTTCTCAGCATACTCAGCAACTCCTGAGCTCCCGCGCGCCTTTCGGGATCCTGCATCCAGGCCTTCTCCATCGCTTTTTTGTACACGGGATTGATACCTTCGGGCAGAGGCGGCCGCTGCCCCTCCTCACCCACAAGCTTGTAGATTTGGAATTGGTTAAAGTCGCCAAATGGTTCCTTACCAGTCCAAATCTCCCACATGGTTACACCGAGAGAATATATGTCAACGGCCTCAGTATATGAACTTGCATTGTTTATCATCTCCGGGGCCATATTAGAAATCGTGCCCACAATGCTCATTTTGGTCTGTGTTTTGTTCTGCTGGATGATACCCATGAGAGACATTCGAGCTCTATTTGCCTTCTGGACCACCTTTGATTCCGTGCCTCGCTGAGTCTGCTGAGAACTCGCGCCTTTCCCACTGTGCCGACTCCCATCAGGTCCACCTGAACTATGCCGACTCTGAGGACTCCGAACTATGCTACCCCGACTCCTGCTGCCCCTGCTGCCCCTGCTGTTTCTGCTTTCCGATCCCTTTTTTTGTACAATGTCAAACAAGGTAGATTCACCGAAATCCCCCAGCTTAACGATCCCGTTAGCTGAGAGAAAGTAGTTCCCCAGCTTTATGTCTCTGTGAAGGACGTTGATACTGTGCAAATACTTGACAGCTGCAATGGCATCGATGGCGCACCGGAGCCGCCACAAGGTGTTAACGAAAGGTCGTACATTGTTGTCCCGAACGAACTCTTGCAGGCTCCCATGCTCACAAAGCTAAATTTTTGAAGATGGGGGCGGGCGTCGTGTTAGTTAGGCGAGTAGAAATTGAATCAGGTCGGTTCAATAGATACTTTCGCGGCGCGCTAATTACTATAGTCCTTTCGCTGGCAACTACTGATCCAATCGATTGCCGCGGTCTCGCGCGCTCACCTCTGTGACCATCCCAATTTGGGGGGGACGAACACATAATCCGAGGGTTGTGACGATATTCTCATGAACAAGTGTCGCAGCCAGCCGAGCCTCCATGGAAAAATGGTCAACGTCCTCTTCGGTGATTTCCGGAGGGGTGAAAATCTTAACAGCGACTGGGCGCTTTTTGTATGTCCCTTTGTACACTTTTGCTGTCGCACCGCAGCCTATCATAGTATCAAGCTTCATGTAGCAAAAGTCAAGCAAAATATCATCGTCTTTTCCCATCATTCTCTGCACATTTTTGCTCGCAATGTCGATGCTCATGGGACCTATGCTGCCATTCACCCCATTCTTCTCATCGCTGTTGCCAAAACCGCCTTTGTTGTACTTCCCTAGGCCCCTCCAGTATTTGGTGTCAGCTACCAGAGATTTATATAAAGCAAAAGGAAAAACCAAGTTCATTGACGTAAGAGCAAAAACGCCGAGCTTCATCAGTAATAAAGCAGATAGTTGAAGTGTGTCATGTTCCGTGAAGAGACTTATTATGTTGATGCAAAGCCAAAGCCCAGCATAGCAAGTCACAAAAAGCGTTGACATGATCGCAGTTTTGGACCGGAGCTCGATCCGGGACTTGGTCACACCAAAAAGGGCAGATAAGTGGAAAAGAAGGGGGGGTAACGCTGATGTCAGAGCAAATATTTTTTCCAGAGTCTCATGCTGTGTGTGTTTAGTGTTGGTATTCGTGTCGTCGTGTTAGAGTGAGAAAAGTGTAGAAGTGAGAAGTGTAGGATTAATGGATATAGATAGTAGTCACATGCATGCCAAACATTATGCTAATAAAGTGCACAGCTTTCTCACCTTCTCCTCCTCCTCGCAGTGAAACGAATGACTCCCATCCTCTTTTCCCTGATGGTCCCTGAGACACCTGTAGTTATTGACAAGGAATAAGGAGAGTACAAAGTTGACCGTCCACCAGGGTACTATAGCTAATACAACCTTGAAGTACGACTTCAAAGCTAAGGATCGCTGCAAAAGCAAAACAGGAACAATACTGTAAATTGCAAGAAGACACACAGCAGATACTTGAATTGTAAGCAGAATATCCCGTTGCTTTGGATCGAGCCCCATGTGAACGATCATAAGTGTGTCGCCAAGGGCTACCACGGCAAAAAGTACCGCCATTATTACCAGCAGGTTTTCGTATGCTGGCAAAACCACGCTGTGTTGTACATGAGAGTGACCCTGGTGAGCCAGATTTTTCTTCTCCTTCATCCGTCTCACCATCAGAGCAATTGTCACAACAGCAAACACATTAGAGATGAAAGTAACCCAAAGGTAGACGAGGTGGGTTGTGTTCTGCCCCATCAGCACAACAGGAGTAGGAGACGGGGTATACGTA
>Ga0115553_1001617_pt1 | contig 14053 bp, 6 predicted proteins | sample COGITO_mtgs_1103_2_FD_87284 | JGI IMG/M metagenome (GOLD analysis project Ga0115553, IMG submission 87284) | Pelagic marine microbial communities from North Sea - COGITO_mtgs_110331 | ecosystem: Environmental > Aquatic > Marine > Epipelagic | place: Germany:Helgoland, sampling site Kabeltonne... | reverse complement strand
TTTGGTTTCTCGGGAAACGGTCTTTTTTCCAATCGGTTTCTCTCTCTCTCTTTTTGTTTGTGCGTGTTTATTATATATATTTATACTCATTGTCCGTTCTTGTCTGTGACAGAGGAGTCCGCGAGGATTTGGTACGAAACGAGATACCGCCGCCGAAGAGGAGGAAGAGGAGAGAGACGACGGAGATGTCGCGAACGACGACGTCGACAACACGACGAGTGCGAGTAAAAACTACAAAGAAAAGTACGCGAAAGCGAAGAAACGGAATCAAAAGTTAGAGAAAGAAGTCGAGCGATTACTGGAACGAGAAGAAACCGCCAAGCGGAGGTTCGACGAGCACGTCTCGACGACGTCCTCGGTGTATACGCAGAGAATAGAAGGTTTAGAGCATAATTTACAGAGAGCGGTGTCGTCGTTTACGGAAACGAAGAAGCGGTTGGAAGAAGAGCAGAGATTTAAGGAAGAGGCGGAGAGGAAGAAGAAAGAGTTTGAATCGCAGAGAGACGAGTTGAGGGATACGCTGAGAAGGGAGAGAGAGAACTTTGAGAAGGATGGGAAGTTGCTCCGTTTCGCGTGCGAAGACGCGACGAAAGAGTTGGAGATTGTGAAGCAAAGTTATCGCGAGGAGAAGCAACACGACGAACAGGTGATTCAGGGTTTACGGGACGCGTTGGATGCAGTGGTCGCAGAAAACGAAGAGAAGAAGAAGGTTGGGGAGTCGACTTTTTCGCCACCGGCGACGCCGAAATCGAAACCGCCGGCGACGCCGCCGAAATCGCCTTCAGTCATTTCACAATCGTTTCAGATGGAAAAAGACCAGTTGGAATTGGAAGTGGCGACACAGAAAGAGTTGGCAAATCAAGCGAAAGAGAAAGCTGAAAGGGCGATTAAGACCGCGCGAGTGGCGATGGAAGCCGCGGCAACTCGAGCAAAGACAGACGGCGTTAAGATTGAAAAGTTGGAGAAGCAACTGGCGGAGGCGAGAAGAGCGAGCAACGATGAAACATCAACGACAACAATGTCTGCGAAAGAAGACGATGAAAACGAAAACGACAACGACGACGACACTCCTCCTAATACTACTAATGATAACGAAGCTCTCGTCGAAGAATTGAAAATGCGAATAGAAAAATTAGAGTCACACTGCGCGGACGCATCTGCTGCAGCGACGAACGCGGCGGATGCTTTAGATGCAGCCAACGAAGAATTGGCGATTGAGCGCGAAAAGTGTTCGTCGCTCGAACGCGAAATGTTAACGCTCTCGAACGATTTCGCCATACTTACGGAGGCTTTTGAAAAATCGCAATCGGAGTTGACGATGCGCGACGAGAATTTAGCGGCGTTAGCGAAAGAGTTGGAATTATCCTTAGCGCTGAATTCAAACGAAGACGCGGGCGGCTCGGAGAAGGATAACGCGCTCTCGACTATAGACAAGAAGAGGTACAAGAAAAACGAGAAAAGAGGACCTCTGTCGGATGATGAATCCTACGATAGCGACGAGGACGAAAACGATCTTTCTATGACTACCGGGAACGAAACCATGTCCAGTCTTCGCGCGGAGCTTAGTTCTTTGCGCCAAATTCACGACGCGACCGAACGTCGCGCGAACAACTACGCCGAGCGTTCTAAATCCGCAGAGCTCGCTAGAGATTCGGCGCTCGATGAACTCGATTCGTTGAAGCGCGAAAAAGTGAGACTTGAGGAACGTTTAGAATCCGTCGAACAAGCGCAAACGACGCCGAAAACGCCCAAGGTGAAACCAGCGCTCTTGAAAGAGCTCGAGCAAACAAAGTCGAGTTTACAGAAAGAAATCGAAACTCTCGAGGGCAACGCGGAAGCGCTGAGTAAAGAACTCGCTGACATTGAGAAAGCTAAATCGAGAGAAATTGAACATTTGCAGAAAGAACTCGAGCAAGCAAAATCAAACGCGAAAAAGGAACTGAACGAGACAAAGAAAGAGACGGAAACACGCTTGTTGGCGCAGATGGAAGCGCTTCGCGACGAGCTCGTGGCGTCCAATCAACACCGAGAGGAGATTAACGAGCAAAGAGAACGAGCTGAATTGGACGCGAAAGAAGCGGTGACGCGATATGCCTCGCTCGAGAACGATAAGAACGGAGTTATTGCAAAACTCAACGAAAAAGTTGAAGCGCTCGACAAAGAGTTGAAAGCAAAATCGGAGGCGTGTAAGCACGTCGAACGACAACTTGAGATGGCGACGCAGGCGCAGAAAACACAATCGAAAACAGCCGCGAAAGAAGTCGAAAGAGCGTACGCGAAAAAAATCAAGGACCTCGAAAACGAAATCGCCTCGACGACGAAACTTCGGGACGACGCGGAAAGAGCAAAGAGCGATTTAGGTGCGGAGATTGACCGCATAAAGCTGGAGTTCACGGCTTATAAAGCGTCCGTTTCAGATAAAGAGCGCGACGAAAACCTCAAGCCGACGACGGCAAACTTCTACGAGAAAATGCAAGCTATTCGTGCAGCTGAGGAACTTCGAGCTGAACGCAACGATCTCGCGCAAGACCTCGAAGACGCTCGAGCCGATTTCATGCGATCAATTAGAGAACAAACGACTCGCGCGGAAGAAGCCGAAGCCGCTTTGGAAGACTCCAAGTTATCGGCGAAGATTGCAGCGGACGCGGCGAGAATTGAGTCGATGGAAGCAACGAGCTTGGCGAGAAAGCACGCGGATGAAGTCGCACAAGCGAGAATAGCGCTCGCTGATGCTCGAAAACACGCCGCGGGAGCCGAGAAACGCGCAGATGTTGCCATCGCGCGCGTCGAACGACGATGTAAAGAAATTGAAGCGCGGACGGACAGAGATGTGGACAGACTGACGATGGCGGTCGAAACCGCCGAGAAAGCGCAAAAGAGCTCGGAAGAGAAAGCGGCGCACGTCGACGCCGAATTAGCGAACGCGAAAAGTCTCGTCCAAAGGTTAGCCGACGGTTTACGCGACGTGCGTCTCAAGAAAGAACAAGTGGAGAAGGACCAGCAACACGTCCAGCGAGAGCTCGAGGACGCACTTTCCAAACTTAAAGCTTCGAAACAGTTCGAGGTAGACGCGATTAAATTTTCTGGACGAATCAAAGAACTCGAAGCCGAAGTGAAAGAGTTGATCATTAAAGCCAAACGCGCTGAGGCGGCGATGGCCGAGGCAGAAAAACACGCCGAACACGCCGAAGAGGCGTTCGATAAGATTCGTCAGCTCGAACAAGAAGTTTCCGATTTGGACGCGAGACGTTCTCAAGCCGAGGCGGCGTTGAAGACAACTTCTGGGAATGCACCCGAAGCGTTTCGCGCGTTGGAAACTGAAAATTCGCGTCTTGAAAAGCGAGTTAAACAGACGTGGCAAGCCTTGCAAGGTGCGCATGCGGTGGCGGAGCAAACGAAGCACGCGGCGAGAGACGCGGTTCGCACGGCAAGACAAGCGGCCGCGAGGGCGGAAAAGGAAGCAGCTTTCTATCGCGACCGCTCCGAAAAAGCCGAAGCGGCCAAAGTCGAAGCCATGCAACGCGCAGACAACATGATCAACGACGCCCAGCAGCAAGCGGACGAATACGCGAACGAAAAGTTGGAAAAGGAGAAGCGAAAGTTACAAATCTTGGAGGAGAAGTTGCGTGAGGCGCAAATGTTTTCAAAGAAGATTGTTTTACCGAAAGTGAAAAGTCCTCCGAGGGGCTCAAAGCTTCGAGATTTACAAAGTAAACAAGAAGATTCGTTCATTCCTTCTATGCCAAGAATCAACGTGGGTAAGAAAGAAGGTCCGCCGAAAAAAGTTGCGGCGAACGACTCGAAGAAGACCACCGCGCAGTTGGACGACGAAATGGCCTCGGCGGATTTAGTCTTGCAAGAATACCTCACGCGATCGCGCGAAAATAGCGTTCGCTCGTCATCGCCGCGTTCTATAGGATAAGAAAATGCTATTCTAGCTATTGTATTATTATATTAAACTATGTAGCGTGCTATTTTACGTCTAATCTTCCCTTCTATAACTCCGCCGCGTTGGCATCGAACGCCACGCCACCTCCCAATGAGGATGTTTTTTTCCTTCTTTCGAAATTGAAATTCAAGTCCTTCGATCTGAATACGCGCAAGTATAACACGTACACGAGCGGTAAGAATTGTACTGTCGCGACAATCAAGCGCAAGTAAAACATTTTCGGTGATTGTTTTCCTCTTTTTACCGATTCTTCGTCTTCGTTCTCGTCCAGAGAATAACTATCGCTGTTATTATCGTTGATGCCATTATTTCCGTTTTTAGGCAATAAAGACGCCACGTCCATGACCTCTTTCGCGATCATTTCGCCCAGACTCTCTACTCGTAACTTACGTCTCGCCATTTCTTCCCCGCCTTTCTTCGAGTTCACGACGATTTCCTCAAACGATACCTTCTCCCCTCGCTGCTTGAAAAACCTTTGACATCCTCTCCATTTGGACAATGCCGTCATGACATCTTTATCTTCCGCATATTTTTGCACGCTCATGAAATTTTCCATTACGTCTTCCACCGCCGCTCTTATTCGTGGTTCGCGCATGCTCGATTGAAACGCTTCGTCTTCGTTCGCTTGGACGATAAAACTGAGGCGTTCTCTTTCCTTTGCGAGCGATTGTAAGCGAGCTTTCTTTTCTTCGACGCTCCCTTCTACCGCCGTCGCCTCTTTTGCAGTTCTCTGCTTTGAATACTTCTTCTCTTTCGCGCCTCGTTTCAACAACTCATTCTCGCACTCCTTAAACTTCCCCGCCCTCGCTAATTCCAGCGGACCAAAACTCTCTCCGTCTTCGCCTTCCTCTGAAGCTCCGTGAATATCTACCTTCCATTCGTCGCATAAGAATCTCACCGCGTGCGCGTTCCCTAACCCAACCGCCAACATCAACAAACTTTTCTTCTTCTTCTTCTCCATTTTCTCATTCACGTCGATCGTAAAATACTCCACGTCCACGTCCTTCACTCTTCCTTCAAACTGTTGCTTCGCGATTTCTCGTCTCAATCTCTCCGCGACTTTCGGAAAGGTTCCCCAATCCGTCCTCGCGCACGCGCACTCCACCATCGGAGGTAACCGAAACCGACCTCTTGGAGTTGACACGTCCGCAACGGATACCTCCCCATCCTCACTCAAAAACAAGAGCTCCTCCAAACACTCTAAACTCCCAATTTTCGCGCACATCGACATTGGCGTCTCCTCCGCGCTATCCGCGTGGTTCACGTTCGCTCCACATTTACCAACTAAAACTCTGACCACATCCACCCGATCCATCGCGATTGCGTGGAACAAAGCCGTCCTCCCGTCACGCTCGTCCTCTCCATCCACCTCGCATGCAAATCTGAGGATTAAATCGAGGCAAATTTCCGAGTGGTTGTTCCTCGCCGCGCAGTGTAAAGGCAATAACGAATGCATCTTTCCCGTGCCGAATTCGTCTTCTTCCCCTACTGATGATGCGAAAGGAAGTCCCACTTCCGCGCCGTCTGTGATGGCCTCTTCGAGTAAAAGCCGATCGCCGAACAGGCACGCGTTCTGGAGTTTCTCGTTCGCGCTTTTGAGTTTCTTTAGTACCATCTCTCCCCGTTTTCGTTCGTCGTCATCGGTTTCCGTCATATTCGTGTGTTTTGTGTCGTTTTTCCCCAGAAATCGTCTTTGTGAAATTCGATCAAATTGAAACACACATAACACGCGCAAAGACGAACGCTTTAAAAGAGAGATCGACCTGCCATGAGTGGTGGTAACGGTGGTAACAATGAACCAGTGCCGGACGACCACATGAAATCGACCGCAATCGGCCCGCCTTTAAACGCGAACGTGATGACCATCCCTTTATTCCAATTGGAAAACGGCGTGGAATTGAAAGAAGTGAAAGTGTGTTATTCCACGTACGGGAGATTAAACGAGGACGGAGATAACTGCGTATTAGTCGGACACTCTTTGACGAGCAACTCAAACGTGGACGAGTGGTGGTCGGAATTTATAGGAGGCGGTGAGGGTGAAGGAAAAGAGGCGAAATGTTCGTTGCATTTGGAGAAGGATTTTATAGTGTGTTGCAACTACCTCGGGTCGCCGTACGGAACGGCGTCGCCGGTTTCGGAAAATCCGGAAACGCCGGGGAAGATTTACGGGAGTCGATTTCCCGCGCCGGTGACGATACGAGATAATGTGAATTTGCAGAAGATGGTTTTAGATCGATTGAAGGTGACGAGATTGTCCATGTGTATAGGAGGATCGATGGGCGCGATGTTAGCGCTGGAATTCGCGGCGAGTTTCCCGGAGTACGTCGAGAAGTTAGTGTTGATTGCTGGATGTGGAAAGCACACGGATTGGGCGATTGGGATCGGTGAGGCGCAACGACACGCGATTGTGAGCGATGCGAACTTTGAAGGAGGGGATTACGATGTAGAAACGGGCGGACCCAAGGACGGGTTGGCGACGAGTCGGATGATGGCGATGTTGAGTTATCGAGCGCCAGTGAGCATGGACGAGAAGTTCTCGAGGATGAACGTGGAAGGCAAGGATCATCCGGTGAGAGGAAGTGCTGGAGGAGAAAATGAAAAAGAGAACGACGACGATGACGATCACGACAAAGCGCCGTCGCGAGAACGAGAACAAACGCAACAGAAAAGAAAATCCTTCGACAACAACCACGTCCCGTATTGGCAAGTCGAGAGTTACCTCCAATACCAAGGCCAAAAATTCATCCAACGATTCGATGCCAACTGCTACTTGCAGTTGACGTACACTTTAGACTCCCACGACGTCTCTCGAGGGCGAGAAAACGGCGATTACGAGCGAGTCCTCTCGAAACTCACCCACGATACTCTCGTCGTGGGCATCCTCTCTGACGTCTTGTACCCGTTTGCATTACAGCGAGAACTCGCCGATTGCATGCCAAACGCGCAGTTGTATACCATAGATTCTCCTCACGGACACGACTCGTTTTTGATTGAAATCAACTCATTAAACGAGGTCATTCGCAGATGGCGGAACGGCGAAAACGTGGAAGTTCGAGATCCGTGTGAATCGGTCGCGTTATTAGAGGAACAACGAAATAGAGAGCGTCGCCAGTCCTCCTCAGCAGATCACGCACCCTCCTCGACGGATGTAGAAGATAGCGAAACGCTCAAACGCACCGTCCGCGCTTTACGAGAAGAACTCGCAAGAGTCCACGGTAATCTTAGGGCGCAAACCGCTCGAGCGGATCTTTATTTACGCAAGTTGCAAGCGCTCACCGACGACGAGGGCGAGAATAACGGAAAGAATAGCGAAACGAGCCGACAACGAAACCAAAAACGAGCGGCGAATACTTTCGCGTCTCCCCACGGAGTGATCGTTCTCAACGACCCGGGATACTTGAGCGAAGGATTTTCGCCGATAGCTAAAGCTTCTTCGCTCGGCGCGCGCGGTCCAGTATTCGGTAAAATTAAGGCGAACGATACTAACGGCGATGATTCGAACAACAACAACGGCACATCGCACGCTGGCGTTTAATAATTCATCAACAGTTTCGAGAGAAAGAATATTGTATCATGATTCGCGCGTAGTAAACGCAAACGCCTCAAACTTTTTGAACTCTTAAAGTTACTCTTTCTTGTCTGCTCTTTTTCTCTTCTTAATTTTTGAAATTTCAACATATTCTTTTCGTCGAAAGTCTCGTCGTACGTGTGCGCGCACACGCACTTTTAAAAGAAAGACAGAGCGTGGGAGAGAAGCATCATGTCTCCGCCTTTTCCTTTACCCGGTGTTCGAGCGGAGGATCGATCGTCTCAGCGACAGGAGGAACACAAAGGAGAGCAATTACATCCCGTGAAAAAGAGAAATTTGGACGCACTTTTGATGATGCAGAAGAGGAAGAAGAAGAGGCTCGTTGAACGCGTCGGAGAAGAAGAGTGCTTGAGTTTTAACGACGACGAAGAGGTTTTGAACGACGGGGTTGTCGTCGAACGAAGCGACGATAACGCAAAGTTCGAGAAGGAAGAGGAGAGAAGACGAAGAAGAGAAAGAAGCGAGAAAAAATCGCTCGTTTTGAAACGTTGGGCGAAACTCGCGGAAGATTTGGTTTTGTTGCGACGACGACGAAGCGGAAGGAGAAGCGAAGATAACGAAGAAGAAAAGGACGAAGAGAAGATGAATGGTACAGGCGAGGCAAGGTTTGAGCGGCTGATGCGGGTGGCGTACGCGTACCGATGTTCGGTGAAGCAGAAAAATGAGAGACGCCGTCGACGCGGTCGCGGCGGGTACGGTGTGAGCGAACGCGGACTCCTCGCGCAAAGACGGGCGATGCATAACACGGTTTTGCACGGGATTGCAGAGCGATCGATACATCTCGCAGATAGCGCCGGAGCGGAGGACGACACGGAGGAAGAAAATGGTCGGATGTTTAACGCGGCGCTGGCGAGACAGTTCCAAGAGTTTATGCAGGTGCGAGGCGTCGTACCGACGATTGAGTTACCGGAAGGTGACGAAGCGGTGCAAGAAAATATTACGTTAGCCAAAGAGTATGCAAGACGGGAAGGCGCGACGATGCGTGCGACGAGTCGAATGTGGTTGCCGAGAGATCAGACTGCGCAGTGGACGGGGAGCGTAGAGAATGTATTTTCGTGCGTAGAATTTGATAGATTTAGCGGAGGGAGGTTTTTGGCGTGCGGAGGGGGAGGTGGGACCGTTTCGGTTCATCGAACCTCAGATATGAACCAGAAAACGTCAGATGGAGACGGGAATTCGTTGCTGTCGAGCATATACGCGCCGGTGTATAAGAAGTTTGTGGCAGATCCCGTGGATGGCATTTCATGGGTGAAAGAAGGGGTGTTAGCGACAGTATCGAAGAGGAGCGATAGGATTACATTTCACGACGTTGAAAGAGGATTGATGGGTACAAGTGCTCCTACTGCACCAACTGGATCTTCTGCTGCGGCGTTAGCCGTAACATCAACGGCGACAACAACAACAACAACAGTAAGTAGTCGAGCGATGCCAACATCAACGCAGTCTCCTTCTCCTCGATTCCTCGCGTATTCGCAAGGTTTAGTCGTCAGTCCTGTGTACAACGTTACACATCCGTCCGACATAAGAGATACGCTTGGTATCACCTCTATTGCTTCGTGTGACGATGGGAACCGTCTTTTCGCCGCCACTGGTGTTGGGAGCGTCTTCACGTTTGATCTTAGGCAGCGCGTCGATCACACGAGACCGGTTGCCATTTTCAGCGCTCCTACTACGGGTAATCTGAATTGCGTGAATGTCACGAAAGACGGTCAACTCGTCTGCGCGGCATCTTCTTCGGGCAGGGTTGTTTTATGGGACGCTAGGAAAGCAGTCTCTACGCATGCGACGGACCATCGCGGATTTACCGGGATAAAACCGGACAAAGAGATGTGTTCGTGGAGCGTGTCCAACATGTTTTCAAAAATCCACGGCAGATCCTTCGCGAGTAAATCGGAAGTGTATTGGGTAGACTTCGATCCGAAAGATTATTCGCGCGTAGCCTTTCACTGTTCCAATGGACGCACCGGCGTCATCGATATGAAACAAAACAATCACGCGACGTCGTCTCTCGCGGTTATCACGCACGCGCACTGTCCACCCAACCCGTGGACGTCAACGGCTCCAACGCGCATCACGCGAGACGAAGCCGAGCGTTTCATTGGCGCCGAAGGTGCGTGGGCATATCTTAACGGCGACAGTGCGGTAATGGCGACGCAAACCGAAACTGAAGGTGCCATCAGCTCGCAAATCGCCAAATGGAATGGCCGAGACAAACGCACGTGTTCGTGGTCCACGGACGGGCAAAAGTTAATCGTTCCGAACGTGAACGATTCAGGTATACTCATCCTAGACGTCATGGCGAATAACCCGAAGTCGTATCAATGGATTGATGATGGAACGGCGACGCGGGAGTCGACGACGGTGAAACTGTGGAATGAGAACGATGATGACGCTCACATCGACGAAGAAGAAGGAGCGAACGAGGAGCGGGAGGACGAAGAGGACGAGTACTACCCCGGCTACGGTCACAAACCAATCGCCCCATCTTTGTCTGATCAAGAAACCATCTTATCTGCCGTCGCCGTGCATCCAACGTGTGACTTTGAGTACTGCGCCGGCGGTCCGAATACGCTGAGCTACTTTCGTTTTGCCACGCGTAGTTTTTGATAGATTGCTTTGATATTGAAGAATAATATATAGATAGATATGTATACTAGGTTGAAAGAGCTTTCTCCCTCTCTCTCACTAACAGCAACTACTCTTACTTCCACCCTTCGCGGTCTCTCTCAGCCTGACTGTCCCGCCACCCCCGCTGTTGTTGCTATTGTTGTTATTCGTCTTGCTCTCCCCGACGCATCTTCTCGCCATCGCGCTAAACGCCTCCTCCACTCTCAACCCACTCTTCGCGCTCGTCTCAAAAAATGGCACCCCGAACTCTTTCGCCAACGCCACCCCTCTCTCTTTCGTCACTTTCCTCTTCGAATCTTCGCAATCGCACTTGTTCCCGATCAAACACACTTTCGCCGCTTCGCTCGCGTGCGCTTCAATATTCCTCATCCAGTTCCTCACGTTCTCAAAACTCGTCTCATCCGTCACGTCGTACACTAACAAAACCCCGTGCGCGCCTCGATAATACGCCGCCGTGATCGTTCGAAACCGCTCTTGCCCCGCGGTGTCCCATATTTGCATCTTCACTTTCTTCTGGTCTAAGTCTATCGTTTTGATTTTAAAGTCGATGCCAATCGTGGTTATGAAGGATGTCGTGAATTTATCGTCGGAATAGCGAAGGAGGAGGCAGGATTTCCCGACCCCGGAGTCGCCGATGAGTAGGAGTTTTACCAGGACGTCGAACGGTTTGTTGCTGCTCTTCGCGGATGCCATTCTTAAGGTGGTTTGGACTGCTTTTTGACGGTGGTTTGACTCGTGTTGCGTTGGTTCGTTTCTGAGGATTTGTTTGACTTTTGAGCGAATTTTCCCAAGCGGACCACACTTAAATTCCCCTCAGCGAGAGCTCTTGTTTTACGCACAGCGCGGCATTTAAAAGAGAATCGAGGGTGGTTGGTCGCCTTGGATCTCTCTCTCTTTTATTCTTTTTCCTCTCGTTACGCGTTTTCGTGCCTCCGCTCGTCTGAATCGTCGTTTCGGAGCGCAAAGTGTTGGAGACGAATCAATTAACTCTCGCGGCTTTGTTGTTGGAAAAGAGTAAACGCGTTGTTGTTATATCATGTTGCACGCGCAACTCATCGGCTACGGCTGGGCATTCTCCGCCGCCATCGGGAACGGCATTCAAGATAACCTCCGGAAATACGCCACGAAATCGATCAAAAACCCACTGCACGTGGTCGCCATGATGGAAATGTTAAACTGCGTGACGTTGTTCCTGTTTGTGTTTTGTACCGGACAAGGCGAGTTAATATTCGGGAAGCGAAAGCCACTGTTTCGACAGAAAAACGAATCATCGAGGAGTTACAGCTATGAAAACGACGACGACCAAATCGCGCGCACGCATTTAATCGTGCTCGCGTCGATATCTGCGCTGATTAAATGCGTCGGGTCGGTTGCGTTTCAGAGAGCGTTACAGTTGACGCCGATAAGTTTGTGCGCGCCGTACATGGCGTTTACGCCTTTGTGGTTGCTCGGGCTGTCGTTCTTTATCGTGCACGAAATTCCGAGCGCGAGAGGAGTGTTTGGGGTGGTTGTCATGACGGGAGGCGCGTACGGGTTGAACAGTGCCGCTGCCGGGAGTGGAGGAGGGGCGGCGTCGGGGGCGACGACGACGGCGTCGGGGGCGTCGACGTTAGCGGAGTTAGAGGTAGGAATAGACGAGAGGAAATATCATCGCGAGGGAGGTGCGAAGAGTCGGAGTAGCGGTTTTAGCGGGAATAGGAGCGGTAGCGACGGTAGTATGCTGATGGTTGAGAATAGTACTAATAGTGGGGCGGGCAACGATGCTGGTAATATCGTAAAAAAAGATGGCGTGGTGAGAACAATTCGCCGAGCCGTTCGGGAGTCGTTGGGAAAACAGGCGTCGGCGTTGAGAAAACAACCGGGAAGTTTAATCGCATTTGGCGTCGCTGGTTTGTGGGGGTTAACGAGCGATATCGATAAGCTCGGGAAGAACGCATCAGCTCATGCTGGTGGATTTATCGTGTACGTGACGCTGCAGAGGATTTTTATGGCCGCGCCGTTGGGAATGATTACGGCGGCGTTAAATCCGGAGGCGTTTGGGTACTTGAAAAATCCAAAAACGCTTTCGATTATATTCGGCATGGGTTTATGCGAGTTGTATACCGTGGTTGCGTACTTGCATAGTTTAGAGCATTTGTTTACGAGTTACGCGGTAGCAGCAAAGAGGAGCGGGATCTTATTGTCCGTGCTAGGTGGAGCCATTATGTTTAAAGAACCGATTGGGGATCGATTGCCGTATGTTTTCGTGATTATCATAGGCATGATGTGCATCATTCTCGCCGACGAATATTAGAGAGAAAAGAATAGAGAAAATATTATTTTTTCAACGCAGTAATTAGCAATAACAACTCAACGCAGTAATAGTAATAACAACATAATGATGATGATGATTAGGCTAGCTATTCTCTCTCTCTCTCTCTCCTCTCTGTCTATCTCGCTCTACGCATAGCATCTAACTCTCTCTCTCTCTCTCTCTCTCTCTCTCTCTCTTTCCTTCTTTCTTTCTACAACTCTTCGATCAAGTCGTACCGAATCAACTTCGTGTGCGAACCGACGACGGCCAAGGAGACGTAATACATGATCACGCTGAAAGCGACGCCTATTAAGCCGACAACGATGGTGACTTTCTTGGCAAAGAACATGACGATGAAACAACACACCAAAGGTGGCGCGCAGTATAAGTGAAGCCATATACCGTCTAGAGGTACTCTGTAAGGCCTCTTCATCGCGGGCGCGACTTCTCTCAGTTTCAACAACGCGGCGAATTTCATCACCGTCGTCGCGCAGTAAAACCACATCTCCAACTCCGCGAGAACCTCAAACGGAACTAGAAACAACATTGTCATTAGAACTGCGTTCATGATCATCGCCGCGTACGGATTATTGTTCTTTGGGTCGACTTTAGCGAAGATTTTCGGTAAGGTTCCCACCACCGCCATGCCGTACGTGATGCGACTCGTCGTCGACAACAGCGTGCAGAGCAAACCAACCGTACTAATCGCCGCTCCGATTAAAAACACCAACTCCAAAGCCGACCCGCCAACGAGTTTTGCCACCTCCGTAAACGTTCCGTCTTCCCATTTCGTCGGGTCTGCCAATACGGAGTACCCGACCGAAATGCTCAAAAAATCAATCAACAGCGCCAATCCCATGGCGGTAAACATCGCTCTCACGAACGTTTTGCTCGGATTTTTAACCTCCCCGGCGCAACTTCCCAACAAATCGTACCCCGCGGTCGACCATAACAAAATAATCAAAAATGTGTGCCAATCCGGTCCGAACGACCCGTCGGACATTTCATGTTGCGGCACGATTGTATCCTTCCCGAAACACGCTTCGAAATCCAACTTGGGGAATCCAATCACCACCAACGCGATGAACGGTCCTAAACTCGCCACCGCAAACAACACGCTCGCATTCGCTACCATCTCCATCCCGTACATATTTATCGCAACGACCACACCCATCAACACGAGCCCAAACGGCACCCTCAACTGATCGTTATACATCTTCTCCCTCGCTTGCCCAAACGCCGGTTCGAGGTAGTCCAAAAACAAAACCGCGAACAAGCCGCCTTCAAAGACTCCCGAAATCAACGACCAGTGCCCGTTCAAAAACGACCAAAACGGCCCGAACGCTTTATCGATCCACAAAATGTGTCCTCCGTTTTCTGGTAATGCCGAGGACAGTTCCGCGGTCATGAGCGCCAGCGGCGCGGACCAAAACACGCCAGCCACGAACACCATCAAAAGCGTGATTTTCGCCCCGGCTGCACCCACAGCATCTTCAAACCCGTACGGCCCGCCCGCGACGGAAGAGAACGCGAAAAGTACCAGTTTCCCGAACGTTAACGTTCGTCTTGTTTTTGCGTGCATTAAATGTTCGTT
>Ga0115553_1001543_pt1 | contig 14445 bp, 7 predicted proteins | sample COGITO_mtgs_1103_2_FD_87284 | JGI IMG/M metagenome (GOLD analysis project Ga0115553, IMG submission 87284) | Pelagic marine microbial communities from North Sea - COGITO_mtgs_110331 | ecosystem: Environmental > Aquatic > Marine > Epipelagic | place: Germany:Helgoland, sampling site Kabeltonne... | reverse complement strand
TTTTACTCTCTCCTCTTTGAAGATCGCACTCTCACAAAATCGATCATCGACTCGATGATCGGGCGGGTGACCACCCAATGCGAAGATCTTTCGCGTTGTTCGAGCGAGGACGACGATCATCATCATCGTCGAGATCGACAACGACGAGAGAGAGTAAGAGAGAGAGGAAAAGAGGAAAGAAAAAAAAACATTCGGAAGCGACGCGAGAGACGAAGGGGTCCAAAAACTCGTGAGTCAGACACATTTTCTTCTCTTTCACGAAATTTTTCGAAGCGCTTAAACGAAAACGTACCTCGCGCATAACCCAACAACCGGGGCGCGCGCGCGTGCGGTAGCAGCGTGCATGGTGTGTGTGTGTGTAGATGTGAAAATAGAACCCGTGAAGGTTGCGTGTGTCGTCGAGTGTGTCTTTATAATAAAAAGCGTCTCTTTGGAAATTTTCTGGCGATAACGCAAGAGTGTTGGAAAAAATCTCATCTCGTAATCTCGAACGGGGAGCAGAGAAAGGCGCGAAAGAGAGATGGATGGTCTTGTGCCAAGTCTCTCTTATTACAACAAATTTCTAACGAGTACTAAAAAAATACAAACTCTCTCTTCGTGTTTGACGGAAAACTAATACTCTTCATCATCATCATCATCGTCGTCGTCGTCCCAGGCAGATGAAGTGTTCGTTTTTCCACCACCACTACTCCTACTACTCCTACTACTATCACTACTGTTGTTACTGCTATTATTATTAGTATCCTCGTCCTCGTCCTCGTTCATGCTCACCGCGAACGAGGACAAGTTCTCCACGTCGTCGGCTTCGGACATTATTTCGTCGTCTTCTTGAGATAAACGCATGTATTCCACTCGTGCAAATCGATCCCACTCGGTTAAGTGTTTCTCTTCTCGCTCTTGACGAATAGTAAACGGATCTCGGGTTTCGAATAAGATGAATTTGTTCAGATTGAACAAGACGTTGAACGTGTTCCCACTCATGGGCAACGAGCGCACCATGTCCTCTAAAGTGATGAAACCTTCAATCTTTGGTTTTATCATATCCGTCAATTGGCACACGATATCCTCGAAGAACACTGGTTCTTGAGCCAAGCACTCCATTCGTTGCAATTGCTCCTCGTAAAAATACGCTAAATCACCGCTAGATAAGAACCCGTCGTTATCGATGTCCACGCACTTGAACCAATATTTAATGGACAAGTCTTGAGATTTGTACTCTTCGGATAGGACGAACCAAACGAAATCTTCGTATCCCATTTTACCAGGAACGCCGGAAGTGAATGGCTTCACGCTTTCCGATAAAACGCGATCGACGATTTTATACGTCAAAGCGTGGTTCCCGTATCGCAACAAATCGTCTCGGTCGATTAAGAAATCGTGGTCGGTATCGAGCTCCCAGAATTTGCAATAAATCACGTAAAAGTGCTCGTAGCTGAAAAATCTCAAGACTTTGTTGATATCCTCTTCGACTTCGCACTGTTTAAACGCGCTGATCAAATCGGATTTCTTCAACTCTCTCAACGTCATTCGACCGTTCCAATCTTTATTTACCGTGTAAAAGATTCTATATATGACGGTTTCTAAATATCGATCTTGAAACTCCGCCGTGTGCTTCAAAAACTCTAATCCCGGATGAGTATCGAGCAACGCTCGAATAACTGATCTGAAATCGTTTTGCGAGACGAAATCGCCTTTTTGCTTCGGATCTTTCAAGATGTTGTAAATCATTTCCGTCTCGTCGTTATATCTCGACAATGTTTTCTTCCAAAAGCGCAAGAAGTCATCTCTTTTGATTTGAGTCACGTCTTCCGAATCCTCTTCTCCAAAGTCATCTTCAAAATCCTTCATTTCCGTCGTATTCGCTGATTTTGTAGACGATACCGACGATGTCGGACCATCCTCTACTTTACTACTGCACATATCCGTCGCGCGTTTCATAATCAACGGGCCAAAATAACTCGGAATGCCGATGAATTCTCTCACCAAACTCGAAAACGCTTCTTTGCTCAAAACGCCCGGCGTTTCGTTATGCAAGACGTCGTTGAACTTTTGCGTAAATTTTTCCATAATCTTTGCCGATTTGATCTCTGGAATCCACTTCTTGTTCGGGAAGAAGAACTGAGGAATCAAATAGTTCGGCGAAGGCGAAATCGCGGACGATAATGACGACGAGGATGCAGACGAATGAGAACTCAACGCGCCGTTTCTTTGTCCACCTCGGCTTGGACTCAAACCTTGTTGCTGTTTTGCAAACGGCGTCTTATTCTCCAAAATCAACGGTGAGGACTTTTGATGTTGCTGTTGCTTCTCCACTACGTTCTCCTTCTCTGCCTCCAAAGCTAACTGTTGCACGGAACTCGTGATTGTTCTCACGCTAAAATCTTCGCTATCGTCGCTCTCTGGGATATCAAGAATCGGCAGCTCCGAGTCGTTCCTCTTCTCCTCGTCGCGCGAAGAAAACGACGACGTCGATAAACCCTCACCAAACTTCAACTGCTTCTTTTTACTCTCTCTCGTCGGCGACAACATCGACCCGGGCGATTTAATCGGCGACTTTGGCGGCGACGCTGCCGTAACGCTCGACTTGGTATAAAAACTACTCCTCGTCGGCGACTTCGGCGGCGCGAGGTTGGTATTGTTTTTGTTTCGAACCGGCGAACCAAACGGAATCGACGACGACGACGACGTCGCATTCGCCGCTTCTTCTTCCTCGCGAAGAAACGCGTTCGATATCTGCATCACAGAAAAAAACAGAGAAGAAGAAGAGAAGAAATGTGAGACGTTGTTGAAATATTGAGAGCGTTTTTGAAAAATATCAGGCGAAGAAAACGAGAAGAGTCGTCTCGATCCGATGATTTTTAAAAGCGACTCGGCAAAGAGAGAAAAAGCGTAAACGTACCGCGATCCGATTGTTCGCCTCGTGGACCCAGTGTAAGAAATATTCTTCCATCTTTAACTTTGAGTTCGGGCGCAACGGCGTTTGAAGCATCATTTCGACATCCGTTTCTGTTTTAATAATAAGAGAGAAAAGTCAGCGGTGGGGAAAAGTCAAATGTGTCGAAGTTTTTAAAATCAGCGAGATTTAGTACTACGACTGCGCTCAAACTCAGAAGAGTTATAGAGAGAAGAAAAAGAGACGCGTACCTTTCAAAAGACTGGCGGCGGACGAAACCGTCGTCGTCGTCGTCCCGCTCGTGGTTCTCTTTCTGCTCTCTTTGTCCATCCTCGTCGTCGTCGTCACGGACATCTTTTTTTTTTGCTCTAGATTTCAAACAGCCGTCGTCTCTCTTCTTCGTCTTCTTCTCTCACTGGATGCCACCACACGTTTTTATAATAATAAAAGTTTTCGCCTAGCCTCCTCGTGCGCGTTGTATATTATCCGTTTAATACTAACACGCGCCTTGCGCTCGACAGTAGTAGGAGTACTGCTCTCTCTATTTCCAAGCGCCACGCGGAGGAGTGGTGGTTCAACTTTGGAGGAGAAGTTGGCGGGCTTTTTTCCTCGAGAAAGAAAAACCACGATTTTTTTCTCAAACCTTAAACCCTAAGCGCAAAAGAGAAAAATATCGCAAAAACTCAACTGTTTCCACAGAAACGCGCTTATTAAACGCTTTTCATACAACACTTGCGCGAAGAGAAATACGCGCATTTCTCGCTCGAAAAGGACGGAAGAATACTTTCTGTCTTTGTTTTTCTTTGGTGTATTACTCATACTCGATACAAACTTTGCTTCTTTAGCGCGCGCGTTTAGCGCACTTTTCGGAATCGAAAGAATTTACGGACCGTGCCCTCACAGCACGCTTTTACAGAAGTGACTGTACATTTGTTATACCACTAAAAGGAGAAGAAGAATGATAATAACGAACATTTCCAACGCGATTTTGCGAAACACGCAAAACTTGGCCAAAGTGTCCATTTTTGGCGGGTTTGCGTACGGGTTTATCCAAACCATGAAGAGTGGAGAGAGCGCGCTCGTGCCCACCTCGAGATGGGTGTCCAGTCACGTTTTATCGTCCAGTCAGCACAAAGGAGGGAAGGAGGAACGAAATAGTGCGGGAGAAGAAAAAGCCGAGGAGGCGACGGTTTTACGACGCCACCACCACCAAAACGATGGACCGAGCAGCAGCGTTCGCGGAGAAGGAGTGGAATCTTCGGATATCGAGCGGCGGAGAGTGAACGCGTCCGTGGCGTGGAGCAGCATGAGATGAGATACAAAACTATCTCTTCTTGCGTGTGTAATTAACGCTTGTAACAATAAAAAAAAAGGAAAGAGAGAGAAAGGCATGATGAATATGTGATGAATATGCGATGAATATGATGCTGTTTTCTGCGGAGCTTACTTTCTAGATTTGTACATTATACTACCTAATATACTACTACTCACTACTACTGCTAGTAAATACCTTTTCTTCTTCTTCTTCTTAATTGTTTTTCTTCCATATCTTCATCCCGTTTGATATGCCGTAAACTTTCGCCAACGAAACGACGAACAAGATTCCACCTAAGACAATCCATAAAAGCCACCATAAATCATCCGCGGCGATTGCGGCAACAGACACGACTAACTGCACGAGTTGCATCGGGAAACCAAAATTTAAGAAATCTTTAAACACGTATCCTCCAGGGCCGTAGACCATCAAGTTCGTCTGGTACCCAAACGGCGACATGAACGACGCCGAGGCGCCGAGCATGAGAAGGTAGGACATTTTGAGTAACGATATGTTGGCTTCTGCAGCTGCTTCGGCGGCAATGGGAAACATTAAAGCCGCGGCGGCGTTATTCGTGACGACGTTGGATATCAAAAACGTCGCCAGGTAGACGCCAACGAATAAGCCAATCTCTCCAGTATTTGTCGCCGTTCCCAACTTCACGAGCTGTTCGGCCATAAAACTTGCCACGCCGGAATTTTGCAGCGCTTTAGATAAACCAAACGCGGCGGCGATGGTGATAATGACGTCCCATTTGATGGCATCTCGCGCTTCTTGTTGAGACAGCGCGCCCGAGGCAATCATGACACCAGAAGCGAAAATTGCGGCGACTAGTAAACTCATCACGCCAAATGTATATAAAGCAATCATCGCCACTGCGCAGGTTATGGCCGGTACTAACAGGGAGAGCCGCGGAGGTGCTGAATCCTCTAAGATGGAAACCAAAGCAAATCCTTCTCGAACTAAATCTGGGCCTGCGTCTAATAGTAACACATCTCCAGCGTGCAACACAACCTCACCCATTTTGGCATGGACTCTTTGGCCTTCACGATGAACTGCTAAAACAACTGCGTTGTAACGCGTACGAAACTTCATATCTCTGATACTTTTCCCAACTAAAGGCCCGTTTTTAGCGACGACGGCTTGAACAAGTCTTCGGTCCTGATTTGAAGACGATAGTTTGGATGCTTGGTCAGAGCCGAGCGTCGTCAAGCCTGGGATTTTTCGAAGGGAAGAAACTGCAACCGCCGATCCCGCGTACCAAAGGATGTCACCGGGCTGTAATTGCTCCGTAACATCGATGGTCAACTCTTCTTGTAACACATTGCTAGCATCGTACACGCCGCGCTCGATAGAGACGAGGAAAAGTTTCGGCAATGTTCTCAATCCGGCTTCAATCGCGCTCTTTCCAATGAATTGCCTCGCTGTGTCTTCAATTTGTACGCCGATCAAAAACTCTTTGGCGTCCTCGCCCAACTGCGCGACATCTTCCCAGGGAATATCAAAATCAACTTTACATCTATCTAAGCCGGTTAAATCCTCGACGTTCATCTCCATGTTGGCAACCGCGGTGAGTTCGTTCCTCAACGCTTCGTTGTATTCGGCGTCCTCGTTTTCCTCATTTCCGCGTTCGACATCTAAAACCGCCGTCGTTGTCGTCGGTAAGTCGTTCGAGCTCCGGTTTCGTCCCGAAGAGTTGAGTAAGTTATCGTGGCTACTTCTTCGACTATTTGAGCCGCTTCCTCGCCCTCCTTCTTGCTTTGCCTTCAAAGCTGCGTTCCTGGCTATTTGTTGCAACGTCACCAAAGGCGAATCTGGTCTGACCTGCACGACTAAACCGTCGTTTGCTTCTAATCGAACGTCTCGTAACTTTCCACTCGTTGCGCGTCCGTTCCTTTGAACAGCAACGATGGCACCACCGTATGTCGCGCGAAAGTCGACGTCTTTTACAAACTTATTCACCAACGTCGATCCATTTTTCACCTTGCATCTCATAACCATTTGGCCTCGTTCCTTTTGCGCTTGGGCGCCAGTGGGCGCCAGCATCGCTTGCACCACAGCTCGAATCTCTTCTCTCTTCGTATCAGGATCCAGCGCTACTATTCTCCATATAGAGACAGAGCGTCCCCCAACCGCGCTTGCTTCGCTGTGTAAACATTGCACTTTGAGACGATTGAGACTCTTGGAGATGTCGTGTAATAAACCAGGTCTATCGGCTGCGCTGATTCCAAGTACCATTCGCGTGTGATCGTCTTCGGATGCGTCCGGGTCTTTCTCCACGGAAACTAAAGCTGGGCCAAGTGCTACGTTCATCTCCGCAGCTGAAACGGAAGCTTCAGCGCCTCCTATGGTATCGGACGTATCGCGACCATCTCTGTATAGATGCGCGGCTTTGTCTCTCCCGTCAATAGCTTGGGACCGCGCCAATGCCTGTAAATCGAGAATTTCTCTCATCGCTTCCGAGGAAGCAGTCTTCGATATGGACACCACATTTTCGTCAGCAGTCAAAACTTCCGATGGCGATGAATCGTCGTGGTCGTCGTCTTCGTGCGTCATCGCAGTCAAACCGTGGTCGCTACATATGCTCCCGAGAGATTCAATCAATCCGGTAAAGTATAAAATGTCGCCTTGATTAATGATGAATTCGGGCCCAACCGCTCGAATCAAACTTCCACTTCGTCTCACCGAAACGAGGTATAAACCTGGCAAACCTCTCATTCCACTCGCTTCGATAGTTCTCCCCACCGCGTCCGACCATGGCGTCACCTTTGCGCCAACGATAACGTCCTCGTTATCGTTGTCTCTCTCAGCTCTGTTTGCTTGCGAAGACGATCCGGTTCGTCTTCCTCTTTGCAGATTCCCACCCGGCAACAAATATCGAGAAAATATAAGCACATACACTATTCCGCTAAATGCTACCGGTACGCCATACTTTCCTAAATCAAAGAGGCCAATATCCACCTTCTCAGCGCCTACTTTGTCTTTATTCTCTTTCGCCCACGTCTCCAACATCCCGGCGACGACCAAGTTTGTCGACGTCCCGATCAACGTGCACGTCCCGCCTAATATAGAAGAAAATGACAGAGGTATTAAAACTTGTTTCTTCGATATCCCATTATTCTCCGCCCACCGCTGGACGATAGGAATCATGACTGCCACCACCGGCGTGTTGTTCAAAAACGCCGATATAATGGCGATTGGAATCATCAACCGAATCTGCGCCGACGCAATCGTCTTTGGCTTGCCTAAAAAGCGGCCCATGTACCAATCTAAACCGCCCGTGCTGGATATGCCCTGCGCGACCACGAACAAAGCCGCCACGGTGAGTAATCCTTCGTTGGCAAATCCTTGTATGCCTTCTTCCACCGTGATTACTTTCCCGGTTATTAAAAGTGCGAGGGCGGCACAAAACAGTAAATCAGATTGCACGTAGTCTTTCACCAAACACACGAAAGAGATGGAGACGATGAAGACGGTGTACCACGGTTGAAAGTATCCATTGCCGCTCATTATTATTACGGTGTCGATCGTCGATGTTTCTTCTTTGCGTTCATTATTTGTGTGTTATGATGATTCTGTGAGTGTGAACAAGCGCGTCACAGATAAGAGGAAGATTCACGCAAAAAGACTTAGTATTTTTACACATCTTCTTTTTCCGTTCACTACTACGATGTCTATTATTATCTCGGTCCTTTAGTGCTCCCTTCGCTTTCCTCCTCCCCGTCGTTCTCGTCCTCGTCGTTCGGAGATAACAAACCTAAACTCAACAGCATATCTCTAAACATTTCGTCTCTAGCTAAAACCGCTTTCGGTTGGCTTACCATGTTCCGTCTGAACTTATCGCTCGTCGCCAGGTTGATCCACGCGGCGACGATTTCATCCTTGATCTCCAAGGCTAATTTGGTTTCGTTTTCATCTCGGACCATTTTAGCGAACGAACTCGTGATGGTGTCCCACAAAGCGACAGAAATTTCTCCGGATTCGAAGTATTCGCGAACGAATATGCCGCTGACGTCTTCCGCGGTGACTTTTTGGCCTTTCTTGCTTGCCTCCGGGTACTTGGCCGGTCGAAACGCGCAGTCACCAAAGATGTCGACGGATAATTTCAACGTCTTTTCGAAAAGTTCAGTCATCTCGGTCGCTTCTTTTGGCAACAAATCTTTGTTTTCTCGCATTTCTTCGTTCAACCAGGACTTGGCTGGCAAATAAAACCCGCTCGGAGTCGTGCGTTGCATGGTGAAAAATCGCAAAATCAACTCTCGGTCGCGCATTCTCAAATGTGGCATTTTCGATCGATTCGCAAACAAGAAGCTTTCGTTCAAGGTCAACTCCTCCAACAAATCCGTATACGCGCCTTGATAGATGCAATTCCTCAACTCTTGTTCGTTCAACTGCGTCGCACCCATGTTCAACCTCTCAAAAACCTCAAACACAAAATCCGGTTGCGACGTCTTGGAAATCGTGTGCACGTTCAACGGGTAATCCAAAATAATCTCCTGGAACGTCTCGTTCAACTCGTCGAACGTCTTCCCGTTCAACTCGTGATAAACCTCCAACCCACTCAACTTAAACGCTTGCCCGCCTGGAAACTCGTTCTGCACGAACGACCATATCGACGTCAAGCGCTGCTTCCCGTCCACGACTTCCAACTTTCCCGATTTCACCTCGTGGAAAAACATCGTCGGCACTGGAATGTTCAACAATAAACTCTCGATTAACTTCGACGCCGTCCGAACCGTCCACACGTACTCTCTCTGATAACTCGGTCTCAAATCGACCTTCCCTCGGTTGATTTTATCGATGATTGAGGATACGGTAAAATCAGATTTCGATATTCTCAACGCGTCTCTCGTGGTATCGCGAAAGAGTTCCGCCGCCGCGTCTTCCGCGGAGATGTCTGTGTCGTCCTCTCTCTTCTTTTGCGAGGAGGAGGAGGAGGAGGAGGACGACGACGATTTCGCGCGCAGCGCTTTCGTCGTCGTCTTTGCCGATGATGATGATGATAATTTTTTCTTCGCCTTAAAGTTGTTGTTTGCTTTTTTTTTCAAAGCGCTTCTGTTCTCCTCTTCTTCCTCCTCCTCCTCGTCGGCTAACATCTCCCACAGAGGCTGTTCCGACGATACGTCGTCGTTTTTATCGTCGTCGGTTCTCGTCGTCGTCGTCGTCATCACTTTTGCAGAAGCATCAGATTGGTACTCACCACCACCATCATCGGAAGAGGTGTCTTCCGCCTCTAACAGTTCGTCCCATAAACTCTTGTCCTCGCGATCTCCCAACAAGGAGGCTTTTGGAAGGATTTCGACCCCGCGTTGTTTGGAGGAGATTTTATTCCTTCGTCTCGCAAAAGTCAGAGAAGAAGCTTTCTTTTTCGAGAACGAAGAAGAGGAAGAAGAGGAGACGAAGGAACTTTTCGTCGTCCTCGTCGTCGCGGTGGTTTGTTGCGGAAGCGCAAAAGTCGTCGTCGTCATGGTATTAGAGAGAAAGAAACTAAACAATAAGTGTAATCAATATCAATACTAATGGAGAGAGATATTTGCAGAAAGGGAGTTTTTTTTCAAATTTTGGCGCCAAATTTTTGGGAGAAGAATTTAGAAAAAGAGAATTTCAGCATCAACTGCAGTAATAAAACTACTTTTCGAATGCGAACAACGAGATGAGATGAAGATGAGATGTTTGATGACGAAGAAGAGAATAATCGAGATGATTTTACTCGTATAAGTATACCATGTCGTGACTACATTCTCTGCGCATTCTTTTTTACGACTAAAATCCGTCAAATGAGATCCCTTCCTCTGCGTTTTCGACAAACACGCGACCGAGGCCGACGCCGGTGGATAAGTCGCATTGGACTATTTTACCAATCGCGGAGGAAGAGGCGTATCCGTTTTCGCGAAGTTTTTGAATGCACTCAGTCGCTTCGTTCGCTGGAATCGTCGCGAGCATACCGCCGGCGGTTTGTGGATCGAATAAGAGTGGATAGGCGGAGAAATTTTTCACGTCGTCGATGTTCGCTATCGCTCGGTTTAACCGCGCGTTGGACTTTTGGAGGCTACTGGTGATGCCGTTTTGTACGCACTCGACGGCGCCGTCGAGTAAAGGGAGTGAACTTAAATCAATAGTGGCACCTGAAGTGGCGCTGTCTTTGATCATTTCGTGAAGATGGCCTAAAATACCAAAGCCAGTGACGTCCGTGCACGCGGTGGCGCCGTGGAGGAAGAGAATTTCCGCCGCGCGTTTGCTCGGTTGTCGCATGCTTTCTAAAGCTTTTTGGACGTCCGAGGCTTTCGCTCGGGACCGCATGTCGGCTGCGAACAAAGCGCCGGTACCGATTGGTTTGGTTAAAACGAGAACTTGACCGGATTCGACGCTCGTTTTCCTCAAAATCAAATCTTTTTCGACTTCGCCGGTGACGGAGAAACCGAGCGAGAGTTCCGCGCCTTCGCCAGAATGGCCGCCGCCAAGGGCACACCCGGCGTCGCGCAACGCGTCGCACGCGCCAGACATGAGTTGAAACAACGTTTCTTCAACTTCCGATTCGATGCCAAACGGGACGACGACAGTCGCTAGCGCACTCACGGGGTCTGCGTTCATCGCCCACACGTCGCCGAGCGCGTGGACGGCGGCGATTTGGCCAAACACGTACGGATCGTCGATGAAACTTCGAAAAAAATCAACCGTTTGGACAGAAACTTTACCAGGAGAGGTTTCAACGATAGCCGCGTCGTCACCTGCGCCGAGCAAAACGTTCGGATGCGTTGGAATCGGTTCTAATCGTTTCATAACTCGCGATAATATCGTGGAGCCGACTTTCGCGCCGCATCCGCCGCATCGCATCGGCGTCGCTTTAATCGCATCTAGCGCCTCTTGTCCGGCGAACGCGGCAACTTTGTTCGCTTTAGCATTTAGCGCGTTCTCCTGCTCTTCGCGTTCCATTTTTTCCAGCATCTCTAAATTCGGTTCGTACATTTTCATCCACTTTTTATCGATTTTATCTTTCCACCGCCACAATCTTTCGCCGACGGCGGTATCGTGCGCGCCCCAAGATCGAGATCCGTACGACGCGATGGCGTGACCGTCGCCAGTGCTAATGAGCGCTAGGCACGTCTTTTGCGGCGTGAACGGGACGACGTTTTCTCCAACGCACCGTCTTCGTAAGTTCTCTGCTAAAGGCGGACCTTGTCTGACGGCGTACACGCCCGCTTTTGGTCTCGGATGTTCGACGTTGTTACACACGTCGCCAACCGCAAAGACGTCTGGAATGTTCGTCGATTCTAAAGTCGCTTTAATGTTTACGAACCCTTTTTCATTCAACTCTAAGTTTGTATTCGTACGCAGCCATTTCTGCGCTTTCGCATCCGTGCACCACACGCACTCGTTAAAACCGAGTTTCTTCCCAGACTCTAAAGACAAACTCGACTCCGCCACTTCTTCGACGCCGTCGTTCTCGTACACTTCAAAGTTTCTCGCTTTCAAAGCCGCTAATATTTTCTCCCGCGCAGATTTTCCGTGTCCTTTGAGGACTTCACCCCTCGTCACGAGCGCGAACTGATACGGCAACGCAGCGTCGGAGGAGGAAGAGGATGACGACGTCAGGCCAACTTCGCTGGCGAACCTTCGCTCCATGGCCAAAGCGAGTTCCACGCCTCCGGCGCCGCCGCCGACGACCACCACTCGAAACCGTTCATCTTCTTTCCTCTTCTCATCGCACAATTCTTTGAAGTGTCTCAGAACGGTCTCAAACCTCGTCGCAAACGTCCCGATTGGTTTCACCGGCGTGACGAGAAGCGCCTCTTCTTTCGCGCTCTCACTCTTCGCCGAGGCTTCCGACGGCGAATTCGAGGACGACGCCGCTCCCGGCAACATCCCCGGCGTAATCCCAACATCCAAGCTGCACACGTCGTACTTCACGCTCGGTTGATTCTTTAACAAAACTCTCTTACTTTTGTCGTCGATCCCGACGCACTCGTCGTGTATCAATCGATGTCCGCCTTCGCGGCATAACTTCCCCAAGTCCACGTGACACTCCTCGTACGTGTACTTCCCGGAGACATTTCCGGGAAGCATACCGCTGTACGGCGTCATCACGTCTTTCGCGACGAGCGTGATTCTCACGCCAGGTTCTGGGTGCATGGTGAAATTTTTCAGAACGAAGACGTGCGAGTGTCCGCCGCCGACCAGGACGATGTCTCTGATGATTGTTTGACGACGACTTTTCATGGTGGTGTTTGAGTTGAGGGCGGCGGCAGCGATGTTTCCAATCGATGATGGTTTCGTACGACGATGACTTTTGGATCTCCCGCAAAAAGAGGACGAGGATGAAAACAAAAACGACGACTGCTTTTCGCAAACTTGTTTTTGTCGCGCGAGAGAGAGCAGAGTTTTCGTCGTCTGCGCGTACATTTGTGTGGAATGCATCGATGAAAATACAAGCTCGTGTCATTCGTACTTGTCTTCGAGATACAACGCGCATCTCTCATCTAAAAGTCTAATGAAGTATATCATCTCTATCTCTACCTACCTACCCCCGAGCATTCTCCGAATGACAAACCTGGCGACGTTTTCTAACACTCGGAACGCGACACCGACAATCATTCGAACGCCGGCGGAGCGCATCCACGTCGCGGCGACGGTGGCGAGCGCCGCGAGCGGACTCAAGGCGAGCGGATTGTTGTGTTGATTCTGTCCGCCGTAGTCGTACGATTGTTCTTCGCTCCCGCCACTGTATTGCTGTTGAGTAGTATTACCACCACCCGCAGAAGATGATCTTCTTACCACTCTCCCCGCGTTTGGTCCGCTGATGACTCGCTCCACAATCTCTCGCTTCCCGGTTCGCATATCCGTCGACGTGACTCGAGAAACGACGTTTCCGTTTTGATCTTGGAATCTTTCTTCGCTGTAACTCGCGCCAAACGCTGCCGCACCTCTCGTCATCGCTTGCATCCCTCCGAAAACGGCTCTCGCTAACTCTTCTATGTCTATGCCGTCGAAGCCGGGAGGCGCGCCGGCGGGTCGCCCACCTCTCCGGAAATTTCCATACGGCGCGTACCCGCCGCCGTTCATGCCGCCCGTGGATCCCATAGACCCTCTCATTCGCATTTGGCGTTCAAATTCCCTCACGAAAGCCTCACCCGTGGTCCCAAACACGTCCCTAAAAATTCTATCCGCATCTTCTCGCGTAAAATCATCGCTTCTTCTGTACGTGTACTGTTGCTGCTGCTGATTATATTGTTGCTGTTGATATTGTTGTTGCTGTTGTCGTTGCGCCTGTCGGTACCTCCCGCTCGCGCTCGCGCTCGACGCCGATCCGTACTCGTAACTTTGTCGTTTCATCGGATCCTTCAACGTCTCGTACGCTTCGCTCACTTTCTTAAATCTCGCCTCTGCTTCCACTCTTTTCTCCGGATTTCGATCTGGATGCCATTTCAACGCTTGCACGCGATACGCTTTCTTCAAAACTTCCTCGTCTGTCGTGCCTCTCGGGACGTTTAATATTTCGTACGGGTCTGATGAAGAAGATTGCATCGCGCGAGTGGAGGTTTGGAATCCCCTACTCGTCGCATTTCTCTTCATAAAATCTTCAACGACTGGCCCACCACCACGAATACCTCGTTTTATACTCTCATCACCATCGGCGGTCGTCCTCGCGCGATGATGATTGAAATTTCGACGACGATGCGATGTTGTCTCGAGTGTTGTTTCCCGAAGACATTCGCTCACAGAATCTCGTTTTCGTCGTACTTGTTCGGACGACCACCCAGAAGCTCGAACGCGGCAGAAACTGCAACACCTGCTCCCGCTCGTCCTGGAACTCGTGCTTCTCGTCGTTTTCAGTAAAGAAGAGCCCTCCCGCCGAAGAAGAAGACGAAGCGTCTCGCGCCTCCTCATCTCTCTCTCTCTCTCTTTTCCTTTTTTGTTTTCTGAAGCAAACGCCAGCAGAACTCTTTTTTTTCTTTCGTCGGCTGCTCTTTTTCCTTCCTCGTTGAAAAAAAGGTCCGTCCTTTCTTTTCAGCGAGGAGCGTTCTGAGACACAAGTTTTTTAATAAAAAGAGATCTTTTTTTCAATTCACGCGTTTTTGTGGCAAGAAAGAGTACTACTTCTGTGTTACAAAATAACGGCACAAATAAACTCTCTACTAAAGTTTGTATTTATAAACACATTATTACATTTACCGGAAGATGACGACGACGACGATAACGAGCGGTAATACTAGTCGCAACTTTTTTGTTGGAAACAAAG
>Ga0115553_1001542_pt1 | contig 14458 bp, 5 predicted proteins | sample COGITO_mtgs_1103_2_FD_87284 | JGI IMG/M metagenome (GOLD analysis project Ga0115553, IMG submission 87284) | Pelagic marine microbial communities from North Sea - COGITO_mtgs_110331 | ecosystem: Environmental > Aquatic > Marine > Epipelagic | place: Germany:Helgoland, sampling site Kabeltonne... | reverse complement strand
GCTCTATCGCTTTCTTTGCGCGCATCGCCAACGACCCTTCTTCGTTTTCGCGTCGCTTTCAAGCGCTTCTCTTCTCTTTCTTCTTCTTCTTCTTCTTCTTCTTCTTCTTCCTTCTCCTCCTCCTCCTCGATCGCTCTCAACAGAAACTCCGCCGCGTGTCCAATCTTCCCCGTCATCGCCAACTCGCTCACTTCTTTCCCAAAAATGCTCCCCGAGTGAGTATATTTCGAGCACTCTCGATGGTTCCACGTCTCGTGCGCGACCGCTTTTGCGATGATTCTTTTCGCGTTCTCCTCCTCCTCCTCCGCCTTCTCCTTCTCTTTCTTTCTCGTATTTGTCCAACAACTGTTTCTTCTCTCGTCGTTGTTGTAAAAAGCGCAATCACACACGAAGGAAGAGAGCACGCATCCATTCTCGCGCACGATCCATTGCTCGTCGTCTTCTTCGCCCCTTCCTACATGACACCCCGGGATTTGAAGACGACGATGTCTCTCTCGAACGCGTTCGTACTCCTCTCTCACTTTTTCCAATTCACCTCGGGAAAGATACGAATCGATGCAAACGCGGCGGACACGTTTGAACGTTTCTTTCCACTTTTGCAAAGCAGCGACGGAAGAATCGTCGTCGTTACTCATTATCGAACATTATTATGGTGGTAAATGCGTGTAAAGGAGTACTTTTGTTGTGTGCGTTCATGTCAACTCTTACTATAAGGATTTTTAAATTTCAACACTGAGGCGTGAGTTAATATGCGCAAATTTTCTCTCACGCGCTTTGATGATGTACATGGTGATGACGTCTATTTAAATCTCTCTCTGTTCTTTCTCTCCTCTTCTCTTATTTGAATATATGCATTATTCTCGGAGTTCCTTCGTTGTTGTTGTTGTTGTTGTTGTTCTTGTCGTCCTTTTATATATAGTAGCTATTGCGGTATCGTCGCGTCAATGCGCTTCCGGTTCTCCCGGAGCCTCCTCGCCGTCCGGCCCTCCACTCCCTCCTCCTTTATGCTTGCGATACAGCCGTTTTGAACCTAACACGTTCGACCCGTCTGGTCCAGTCACGTTGATTGCTTTCGTCTTTTCGCCTTCGGTCGCGTCCACGTCGTATTCTACCTTTTCGCTCTGTATAGTTGTATTCGTTTGAGGAGCGCCAAAGTGTGTCAGTGCCTCGTATCTCAAAAAAAGAAAAATGCCACCGCAGCAAACAATAAAACGACTCTTCTTGGGGGTTTCCTCCCGTCCTTTCCCCTCCGTTCGCGAGGAGAATACTAATTGCTGATGGACAAAGAACGAGACAAGGAATGAGGAAAAGGAAAAAGTCCTCCTCCTGTTTTCCACGTGGACCTTTGAAGAGGGAAAGCGCGTGGAAAAAAAAACGCCCGCCCTTTTTTCGGGGAAGAAGCCAAAAAGCCATCTCGTACCTCTCGTAAACTGCGAAATCCTTCCGCTTTCAAGTGCGACTGGTGGACGAAGATTTCCTCGCTCCCGTCGTCCGGGATGATAAACCCGAACCCTTTACTCGCGTTGAACCATTTGACTGTTTTTTATTTCATTTTGGAGTCGCGCGAAAGAGACAGAGACGGAAGAGAGAAAGAGGATGACATGAATGATCGTTCGGATTTTTAGTCCTCGTCAGTTACAAATCGTCGAGAAAAAGGTAAAAAGCGAACGAAAAAGGGAATACGAGATGACGCGAAATGTGCAAACAAAGACCGATGCGAAATTGATTTCAACGTACCAACGCCGGTTTTCTTTGACATCGTTACTTTCGTGCCGAGCAAACGAACGCGACGTTTTGTTATTGGCGCGTTGGAGGGAACAAAAGTGACGCACGATGATATTCGCGCGAGGTTGATTGATTAATTAATTAATCAACTCTCAAAACTTCAAAAAAAAAATCTTCCGTGCATGGATTTTTTGCAAGCGAAAAATAACAGGAAAGTACCAGTTTGTGGTTTGAGTTATCTATCAATAGTTTATTATATACTCTACCACGTGCGCGTGGTATTCGTGCTACCACCGAGAACACCTCTTTGGTATTGTTGATTTTGTTGTTGCTGCAAAATGGACCTCATTTCGCTGGTGACGGATAAGACGACTTTGACGTTTTCGGCGAGTCGTTTCGCGCGAAGAAACGAGCGAGCGTTGGAAGAGAAGATGTACTTGCGCCTTCTCTTGGTGGCTTTGTCGATAGAAGCTAACGCAGCGGAGGAGAGATGGGAGAGCTGTTCGATGTCGTGGCGGCTAAAAGCGGACGTGCGGACGTATTCGTGCGATTCGCGCACGAGGACGTTGTTTAGAACGTTGTGGTGGCGACGACTCGTCGAGAGGAAGTTCGCGTCCTTCTTTTCTCGAGCAAAGGCGGAAGACGCGCTCGAATCCTCCAATCGGCTCGCTTTAGCGTGTAAGAGAACGATTTCTAGACTCGCCTCGAAAGTTTCGAGGAGGATTGCAATCGCACCGTCTTTTGTAGCCAGAACCGATCGTGTTTCGGCGTCGGAAGGTACGAAAGAATTCTTTTCCAGAAGCGCGCCGTGGATGTTTTCGTTTTCATCGTACAACGCATCTTCTCCATCGTCTTCTTCATTATTATTCTCATCTCCGTCTTCTTCTTCTTCTTCGTAAATGCCATCGGCACGTTTCGCTTCTCTAATAATCTCGTCCCTCGCGCGAAGCTCGACGAGTAACTCTCTTCCAACATCCGAAGCTAAGCTCGCAAACATCGACAACGTTGGCGCGGCGCCGGCGTTCATCGAAGAAGAAGTTATCGAGGACACTTGTAACGACGGACGTTTATTGCGTACGAGTAAATCTCGCTGCGCTTTACACGTCGTCGAGCGAACAATGCGCGAACCTCGCAAAAGATTTTCTGCAGATTCGCGAATGATTCGCGTTTGCTTTGCATGCATCGCAATCTTTTCTTGCCTTCGCGCCTCGCGAACGCCGTAATAATCCTGTTCGTTGATGTTATTGTAATCGTCCTCTTTATCATCATCATCATCATCATAAATACGGTTCCCTTTCCCAGTCAATTCTCTTGTTTCTGCGTCTCTGCAATACTTCCAATACTTATCCATCGGCGACTCTGGTCCGCAAAATCGAACCGTCACGTGATCGAGCGTCTCTCGCAATTTGGGCGAATCGTTCGGAGAAATCTTCAAGAGCGAAGAGACGACGCACAAAGATGCCTCGAGCTCGCTCAAATCAGCCACGTGAGGCACCAACGCGCGATCGGCGAGTGCTCGCGCGATAACGTCTCTGTGTCTATCGATGAACTGTTCAGTCTTTTGGACCACGGCGGCGTACACCGCTTCTCTTCTCTGCTGAACGTGCTTGAAAAATTCTTCCCGCTTCCTTTGCTTTTGCTCGTACGTTTGATTCTTTCCGTCAATATTTTCGCCGGCGAGGATGTCGTATTTAGCATTCTTGACGTCTTCATCGTCTTCAACTTGCGCAGACTTCAACAAAGAATGAATCACTCTCAACGCGTTGACGAAAATTTCGTGATGCCGTCTTCTCGAGAGCGGTAAGGGCGCAATCGGCGTACCGGCTTTCGCGCTCGACTCCGCGCACGCCGCTCCGTTCACGTCTGCGTAAGCGTCCAAAGTATCGCAATGTATCAAGGCATCAAACGCGCCAAGGATGTTATTGTTTGGTTCACTGAACGCAATTGCGTTTGGACACGCGATAGATGCAGTCAAGAGTAATTTAATTGAACTCAGCGTCGTTTTAAAGCGACTTTCCGCGTAACTCGTTTCGAGCGCGAGTTCGGACATCTTCGAACTGGCAATGATATCGCACGCTCGAGAGAATATCCCGAGTCGCACGTACTCCCTTTCCAAGTTTGTCGAAGAAGACGTGGAAATGTTCGCACTGCTCGCGAAACCAAAATTCGAAGAGGACGGTTCACTACTTGACGACGTCGTCGTCGTCGTCGTCGTGACGCAAACCGCCGTGAGTATAGCTTCCAAAGCATCAGCCGCTGCCGCTCGAGCCTCTTCGCTGCCGTGAGAAACGTCTCTGGAGAGTTGTTCCAAAATCAAACCGGCTTCGCGACGAATTATATCCGCGTTTGCCTTCTCCACGTCGCCATCGAGAAGTACGGAGTCTGGATAACCCATTGTTCCGTTTTGAAACTCGGAGCTCTCTCGTGCTTTCTTGCTCTCTAGGAAGCTCGAAGACCTCGGGTCCTCGCGAATCCTTCTGCAGTATTCCAAGTATTCTCTCAAGCAATCGATCAACCGCATCCTCGAAGCCGCATTGACGCGAAATCTATGCGTTAAGGATCCAAAGATACCGCGCAAAGTCGTGCGACACGCGGACACCGATAGCGGTGCGGCATCTTCAAGCTTCTCCTTCGCAAAGTATGTCAATTTCTTCATGATCTTTGCAGCGAGCGCGCAGCACGCGATAGATTTGGGAGAATCCGAGCCGCCGCCCCGGTTCGAATCGTTCAAAAGGCGCATGCAACCATCCAAAACTTCGTACGCGAGAAACGCGCGATCGGTTCTCGGACGGCTTCGCAACGCGGTCATCTGGTCTTCTCCACTGCCGCCTTCGATGTTTATGAGTTGATCGTAAGTACCGTTCATAGCTTGCACAAACTCCGCCGACGGCAACGCGCGACAAATAGCCGTCGAGACGCACGTCTCCCACGCCTCAAAAGCGCGACGTCGCGCATTCGAGTCTTCAATCTCTAGATTTTTCGCTATAGCAATTTCCGCTGCAGCTAATATAGCTCGTTCTCGATTTCGCGAAACGAGTCTTGGGACGCTTTGAGCGTACGCATCGCTCTCGTCGATGAGCGCTAAAGATACTCCCGAAAGTCCGTCACCTGGACTATTCGTCATTCGCGATGATCTCCCTTGTCTGTTGGATCCGTCATTGTCGCGCGCAACGGCTTCCGCGAGTAATTTGCGCTTGAGTTTCCCAACATCCGTAACGATATCGCCTCGACTCGAAGTTCTTTCACAGCCTCCGCCTGGTTTCAAATACTTTTCGCAGTCCAACTCGTCGATAGTTTGCTTTACCTCGGACGAGATTCGAGAGATGGTCCGAGAGACCAAAACGTTGTCGATGGATTCACCGAGAGTCAACGCCGCATCGAGCGCAGGTACACGACCGTCGATCGCGTCTTGCTCGTACTGATCGCGTCGACGCAACGCCAACATAGCGTCGACGATATCCACAACCCACGTTGGAACCTCGCCTTCACTTCGTTGGTTTTTGCGCGACGGAGAATCCGCGATGAGCATATTCGTCGCCAATTCGAAAATCCACGCCTTGTGAGCGGCGACGGAGATGCGTTTTTCGAGTACTTTGCAGCTTGCGATTTGATTCGTGTCATTACTCGCCATCGCAGCGCGACATGCATCGTCTACCAACACTGGAAAAGCGTTCCATGATCGAAGAAAATCGAGCGTACTCGGTGCCGTCTCGAACCGTCGAGAACACTCGAACAAAATCTTCATCCCTATTTCAGGCGCCCGCAACGGAACCACGAACGAAGCCGCCATCGATGGCGGACTCGATTCGAGACATTCAATGAGTACGGTCGAGCACGTAAACTCGAGATCCGGTCGCAAAGGCGTCGTTCTACAGGCACCAGTGATGTCAAATCCGAGCAGTAACTCCGCCATGTTCGGTGAAGGATGCGACGCGATGCTTTCGTCGATCAAATTCAAAACGCTTTCGCCACATGCTTCTGCGAAGAGTTCGCGATCGGATCGATACGTGTCACCACTTTCATACATATCGTTAGTTGCAGGAGGTTGTAAGGAAAAGGATTGTTCCAACAACGTCGAACAGCCTTCGATCAATCCCGCTCGCACTTCCGGTCGAAGCATCCTCGGTAAACCGTCGACGCGACGAGAGATTTCCGTGGCAATCTCCAAAGCCGCGAGCGCGAGTGAAGGATTAAAGGGGTATTGACAATAAGACACAATATCCGCAAAGCGTTGACCGTCCTCCCTGAAAACTAAATAGACGTCCAACGCTTTAAATCCAACATCGCGCTTGGCATCGTGTAAACGCTCCAAGTGCTCGAGATCCATAGTTAAAGCCGTGGAAAGGACGTTCAAAGATCGTAACACGGCGTTTTCGAGGGATTCACCGTACGGTTTTGATCGCTCTCGACTCAAGCGCTCTGCGCCGACAGAGATGACGTCCAAGATACCTCGAAACGTGATTCCATCGTGAAGAAAATCGAGAATCAAATCGCGGCCGGGTGGTACGGAGTCTCGAGCTATGAGCTCGAGACGGTCGCGCATCTCACCCGCCGCTGCTAAAGGCAAAGATACGTTGAATCCAATCTCTAACGGCTGCCTGTCATGATCGTTGAATTGTCCCCTGTTTGAACTCGTTTTAATCGGAATGATCTTCTCTTCTTCGTCGGCGACGTCGTAGAGTTCTAAGCACGACTGAAATGCGCGCAAGCACTCGCCAGCTAACATCCATCGTTCTGAATCTTCCAAGTGTCGTCTGCTTTGGAGCTGTCCAAAGACATCAAATCTCAAAAACCTCGCGTGATGCCACGCTGATCGTCCATTAAACGAGCACGCGCCCGCCGAATCCATATCGAGAGCACCGTCCAAATATCCCGCATCTTTTGTCGTCTCCAACGCAAAGTTAAAAAACCTCGCATACGCTAAAGTTCCCTCGTATTGACTATGGTTTCGTTCCGTTTGATAGTAATGATAAGCCACGTCCATGTTTGAGCCTGGAAGTGTGGGCACAATGGTCAAGGCAGAAGAAACGTCTTTGAGATCAACTCTCGCGTCCACTGGCGTGGGAACGTGTAAAGCGCCTTTCATTTCGAGAAATCCCCAAGCATCGTTCGTTTTCTGGACGCACCCTTCGCAAAGCGACTGGATGCAATTCAAGAGCGCTGCTTTCATTTTTGGCGGAACCGGGTCGACGTACAGATTCAAAAGAGCTTCGCACAAATCCATATCCATGCGTTCCTCAAGGTACCGAATCCATCTTCGTCTCGGATCTTCGCCTCTGGCAGCCTCCAAGGCAGCCGCGCCGACTTGATCAAACGAACCGCCTCTAGAGGATGTCCCGATGGTATTATTGCCGTCGTTGTTGTCATTCGAATCGTTTTGTTTGTGTTGTTTGTGTTGCTCTCGCCCAGACGATGATGCTTTCACGCCGGTCTCACCTCTACTTTCCTCGTATTCGCGAGCTTGCGTAGAAAAGCACGCAGCTAATGCTTTCAAATACTTTTCTAAAGCTTTCACGTCGGCGTCGTTCATTTCTGGTTCGCCCATTCGTGGATCGTACTGTTGATTTTCACCCAAGCCTTCAATTTCTTCGCTCACTAGCGATCGCATCGATCCGTCCGCGATGTTTTCTTCCAAGCCTCGCGATAAATCGTACCTCGCTATGTAGCCGGTGATCCCTTTTAACAATTCGTCCCAATTACACCCGCCGGCGCCTCTCGCTAAAACTTTGAAGGCAATTTTAGATCCAATATCGTGCTTGGAAACCGCAGCACACAAATCGAGAAGCGCCATGAGAGAAACTACGGAGTGCTCGAGATCGATGCACGCGTCTACCAATCGTAAAGCCGGTGATTGTTTACTCATCTCGTAATCGTCCTGTTCTGGGTCGTAATCCGGCGACGTCGTCGCGGCGTTGAAAGCAGCCGCAGACTCTTCGTCACCAACCAACGAAGGATCTTGCGAACACGTTTCTGCCAAAGCAATCATCAAAGACGCCAACGCGCTGGTAGGACACGGTTCTTCGAATTCACTGTCGCCGAGGTCCCCGTTTGAAATCCTATTCGCGGCTTCGAGTTCCATAAACGTCGGCGTACACGTCCCGTCCGTTAACGAAATCGATAGCGTCGGTCTATCTAAAGCTAAACTCGTGAACTCACCTAACACAGCGTTCGCGACGAGATGCAAGTAATTTCTTCTGTTATCTTCCCGATCGTCTTGAAACGCGCCAGTTTGTAAAATGGCCGTCATCGCGTCGAAAGCGCCGTCTCGTATCGCGCTCTTCGCGACCTCCTCGCCGCTCTCAAACCCAAGACGCATGGCAACGCAAGACCACGCCAAGCGAACGATCGCAAACGGCGCGGGAGGATTTGGTGATTTTACCGTCGTCTCGATGGACTTCAAAAACGCTTCCAACTTTTTTCTTTTCGGGTCGTGCACTTGGTCTAAAACGTTCCGCACGTCTTCCAACGGAGACATCAACGCCGTTACCGAGGCGAATAACGTCGAATAACACGTCGGCAAATAATCCGGCGGCGTTTGCGAAGGAAACCGCATTTGCTCTGCGGCCCAACCGGCGAGTGAGAATACTTCTACCGCGTCGCCTTGCGATAACGGCGGCGACAAGGATGCCGCTAAAAATAATAACTCCGCGACTTGCGTCTTTTCCTTGGCTAAAACATCCGAGCGCAAGTTTGCCCGGTTGCGCGAATCATATATAATTTCAAACTTGTCCGCTTGCATTATCTGCACTTGTTGGTTTTGTTGCTGCGATCCAAATCCACCGAAAAGACCACCCCCGATCGCTGGAGGCTGCCCGGTCCTTTGCGCCGGCTGACCGCCCAACGGCCCGCCCGTCGGCGCCGCTCGAATCAACTTTGCCAATCTATTCGCTAAACTCTGCTCGTCCAAAGAAGCCGCCGCCGCGTTCCCATCGCGACCACCATCAAACCCTTTACCCATCAAAACAACCTCGTCCACGAACCCTGAAAACTCTCGAAACGCGTTTCGACTCGCCTCGTTCGCGCCTCGATAGTTCGAGTCTCTCTCCAACGCTCTCACCGTTTGCCTCGCCCTCAACAAAACGCTCAAACTTTCCAAACAGCTCGCGCGTTCCTGAAAGATGTTCCCGGCGGCAAACAGTCTCGTTGTTTCTGCGTCGTCTTCGTCGCCTCCTCTCGCCGGGGCGATTCTCCCCGCGCTTCCCGCCAACGCCTCTATCGCGTGAAACTCCGAGACGTTGAACTGGTCTGAAATCAAAATCGCATTCTCGACGTCGATATCCCCTAAAGGCACGGTCACACCGGTCGAAGGGATCACCGCCACGCGAGACTGCATCACTTCGTTTCTCTCGCGCGCGTTTTTACCGGAAATTTCCATCGGTCGTTGTAAACACAAAGCGTATTTGTTCAAAATCGGGAACGTCGATTCGAGCGCCGTTGCAAAGTTGTTGATTTCCTCTCCGTCATCGTTTAAAGGTTCTTCTTCTCTTTTCTTGCTTCTTATTAAAAGATACTCGTACGATTGCAAGGATTTCAAGTGCAGGAGTAAGGTTTGGTAGCGCGTGCACACCGAGAGGTTTTCGCTCGTCATCCTTCTTGGTCTTCTTCTTCTTACGCTTCTTCTTCTCCTTTTTCTCTCGCGTTTGCGCGAAGTTTTGAAAAGAGAAACGAGAAGGAAAATGTTTAGGGTATTCAACCCTAATTGGTCATGTCCCTTTTTTTTTCTCTTTCTTTCTTTCTTTCTTTCTTTCTTGTTGCTAGAGAGACTGCTTTTGGCGTTATAAACACAAGCGCAAAACACAAATTCTCGGAAAACAGCCATGGTGAAATACGCGCGAGAGTCCAACGACGCGACGAAATCGTGCAAAGCTCGAGGCACGGATTTGAGAGTTCATTTTAAGAACATGAGAGAAACGGCGATGAACATCAAGGGGCGAAGTTTGAGCGACGCGCAAGGTACGCATTTTGTAATTTTTTTTTTAAGTGCGCAATCGATTTTGCCTGCGGAGAGAGAGGAGGCTTTTAACGCGTAATTTTTGGGCGAGAAGGAGGGTTACACCAACCCTTTCGCGAAGGTTGAATTCGCAAAGGACGAGTGGAATTGAACGTGCGAACGTTTTATCCGCTCGTTTCGCGCGGGTTTTATCCGAGAGCGACTCGTTCGATGGTTCTTTTGTGCGTTCGTTCGCAGCAGGGTGTCGCCCTCTTCTTTAGGTCCTCGAAATTTTAGGACTACAAACTACTCCAAACGATTTGAGAGTCGACGTATCTTTCTACGCGTCGTCGTCTGTATGTATCGTCACCATCATCATCACGCTGACCCTTCACCAACGCTTCTTTTTCAATCAATACTACCACATACAACAGGTTTCTTGAACTCTGTTATGAAGATGGAGCGATGCGTCGTCTTTCGCAGATTTTGCGGTGGCGTCGGGAGAACGGCCCAAGCCAAGCAAGAAGGCTCCACGAACGGCCAAGGCAGATGGCCGAAGAAGTGCGCGGAGATCTTGATCAACTTGCTCAAGAACGCGGAATCGAATGCCGAGGTTAAGGGGTTGGACATCGACAATCTCTACATCACGCACATCCAAGTCAATAAGGCCATCCCGCAAAGAAGACGAACGTACAGAGCGCACGGTCGCATCAACCCGTACATGTCTTCGCCGTGCCACGTCGAGCTTATGTTGGAGGAAAAGGAAGAACCGGTAGCGAGAGCGGAAGAACCGAAGAAATACACTAGAAGACAACAAGCAAAGCTCCGATCCGGTATCAAATCCAACTAAGTTGGAAGAGAGAGAGAGAGACGGGAGAGCATTGTATAGTTTTCATAGAACAGAGCGAGAAAAGCAAAAGAGGGTGACTTTCATAAAAATTGTAGACATTAGCAGAACTTTAATAATTTAATATGGTTGACTTAACCGTGTTTTTACACTAATTACACCACCTAGAATAACTAATATCGCGCCGCATCGTCTACTCGCTAGATTGATTGCTACTTTACTAATATTAATCGCTGCATATATTTTTTCTTTACACGAAGAGCGACGGCGTGAAGACGATGTCTCTTTTCACGAGCTCGCAGGCGTCCAGAAACTTCTTCTCCAAATCCGACTCTCCGATGACTTTACACGCCGACGCGAGCTGTCGCATCAACTCTTCAATCCTCCTGATCGCGCGCACAATTGATCCTTCGAATGCTTCGGTCATTTTCATGATCTCGCTAAACGTGTTGCCTTTACACCACGCAAGCATGACTTCCATCAAGTCCCAACGCAAACGCTCGATCGAGTCTTCGACGTCGACTTTTAACTTGCACTCCAACTGCTGCTTGAACACTTTTCGAGCCGCATCTTTCACGTTAGAGTGCGCGCTGAACACATCTTCGCTCACGTTCATGCCTTGCTTCTTACCGTTGACATCTTTACCTCCTTTTCCTCCCGTTTTTTCTTTCCAAACGAGACACGAAACCGTAGCGACAAGCATGTGTAACGGCAACGCTTTAAACGTACCGTTGAAAATCAACTCCGTGGCGACGAGTTCGTCCGCCCCGGCAAGCTCACACGCGCACCTACCTTTTTGAGTGACGACGCCGTCTTCGGAAACGTACCCGAGTCGTCTCAACACGCGTCGCATGCGTTTGAGGACGTCCGCTTTGATCATCCCAGACGCCACGGTGACTTCTTTTTTGGCGTGTTTGACCAAGTACTCCAAGCGCCTTTTCTCGACGTGCTTTCTAAGTCTTTCGATGGCATTTTCGGACGTTTTGAAACCATGATCTTTCATCATTTTTGAAAGCATTTGAATCTTTTGGACAGTTTTTGCGTAGGCTTTATCGGTAACTTTCATATCTTTCTCGGCGTCGAGCATCGGAATGACAATTTCATCTTCTTCCTCTTCTTCTTTTTGTTCTTTTCGTTCTCGTTCCTCTTTACTTCTTTCCTCGAACCGTTTCAAAACTTCTCTAATAGACGCTCCACAACGTGTTCGTGCTTCGATCGGGTATAAATCTTTCGGTAAGTATACGCGTATCGAAGACATGCAATCGAGTTGCTCTAAAGGAACGCGAACTACGCGAAACTCAACCGCGGGAAGTTCGTCCACCACTCTATTTTCTTCGCATTGCAACAAACTGTGTCGCTCTGAGCTGTTCAACAGCGAAAACACCGGGTCATTAAGTTTTAAAGTTTCGCGATCGGCATCCGAAAGTTTCAACTTTTCCGCGCATTTCACGAGAACGTCCACCAAATACTTTTGATGCTTTGAATGTTTCTTGCTCCCGACTTTTTCAAAATGGACGATGACGCCCCAGACGCTATCGTTACCGTCTTCGACCGATTTTCTTAGCAGCGTTTCGTCGAACGATAGCGGATTACGAACTTCGTCGTCGTATTGGTCGTCTGCATCTACAGTCATCCGCGTCAAAGCCTCTGTATCGGAGCTTGAAAATAGAGACGAACCAGGCGCGTCCACGCAAACGCGCACCAATCGACCGGGTTGTAAAAACGGTACGCTATGGGTCGGTAAATTCGTGATCGCGCGTCGTTCACTCGTCAACGCATCTAAACCATCTCTCAGCTTCACATATTCATTCACCTGCTCTTCGTGTTCAATCTTAATCTCGTCTCTCTTCTTCTCCAAAAGCGCAACTTTCGCTTCCAACTGCGGCACTCGTCGCATGTTTTGAAACTGCGCAAACGAATTCATAATCATATCTTCCGGTTCCGCGCCTTCCACGCGCATCAAATTCAACAACGTCGCGTAACTCACGTGAAACGCCGAATCCAACGGATCTGATCGGCCTCTCAACATATCTTTTGCCGTCGGCGCGTCCATTTTTTCATCTACCATGAGCACGACCAAACCGCGATCGTCTTTTCCTCTTCTCCCGGCTCTGCCACTCATTTGCGTGTACTCTCCACTCGTAATCCAACGAAACCCGGTGCCATCAAACTTTCTCGGCGACGCGAATACGCAAGTTCTCGCCGGCATGTTTAAACCAACCGACATGGTCTCCGTGGCGAACAAAACTTTAATCAGACCCTCCTGAAACAAAATTTCAATCACTTCTTTCAAAATTGGCAACAACCCGCTGTGGTGAACTCCTAACCCTCTCCTCAACAAGTTTGGCATCGACGCAACCTGCGGTAACTTCTTATCGCTCTCACTCAACGCATCCATCGCGTTCCAATAAATCGCATCGATCATCTCTTTCTCGTTCTCGTCGCACAAGTCCACCTTGTGCAACGCGTTTGCAAACGATTCGCACTCGCCTTTATTAAAAGCAAACACAATCACTGGATCGTAATTCCTATCTACAATCATCTTAATAATCTTAAAAACGTCCGTGTTTTGCGCTAACTTTGCCTGCGTTCCATCTCCGCCGTTCATCTCGCTCGCTTTCCTCGCCGCCGTCCTCGCTTGCGCCACCTCCGCGCCTTTCTCGTTGGCGATTGAAATCGCTTTCAAAAAATTATCCTCCTTAAACGCGCTCGTTTTATCCACGATCAAAAATATCCCATCTCCGCCGCTCGGGTAAATGTAGTGTTCCAACGGCGTCGGCCGAAAATCAGTATACACGATGTGACACGGAATATCGTGCACTTTACACACCCACTCGCTAAACTCTCTCGCGTTTGGAATCGTCGCCGATAAAAACACGTACTTCACCGTATCCGGCAACAACACGATGCTTTCTTCCCACACAACCCCTCTCTCCTTATCTCTCATGTAATGAATTTCGTCGTAAATCACCCACCCAACCTCTCTGGTGACCTCCCCGCCTTTATACAACATGCTCCTTAACACCTCCGTCGTCATCACCAAACAACTCGCGTTGGGATTTATAACCGTATCTCCCGTCATCAACCCGACGTCCGAAAACTCCTCCTTCAACTCTCGATACTTCTGATTCGATAACGCTTTCAGAGGACTCGTGTACACCACTCTCTGCCCGTCTCTTTTTGCCATCGCGATGGCGTATTCCGCGACGACCGTTTTCCCGGCCGATGTGTGCGCCGACACCAACACCGACTCTTGCCTTTCCAAGCAGAGCACGGATTGCTCCTGAAACGTGTCCAATTCGAACGGATATTTCTTCGCCGGTACTTTCGGCATTTTCTTCTTCGACGGTTGGTAGTTCTCCGGGCAGACCATATCGTGCAAACACCCGTGCTGGAACTGATTCGCGGGGTGTATGCGCGCGCAGCCGGACTTGAGAAGGAAATCTTCGTCCGTTTTGATTTGGTGTCGACGGGGAAGTTTTGTCGCGAGCTCGGGGTCGAGACCGCCCGAGTCCTCGTTTACCACCACTAAAGTTCGCTTCTTACTCTTCGTCGTCGTCTCATCCTCCTCCTCGTCGTGACCACCAGGTTCTTCCTCTCTTTTCCTCGCCGAAGCTGGTGACATGTTTTCTTCGTATTCTTCCTCTGACGGAGGTGGCGGCGAAATATTTGTGAGGCTTCGTTCTAAACAAAGAAGTTTTAACAACAAACGCGCTTTAATACATCCTATACATGTTACATTACAAGTGCGCGCGCGTCCCTAAACGAGTGCGCATTACTATTATTATGAGCGCGGCAAAAGCGCGGAGTCGCCCTCCTTCTCTCTCTTTCTCTCTCTCTCTCTCTCTCTCTCTCTCTCTCTCTCTCTCTCTCTCGTTTCCCGCGTGCGGCTGTGTACAATATTCTCAAAACTGCTCTATTTTTACTGAATAGCGCAGCACGACTTTTGCTCTTCG
>Ga0115553_1001527_pt1 | contig 14553 bp, 8 predicted proteins | sample COGITO_mtgs_1103_2_FD_87284 | JGI IMG/M metagenome (GOLD analysis project Ga0115553, IMG submission 87284) | Pelagic marine microbial communities from North Sea - COGITO_mtgs_110331 | ecosystem: Environmental > Aquatic > Marine > Epipelagic | place: Germany:Helgoland, sampling site Kabeltonne... | reverse complement strand
GCAAAAATTCTGCCCAGACTGCTTCTTCTGTTCAAAGAACAAAAAGTTTCGCTCTTTCGATCAAAAATTCAAAAAAAACAGCAAACGAATTTTACAGAAGAGAGAAAACAACGAAAAAATTCTAAGAAGAAGAAGAAGTCCGTTGGGAAGGAACTCGACGCATCACTTTGTTGTGCTGATTTATATTCACCGCTCTCACTTAAAATCAAATGTTCTCGCCTTCGAGAGGAGGGTCTTCCTCTTCGAAACGAGGATATCGAGGCTTTTTCAGAGGTGGTACTCTCGAAAACGCTGAAGAAGAAGCAGACGACGACGTTTTAAAACACATCATGTCCTCAAAAGATGTCTGCTCCGTCGCAGTCATCGCCGGGCGCTCGTTACCACACGAACGCGCGAATCTGAAAACCAGAGTTCGGTGCGCGTTACTCGCGCCTGGCTTAGTCGACTCCGTCGCGATAACCGACGGTGCGTTCGGCACAGATCCAGTTTTTAGAGCGGAGATACATTTACCGCTGACCTTGAACGTGAACACGTACACGCACTTATCGGTGGAGTTGTTAGACGAGGAGATGACCAAAGTCGTGGGATTTGGAACCATGGATTTCCAACTGTTCGCGAATGAGAATAAAGGGAAAGTGCCGGGGAAATGGATCGCGATGTGGGACGATTTGAGGGAAAACATCGTCGGGCACGTGTGCGTGAGAGTGACGCTGGAAGGCGTGAATTTCGGGAAGGAGAAAGCGAGGAATCTTGTCGCGAATAAAAATGTTCACCCGGACGGCGAGAAGACGCCCGAGAAACAATCGAGCGGCGGCGGCGGCGTGTTTGAAATCGGGAAACACCAGATTTCGGAAGGACGGAAGCAACTTCTCGAACGATTCTCTCGAACGCCGCCGCAGTTTAAGAAACCGGAAGAGGTGACGCGAGAGGCGCAAGAAACGGTGACGTTGAAATCGAAAGAGTTGGAAGAGGAGAAGAAACGGCGAGAGGCGTTGGAGAAGCAGTTGGAGGAGATGAAACGAGCGCAAAAGGAAAGGGAAAAAAGAGAGAGAGTCACGGGAGGTGTGATGAATCCAATATCGACGGGTGCGACGGTTTCGGAAATCGCGCACGATTTTGAAAACCTGAATAATAATTTTAGCTACAACAATAATAATAGCAGAGAGACGATAAATAGAACGCGAGAAGAAGAAGAGGAAAGGAGCGTGGACACCAACCACGCGAGGAGTCAAAGGTCTTTCTTATTGGACACGTCGAAAGTTTCCGTCGGTCCGCCGTTATCGCCGGTGAGGTCGTCCATGAACACCTCCGTCGCGAATAGAAGTTTTCGAGACGAACAAACGAATCAACAACAACAACAAACGAAAGAGCAAGCGTTGAGGAGTTTACGGCAAAGAGGCATTTTAACCGACATTTCTATGCAAGCGAGGGAGCGAGCGAGTCGAAATATCATTCGCAAACCCATCGGTTTAGTCTCAAGAATAGCTGATAGGTCCAGACGAACGGTTTTAAAAAAGTTTACGACTTTGCGATCGATCGTACAAACGATCGATCCGAACGTTTTAGTCGGCGCCGCGATTGGTTTGTTCTTGGTTGGATTCCGCAGTTCGAGAAGCGCGGACGAGAGAGATTTACGGTTCGTCTCCATCGAAGACGTGGACGTGTCTGAACAACATCAGAAATTAGAGCAGCAGCAGCAGCAAAGCGGTAACAACATAGATTACTTTTACCCGGACGACCCTAGAGGTCCGTTACGCAGAGGTGAGTACGAGGTGAAACCCGGGGATTCCTTGTGCGCGGCCACCGGCTGCGTTTTGCCGGAAAAAGTAGAAGTGAGAGACGCAAACGGGAACTTGGTCAAATACCCAGACGTCATCTATCCCGGCGATAGAATCACTCTGTTTCATTAACTGTTGCACCACTATATTATTACATTTTTGATATGCTCTTATTTCTTATCATACATGACTAATACTATAACTGTTCGGGATCCAACACCGCTCTCTTGATCTTCTTCCCGTTGTTGGCAACGTAAACCACGTGAATCATGGCATCGTTCGCCACGTGAATCACTGGATCCCTCGTGTAACTACTACTACTACCACTACTACTACTACTACCACTACTACCACCACTGCTTTCGTCTTCATCGTCGCCGTCTTCAATCACAAACGCCTCTCGAAACGTTTCGCCGTCGTCTCTCGAGATTTTTACGCTCACGCCTTTCTTACCCGGGTCGTTCATAACTAACACGACGCGTCCGTCGGTTAACTTTTCCACGTCGAATCCTCGACCAAATACGGTTGGTAAAGGTAAATCCGCGATTTCCTTAAATGCCGACCACTGCGCGTTCGGTTCGTCTTTCAATTCAGCTTTTAACATTTTCGGAAAATATCTCGAGGACTGTTTCGATCGTCCTCCGGCGTGCACGACGCCGGATAAACTTTTCGGAAACCGTTCGGTCGTTTTTGCCGGTCGAGCGAGAACGACTAAAGTTCCATCGTCTTTATAAAATATCGCGGGTTCGATGCCTCCGTAATCTCTCGCTTCCTCTTCGGCCGCTTTATCGCCCATTCTTCCTCCGCCGTATCGTTCCTGTAAACCTTTCTTCTCCATGCGAATCGGACCGCTTTTCACGGTCCAATCTCTCCCTTCTCTTTCCGCTCTCTCGATCCACGCGCACGCGCTCGACCGCGTCCACCTCTCGCTCGCGCTCAGAATCGATTCGTCTTCGCTGTTTCTCAAAACTTTATTCTTCGACGGGCCTAAAATTCCAGGCGGTAACTTCTCCTCCTCTAACCACGTCTTCCCGCCGTCCAACGAGCGTTTCAAAAAACCTTCCCACGTCTCTCGACTCGCGCCTCGCTTATAAAACAACAAAACCTCGTGCGTTTGTGGCACCACGAACAACTGGGGACGCCAACACTTATCATTCGAAGACGTTCCTTTCACCGCCATCTTTGGCGCGTGCCATTGCTCCTTCGGCGCGACGTCCGATCCCGGCTGTATCGGTAACACCCGTCCTCGACTGACGTAACAGTGCCCGCCTCGAGATTCGTTGATGTCCTCTATTTTCCTCTGATCCAACTCCCTGTTCGTCAGCGATTTCGGAACGCCCCATTCCCAATTCCCTTCAAAGGCGACTAAAAACGTGCGCTTCGAGTCCCCGACTTCCGCCAAAGACGGGTAGCTCAGCGATTTGAATCCAGACGTTAACGTAGGACTGTCCACCGCTAACGCGGATCCCAACAAGGCGGTTTCTAAGCTCGGTTTTTCGTCTGAATCGTCTGAATCGTCTGAATCGTCCTTCTTTCTACCTTTTTCGTCTTTACTACCAAAGTCGTAGTCTTCGTGTGATAATTCTTCCCGATGTTGTGCGTCTTTCTTCTGAGCGTATTTCCTCCCAGAGGACATCAATCTCGCCTCGGAATCTCTCGAAAACACCATCAGATTCACGAACGATATAAAGACGAGTAAAGCGACGAGACAGATTTTCGTCTTATTCTTCGTCGCTCTTTTGATAATATTAATTGTCGTGATGCTGTTGTTGTTGCTTCTTTTCGTTCGTCTTTGATGGTGATGGTGATGATACGAAGACGACGGTCTGTTGTTGTTGTTGTTCGAATTCGAACTCGAATTTCCCGGAGCGAATCTTTGCCGAGCGTTAGGGTTGTTCATCATCACGGAGGCTCCCGCGAGTTCTTCGTTCACGTCGTTTACGTTTTGAAACGTCATCGTTGAAGAAGCAGAGGGCGATGCGAGAGTATATTTGCACGAGAATAATGAACGAACGAACGTTTTAATGAGGATGGTTTTCTCTCTATAAATACAACAAAAATAAAATCAAAAACTAAAAAGCGGATCCAGTCGCTTTAGCCTTGGAACATCTCGCCATGGTCGCGCTCGCTCGCGTAATCGCGTCGGTCATGTAGAAGTTCTCGACGTTCGTCGTTAACGGTTCGGAGGCGAAAACAGTCGCACCGCTGGTTTTTTTACCTGCTCCGCCTTTAGCGGCGACGTTGGGCGTCCCTCCGGCTAAATGCGCGTACGAGGCGCCGTTTAACCATAAGCTCGGTTCGACTTCATCGATGGCGTTGAAGGTTGGGGAGACTTCCGCCAATCTCTCTCTGCACTGCTCGATGGTGTTATATTTCAAAGGAACCATGGCGAATTCGGAAACCGCTCGTAAGATTTTCCAATCCGCTCTCGCTAATCCCGGAGGCGCCACGCAGGCTAACGCCCTTTGCGCTCTTCCTTCGGTGTTGACGTACGTGGCGTCTTTTTCCGTGTACGCCGCGCCAGGGAGGACAACGTCCGCACCAGCCGCGCCGACGTCGCCGTGGTGGCCTTGGTAGATGACGAATTTCTTCCCCGGTTCGGAGTCGTACGAGGAGATGGTCTCCGAGCCTAAGTTGTAGACGACTTTCAAGCCGTCGTTTTCGCTAATGTGTTTGTTCTTCGAGGAGACGAAACCGAGGTCTAACGCGCCGGTGGTGCCTCCAGACGCTTGCAGAACGTTAAATCCGTTCCAGTCGTTGGTAACGACACCGAATTGGTCCGACAATTGGTGTAAACTCTTCAATAACTGCGCGCAATCCGGTCTGTTTAACACCGCGGAACCGACGATGACGCACGGGTTTTTCGCGTTTTTCAACGTTTCGCTAAACGCGTGTTTGCCGGAAAGCAAGTCGTTGATGATGGACGCTTCCGTGCCTAAGTTTTCAACTGGGTACGTCAAGTCGCCGTGATGTCCTAACGTGGCCATTTTTACGCCACCCGCGACGTTCGCGCGGCGTAATCTGGCGTTCAAAACGGGCGCTTCTAAGCGAACGTCCGCGCCCACCATCAAGACGACGTCGGCGTCTTCCACGCCTACGATGTTCGAGTTCATGATGTAGTTCGATCTCGAATCAACATTCACCGCGTCTGCGTTTACGCCTTCCACTTCAAAGTTCACGCATCCTAACGACGTCATGACATCTTTCAAAGCGACGATACTCTCGCAATCCGCGAGCTTACCGGCTACCGCTCTCAAATTTCTCGGGTCCGCCTTGCTCAACTGTTCGCCGACAATTTCCAACGCGGTTTCCCAGGTGACTTTTTCCAATTTGTTCGTTTTCGGGTTCTTCGCGTACGGGGCATCTAATCTTTGCCTTTTCAGACCGTCGTAGGAAAATCTCGCTTTGTCCGAAATCCATTCCTCGTTTACGCCTTCGTGCAACCTGGGCGTGATTCTCATGACTTCCGTACCTTTCGAGTCCACGCGAATGGAGCTTCCTAACCCGTCCAACACGTCGATCGTCTCGGTTGGTTTCAACTCCCAACTTCTCGCGGTAAACGCGAACGGTTTCGAGGTCAACGCGCCAACCGGGCACAAATCAATCACGTTCCCGCTCAACTCGGAACTCAACAACTTACTCACGTACGTTCCGATTTCCGCTTGACCTCCTCTTCCCGTCACCCCTAACTCTTGCACGCCGGCGACTTCCGTCGCGAATCTCACGCACCTCGTGCAGTGAATGCACCTCGTCATCACCGTCTTCACGAGCGGCCCTAACTCTTTATCTTCCACCGCTCGTTTCCCTTCCGTAAACCGACTTCTATCCGAGCCAAAAATCATTGATTGGTCTTGCAACTCGCACTCGCCGCCTTGGTCGCAAATCGGGCAATCCAGCGGGTGGTTGATTAACAAAAACTCCATCACGCCTTCCCTCGCTTTCTTCACCAAATCCGTCGTCGTCTTGATGTTCATGTTCGGCATCACTGGCATGGCGCACGAGGCGACTGGTTTCGGTGATTTTTCCACCTCTACCAGGCACATTCTGCAATTCCCCGCGATGGACAACCGCGGATGGTAGCAAAACCGTGGGACGTGCACACCGGCGTGTTCGCACGCTTGGAGTACCGTCACGCCTTTTTGTACGTGCACTTCTCTGCCGTCGACGAACACTGGGACGAGATTCTCATCCACGGCAGGAGTATTATTGGTTGAAAACGATCTTTTCGTCGTTTCAGAGGACGTCGTTTGCGCGGAAGAGGCGCTTCCTAATGCTACGCTTTTCCGCAGGAAATTGATCTCGTCCGAAGACCGTTTCGTGGTGCGCGAAATCAACGCGCAAAATCTTCGCATGATGATGATGATGTAAAAGAGAATATACTCCTCTTCGCGAATTCGTTCCAAATCTCACCGCGAACACAAAAAATGAATATCTCTCCGCACGATCGCGCGGTTCGATCGATCTCGGTAATTTCGCGAGAGTGAGAGAGAATACTTTAAAGAATATCAAAAGCGCTTCTTTTTGTGCGTCTTTTTTGTGCGAAATGCGTCAGTGCGTTCAGGAAGGAAACGAAGAAAAATCTCTGCTCTGTGAGAGGGAGTTTAACGTGAGAATACACGCTCCAAAAATGACGGCGATTCCAACCTTATTCGCTTTGAAAAGAACGAGACGAAGACGCGGGTGTTTTTTCGTCCTCGTTTTTATCGTTTGTGCTGCGGCTTTCTTTGTGTCCACCCCTGTTTCCGCTGATGTTTCTGTGACAGACCCCGGGGAAGATTCTGATGATTTTGGAGCGAATTCCATTCAACAACAAGAACAACAGACGAGAGGACGACGAAGAAGGAGAGTAACGAGTACTCGAGACGATGAAAACGAAGAGGACGACTTTGCCGCGGTGTCGTCATCGTCTGTATCATCAAATCACGAGAGCAGCAGTAGTAGTAAAAGTAGTAAAATGAAAGCAGTCTTGAACGTGTTGCTGGAACGGTATCGAAGCAGGCACGACATAAACGACATCGAAGACGAAGGAGAGCTTTCGACGAACGCGGAGGTGAAAAGACTCGTGTTTCCTACTTCACGTTTGAACAACGAAAAGGAAAACGGAGGAGATGTGGGAGAACACGCTTTTGATGATTTAGACGCGATGATGTTAGGAGGGAGCGGCGAGAGCGCCGCCGGTACTACCACGACGACGACGACGAGTAACTCCGTCGATGTCGTCTCGAGCGAAGAGCGATACATCGATCATCAGGCGTCGATCGAAGCGACGGCGATGAACCACGACGGAGAAACGGACGACGCGAGTCATTTGCAGAAGGAGAAGGAGAGAGACGAGAAGGAGTTGAAGAGTGCGCAAGAGCTGAAGAACACGGCGGCGACGACGACTTCTTCGATGACGACGACGAGTGAAGCTGTCAACGCAACCTCGGTGAAAAAGAGAGCGTATAGTTACTGGCTCGATCGAGAATTGGATCCGGCGTTAGGCCAAATCGCTTGGAGAGCAATGCCGGGAGACGCTTTCATTCTCCGCGCGCAAAAACGAGCGAAAGAGAACCCGTCCAACTTGAACTTTCAAGAGGAGTTTACCAAAGCGATGGAAATTGACTTCCCAGACGTGGCGAGGAAAGCCATGCTGCCTCTCTGCGACTCTCCTCCGGATAAATTCGACGAAAGCGCTTTACCGAAAACTATGACATCGGGAAACGCCGTTTGTAAACCGCGCGATTTACACGCCACGCCGCACTGTTTCGATTGCGATTTAAACTCGGATCTGTCCGTGTCCGCGACGTGTATATCGCACGCGTGGGTGCAAAAATCCTCCGAAGAAATGAAGTACATGCACATGGCGTCCATAGTGAGTTTAAAAAACGGCGACTTGCTCGCCTCTTGGCAACAAGCGAAAGAGAGAGAAGGCGACGGGGATCAACACATCGCGTTGTCGTTATCCAAGGACGCCGGGATCACGTGGTCAGCACCGACTCGATTGTTTGGTCTTCGATCTGACTCGGCGCGCGCCGGCGGCGACGGTCCCATGTGGGGTCCATCCATGATGAAGGACGAAGATGGCGTCATTTCCTTATTCTATTCGCAATCGAGCAAATGTCGCGTAAATCCAGAGTTGAGAGAGGATGGATGGAACCCTGGAGGAGATATTCTGATGACCCAATCGGAAGACGGCGAGGATTGGTCCTACCCAGTTGTGCTCTCGAGCCAAGGCGAAGGTTGGCCGTTAGTCACCGCGAACCCACCGGTCGTCATGCGATCCGGATCGGGAGGTACGAATTGGGCCATCCCGGTTTGGAGAGAAAGCCCGCGAAAATCCACGTGCGATCCGCAAGCGCAAATGCGAGCGATGAAAGAGCTGAACCCGTTAATTAACGACGCTTTATCCGCGGGCGTTTTACGAGGCGACGTGTCGTGCACGGAGGATAAAAACAGAGCCAGGCGTCTGTGCAAAGCGTGTAAACACGAATTGTCGCAAAAAGGCTTCGATACGTGTTTATCCTTAAAATGCCCAAACGTGGCGAAACAAAATCGCAAGTGCGAAGATCGCTCGTGGACGGAACAGCTGACGTTATCGAGCAACAACACGTGGCTCATTGAAGGTACCATCGTGCGGTACAAAGAACGCGAACTCGTTCAATTCTTCCGAACGGCTACGGGTAAAATCTACCGCTCGGAATCAGACGACGGCGGCATTAGCTGGACCTCCGCGGGGCCTATTGAACTCCCGAATCCAAACTCGAAAATCAACGCCATCGTTCTCTCCGACGGCCAAACCGCCATCGCCTACAACTCCCACGATCGACAATACGGATTAAAACAAATGCGCGTCAACTTAACCGTGGCGGTTTCTCCCGACAGAGGTAAAAACTGGGCCGTGTTGGCGCAAATCGAAGAAGTCCCCGGCTCGCGCGCCTATTACGCCTCGGCTCCAATAAACAGGCCATTAGTCCATTACCCGACCATGTTACAGCGAGGATGCCATTTATACGTCGCTTACTCCGTCGCTTTCAAAGAGTGGGAGAAAAAGGAGAACTCAGAAGCTGGAATACGCGTCGCGCGGTTGGATTTGAACTTCTCGAGGCGACGGTGTCAACATTCTCGATGCGTCAAGGAACGCGCCAAGAAAGATCAGGAAATCGAAAGGTCATCATCATCTATTATTATGGCGTCGTCCTCCTCCTTATCCTCCTCGTCCTCCTCGTCCTTTGAACCAGGAGAATAACGAGAGTGAGTTTTAGCAGCAGTAGTAATAGTAGTAGTAAAAGTAGTAAAGTAAAATTCCTCATTTTCTCTCTCTAAGTTGACTCGACATTTCTCTCTTTTGCGCGCATATCTTTTCTCTCTCGAACACAAACGAACGTTTTGTTTCTTTACGAAAAACCACATAAAAATGATGGAGAGCAACGCGACCGACGACGGCGCCGCCGCGTTCTGGTTTCAAAGGCGACAATCTCAGAGTAATAAGACGCTTAAGAAAAGAGACGAAGGAAAAACAAGCGTTACGAAGACTAAAATTAGACCACAACGACGGAGAAAAACGGACGACGATATCGCGACTTCGAACGTCGATAATGTCGAGAAAAGGAGTAATAATAGTAGTAAAAGGAGTAGTAATAAAGGAGGGAAAAAAACAGGAGCATTCGCGAAACAAACGACGACGAAAGACGGGATCGAAGTCTGGACCCGGGAAAATCAAAACACCAGTACTAAAGACAGTTGTGACAACCCAATCAAAGAAATCAGAGCGACGGTAACGTACGAGGACGTCTCTCCGATAAATTTTTGGAGAGCGGTGGCGGATTTGGACGAGTACGCGCAGTTCGTACCGTACGTGGGGAAACATAAGGTTTTGAAAACGCGAGGGAAACTCGCGGATGGTTCGGCGACGTTTTACGTGTACGGCGTGGTGACCGCTCCGGTGGTGAAGAATCGCGACTATACCATTCGCATCGAGACGAAGAATAATCGCAAGAAAGGGTTCGAGAGCAGGTGGACGTTGGATACGGAAAATGTGGGACCGAAACCGAAGAAAGGCGTGGTGAGATTGTTGGCGAACGATGGAGGGTGGACGATTCAACCGTCTAAGAAAAATCGAGAGGGTTCGTTGACCGCGAACGGCGTTTCGGTGACGTACGAAATTTTAACCGATCCGGGGAGTAACATCCCCGGGTGGTTGATAGATAAGGTGAATCGAGCGAGCGTGCCGGACGTGTTGAGGGCGATGCGGAAAAGAGCGCTGAGCGGCGAAAGCAGCCACATTTTACCGGATAGAGAGGAGAAGAGAAAGTTAGTGATGGGCGGAAGATTTCACTTGCCGCACTTTGGATTTTTAGACGTCGGCCAATTGAGAGACCACAAACGGTTGGACTCTTTCGCGGACGTGGTGTACAAAACGTCGAAAAAAGTGAACGCGTTGTTCAGCGAGATGAGCGCGCGCCAAATTTTGCAGCAAAGGTAAAGCGTGGTTGAGCGTGGTTGAGCGAGTGTATAACAATTAATCATACAGCGCACATTGCGGGAGTTGTGTATTTAAATGCCCCGTCGTTTAATAAGAAAAGATCACGTCTCCCACCACGGCTTCTCTCGACGCATCACGAACACGTTCTTGGAAATCTCTTCCTTCGTTCTGCCCGCTCGCACGATCCTCCACTCGTTGTCTTGAAACGTCGTCAACCACTCTCTCGTGGTCCCTTTCGGAAACGCCTTTACGAAAACCGGCTCTTTCTTCTCGAAAAGTTCCACCTGAATAGATCTAAAACTCACCGTCCATCGAGTTTCATTCGTATTCTCCAAAATCTCGTACGTCGCTTTCAATCTCAGCGTCAGCCAATTCCCGAGCGCTAACACGTTCTCGTACGTCTTCTCCTCCTTATCGATGGATTGAAACGCCGTCCCGCAAATCGGCCCGAACAATTGTCCATTCGACGGCGGCGGCGCCGTGGAATAGATCACTCGCCAATACCCGTTCGCCACATTTTCCATTGTGCTACTCATCAATGATGATTGATAATACTTCTCGACGTTTTTCACGCGCTCGTCCACCTCCTCTTTCTCTCTCTCTGAAATATCGATTCCTTTGTTCATTTGGACGCACAGAACTTCGAGTTCATCTTTCGCGTTCTCTAACGGAGACGATCGGTTGTTGTTCGTTTTCAGGTACGAGGAATTCGAGGAGGAATTCGAGGCGTGTTTTTTTTGCCTCCGTCCTCTCTCGCTCTCGCTTTTAAGAGAAGTCTTCGTCGAAATCCGCATCGTCTTGAACGGCGAAAGCGCAGTCGTTTTCTCCATCTCTCTTCCGCGTTTACGTCTCTCTCTTAAGATTCGATTAAATCAAAGCAATCATCTGCACGTGCACACCAACCACATTCTCGTGTACCACGGCAATAACTCGCGCGCTTTTTTTTCCGCGTCCGCTTTGGCCTCTTTCGCCGCGTCCATGTTTACGTCGTGTTTATGTTTATTTGTTGTTCTGGTGGTGGTGTTCTTGTGAGGAAAGAGCCACGCGCGGGTTCGTTCGGTCGACGGCGTCCGCCCGCCGGCGATGATATACTGTTGATGAGAGCGTCGTTTTTATGTGATGCTGATGATACAAAGATATTGAATTACACGCGACGGAGACTAAAAGCTTTTATTATTATTTTATAAACGTTGTTGTTGTTGTTGTTGTTGTTGTTGTTTGCCGCCCCGTCGATGAAGACGATGATGAAACTCGTCTTCCTGTTGTTGCGATTGTTGTTGTTGCGATTGTAATTGTTCGGCGATCCACCAGGGCAACCCCTCGCCGTCGCTCTCGTCCACGGAGGTGAGCTGGGACTGCTCGTACTCGACCAGCTTTAAAGACGTTTCCGATTTCCAAAACGGCTCTAAGCAGACGTCCAAGGAGCTCTTGGAGACGCCGCCGTTGTCCTCTCGTAAACCGGATTCGAAGAGGCGAACCATGGATTCAGCCTCTAAGCGAGGGGATTTTGAGTCCGTGTAATCGAGCAAAGCTTTTTCGACGTCCGAGGCGGAGAGTAAGCCGTCCTCGTCGTAGTCTAAGTTTTCAAAGCTCACGCATTTATGTTGGAGTTCGCGCCAGCGCCAGCGACAGAGATGGCGGATGATGAGCGTTTTGAACGGCGTGCCTTCGTGGAAGAATCCCGAGGTCATGAGTTCATCGTAATCGATCAAGGCGTCTTCTCCGAAATGTTCTCGAGCCATTCGTTCGCCGGCGCGTTGGAATTGGGGGATACCGTCCGTGCCTTCTAACAAACCACCCCAAGTGACAACCGTATACATTTTGTTCATGTCTATGGGTTCTTTGGCGATGTGCGTGACTTCGCATCGGCCGGTGGATGGATTTATGACGGTTTGACACCCGATGTCCCACTGTAAATAGCCTCCCCAACTCGCGTGTTCCGATTTTGAGCGCTCGCTGAACGCGACCGCGCTCGCAAATTCGCGACCGGTCATTTCGAGCTTGACGATGGAGTTTTCAAACGGCACCTCGGCGACTAAATCGCCGTACGTAAACGCTTGTCGTTTCAAATCGTACGTCGCGTTCGCGCGCATGCCTCCTGAGTTGTACAAACACGCGTTCGCCGCGTGTTCGTCTCTCAACATCGTCGCGAATAACGTCCCTAACGTGCACTGTTGCTGCCTCGCATCTTTTGACGACAACGGGTGCAACGCCAACCGCTCGGCGTGGATGTGCACGGGCAAGATGAACTCGTGCAACTCTCTCAAGACTTTCGACCGCTCGTAAATATCCGCGTCGATTTCCGGATCCGTGTGCGGATATTCCGTCAAATCGATCAGCTCGGCGGTGATTTGCAAGTTTGCAGCCGATGATGATGATGACGACGACGACGACAACCCGGTGGTAGATCTTTCCACGGTGACGAACGTCTCGTTCGGCACCGCGTCCCAGCCTGGGTAGTCGTCCGAAATTGGATCGGAAATCGCGTCGATTTCCCATTTCAACGATTGACACTCCTCGTCGCACTCTTTATCTTCTTCTATTTTTGATGATACATACGTAGTACCGTTCGAGATGCTACTACCGTTATTTTTATTCTTGTTGTTACTATTCTTGCTGTCTTCTTCGTCTTCTTTTTTTTTCAATACTTTCCCGTCCCACTCGCCGGCGCTGGTGGACATCGCTCGCGCCACGCCGCTGAAACTCTTCCTCGACCCTGGACCACTGAAAGTATTCACTCCCATGTTATTATTATTATTATTTCCTGTTCTCTTTTTACTTCTTTTAATCGTAACCACGACCACGTTCTCGGCGTCCATCCCGGCTTTGACGCACAACACGCCCTTCTTGGCGTCTTTACTCACGTCTTCGTCGTCGCCGACTAACCCGATGAACGGCTGGTGTTCGTGCCCGCCTAAGATCAAGTCTAGTTTATCTTCGCCTACTTTGCGGATGTATTCGTCGTCCTCGGACAAGGTTTGGTGCGTCAACGCAATCGTAACGTCGATTGGGTCGTCTTTTTTCTCTTTTTTATTCAATCGATCGATTTCCTCTAAAGTCGCCAACGTCTTCTCCGCGCAGTTTGCAAAGTGCACGCCTTGCGGCTTCTTCGCGGCAGACAGCGGCGTCGTCGTCGTGCACAACCCGAGTAAAGCGATTTTCAATCCACCAATCGTTATCACTTCGAATTTTGGCGTTTCCGAAATAAACTGCGCGACGCCGCCGTCGAATTCGCACTCCTCTTTATCCTCGCCTTCTGCTGCGTTTTCGCACGTTTTCACTTCCACGTTCGTGTTCAAACACACAGAATTGAGCTCGGATAACCTCGCCCCTAACGCCGCGGTCCCGTGATCAAACTCGTGGTTCCCTAAACACACGTAATCCACGGGAACTTTATTCATCACCGACACCGCCGCGCGACCGGAATCCAGCGAAGACAACAGCGACGGCGACAAGAAATCGCCGCACAGAACCACCATGTGCGGATCTTTCAACCGGTTCGTGTTGTTATACACGAACGCCTTCAGCTTCGAGACGTTGGCGAGCTCGTACACGTCGTTCACGCTAAAAATCTTGATGGAATCGAATTCCTCTTCCTCCTCCCGAGAAAAGTCCACTGAAATCGAAGAAGAAGAAGACAAAGAAGAAGAAGAAGAAGAAGAAGCCGCGACGCTCGTCATCCGCCTCGACACGTTCAATACGTTCCCTTTAATCATCGTCGCGTTTCCGCCCGATCCTCTTTTTAAAAGCGTTCTTCGTTTCAAAGTCTCACCACTCTTTCGTAAAAGTCCTCGTTCTTGTTGCTGAATAGTATTATTCTCGAAAGCAATGCTTGAATCGTTCTTATTATTGTTAGTATTACTATCGTCCTTCTTTTTCTCCTCTTCTCGAGAGATCTTTGAAACGCTCGTTGAATGTGTTCTTCGTAATCTTCTCTTCCTCCTCGAACCGCAAAACGCCTCCTTTACGCCTCGCTCACGCGACGACCACTTCCCAAAAGACGAGGCGATGGGAGAGGACGAAACGGAGGAGGAAAGGAACGACATATTGAGTATTTCTTTATTCTCGAAAGCCTTGATATTTATATGCTTTATAATCTCTTCACGATGGATTTGAAAGATCGTTCGTTAAGTCGTTTGAACTCCAAATCTTTGAGATGAGATGGGTTCAAAGTCTTCTCCTCAAAGCCGATCGCTTTAAATAACGCCGAACAACAAAAAGCGCTCTCGAACGACGAACGCCAAATCTCTCTCCCCGTTCTTTTGTTGTCTCGTTGTTTCTCTTTCCCTTCTTTGGGCGCAAAGTTTTTGT
>Ga0115553_1001513_pt1 | contig 14609 bp, 7 predicted proteins | sample COGITO_mtgs_1103_2_FD_87284 | JGI IMG/M metagenome (GOLD analysis project Ga0115553, IMG submission 87284) | Pelagic marine microbial communities from North Sea - COGITO_mtgs_110331 | ecosystem: Environmental > Aquatic > Marine > Epipelagic | place: Germany:Helgoland, sampling site Kabeltonne... | reverse complement strand
GTCGCGATTTAATAACAGAAGAGAGGACTCCTCTTCATTTGAGTACTGAAAAGGCGTCATGTCTCTGGTGGTGTTCCTCCCCGAGAAAGTGACGAATCTCGTTTTTCGCTCGAGAGAAAAAAACCAACGATTTTTTAATTTAGGGTGTAGGGTTTAAGAAAGAGGGCGCTGTCTGCGTTTCGCAAAACACACGACAGAGATATAAACGCGCGCTTAAAAGTTGAAAGTATTGTAACACTTCGCGCATAAATAAAACACGAGAGGAAAGAGAGCACACCGCTGCTGCGACTTTTGATTCATTCGCTCTTTTCATTCTTATATATATGAATAGGAACAAGGAAGTGATGATGGACGATGAACGCGAGCGATTGATTCTCCGCAATCATCACGAGGGAGGAGCCGCGTCCTCGACATCATCATCGTCGTCGTCGTTTTATTGGTCGAAGAAGAAGACGTTCATCGCGATCGCGTTAGCCGTCGGCGCCGGTGTTGCGATCGCTACCGGAAATACTGCGACTACTTCGAGTCCTCGCGGGAGTGTTGGTGCGGCGAATACTGCTGTTGCTGGAGGAGGCCACCGAAGGCCGCGCGGTATCTTGCCCTCGGCCAAGTTAGGGGTGATCAGTGAAGGCGTCGCCGCGAACGCACCCGTCGGCGGGAAAAACCATTTTTTCAACGGGTTGCTCGTTCGCGAGGACGAGAGGGCGTTATTGCAGAAGTACACGACGAAGATTCCGTCGAGGAGAGAGATTGAGAAGATGGAAACCGAGGAAGCGGCGGCGGCGAGTTTAGGCGGATACGATGATACTCGTCGACGGGAAGGACAAGGAAGCGAGGACGATACCGCCTTTGCGAACGCGGAGGCGGCTGGATTAGGCGCTATGCCGAGAAGAAGCTGGAAGAAGTCGTCGGAGAAGGCGAAAGAAGAGCAATCGCGAGAGACGAAAGAGTTTTTAGCGGCACTCGGTGAAGTGGAGAAACCGTCGCCGGCGTTGCTGGAAGCGGCGACGAAGTTGTTGAGAGAGAAGCACGGCGAAGAGACGCCATTGGACGCCAAGCAGCAACGAGATGCGGAAGAAATGACGGCAAATACGATCGCGCTGGTCAGAGCGGAGAAAAGCGTCGTCGCGCAGAGTGAGAAGAAGAAAGGTTCTTCTGAAACCTCTGAACCTTCTTCTACCACCACCTCGTCGCCGACGGAGGATAAAAAAGAAGATGTTGACAAAATTAAGCCTTCTCAGCCGCAGTCTTTGCTCGAAATCGCGCAGAACTTTTTGAAGAGCGAAGAAGAGGCAAAAGCACGAGCCGAGGCGGAGATTGAAGCCGCGGCGAAAGAGGAGAAAAAAGAAGGAGTAGAAGGACAACCAAGCGAGGAGAAAAAAGAGGATGAAGGAAAAGTAGAGGCCTCCGCGGAAGAAGAGGACGACAAACCGTCGCCAAAAGCTATCGAGTTTGCCAAGTTACTGTTAGCAGGCGAGGTCAAGAAAGTCGAACCGGCTGATGGTAACGAAGCGGAAGCGAAAAAGATAGACGGCGTGCTTGGAAAGCCTACGCCGGAGATTTTAGCCGCCGCGAGACAAATGCTTTTAAAAGCTGGCGTGAATCTCGACGCGGAGAAATCTTTTGCATCGACGTCGGCATTGAAGTCCACCAAAGTGAAAGAGATGACTTCGACCTTACGAGATAAGTCGATAGCCTCCGCTCAAGACGAGGAAGGAAAAAAGATTCCGAAACGATCGTGGGTACCCAAGTTGGGCGAAGATACGGATGACGCGAACAAAGCGGTGGCGGCGGCGGCGGCGGATTCCTCTGAAGCGTCGACGCCTCTTGAAAGTACAAACAACGACAACAACAACAACATCAACAACGAGCAGCAAGAAGAAGGAGAACCAGCTCAAGGTCAACAAGTGCACGAGATGCCGAAAACTGAGGATATAGTTGCGGAAGCCGCCAATGAGATTGCCGCGGAAAATGAAGAGCGCAAAGAAGGAGGAGAACAACAACAAGAACAAAAAGAACAAGAACAACAGCAGCAAGAGCAAAAAGACGGACAAGAACAACAGCAGCAACAAGAACCAGAACAACAACCAGAAGCTGGCGTTATGCCGAAAGCCGAGGAGCAAGTACAGGACAACGCTCAAGTTGAGGAAGAACGCAAAGAAGAAGGACAGGATCGACCGGTGGTGTACCTTTCGCAAGTGCCGATAAAGGAAAAGGAAGTCAAAGCACAACAATACGCGCAAGAACATCAAGCGCAAGAAGCGAATGTTGGAGTCGACGAGCAAAAAGAAGAAGGCCAACTCAAAATCCCTAGAATCTTGGCCGATAACGTGAAGTTGATTGACGGCGACGGGAGAGAGTACATGCAACCGAAAGCGCACGAACTTTGGAACAACGGCAAGACATTATTTGTATACCCCCAAACTGAAGCGCAAAAGCAAAAGCCGATCCCGGACGCGACTGACTTGCACGCGTTCGTCATCACGCTCGACAAACGCTTAGACTTGGATTCTGCGGATAGCGATACTGATACGACCATGTGGGAGCGCACGCAAGAGCGCTTGAAAGAGATTCCATTGATTCACGCGGAGAAATCCCCAGGCGTGGACCCGAAAGCGTGGCCGCAAAGCGGTTTGCAAGAAGCATTATACGCAACTGGTTTCGCGCGTTTGTTTTGGAACATTCATCAAAACGATCCGTTGTACGCCGATTTACCTCCCGAACGTCGCACGGTTGCCGAACTTCCTTGGATCGGAGAGGTGGAAAAGCGAGACCAAAACGGATACTTTCGCGCGCAATCGCAAGGTTTATCCCACCACTACGGATGTCTGTACGCGCACTTATACCAGTGGCAGAAAATCAAAGATACAGGTTTGAAAAAGGCGCTGATTTTAGAATCTGACGGATTGAGTTTAACCAGAGTGCCTTTGGAGTCCATCCCGTCCGTCGCGAAACAAATGCCCGGCGACGCGGACTTTGTCACGTTGCAGTTGTATCCGTACGAACCCGCCGGCGTGGAACGACGCAACGTAGAAATCAAACACCCAACTTCCGGCGAGCACAAAACATACTCCTTCGACAAACTCAACTACCATCCGCAACAAGGCTACGCCGGTTTAGCCTCGTACATCGCCACGGACACGTTCGTCGAGAAAATCCAACACTTTTTAGCTTTACACGGCGCGGACATGATCGACGGGTACATTTTGAACAAGCTGTGCACGACGTCTTACAACAACGAAGAGGCGAAAAACATCGCTTGGACTATGTATGACATGCAAAAGTACACGCACCCGTTCGATCCGCAAAATCCGACGCCGACTATTTTGAACTGCTACAAAGCGTTGGCGGATCCGGAGTATTATCACGACTTGAACATTCGCATGGAAGCGGAAGCGCGAGCGGATTAGGCGTTTGAAGAAAAGAGTCTTCCGAAACCAAGCAAGAGAGAGAGAGAGGAGAAAAAGAGAGACTCGAGTGTATAGTAAAGTAATAGTAAAGTAACTAAAGGCACCTTAAGTAGAAAAGATTTACACTCTCGCTTTTGTATCTATCTTTTTGTGCGTGTCTCTCGTGTCTTTTTGTGAGTACGAGCTCGTATCTGACGTTTTCTTTCTTAGTTGTCAGGGAATGCCTCCACCTGACAGGACGCTTTCGCGGATTTCCCAGTCTCTTTTGTTTTTTGGTCGCGCGATCTTTTGGTGCATTCTCAACATCCATTCCACGGATCCGTCGTCCTCGTACTCGTCGAAGTCTTCTTCGTCTGAATCTTCTTCTTCTTTTTCTTTCCTCATCGCGTCTTTCAATTTCGCCGCCAGAGCCGCTTTTACCTCTTTCTTCTCGTATGCGATTTTTTTCGCATCTAAAAGTTTTCTCAACTTCGACACGGTCAGTTTGTCGATCTCCGCTTCCGTCAACGATGATGACCCTCCTAGGAGTTTCGTCAGCAGTTGTCCCATGTGATGAGATGTGAAACAGTTCGCGCGTTTGTGTTGTTGTGGTTTCTTTTGTATCTTAGAAAAAAAAAGACGTTTCTTCGAAAAAGAGAGAAAAATCGTCTCAACTCAACCCTACACCCTAAAATTGAAATGCCCCTCTGAAAAAAAGAGTCAAGCGTTCACCACGAAAAACAAGAGACACGAGACACGGAAGAGATACGCCATTCCTTGACTGCTTGAGCTGCTGCGTTTCGCAGAGGACTACTGCTACGACTGCGACTTTTATTACCACTACCAGAGAAGAAGTTTGAATAAAATAACAAATGGGTGGTCGAGTGGCGATGCTGGCGAAGCACTACGACGCGATTCCTTCCGACGAGAATGATGATGTCGAGGAGCAGACGCGCCCCTTCCAATCCCCCCGCGGCGGACGTGATGCGTCTTCTTCTTCTGCGAATACCAAATCGAGTGCGAACAACATCGTGTCGTCGTTTGCGATGGGATGCGCGGTATCTTTAGCCGCGTTTGGTGTCGCCTCGACGGCTCTGTCGTCGTCGTCGTTTACGTCGTCCGCCGGCGGAGGATCGTCTGCGACGATGATGATGATGACGAAAGGAGGAGGAAAAGGAGGCAGTTACGGCGCTGACGCGGAACATTTCTCCTACCCGCTGAACAGCGATCGAAGAACGTACAAAGGCAAAAGCAACGAGGTATATTTCAACGGCCAAAAGTACGAGAAATCAAAGTGGAAAAACGGTCTAATCGACACGGAATCCGTGCCGTACGAGACGACGAATTGGGTGACGACGCATCCGAAAGTAAGAGCGATGATGAGCGCGAGTTTAGGCGAGGCGCGCGTACAAGAACTTCCGCAACTCGGGAAGAGCAATAAAAAAAGTAGCAGCAAAAAGAAGAGAGAAGAAGAAGAAGCGTTAGATTTTGATATTCCGGACGGGAGCAAGTTACCGGAGCACGTGGAACCGGTGGAAACGAGCAGCTCCGGCGGCATGGCGTCGACGAAAAAAGTGCACGGGAAAGTGGTCACGTTGGATGAAAATGGAAACATCAACACCGCACCAATGGGAAGAACGACGGTGGATAACTACCGGATGAGTTGGGCGACAGAACACGTCGTGTTTACCAACGGCGATTACTCCGCCAACTACATTCCGATGAAGGAACGCGATTGGCAAAAGAAATTCAAGCAAATCCCGGGCCAAGGTTTGACGAAGCCGAAAGACTCGATGATGACCGTAGACGACGCCGGAACGTTGATTGGGAGGCGTAAAATGCCCGCCAGTCAGTTGGGCGAAGTAGAAAAAGACGACAACGACAACGAAATCGTCGCCCATAACAAGAAGAAAGAGGAAAAATCTAATAAGCACGGCGGCGCTTCGTCTTCGTCTTCGAAAAAAAGTCACCATCACGGATAATAAAGAAGAAGACAAAGGAAAAGAAGAATGCAAAGGAGAGAGCATTAGAGAAGGAGAGAAAGAGGTTGTTCACATCATTATATATATATTCATATACGCTACTCTTTGCATAGTATTATCGCTTTCCCCCCTTTTGAGGAGTTAAACCCTAAACCCGAAAAGGACCGCGGGGAAATCAAAGAAAATCTCCACAAGACGCGCGCGCGGCATACACACAACACGACCACCACCAATACGCGCGATGACGACGAAAAACGCGAACGAGCGCGAACACTTACTCGCCCCGATCCAGGAAAATGAACCGTTCGATCGACAACCTTCCACGTCGAGCAGCAAATACACACTCTTCGCCATTTCTGCCGCGCTCTTTGCGCTGAGCACGATTGGCGTCGCCGCGGTGAGCAAACACGCGCTCGCGACGAGTTCCTCTTCTGCGCAACTGGGAATGATGAATCCATCGAAAGGGTTTCAAAAGATTGAAAAAGCGATCGAGAATTCGTTCGAGGTGTTCAACCGAGCGGACGTGCATCACGATCCGTCGAATTCGTACAACACCTTCCACCAAGAACGATACGATACGACGACGGAACATCGAACACCGTTGCCAACTTTAGGGAAGAAAGCATCATCCAGCGACGGTCCACACGTGGTGACTGGCGCGTACAAACCGTTGAACGAAGTGTACGAACCGGTGTTAGACGTACCGGTGGTGTTCATCGCGTTGCGAGATAACGACGAGGATTTATGGAAAGTCCGACGAACGATTGAAACTTTAGCCGGGGAAACGAGAGTGAATTACGAAGATTTGGCGGAGACGGTGAGTATTTCGCAAGGGATCGATGCCAAGAAATGGCCGAAAGATATCGCGAACGCGGAGTACGCGGTGAAAGATATAAGGAAATTGTTTCATAAGAAAGTGAAAGACGGGACGGTTTTCGCGTCGGACGTGAAAGATTTTTACCAGTTGATGGGATTGTTGAAACACATCGACACGAGGAAAGCGGACGGGACCTTGGACCAGTTTTCATTGGATAAAGGTTTGTCGCATCACGTCGGGTGCTTGTACGCGCACTTGTATCAGTGGCAGTGGGTAAAAGATCAAGGGTGGCCAATCGCGTGGATTATGGAGTCAGATGGGAATAAGATGACGAACGTGCCGTTTTGGGCGGTACAAACGTTGACGGAAAACATGCCCAAGGAGGCGGACGTGTTGTTTTTGCAAAACTTCATGCGAGAACCCGGGTTTGAAGGGCCACACTTTAAGAGCGTCGGAGTGAGAGGTCCAAACGGAGCGTTCGCAAAGATTGACATTTATAAGATGAACACTCGCGCGAGCGCGTTGAGTGGGTTGCAATCGTACGTCATCACTCAGAGCTTTATTAAAAAGGCGCATAATTTCATAGCGACGTACGGGGCAGACATGGTGGATGCGTTTACTGCCGGGAACATGTGCGCATACAAGGATTGGTGGAACCAAGCGGATATCTCAAAAGGCGAGAAGCCAATTTTGAACTGCTTCCAAGCGTTGTCGAAACCGATCGAGGTGGAAGGGGTCAAGCAAACCATGGTCGCTGGTTAATAACATGAGATTTAATAAACAATGAAAAACAACTGTAGAAAAAGGAATTGTACTGGGTACTCGTACACTGTACTTTTGTCATGCAACATCATACGAACACATATATTAATACACTCTAAATGAGCTAAACTATTTCTTCGGCAACTTAGCGTTAATTTTCAAAAACTTCGACGCCGCGTGTTCCGCTCGATGACACAAGACGCGAAACATAATCTCCTGCTGCGTGGGATTCGCGCCTTCGTTATTTTCTATTGCTTTAATCAACGGATCGGTTTCCGAGGCCATGGTTGCAGCGATGTGCTCGGCTTCTTTCATCACTACTCTCACGTCTTCTTCCCTCAAACCATCGCCATTCGCCTCGAACGTCTCACGTATACTTTCCAAATCCGCTAAAACAAAGGCTCTCGCGTCGGCGACTTCAAAGGCTCTTCCCGGGCCTCCGTCTAAAGTTATTCGAACGAACATCTCGCAAAATTTGCGCAACATGGCCGAAGCGACGATTTCTAACAACCTCGCGGCGGCTCTGGGACCTATGGAAAACACAATCGATCCCATATAATCGTCTAAAGCTGGAACGACAACTACAGATAGACGCGACAAACTCTTATCTTTCGTGACGTAGGCACCGTCGTGAAAGATTTCCTTCATGTTCGTAAACACGATGCGAGCGGCGAGTAAATTCGAGAGCGTATCAATAGTCGACGCCAGAGCTTGGCGCGCAGAGGCAAAAACGTCCTCGAGCCATTTCGAGGCTTCAAAGTCGTCTTGGTGGTCACCATCTTCTTCGCCGTTAATGTTGTTGTTCTCGTCGACTAATCCATTCGTTAACGCCACGCAATCGCGCTGCATGCGAATCCATCTGTTCGGTAGATCCCGCTCGATGGATCCGTTCTCTAGTTCATCCAATATGAAATCTAAAGCCGATAACTTGGCGCAGTATGAGTGAGATGTCGCGTCTAACGACTGCGCGTTTTCTGATACCCATTTACGCCGTTTAATACTTTCTAAAGCGTCTTGTTGCATCTTCTCGACGATATCTTTTTTATATCTCGTCAGGCGCGGTTTCTCCGGTAACTCGTCCCCATCTTTCACATCTCCAACGTCTTTTAAGAGCTCGCTGGCGTACCTTTGAAATGCGCCGTCGAGGCCTTCGGTTAATGCGCGAATCGCCGAGACCGAACACGGAATACCCAAACCCCAAAACCCTTCTAAAGTTTCGTTGGCGAGTCTGAGTAACTCAACCGCGCTTTGCGCTGGATGATTTTTCTGCCGACGGTCATTGGTCCATTTTTCAGATTGCGCTGCGCGCTCGGCAAAAATGTTGGCATCGTCGATTTTGGTACCGATCCATTTAAAAATGAGCGGCGCGGCTTTTTCCTTTACGTTGAGTTGAGGAAAGGTCGCATACGGGTCTCTCGCAGCATTAGTAGCGCTTGGTTCCGCATCAGCATCGGTTGCTCTGATCATCGCTACACCATCATTGTTATTAGATGTTCTTTGGTGTCTTCTTAAAGCGTCCGCGTCACAGCAAACGCTTAATGCAGCTTGCGCGTCGCCACTCGCCCACAACGCTCGCAAACTTACCGTCGTTAAAGGCGGATCGGACTCTAACCACCACGTGAATTCATCGACGAATAAATTTGCGAGCTCGCGTGGGAAGACCACGTCCGCGCGTTCTTGTCTTTTCTGAATATCTGACTTCGCGGCGAACGATTCGTACTCGGACGGAAAAAAACAAGATTTGATGCGTGGCGCGACGTGCGCGGCGTACTCGTCGGCAATTCTAGAAACTTCCGAGGCGATAACTTCGAGAACTCGAGCGGCAGCCGCAGCTGGATTGTGCGCCAAAGTATCGTTCGAATTTTCAGAGGAGACTTCATTTTCCATGGCTTGTACGCGAATGCGTTCGTAACATTTCTTCGCACTCGCCGTGCTCGCCCTCATCAAAGCGTGCTCAAAGTCATCGTCGCTCTGTCCAAGCGCAATCATTACGTAACGATACAAACGCAGTATCGCAGCGAAAGCTTCGGTATCGTACGTGTTCAGAGGGTGCTCGGTGACCTTGAAATCAGCTGGAGGAGAAACATCGAAGATGTAATCGCTAATTGCTGCTTCGCACCAACGCACCAATTTCATCAAAGTCGACGCAGCTATCTTATCGTTCTTGAAGACGACGACATAGTCGTAACCGTCCGTGCGACAGAAAATCGCTCGCTCGAGTTCTGTACCAGCTCGAGTCAAAATACTTGCGCGCTTCTCAAACTCTTCGTCAACATCGAGCGTATCTAAATCGTCGTCTTCATTCGTCCTCGTGGCAACTTTAGTCAAGAAGAGCACAAGTAACGCGCTATGCGCAGCTTCCGTGATGGACGGACCTAACCCGACGCGAACGGTACTCTTTAAAATGTTCAGAGTATCCTCGCAATCGAACGCGAGCGATCTCTCTTCAACAGGATCGAGTGCGGTTTTGAAAAGTTGGTAATACGCTCGCGCCGCGACGGAGGGCGGATGCGCGGATGAAATCTTAGCCCCGTGCGATTCGTTGTCAACGTTATCGAGCGCGTGCTCGATAGCTTCGAGTATTTGGTCGCAATCTTCCTGCGAAGTAAAAAACGCTCGAACATCTCCTCTCGATTCGGAGATGAATCTCGTGAGTTCTTGCAGCATGAGCGACATGGATACTGGCTTTTGTCCGTCGTCGTTCTGTCCATTTCCTCCTCCACCTGCTGGTAAAAACGGATTGGTTTTCCCGTTCGTCGAGTTCTCGTCTTCTATCTTCTTCGCCGCTCGCAAAACCTCGCAAATTGCAATCGATCTCGATGTAAAAAAGTCAATCTCTGGACACAAAATGTCCGTCGCGCGATGCACATTACCTAAACTCATAGACATTAAATGCGTCCTCGCCGACTGTTCCGGTTCCATCGGTGCGTACCCTTGGCATTTCGTCGCAATATTTGCAATCGTCTTCCCTACTGCCTCATCTATATCTAGAGCTTTAATGACTTCCGATATGGCATCATTCGACCACGACGGCGTTCGACACAACCACACCTCCAACGCGAGCTCGGCAAAATCAGACTCGGAAAACGCCGAAAACGTCGGTTCAACAATATCATCCAGCGCCGATTTTAAAAGTAATTCCATGATTTGGAACTTTTCTTTGTTGCTACTCTTATCTGTCGAAGTCCTCGACGTCGATGCTTGCTCTGGTTGCTGATTTTCTTTCGATTTTTGTTCTCGCGGAAATTCTCCTTCGTCGGCGTCCTCTCCCCCTACTTTCGGCGACGCGGTTGCAGCGGGCGACCCAACTCCAAGTTCGCGCATAGACTTCACCAACGGCGAATCGTCCAATTTCTGTTCCTCTTGTGAGTCTGCTTTATTCTCGTACTCTTTCTGTATAGTTTCTCGCAACTGTTGTATGTTCTCCGCGGTGCTATCATCGTCGTCGTCGTTGTTATTCCCCTCGTCGTCTCTCGCGACGTCGTTACCGACATCATCTCTCCTTATTCCATTATTTTGTTGATCGTTGTCGTTCTTCGCGTTCCAACTAATACTCTCTGTTCCTCTTTTTTCGGGTGGTGGCGGTTTCGTCGCCGTCGTCGTCGTCTTCGGCTCTTCCATCTCCCCCTCCTCCTGTTCGTTGCCTTTGCTCGAGAGAGGCACGTCTTTTTCTCCTCCTCCTCTGCTCTCTTTCAACGGCAAACCCGCACCGTAAAACGAGCTCCCGCACATGCTCAAATCAAACGGAATCCCATTCTCGCAACTGTTCATCATTTTCGGCACGTCCACGCGTGCGAAATCGATATCTTTCACCGTTTCCGCGTTCGCAGGTAATCTTAACACCTCTCGGTTTCCCCAATTGGAAATCAAAAACGCTTCGAGTAAGATGGATCGATCGACTTCGAGAGAGGCGAGACGGGCGTACATGCGGTCGTCCGTGCTGTTGTTCAGGTCGTCTACTTCTTCCGCTTCATCTTTCTCGGTGGATAGCATCATCGTCACGAAAGAGAGAGATGGGTGTGTGTTTTGTGTGAGGAATTAATTCTCTCCTTTTTGTAGGCGACAATAGGGGTTGAAAAAAGGAGCTGATGTATTGCTGATGTGCTGATGATGAAAAGTGCGCACATTATTCTTATTGTATTATCCAAACGACGGACGACATAATTTACTACTCGTGCGCGAAGTTTGGATTGAGACCCAAAATTCGCTCCATCAAATCCGGCTTCTTTTTCTTTGGCTTCTTCTTTTGTTCCTCGGCCGCTTGGAGCGCCAGCGCGGTGTCTTCGGCGTCAACGTCTCCCTCGCCGGCGTCTGGTAGCATGGGCACGTCCCCTTCGTCTGCTGGCTCGGGGGCTTCTTGAATAACGATTAACGTATTCTCGTTGATCATTTTGTTGATGATCATCTTAAACACCTTGAGCTCGCGCATTAATTCCTCCATTTCCGTGGCGGTGTCTTCGTTGTTGGCGTACCACTCGACAATGTCTCTTTGTTTTACGCCCAATGTATCTTGATCTGGGTTTTCATGCTCTTTCGCGATGATGTGATTGACGATCATATTCTTCACGCTTTGGTACTCTTCGCTGCTGATGGTTATTTTCTTTTTTGGTTTCTTTCCGGCGGTTGGAGGAATGTTTTCTTGCGCGATGATTTGCGTGCTTGCAACCACGCCGGCGGGCTGTTGCGAAGATGGAGCGGCATTATTATCGCGCACCATGCCGTCATCATCTTCACCAACACCACCACCACTAACCCCAGCATCAGTATCATCGGTGCGTCGTTCCCACGCTAACTCTTCTCTCTCTTCCCTCTCCTCACGTTCCCTATTCGTTTCTGCGGGTTGTCCAGCGTCGCTGCGTCTTCTGACTTCCTCGCGTTCGTTCTCCATCTTTCGCTCTTCCTTGGCGATCGACGCTCTCATCGTACTCGGCAATATCGGTCCTTTATCTGCATCTTCGTCAATCTCGTCGTCGTCTTCCTCTAACGTAACATCCCTGGCTTCAACCGCGATGATTGATTCCGAAAGCAAACGTCTCGCCTCGCGCACATGCTTGGGTAAAATCTTTGCGCGACAATACAGTCTCGCTAGCGCTTCGGATAAACGCACGAGCGCTTCCAACTGTCTCACGGTAATTCTATAACTTGTTGTCGACCCGGGCTGCGCGTCGCCTCTTCTCAGCTTCACATACGCGTCTACGATTTCTCTCTGTGCCTCTGGTGTCATTTGCGGTTTAATACATCGCGAGTAACGGATGTACCTTTGCAATTGCTCTAGCGTGAAATCTACTTCGATGGCTTTTTCTTTCATCCTGTGCAACGAGACGATGTGTCTCGCGAGCATGTGGTCTCTGTAATCGTCCGGTTCGTCAATCATCACGTGGACTAAATCGAATCGAGACAAAATTGGCGCCGGCAACGCCAAGTTGTGTTTCAACTTTTTCGATTTATCGTATCTACCACCCAACGGGTTCGCGGCGGCTAAAATAGATGTTCGCGCGTTCAACGTGGCGTTGATACCGGCTTTAGAAATGGAAATCGTTTGTTGTTCCATGGCTTCGTGAATGGCTACTTGATCTTTCACTTCCATCTTATCAAACTCGTCGATGCAACAAATCCCATTATCCGCCAACATCAACGCTCCAGCCTCGATGCAATATTCCCCAGTTTCCATATCCTTCCCGACTGTTGCGGTTAAACCCGCTGCCGAGGACGATTTACCAGACGTATACACCGCGCGAGGGAGAAATGCGGTGACGTATTTCAAAAATTGCGATTTCGCGCACGACGGATCGCCGACGACTAAAACATTGATGTCACCTCTTAGATTCGTCCCACCTTGTTTTGTCATTTTGTGCACTCCGCCAAATAACATCAAAGCAATGGCTCTTTTAATGTCCAAGTGCCCGTGGACGGTTGGCGCGATCGAGCGAACAAACTTTTCGTAAATTTTCGGGTCTTTCGACATGCGTTCGATATCGTTCAACTGTTCTTGCGTGAACGAGTTCACAACCTCCTTCTCGTCGTCTCCACCTCGGATGTTCACTCCGGTATTCGCGGACACGTTTTCGTTCCCACCAGCCGTTGGCCCAGCTACGTTAACGACAGAATGTGCCACGAAGCACGTTCGATAAAACAACTCCCTCACCCCGAAATCTCTCAAGCCGCCGACGCCAGTCGACATCGTCCCAGCTGCGCTCCCTTTCCCGGAACTCCCCAGCTCTGTCCTATCCCCGGCCATATTCGCCGGCGCGGTCTCAGGTACTACCGTCAGCGTTCCGGTAAACACCGCTTTATCCCCAGCCCTGGCCATCTCCACGGTTTCGTGTCTCAAAATCACATCCATAGATCTCGGCAAACTCCCAGCCGGCACCTCGTCCGCGTTCTCTTGCACTCTCACCCTCTGCCAATCGATGAAAGTACACCCTTCTTTCATCAACACGAACTTCTTCCTATTTGAGCACGTCTGTTTCAGACAAATAGTCGGTTCCGTGTACCGACACTGCTGCTCGACGTTTGGAATCACCTCGCCGCACTCGCCGCACATAAATTTTCCGATAATCAACTCCGGCCTCACCTCGCTCGTCCTCGTCACCACCCCACTAAACGACGCCAACTGCCCGACGTGTTCCGCTTTCAAGTCTCTCAACCGTTTCGTCCCCGGTAAATTCGAAAACGACACCCAAAAATCCTTCTCCTGCGCGCCTTGATTGTTGCTCGCTGAGGCGCCCCATCGAACCATCTCCGGAACGTGTTCTCGACAAAAATCTTTCACCGCTTGCCTCAAAAATGGTTCGTAGGTATAAAAATTCGCCTCCACCGCCTCAGTCGCCACGTCCGGGTCGAAATTTTTCAAATGGTGAAAGTTCACGTGCATGGTCGTGCTCGACGTTTCGTGCATCTCGTACAGCTGTTCGACGTAAATTTTCCTCGATTCTAACTCGTTGGTCTCAGGATTTACCACCGGAAACAACTCGTTGAGAAAATTGAGGAACGTGTTATAGACGATGTCCGAACCTTGGACGTTCGTCGACATGGACGCGTGGCGGTTCGCTTCTTCCATCTTCTTAATCCGTTTTCTTCTTCTTCTTCTTCTTCTTTTCCTTCGCTCACTGATGAACTACTCTTCTTCTTATTTTGAATTTTTTCCCGGAGCTGAGTGCAAACAAAATCTCCAACTCACAAGAGCGAGAGGATGCGCGTGTGTGCGAGTGAACGCGTCTGCCTCTCCAAAAACGCTTCTTCTGTGACACAGGTTATCCCTTCCGCGTTATTATATCTTCGTCGTCGTCGTCGTCGTCGTCGAAAGAAAACTAAGTATGAAGGAGTGTTAAAGCGATCCCAAAGAGAAAAGAGAAAAGAAATATGTAAACCCTAAATACTAAGTCGAATTCGAGTACTATTTGAAACAGGTGGTTGGTTCGAGGAGGAGGATGCAGAGGAGGAGGAGGACCACTGTTCGGTCAACTGCGCGTAGAAAAGCCCTTTTTGCGAAGAAGAAGCAGCAGAAGGAGGAGGAGGAGAAGAAGAAGAAGAAGAAGAAGAAGACGGTTCCTTGTCCCGCCCAGAAGGAGACGAAAGCGGCGACGACGACCTTGACGCGTTTTGTCGCGAAGGAGTAGGAGGAGGAGGAGCAGTACTACTACTACTACTATTCGCGGT
>Ga0115553_1001509_pt1 | contig 14636 bp, 8 predicted proteins | sample COGITO_mtgs_1103_2_FD_87284 | JGI IMG/M metagenome (GOLD analysis project Ga0115553, IMG submission 87284) | Pelagic marine microbial communities from North Sea - COGITO_mtgs_110331 | ecosystem: Environmental > Aquatic > Marine > Epipelagic | place: Germany:Helgoland, sampling site Kabeltonne... | reverse complement strand
GCTCAAAACCAATCGAAAATTCAAATCTGCGTTCACGGTACGGCGCACAAATTGAATACTTATTCGAAGAGAGAGAGAGTTTATCTTGGTCTCGTCGTCTGCTTCTCGCTAAGAAACGCGCTACAATGTGAGGACAAATTTGTGGTGGTTTTTTTGCTTGCACGAATTTTTCGCAAAAGATTACAAAATGAAAGAGGAGACAAAATTTATCATCACAACGAACAAAAACACTTTTCGCGTACTCCTTTCGCCGCCGAAAAAAAACCACCGCTGCGAATACTACTGCCGAAAATATGCTTTAAGAACTATCTCTCGCTCACACAGTGCGCAAACAAGAGACCTCGCAATCAGAGGTACCGGTCAACCCGCCAAAGGCGAGCAAGTATTCTCCGGATTGACACGGGATCGTGGTTAACGTCATGCCTTCTTTACCGGTTAACGAGGAGGATTCGACGAGGAGAGACCAGGAGAGTTTTGGCGGAGAAGAGGAGGAGTTGATGTTGTTGTTGTTGTCGTCGTGGTCGTCGTCGTTCTTCTTCGTTTTCTTCTTCTTCTTCTCGGAGAACTCGGAGAAGAGCTCGGAGCAATCCAGCGAAAGCGTTTCGAGCAACGCGGATTGATTATCGCCGCCGCCGCAGATGAACATTTTGGTGCCGTCTTCGGACATAGTCGCGCAGTGACCAGCTCGTGGGGCTATTTTAATGAGCTTTTTATCGTCTTCGTCGGAGATTTCAGAGGCGACTTTTATCCATTGGTACGCGCGCGTATCGAAACAGTGCACGTCCGTATCGCTCAAGACGTTCCCGGCTGCGCCGCCGAATACGAGAAGGAAACGGCCGCATCTTCCCGCGACGTGAGATCCTCTCGCCGTAGGTGGTGCGCAAGGAACGTATGATTTTGAACGAGACGATTTTTCGCTCTCCTCTCCTTCCGTTTTAGTAGTAGTAGTAGTGAGTATCTGTCGCCACGTTTTCGTAATCAACGAAAACTCCCACAAATCGTTCAAAGGAACAGATTTCACGTTCTTCTTCGCGTCTCCAACGGACATGCCTCCGAAGACGTACACCACGTCGTCAGTTTCAAACAACGTCGCCGTGTGTCCCGTTCTCGCGCACGGTAAATCGGAAGATCCGCCAGATCCAACCGCCGCGACGTGTTGCCATTTTAACTCGTTCAGCTTTCCTCCGATGTCCGATAAATCCAACTTGGAAACCGTCATCATCATCTTCTTCTCGAAGATATTAGTACTGTTGTTACTGTTGTTGCTATCACTATTCGTATTCGTCGTCACCAACAGCGCGTCTTCGTCGCTCTTCGTGCCGATGCCTCGAAACAAGTAAATCTCTCCATCCGCGGTGGCGATCGAAGCCGCGTCCGCGCACGGCGACCCCGGCCACTTCAACTCTTTCCTCTTCCACCTTAACTCCATCAAATCCAACGCCCAACAATCGCTCAACAATCGTCCGTCTTTATTTCCGTGCGAAATAATCAACTCTTCGCCTACTTTATGCGCTATGTGTCCGAATCTTTTCTGCGGGAATCGTTGGCGCGTGGTCGTTTCTAACTTCTTTTCTCTGCTGCTATTATTATTACTACTCTCGTTCTCGTTCGCCACCGTTGTTGTTTTCTTCATCGGTTGCGCGACAATCGTCCTCCACTCGTTCTTTTCCGGCATCTTACTCTCCAACGCGAACCTACTCTTCCCTCCTCTTCCTTTCCGCGGACTACTACTACTCCTCTCGCCGCCGCTAAATATCACCGATCCGAACGTCCGTATTCCCTCCCTCTCCGAAGACGACGACGACGTCGTCGTCCCCGTCCCCGTCGGAGGTACGAGCAACCGCATCCCAACCTGTAAATAATACTCCTCCGAGGATTCGTCCGCCATCGATAACATCTTCGCCTTCTCTTCGTACGTGCAGTTTTCAGTCATCAACTGCCACCAGTTTTGGTTGAAGTTTTCAACCTCTTCGCAATACTTCTCCATGGCGACGATTGCGGGCATGTTTGAGACCATTTTCCACGCCTCGTATCGTAAAACGCTTTCCGGGTCGTATATTCTTTGCCAAAACGTGGGTTTGAGTAGTTCCTCCTTCTCTCTCACGCCTCCAGATCGGGTCGCTTGTTCGTGCAACGCGTAGAGTAAAAGTCTGGAATCTTCGGTGATGCCTTTGGCGTTTGGAGGCGGATGGTCAGAAAACGCCGAGCAGAGGTAGAATTTTTCCGGGCAGTGGAGGAACAGATCTTGATTTCTTCGTTCTCGATCGTTTTGACGACCATTTGGTTCCATCTTGTTCCTCTTTATGATGCTGCTAAACAACGCGTAAAAATGAAGCAATTTGCTCCATTTTTACGCGCAAAATTCACATCTCAAAACAAAGATTACGATGATGATTTCGACGATTCCAACGGTCAAAAGCTTCACAGCGAGCGCATCGAAGTCGAAATCAAAAGCATCGTCGAAATGTGCGTCGTTTACGTCGAAGAAAATGTCGCAGTGCTGTCCTTGTTTCCGAGTACGAAATCATCATTTTCTCATCGCGGAACGACGGGGAAGGAATACAGTTACGCGGAACAGGAGTACGATTCTTCTTTGTGCACAAAGCGCGACGACGAGAACCCCTCAAAGTGACGATAAAAGCGAGAGTAATGATACGAATAATAATAACATCGTATCTTTCCGCCCGTGCATCGACATCCACCTCGGAAAGGTGAAACAAATCGTCGGCTCGAGCTTACGAGACGAAAAGTCCGTCGACGAGGAGAAACCTGAGACGAACTTTGAAACGGACGTGAAATCGAGCGAATTCGCGGAGATGTACAAACGGGATAACATCTACGGCGGACACGCGATATTGTTAAGCAAAGATTTGGAGACGAAAGAAGCGGCTTTAGAAGCCACGAGAGCGTTTCCCGGCGGATTACAGATTGGCGGCGGCGTCACCGCGGAGACGGCGTTGGAGTATCTCGAGAACGGTGCGAGTCACGTGATCGTGACGAGTTACGTGTTTCACGACGGCAAGTTAGACGAGGAGAGATTGGAGAAATTAATAAGAGTAATTGGGAAGAAACGGTTGGTGTTAGATTTGAGCTGTCGTAGAGACGAAAAAGATGGGAACAAGTATAAAGTTGTCACCGATCGATGGCAAAAATGGACCGACGTGTGCGTCGACGAGAAAACTTTAGAACGTTTAAGCGAGAAGTGCGACGAGTTTCTCGTCCACGGCGTGGACGTGGAAGGGAAAAAAATGGGTTTGGATTTAGATTTAGTGGAGTTGTTGGGGAAATATTGCCAAATTCCAGTCACTTACGCCGGAGGGGCGAGATCGATCGAGGATTTAGAGCTCGTGAAAACGTACGGACAGAATCGAGTGGACGTGACCATCGGTTCCGCCTTGGATTGTTTCGGAGGGAGTTTGAAGTACGCGGACGTGATTGATTGGCACAATAAGCAAAGAGGTCTTCTTTTAAAGTAGTAGTTGTAGCAGCATAGTAGCGTATATAATGCGTGAGTACCAGTATCATGTGTCCGTAAATGTAGTAGTAGGTACTTAAAAAATCTTCCTCTTCTTGATATCATTAGTGCAAACGAAACGTCGGCTTCGTCAACGCCTCCATGCTCGCTCCGGGTGAAAACTCCGGCGCGCCGTGCAACAACTCCAACGCGACGAGTCTGTGATACACGTCCGTCAACGCTTCTGGGTCCAAAAACAAACTCCCGCAGTGCGCTAAAATCATCCGCATGTCTTTCTCAATCGGCGCGAACCGCTTCGAACGCAAGCGCATTAAAAAGTCGTTCACGAGGAGTTGACAGTAATGCACTCTTTGGAAGTGTGGGGATTCGACCGAGGCGCCGCCGCCCCATTCGATTTTCCACGGTGGTTTTCCGACCCACGAGCCGACGCCTTCTTTTAAAGAGAAACGTATCACATCGGCTTCTCGTTTCGCCAAAACGGCTATTTTTTTACCGCCTTTTATTTGTACGGCGCGTTCGAGGTATTGCATCGCTTGGCCCCAGTAGTGGTTATTTCCTCCGTCGTCGTCGTCGTCGTCGCTGTCGCTGTCGTCGTCGGTGGTGTAGGATGTTTGTGTCGCGAGTGCACCACCAATTTCTTCTGTGTTTTTCTCCTTTACTTTATTATGAGCTCCATCGACGTCGGCGTCGGCGTCGGCGATTGAAGAAGAAACTCCTTCGTACTCCTTCGCCCTTGGATTTCTCGCGAGCTTCTCGCGTACTCTTCGTAAACTCTCCTCCATCACTTTCTTCGTCTTCTTCCCGTCTAAATCTCGCATTAACTTTGCCTCGTCTTGGACTCTTCCACCTTTTCCAATTCCTTTTGGTGCAGTCGTGATCGTTTCTTCTTCGTCCATGTGCAAATCGAACCAAAAGACGACGGCGTTCAAGTAGCCGCTGGCGACGGTTTCTAACTTGATCACGGTTTCGCGACCTTTCTGTTTCATCGAGTTATCGAAAAAGAATTCGAACACTTTTTTCGGTTTCGTCAATCTTCGGTGTTTCACGTTTTCCATTTCAACCGGTTCGTATTTCGAATCCCAGCGGTATTTGTTTTGCGCGGACATGTCGAACCCGTCGATTTCAGTCGTGTACGCCTCGACGCCCATGGCGTATATCGTCGCCGCGGCAGGCACGACGACGGATCCGACGTTCGCGACTTTACGTCGCGCTTCTTCGATCATGTACAACACGTGTTCGCCGGTTAAGCCGCAATCGAACAAGTCGACGACGATCATGTTGCACCCTTCGTGTGGACCGTGAATGCCGCGTTCGAGTAAAGCGGCGTCTTTGCAAATCACGTTGACGTTTCGCGAGAGGTTGTTTTGGGCCACGTTTCGGCGAGTGCACGTGGCGAGGGATGGAAGCATTTCGCAGGAGATCACCGTGTCCGCGTTTGCACGAGCAGCCATCATCGTTAATAAACCAGATCCGGAACCGATATCGAGAACGTTCGCGTATCCTTCGCGATTTTTTAAGAATTTTATCTGTCGTTGAATCGCCGCGTCGTACGCCTTGGCTCGCCTTTCGTCCGCTAAAATCGAAAACTGATACTTTGGAAAACTCGCATCTTTCTTCATCATGTGCATGTAATCCGCGTCTTCGACGGTAAATTGCATGGCGACCGTGTTGTGCGAACATTTGATCGGAACGACGTGGTTCGCGTACGATTTGATCTCGCCGTCGAGGTAGAAAAGTGAAGGCGTTAAACTCGATACGACGATGTTCTCATCATCATCATCATCGGCATCGCCAAACTCCTCCTCATTCGTAACGCCTCTGGTCGATATTTTCACGTCCTCGATCAAGTGTAGTTCGTACCAGAACAAAACGGCGTTAAACGTCCCGTCTTTCGTAAACTCGAAATCGACAAACTTTTGATCGCTCGCCTCGGGCGGATTTCCGAGATCAAAGTGCCAAATTTCCTTCGGTTTCGAAAGCGCTCTGTAAGAGTCCGGATCAATCGGGACACCGGCGGAGTACGTCGGGTGCGAACGGTATAAGTCCATCGCGGAAACGTCTAACCCGCAAATATTTCTCGATTTAATCTCAATCGCTTGCGCGAACACGGTCGCGGACGACGGTAAGACGATACAGTCCGGCAAGAGTAAATTTTGCAAACAGTGCTTCGTGGACGGGATTAAACCGGAGGAGAGTAATCCGTCGTCGATGATATCGTTCAAAAACAAGTTGCAATACACCGGAACGTCCGCGAGTAAAGATAAATCCGTGGGCCTTTTATAAATCACTTTCACTTGATCGTCGCAGAATCCGTTGTTCAACAAGTTTTCTTTACACGCCATGGCTTGGTACAACCATCTCTCGCACGCGGTGACGTGGTGCGCGCCTTTGTCGAGTAAGTGCATGGTCATCAACCCGGCACCACATCCGAGATGTAACGCTCGAACGTCTTTATTTTCATTTTGGAGTTTTTTGATTGCAATCTCGATGGCTTTAGTATATTGTTTGCGTCTCACCGTATCTTCCAAGTATTTGAAATGTCTCTTCGGTATCGCGATATCGGCTTGAACCGTCATGTAATTATACGTATCTTTCAAATGGTAATCATTTTCCGCTTGGAACGGCGTTAAAAGCTGCGTCGGGAGCATATCTTTCGGATGCACTCTGTGTAACGGACTCGCGTACGGTAAATTCGTCAGTCGTTCTTGTTGATGTTTCTTTTCTGGCGCTGGTAAGCACTGGAACGTCTCTCGATTTTTGACGAAACCTTTCCCGTTGTGCAAATCCGCCAAGACGGCGACGACGGCTTCTTCCAAACCTCTTTTCAACTCCTCGTCTTTAGGGGAAAATTCCAGCCCGGTTTCGAAGACTGATTTTGCTAATCGGTGCATGCGCAAACCCATCAACGCGAACCCTTTTCTCGCGTACCCTTTGACGAACACGTTCAAGACTTGACCGCCGGCGGATTGCGTTCGATAGTATCTCTCGTTCGCTAAATCTTGCGATTTATTCGCGTCCCACAACGCCTCTTCGAACAAACCCAAGTTCAAATACGCCACCGCACGATTTGAGTGACACACGTGCATTAACTCGTGCGTTAAGTTATTCTCGTGCGCTTTTCGAAACACTTTCGCGTACTTTGCAATCGCTTCGATGTCGTCGCCTTTTTTCAACGCTTCCACCGCTTCGTTGTTCAATTTGACGATGGATTTCGATTTAAACTTTTGATCAAGTTTAAACTCCTTATCGCGTTGGCGAATAATCATCAAGCGGAGTTTTGTTTGACGTTCGTGTTCGTCTTTTGTTTTCGGACCGGCGTTTGGGTAGTACTCTTTGTCGTGTTCTTCGTTCGGTCTATCGGATGAAGATGATGATCTCACAAAATCACCACTTTGACCACCAGCACCTTTTGAATCGGTGTTCAAGGTGTCGTCCAACTTCTCGTACTCTTCCAATTCCTCCTCTGAAACCGAAGAATCGTCCTCTGAATCGTCCTCTTCACTCTTTTCATCTTCTTTGTCTTCTTCTTCCTTTGAAACTCTCGTCTTCATCACGCGCGTCTTCTCGCCTTCTTCTTTTTCCTCGTCCAAATTTTCCTCGTCCGAATCTCGCTCTGGAAACGCAAACGCATCGTCTCCGTCTTTTTTCGAGGAAGAAGAAGAAGACAAAGAAGACACAAAGAACTCTTCTCCTCCACCCATGATGAAACTTATAATAAACTCTTTCTACACTGTGCGTGTGTAATAAACGCGCTCTTCTCTTCCGTTCAGAGCTACTACGCGAATGAATGAATTTCTAACGCATTTCACATCCTTTTTTTTCACACAGAAGAAGCAGAAAAAGAAAGAAAAAAAAAATCGGAGCGTTTTTTTCAAAAGTAAAAACCCTAAACCGTGATCCCACTAAACGCTCAGTTTTAGAAGAAGAGAATAAAGTCTTCTGTCGCTTTTTTTATTCAAACGACCGCTTTATTTTATCCCCATTTTTATACGTAATATACTACTCTACTCCTTCTCTAGAATAAAGACGATCGAAAGACTGCGAGAGTACATCTCATCACACGCGAGAGAGCTGCTTTTTAGCGTTTGAACGTGATGTCGTTTTCGAAATCGTCGTCGTCTCTTTTGAGCGTTTTCGTGTGCGCGAGAACATCGAGACAAAGGCAACGTTATTATACCCCTAAAAACGGGGCTCAGAGCGCACACATTAAATATCAAAAACGTCAGAAACAACGCGCGACTGCTACTCACAGAGCGATTCGACGACCAGATCGAGAAGAAAACAGAACGTTCGACGACGAGGACGAAGATTTTGAGGATGAAATCTCTTACAAAGGTGGATTCTCGTGCGATATTTCCGGCTCGTACGACGAGCAAAATGGTCCAGAGGACAACTCCTCCATGCGATCGAACCGCGACGGCTCCTTAGTGGCGAAGAAACACGTGTTGGACAATTGTCGAACAACCTTGGATTTTAAGACGAAAATTATATGCACGTTAGGCCCTTCGTCGAGGACGGTGGAGCAGTTGGAGAATTTGTTACAAACCGGGATGTCGGTCGCCAGATTTAACTTTTCGCACGGCACGCACGAGTACCATCAGGAAACGTTGGACAATTTGAAGAAAGCGACGGAGAATACCGGGTTGATGTGCGCGGTTTTTTTGGACACGAAAGGACCGGAGATAAGGACGGGGATGTTAGAAAACGGAGAACCGGTGCAGTTGCATCAAGGGGAGGAGTTAATTCTAACCACCGATTACGAGGTGAAAGGAAACGCGAAGAAGATCGCGGTGAGTTACCCGGATCTCGCCAAGGACGTGAAACGAGGGAGTAAGATTTTGTGCGCGGACGGGTCGATTACTTTGAAAGTTCTCGACACGGACGTTCGAAAAGGAGAGGTTGTGTGCAGGTGCGAAAACTCAGCCATGCTTGGCGAACGGAAAAACATGAATTTACCGAGAGTGAACGTAAACTTACCGACGATAACGGAAAAAGATAAAGACGACATTTTGAATTGGGGGGTGAAGAATAACGTAGATTTCATCGCCGCTTCCTTCGTTAGAAAAGGATCGGACATCGACGTCATACGTGACGTGGTTGGAGAAACGCCGGGGAGGAAAATCGGAATTATCGCGAAAGTGGAAAACATGGAAGGTTTAGATAATTTTGAGGACATCGTGAACAAATCGGACGGCGTGATGGTCGCTCGAGGGGATTTAGGGATGGAGATTCGCATGGAGCAAATTTTCTTGGCGCAAAAAAGAATGATTCGAAGGTGTAACGAAGCCGGGAAACCAGTCATTACCGCGACGCAAATGTTAGAGTCCATGACGGGCGCGCCGAGACCGACGAGAGCGGAAGCGACGGATGTCGCCAACGCCGTCATCGACGGCACCGATTGCGTCATGCTGTCCGGGGAAACTGCGGCGGGGAAGTACCCGTTGGACGCGGTATCTGCCATGGCAGATATTTGTGGCGAAGCGGAAGCGTTCGAGGCGAACGGGGCGGCTGATGGGAGTCGTTCACCGCAACCGTTGGGTTTCGGCATGCACACGTCCTCGAAACCTTTTCTGCGATTCTCGTGGCACGTGCCTTCGTTGGAATCCGTCGCCGCGGCGAGCGCGCAAACTGCGGATGAAATCGGCGCGAAAGTCATCATCACGTTATCGAAATCCGGGAACACCTCGCGATTAATCGCGAAATACCGACCAAACTGTCCAATCGTGGCCGTGGCGATTAATCGACCGAACCACGATCACGGCAACAGCGCTCGGCGTTTGTTGCTTTCCCGCGGCGTCGTTCCGATCATGGAGAAGATGGAATGGAGAGGCGAGACGGCGTTACCGCAAGAGGTGTTATCGAATGCGATTTTGTACGCCAGAGATCACATGAGGATTGTAAAAACTGGAGATTTAGTCGTCGGCGTCCATCGATTACACGGCGATCCGTTGATGAAAGTCGTCGAGGTTCCGTAGTCATTATTAATACTTTTGAGTTTGAGTCGTCACGAAAAGAGAGAGAGTGAGAGAGAGAGAGAGAGTGAGAGAGAGAGAGAGAGAGTGAGAGAGAAGGGTTATTTATTATCATCGTATGTATGAGAGAGTAAGAGTCATCGTCAAAAGAAAGAGCAAAGAGAAGAGAAAAAAAGCGAAAGAAACATGTATTGCTGCAAAATATTTCACAACGGGCACAGAAGAGTACAACAAACAAAAGGAGAGGAAAACAACAACAACAACAAATACAAAAATGTATGCAAAAGCGCGCGCTGTAAGAAGAAACGCCAGGCTGCCCGATGTTGTGAAAAGATAATTGAAATATTTTAATACCGTAGTATTTTAACTAATAATATAAAAATACAAAGAAGCGTTACGGAAACTTCGTCAATACTGGTTCTGCGTACTCGCTCGAATCGATCGGATGCGCGTCTCTTCGTTGGAAAATGGTGAACGAGTTCTGAAACAGTTTGTGCGGTTCTAAAAATGACATGGTTTCGAAGACGCCGTATTCAGATACGGTTCCGTCTGCATTTTTACCTCCGTTTCGAGCCAACATGCGCATTTTTTCCAACCACTCTCGGGATAAACTATTCGTCAGCGTCGAGTGCACCGCGACGTACCCGCCCGGTTTCACGCGAAACCAAAAGTTCTTCAAAAACGTCTCTATTCTATTCGCCGCGCCTAAATCTATCCATAAGAAATCAAACTGAACACCCGGGGCTAACGTGGCGGATAAGTCTGGATTGAATGCGTCGGCTTCGTGTACGACTAAAAAGTTGTTTTCTTCATCGTCGTCGTTCAACTCTTCCGAGCACTCTTTGACCAAGTGCGCTGTCGTATGAGCGTGCGCCATGTTGTCCACGACGTGTAACTGCGGCTCGTACGTCTCTCTGGTTTTCCTTTTTTCACTCTTTCTGCTAAAATATGCCTCGTTCGACCACGGCGTGTCCTTACCGTTCGGGTTTTCGTTTCTCACGACGCACGAGTGTTCCTCCCGCATGCGCTCGTACACCTCGATCTCCTTTTTGTTATCTCGCAACGCTTGCATCAAATACACGGACGTGTACCCCGCGCCAATCTCTAACACGTTTTCTGGTTTCGTAAACCTACACAACTGGTACAAAAACGGGCCCATATTCTCCGCGCCCATGTGCATGTCGTATAAACTTGTCGTTTTTGCAAGGAATGTCTTTGAATACATCCGGCCGAATGTCATCGTTCTCGTGTCTTTTTCTTTCTTTTCCTCGTTAAAGTTCCGTTTTCTCGTCATCAGTTCTTTCTTCGTTTCCTCGAGTATCTTTTCCGCGTATTTTGTTTCTCCGAAGCAGAATTCCTCCGCGATGAACTCGATGACTTCTTTTTTCACATATTCTTCTTCGATGTCTTTGTCTTCTTCTCTGTCGTCTTCTTCTTTTACTTCCGACGAAGACACCAGTAACTTATCCATCAACACATTTTCCAAATCCAAAACAGTTCTCACGTCTCGTTCTTCGAACGCATCCAGCAGGTATAAACAGTCCAGTTTTTTGAGCGCGTCAGAAATTTTCATCGTCGTCGTTTCTCCTGGCAAAGACGAGGACGAGTTCTGTTGGTTTTGATTCGAAACCGTCGCCTCATCTCTCTTCATCTCTGATAGAAACTCTCTTTGTGAGGAATTGACTCTTGAGTTTTTTCCCCTAAAATTCAAAAATCGAACCTCAGAATAAAACACAGACTAGAGTAGTATTCGTTGATCTCCTCCAAAAACTGTGCGATTTGGAAAACTTCAAACGCGACGAACTGCGTTGGAACTGCTCGCTCGATATATTTCGAGTCGTTTGAGATATCATCATCATCCAGAGAGCGAGGGGTGAATCGTACAGACTAAGAAAGAGACTGGGGAATTTACTCGTAAATTCAAAAATCAAACACCTCTGTGTTGTGTTGGTATAAACACGACGCTGTTCTGCGCGAGAAAGAGAGAAAGAGAGAAAGAGAGAGACGCGTCAGTTAGTATCTCTCTCGCGCGTTTTTCCCTCCTTTTCCTCGTCGTCAAGAAGAAGACAAAGAAGACAAAGAGAGAGATACTATAATAAAAATGAAACGAGAGCGAGAGGACAGCCTTCTTGTTTTAGTTGAGACTGCTAAGAAACGCAAATCCAAACGCGTCAAAGTTGTCGCGCAAAAGTTGATCACTTTTTACTACCTTCTCAAGAAAAAGACTTAAAAAGAGAGCAGCATGAAAAGCAGCGGAAAGAATAAGAGCGCGACGAAAAGCAGCGCGACCATCGGAGACTTCTTTCCTTTAAAGAAGAGCACTACTAAGAATAAAAGAAACAAAGACGAGCAAGAAAGGTCAGGTAAAAAAAAATTGAAGAAGAACGAAAGCGCGTTGAAAACATGTCCAATATGCACGAAGGATTTTCACTGGACCTTGATCGATGCGCACGCGTCGGAGTGCGTTGGTAAAGGAGATTTCGATCTCGACGAGTTTGATGATGCTTTTGAGAAGAAGACAAAGAGCAGTTCATCGAAAGAAGAAGACAAAGAAGAAGAAGAAGAGAAGGAGACGAGTTTTGAGTCGGAAAAGAAGAAGAAGAAGATGAACGAAAATGACTGCAATACTAACGCGTTTACGACGCTCATACAGAATCAGCGATTGTCCGAGTGTAAGAAGTGTTTGGTTCTGAGTTTCGATGAAGAAGGAAAATGGAACTTGGCGTTTGAAAAGAGTGTTTTTGTCGACAAAGCTTTATTCAGCGGCGCAACCGCGCTGAAAGAGATCGAGCGAGGCGGGATCAAATGCAAGACAACTTTGACGGTTTCGATAAACGGAAATGATAATAATCGCACTTTTATCGACGACGAGGATAAAAACAACACCACCACAACTATTCGTGCGACGTATACCAACCATCGGTTATCACAATCCGTGTTGGCGTCGGCTTTGCAAAAAAATGTGAGAAGAAAACGCGTCGGTCCGACGTATCGAGTGGCCAAAGTTATGACGCGGAGGAACGATACGTTCATGCAGTGCGTGAGAAGATTGATGATTATATCCATAGAAGATGGAACTTTACATCCGGATTTACCGTTCTTAGCGTGGTTGATGATTGCGCTGTCGAAAAACTTTGTCGCTTCGACGAGAATCAAAGAGGAGGTGTGCCGAATAGCGAGCGAGCTCGCCGCGCAGGAGTTTCGCGACGATGGAACAACACTCGTAGATGAAAAAGAAGTGAAAGAGGTGAAAAATGACGACTCAGACGACGATGTCGACGTTTTACCGTCCCTTTCCTCCATCCAAGAAAAGTTTGGCTCGAACAGCGAAGAAACGCTTTTGATTGCGTCCTTGATCGTACGCGCGCAGTTTGGCGGCATGGAAGGCGACGTGAAAATGCTCAAGAACTTTATTCGCGTTTGGGTGCGAAGATTCGAATCTATAGATTCGTTACTTTGGATGGATAAAATTAAAAGCAACAGTCCGCGATTAGATTCGACGCTTCTCAAAGAGATGTCTGCGCATCCGTTTGTGAAATTTGACATCCCGTTGGAAGCGATTGACTTTCACGTTTCGGATATCATCGAACACTGCGTCTCCGATATCTCAAGCGAGGAGTTTCAAAACATACGGAAAGCGGTAATAAATGCGTCGTTCAAAAATGAAGAAGGTGCCATTGATTTATTCAGAGCTCGAGAACTCGCTCAAAGCGCGATGTGGTATTGCTCGTCCGGCGTGAACGAGAAGGCGTTGTGGCACCCCAAAAAAATGGAGGAGGACGAGTCGACGAGAAAAAGAAAACAGTTGGAACCGATTTTCAAATCGTACGCGAAGAAGGCGTGCGCATTTGCCGTAAAAGCCATCGGAGAACGGTTCGATCTGTACAAACAACAATAGTATATATAGTTTTTTAGCAGCGTGTAAAATGTAAAGTAGAGCAGAGCGATCAAAATATGTTGTTTGTTGTATCTCACATCGTCGTGTAAAAATTAAAACTCGTCGTGATAATCGTGATAATCGTCCTCGCTCGTCATCGCCGTGGAGTAAAACATCATCTTATTCTTTAAAATTTCCACCAAACTCAGACCGCCGTCTTTATTCTCGTCCGCGTCGTCGACTAAGCTCCCGCTTTGGTCTCTCGCGTGATCGTCGTTGGTCGGATGTAATTTTTTGTAACTCGCCTCGTCCGCGTGTAACTCGTGCGAGGTGACTAACCCGTCTTTATCTTTATCTAATCGAGCAAACAGCGCTAAGGCTCGCACGCGCATAACGCTTTCATCGTACGCGTCGTTGTTGTTGCTACCCTCTTCGTTGCTATTCGTTTTATCATCGCTCCCAACAGGTTCCTCTTCGACTTCGTCCACTTGGTGAAACAAACTTTCGTAGAATTCCGTGAAATTCAACTTCTCGTCCATATTCGTGTCGTGATCCCGAATCGTCTCCGCGACCAGATGCTTCCCAATCTCCGACCCTCTTTTCCCTTCCTCCGGATGTATGAAGTAAAAAAATTCCGTCCTGTTCAACTTCCCATCTTTATCGGTATCCGTCAACTCGAACACTTTCCTCGCGTTGCGTATCCATCGAACGTTGTACTCCTCCATTTCCTTCTCGGTCCCGTTCCCGGTCACGTCGACGTCGAAATCATCCTCCAAATATTCTTTCAAAGTCACGAACCCGTCGTGGTCGTTATCCGTGACGTCGAATTCGTGTTCCGCTCGGTTTTCCGAGTGGTTCCTCGCCTGCGCGTAGTGCCAAATTCTGAGCTCTTCTCGCGAGACGATTCCGTTTTGGTCCAAATCGATCACAGGGAAGATTTCTTCCAATCGTTTGGTGACGTTAAAATCGTGGTACCGGTCGTAATCGTGGTAGTCTTCGTCGAAATCTTCGTTGTTTTCCCATCTGTTGTGCTCGTCGTCGTCGTACGACGACGCGTCGTCGTCGCGATGATGCGTCTCCACGTCGCCGCCGAAAGAGTGGTCGTGATGTTGCGCGTTTGATTTTAAAGTCTCTTCTGGTAAAGGCGTTTTGCTAAAAAACGACCGTCTCGCTTCCACCGTCGTTTTTGTCGTCGTTTGCATCATCATCATCACGAAAGAGAAAAAGAAGACTTTAAAAAAGATACAAAACGAAGAAGAAAAAGAAGAGCGTCCTCCTCCTCGGCAGAGGCCACGCGTCGAAGTCGTTTCTG
>Ga0115553_1001505_pt1 | contig 14646 bp, 6 predicted proteins | sample COGITO_mtgs_1103_2_FD_87284 | JGI IMG/M metagenome (GOLD analysis project Ga0115553, IMG submission 87284) | Pelagic marine microbial communities from North Sea - COGITO_mtgs_110331 | ecosystem: Environmental > Aquatic > Marine > Epipelagic | place: Germany:Helgoland, sampling site Kabeltonne... | reverse complement strand
TTCTTCTTCTTCTTCTTCTTTTGGAGGATTCGAGGAGAAAAGGAAAGAACTATGGCGACGACGACGACGACGACGAGCGGGGATGACGCGTCAGACATCGATGAAGGACGGAGAAGAGACGAACGAGGAATATTTGGATGCGATGAACGTGACTGGTAGGAAGATTGTTTCGGAGGATGAAGGCGACGAGGATTTTGATTTGGACGCGGCGTTTAACGAGAAGTTTTCAAAGTCGAAGGAGCGCGACGAAGAGCAACCGCTTCCGGAAGGGACCATTCGCGTTAAAGCCAAGACTTCGTCCACGACTTCGTCTTCATCGTTGAGATCTTCTCCCACGGAAAAGAAAATGAATAGAAATGGTCGAGCGGAGAAAGATGATTTAGCGTTTGATCCTTTAGCTGGCTCCGTGGACGTATCTATGGATGATTTTTCGTACGATCCGGAACAGCAACAACAGATGCTCTTGCAAAAGCAAAAAGAAAAAGAAGAGCGAGAGCGAAAAGAAGAAGAGGCGAACAAAAAGAAGAGAATGGCAACCGATGGGACGGTCATTCGTCGCGTGTCGAAAGTAGCTGCGATGCCGTTGAGAAATAAAGTGCCACCGACGAGACAATCGTTTGCAATCAACGCGGCAAACGAAGAGGCGTTGAAAGCGGTGAAGCAAAAGTTTTCGCTCAGAAATCTCGTCAGTAAGAAGAACGATGATAATAAACAGAATTATACCGCTGATTCGAGTGCGAAGCCGATTCGAGTAGGGACAGTCATACGGAAAATCTCAAAACCGGCGCGTCTAAATGATGATGAAAAGGAGAACAACGCGCAAAAAGCGCTCGCGCTCATCACGTCGCAAGCCCTGGCAGCTTTGTCGTTTCGCGAGCAACTTCTAAAAACGCTGAAGGACAGCACTCTGGGAGACGCTCTTGCGGTCTTCGATGCGCTCTGGCAAAGCTTTTGGATCCAATGGCGTTCCCGGCTCGAGAATACGGCGAAATGGGTTCTCTTTGCGTCCACGGCGCTCACGGCGATGTGTCATTACGTCATCGGCCCTGGAATGATTGGCCCGAGATTACCGCAAATTGGAGAGTTAGCATCATCCGTTGTTGGTCGTCCAGTGCGCGTAGGCAGATGCAAACTCTTTTCGTTTCCTGGCATTTTAGGTTTTGGACCGGTTTTAGAAGTTGGGCCCTTAGTCGTGGGCGCGGAAACGACTGGAGGCGAAAAATCAATCGTCGAAGTCGACACCGCGAAAATTTCATACGATTTAGTGCGCTCCATCACTCGGAGGAAAATAGTTGCGGAAATTCGGTTGGATGGCGTCAAAGCGACTTTGAAGCAAGGCGTCAATCAGTCTTGGTTTGGGTACCCGGAAGATTTACCCACTTTTCAAGCGAATTTGCCCTCGGCGCGACCGTCGTTTAATTTAGATGCCGTGAAAAAAGCGAGCGCGGAGGCGACGAATGCAATCAGTGAAAATAAAACAGCGAGTGGTCCAAGCTTTGAAGTGCGCGTGATTAAGCTCGAACGTGGCGTTGCGGCTTTGCATATGGCTGGAGATTCTCAACCGAGGAACGTGAAGAACCTTTCGGCGACTATGAAAATATCGCCGAAAGGTGAGCTCGATCTAGACGCAAAGTTCAATCCAATTTCTCGAGTGACGCCTCCAGAACAGAGACAAAACACGTTCATCGCGAATTTTGCGGCCCGAAATCTTCGAGGTCACAACTCTGACGCCGAAGAACGAAGTTTGAAATATGAAAAGAGTCGTACCGATAACGGCGGCTTGCTTAAAGTGAACGTGCAGTATAAAAATCCCGAGAAGAATCAGAAACCAATGGGTGAAGACGATATAGCCATGCCAGATTTGAAAGTTAAAGTGAACGCTTCCAACACTTCTGCGGCGTTTGTTGACCGATGCATCCCGGGTTTACCGATCGATATGCACGCTGGGCGCTTGGACGGCGAGATTAACATCTTGGCGAAAGACCAATCGACGTGGCTTTTCCCAGAGTTTTCCGGCGAGTTGAGAGGGAAGCACTTGCGTTTCCACTTTTACGACGCCACGGATGACTTCGCGGACACGGAGTTAGATTTAGTTTTCCAGAAAAGACGCATGTACATTCACAACGGGAGAGGTCACTACGGTCACGTCCCAATTACAGTCACGGGCGATTTGGATTTGAACCCGCTTCCGGTGAAAAGTTTACTTTTAGGTCCGGACGCGAAAGTTCACGCGCCGAGAGGAGAATATCGCCTTTCCGGTCAAATCGCACCAATAGAGGCACACGCTTTGCGAGAAACACTAGGTGTCCGTCCTCCACCGAGACCGCTCGCGGGCGCCTTGAAAGGATTCTTGTACGTTTCTGGCCCTTTGGAAGCGCCTGTCTTCACCGGGCAAGCGGAAACGACAGATTTTTTACCAGAAGAGAACGCGAAAGATTTCAGCGCTACGATGGAAGAGGAGAAAGCCTGGTCGTATCGCGCGGTGAAGAAGTACGAAAAGGAAGGCGCCGTTGCAGCTTACGATCGTGTTCCCATTCGGAACGTGAAAGCGACATGGACGGTGGAACCAAAGAAGGATATTTTCGTCTTGCATTCGGCAGAAGGTCAGTTGGTTGCGGGCGGCAAAGTGCGTGCGAGCGGATCGATCAAGATAAATCCGGACGCGTTGCATGACCCAGCCGCGATTAACGTGGAAGCAACGGCAACAGACGTTGATCCGAGAGCATTAGCGAGACAAGTAGCAACAACAGGATTCGATAATAGCATTAGTAACGCGAATGGGAGTGGGGACGAAAACTCGCCATCGACTAGTAATAGCACCACTGACGCAGAAAATGAAATCGGCGCTTGGATTGACCGCGTGTGTCCTCCTGGCTACGCGGATGCTACGGCGACCATCGAAGGTGCACATTCCGGTCCCAAGGTTAACGTTGACTGGAACATAGATCACGACGCCGATGTGGGCGGTAGAGTAACAATAGAACGGAAAGGTATCACCGCAAAGCTGAAAACACCTTCAATTGAAATCGATGCAGACGTAAAGACGGAATTTCCTCCCTTAGAAAAAGCGTTAGCTGCTGTAACCGTGGAAGATGCGATTGAAGCTGGGAAGCCTGCATACACGGCCGCTGAAGTTGATGGACGAGCGAACGGGTTTGATTTGTTTGATTTAGAAGATGGTCGGGAAGAAGGTGGCGAAGCTGTTTCGGAAAAGTTGCGATACGTTCGAGATCCCGACCGCGTTCGATTGCGAGTAACCGGGCGCGCGCGCGTGAAAGGTAAATTTTCAACCCCAACGGCATCCGTCGCCGGTGCTGAGAACTCCGATGGCGTCGCTGCAACGGATGATAAAGGTAGCGAAATCGCCGCGAGTGACGAAGAGAAGAAACAAAGTAGCGCCTTCCCGACGTTTGAAGGTACCGCGCAGTTGGATAACTTGAAACTGAACAAACTCGAGCTTGCTCCGAAATTGACCGGCAAAGTTTTCGCCTCGGCCACTGATGGTTTATCGCTCTCGGCGAAAGGCAGATCAGACGAGTCGTTGTCGGCGGAGATATCTGCCGACGGTAAAGCATCTGCGGCATTACGTCGCGGCGCTTTACGAGCGGGCGTTGAGTTTGGTGATTTTGCAGGCGCATTCGAACTCGCTGGCTTGAAATTGGACGACTTGGAACTCGGATCTTTGAGAGGTCGCGTGGACGTCGCGTCTGCGCGATTAGATTTACGAGAAAAAGTTGGCGAAGGGGTTTTACGCGTCGAAAAGCCACGTCTGAGTGGTTTCACCGGCGATTTAGCAGAAGGCGAGGTTTCTTGGAGCGGTAAAACGGTAAAACTTCACTCGGCAACTCTCGAGCAAGCGCGTTCGAGGTACGAAGCTGATGGCGAGTACATGTTACCGGACGCCGTGTGGTCCAAATTGCCAGAATCTAGAGTCGAGAGACAAAAACGAACAATGTCGGAAGGCGATGCCTCGCTATTGTCTGACCTTATTGATGTCGATTTAGTCGCGGAAGCAGGTAAAGAAGAAGATGCCGTTACAGAGCCAGCGTTAGCGGTGACGTCGTCAGAGAATGAAACTTCTTCAGTCGTCGCCGCCGCCGCGGCGGATGCGATGAAGGAAACCAAAAATAACGACAACAACAACAACAATAGCAATAATAAAGGTTTATTTTCCGGATTCTTCTCTGACATGAAAAAGCACCCGGCGGCAAACTTAATCAAGGAACAGCAAACACTTTCATCTCCATCGACTCAGGGTGACGACGAGATCAATAAAGGCGAGGAAGTTCGAACGAAAACACCGGAAGAGTTGGAAGAGGAAGCTCGCATCGTGCGCATGGAACAACTCGAAATGCAAGAGCAGATTGACGAAGACGCAGACGAAGACGACGCCTTTGACCGAGAACAATGCCAACAACACGATAAAGCGACGAAAGCAACGCCAACAACGTCATCGATGATCTCGAGCGAATACACGGACAACGGGTCCGTGAAACCGTACATCTCTCCTTTTGAAGAACGTAACGTGGAAACTCCGTTTGGCTCTATCGCGTCGGCGTCCACCTCACAACCGTTGTCCTACGAACGCGACGCGTGGTTCCAAGAAAAGATGAACGACACGCCGTCAACGGAAACCCAAGCCGTGAAGAAAGATCGCTTCTCGAACGTGTTTAAACAGTTTAAACCACGAAACCGCCGAAACGGAGATGCTGATGGACGGAATCGCACGAGTGGAGCGCCAAATTTCAACAAACCAGGTGCGCCTTCGTTACAGAAGCTTCCGCCCATGAACCCCGAGGAAGCGCCAAAAGCAGAAGGCGAGTGGCGTTTCCGACTTGCGGTGCCGTCCGCAGACGTTGAAGAAATGCTCCCCGCTGTTCGCCTCTTTGCGAGTTTACGCGAAGAGTCGACGCCGCAGGAGTACGGTAGAGCCAAGGAGGCGTTCGTGAATGCGATTTCTCAAGCATCGGTGATATCGCAAGACATATCTCGAGACGTGTTCGAACAGTTGATGGAATCGAGAGAGAAAAAAATGACCTCCAACGCAGTCGATAAGAAAAAACAGCGACAGAATAACAACAAAAAGAAGCGAAAGTCTAAACTGCAGCGTCATCGAAGAACGACGGAGTTCATCGACGTCGACGACATCGACGACGATTTAGCGGATACAGAGAAGAAGGCGGTGCAATTGCCCGGGTTACAAGATTTGAAAGGTGAATGGCGTGGAGTCGTGCAAGCGTCGGGAAATTCAATCAAGAAGACAAGCGTCCCAACTGCACTCCTCGATGAAGAAGACGCCGGTAAAGACGAACAGGCTGCAGCGAATGGCGACTTTTTCAAAGATTCCTCGAGAGCGTTTAACACCGCTTTGAGTAACTTAGAAAGTTCACATCCGACGTCCGTTCAATTCGACGTGTCGGGTGAAAACCTTCTCTGGGGGCCACACGTTGTTCGAAAAGCTGAGGCGTTAGGTTCCGCGAACGAGAAAGACGGCATGAAGCTCGAACGCCTTGAAATCACCTCCGACGCTGCATCCTTGTCCGCGCAAGGCGCCGTCGGCGGCGAGGTGCAAGACGCCAACTTTAGTCTGCGAGACTTACCGATTGGTTTTCTTACCGAGGTTTTTCGACCTTTATGGCCATCTGCGCTACCTCGAATCGACGGGAACTTGTTAGTGCAAGGGCACTTGGGAGGTTCCGTGGAAGAACCGACTGGGGACGTCCTCGTTCGACTTCGCGATGGTAAGATTGGATCCACGAAGCTCTCCGCGGTGGAAGCGAGAGCGTTGTTGAACGACCAACAACGCGTTGAATTTGATTTTGAAGCGTCGCCGATGACGAGTGCTTCTGATGGCGGTTCGAGTGGTATCGTTCGCGCGTCTGGTATCGTACCATTACCAGAAGCTGACGATCAGTCTTTAGCCGTGGATGCGAAAGTTCGAGACGCCGGGATGTGCATTCTGTGCGCCGCCGCTTCCGGTGGTACCGATAACGTCGAATGGCAAAGCGGGAACGCGGACATCGCGTTACACGCTCGAGGTACATCTGAAAACCCAGTGTTCGATGGAGTTGCTGAAATAAGACGCGCGAAAATTGTCTCTCCGTTCCTGGCGAAACCTTTTGCGCCGACGAACGCTACGATTCGAATTCAACGAAACACGCTGTACGCAGACGATATCGAAGGGAGATGCGGTAAAGGTTTCGTAAAAATTAAAGGCGCAATCCCAGTTATTCAAAGGCGAAAGTCACGAGGCGGAGATACATGGGATAATTTAGTCGCTCGAGCGGATACGCAAGCTGGATTGAAAGTTGATATTCAAGGATTGGACGTGCGCGCGAGAAACGCGTACAACGGTCAAGTCAATGCCGGTCTCGTTTTGAAGGGAACAATCAGCGCACCTGAAGTCGGAGGTTCCATACAACTTTCAAAAGGCCAAGTCACCGCAACGCCTGGTCAGCCGGAAGACGCCGCACTTTCAGGAGCCGAAAATGGGAAAAAAGATGTCGACATTCCAGGCGCAAACAGAGGCAAGGATGATTTGCTTTCGCGTATCGATCGCGAAGGCAAACAATCGACAGATTTGGCGAGCGTTTTGCAACGCGCGGCTATTGCGAATGACCCAGAAGCTTGGGCAGCTTTAGAGAAAGCGCGGTTACGTCGGGAACGTAACTTGGACAAGCTCTCGGATGTTCGCTTTCGCGGTTTAAAAGTCCAAATCGGTCCGGAAATGTCCATCGTGTATCCGTTCGTTTTGAACTTTGGCGTCAGCGGCGAAGTGACCATCGATGGTGCAGCCGACGCGAAGCGTTTACGCCCATCTGGCGTGATTAATTTTGATAGAGGCGACGTGAACTTGGTCGCTGCGCAAGTCCGTTTGAACCGAGAACACCCGAACCGCGCAGTTTTTATCCCAGAAAACGGTCTCGATCCAATGGTGGACGTCTCCTTACTCGGCGCCGATGTCCGAGCTTTGATTCAAGGCCAAGCTTCAGAGTGGTCGAAAAATCTCGTCTTATCTTCAGCGACGGAATCTGCGTCTGGTTCGGGTGGCGAAGGCGGCGGTTTAGCCAGTCTCTCGAGTTTATCTCCCGAAGAAGCGGCGAGGATTTTCGAAGGACAGCTCTCGCAATCGTTGTTAGAACGCGATGGACGAATCGCGTTTTCCTCCTTAGCCTCGTCGACATTAGCGTCGTTGATGCCTAAAATCGAAGCCGGTGGGAACGTCGGTAACGCGCGATGGCGCGTGACGGCCGCACCTTCCCTCCCTGGTCTCTTGTCGCTAGATCCTGGCATGGACCCGTTCGCAACTGGTGCGCAGTTTACTCTCGGTTCCGAGGCTGAAATCGCGTTTGGTGACTCTTTGCAAGCGTCCATGTCTCGAACGTTAGCAGCGGATGAAACGCAAACCGAAACCCAATTTTCGCTCATGTATAAGCTGACTAAAAAGTTGCGCATGCAACTCGTCTCAGTGTCCAGCGCGGCCACTAGGCTTTTGTTCGAGTATACAAACCGGGACTAAGAAAAAAGAGGAGAGAAAAAGTGGAAGAAAAGAATTCATCGTCATTTCTGTAGTTGTATTGCATTCATTGCTCGTTTTGTAAAAATACACTTATTGTTTCTAAATCTAATAGCTAATGCATCCGCGCGCGTTCTCTCTCTCGATGAACCCGTCCACTGCTTTGACGCATAGTCTTTGTACCAATTCGTCCCTCGCAATATGCGAATATGCGACCGCGTTTGACCACTCTTTTTCTTTCTCGTTGTCTTCGGAAAGCGTGGCAGCGCGAACGATGCGCTCGGCACCTTTCCGAGGATGTTCTAGCAAACCAACCGTTCGCATGGGAATTTCGTACAACAAACGCAAAGCTTTCGGCCACGTTCGCGTGAGTTTCGTGCGGCACAATCCCGGATCGACCACTTTTACCCTCACGAAACTATCGTCTCTATCTTCTTCTTCTCTCATCTTTCCGAGCGCGTACGCGGTCACCATCAGCTTGCTCAGCGCGTACCTCACACCTAACGTTTCAAAATCTTTCTCTTTCCTTGCGCTTGCGCACCGATCGAGATGATTTATCCACTCTTTCGCGTTCGCTCGCGTGCATACCCCAAGTCTCGCTCGATGCGTAAACGACCCGACAAACACCACCGTTTTCTTCATCGCGCCGCCGCCGCCGTCCTCGCGGTTATCGTTTACGCTCATTTCATCTCTCCACAGCTTGGTCAAAACCGCCGGCCCGAGGACGTTACACATCGCCTCTCGATCTACACCACCTTCTTCGAGCACTAAAACCTTCCTCTCCGCGTTGCACTCCGCCGCGCAGTGAATCAAAACGTCCACCTCGTTCTCGGCGAAGTACTTCCTCGCTCGCTTTCGAGCGCCGGCGTCGATGGCCAACGTCGCGCAATCCAAATCAATCTTTGCCAAAACAATCCTGTTCTTCTTCTCCTTCTCGCCCGTTTCAATTAAACCTCTCGATTCCGCCTCGCTTCGCAGCCTTTTTCCCGCATCGTTTGCATCTTCGTCTCCGCCTTCTCTCAAACGCCCTTTATTACCCACTCCTCCTGGGGGAAAAGCGCGAGTTGGCAAATGCAACTCCACCACCATTTCTTCTTCTTTATGTCCTTGCAAAAGCGACAAACACGTCTCAAACCCGATGCCAGAGGACCACCCAGTCACGAAGTACGCGACTCTTTTGCCTTTAGGTTTTCGTTTCGGTGGTACTCCTTTTTCCCGCCCGTTCTTCTTCTTCTCGCGCGCGTATTCGCGACGACGAGAAAGATTCCAACGACGCAGAACGTGTCGACGCTTCGAAACGAACATCTGTTCCGCGTACGCGAGGAACCACGCGAATAAGTGCACCATATTTCGCACGCTCCACACTGACGAGGGAGAGAACTTTGTCATCGTTCGCTTCTTTTTCGCATCTGTTTATGTGCGTGTGTATTCATACGCGTGTGCATACATTTTGTGAGTGAATTTGGGGAAACTCCCCTCACTAAATGAGCAGCACTTTCGCTGCGCTCAGACGAAGAATGTCTTCATCTTTTTCTCTCGCACCTGCACCACCACCACTCCTGCGTTCGAAAACGACGATGGCTTCGACTTCTTCGAGTTGTTCTTCCTCTCGGTGCGTCTTCGTGCCGTCGTCCTCTTCAAAGAAGGGATTACATTCATTTTATCCAAAGTCTCATCCGTCTGCGTCGATGGGTGTGTTGCGTTCTTCTTCTTCTTCTCCTTTCCGTCCTCGAAAGCTCTCCGTTATCTCCTCCGCGTCGCAGACGTCGTCCTCGGAAGGAGCATCGGGTGAAGAGAAAAAAGAAAGGATGAAACGGGTCTTATCCGGCGTCCAACCGACCGGTTCCATCCACCTGGGGAACTATTTCGGAGCGATTCAAAACTACGTGAAATTGCAGGACGAACACGAAGCGTTTTACTGCGTGGTGGATTTACACGCGATTACGGCTGGCGGACACTCGCCGAAAGAGCTGGAAGAGAGCACGAGGAAATCGGCGGCGATATACTTAGCCGCTGGGGTGAGTCCGGAGAAAGCGTCGGTTTTCGTGCAATCGCACGTCGCCGCGCACAGCGAACTGTGTTGGCTGTTGAACTGCGTGTCGCCAATCGGATGGTTGGAGAAGATGATTCAGTTCAAAGAAAAAGCGAGGAAACAAGGCGAGGACGTGTCTGTTGGACTTTTAGATTATCCGGTGTTGATGGCGGCGGATATTTTGTTGTATAACGCGGATTTAGTTCCAGTTGGGGAGGATCAAAGGCAGCATTTAGAGTTGACGAGAGACATCGCCGGGAGATTTAACAATTTATACGGCGGGAATAAATGGAAAAAACGAGGGAAGAACGAGAAGTCGCCGAGTGGGAGATTTCGGGGCAAAGACGTATTGATTGTACCAGAGGCGTTTACGCCGAAGAGTGGCGGGCGGGTGATGAGTTTGACCGATGGAAGCGCGAAGATGAGTAAGAGCAACCCGGCGGAAGGGAGTCGGATTAACGTTTTGGATTCGCCGGACGTGATCGCGCAGAAGATTAAAAGGTGCAAAACAGATGCCATAGAAGGGATGAATTACGACGACGAACGACCAGAAGCGAAGAATTTGTTGACCATGTACGAGTTATGTACCGGTATGAGTAGAGAGGAGGTGTTGAATGAGTGCGCGAGCATGCGATGGGGGGAATTCAAACCGGCGTTGACTGAAGTCGTGGTGGATCATTTGAAACCGATTCAAGAAAAGTACGAGGAAATTATGAACGAGGAAGGGTATTTAGACTCAGTGTTAGAACAAGGGGCGGTGCGAGCGAACGAGGTGGCGGAAAAGACGTGCGCGGACGTGAGAGATGCCATGGGATTTGTTCATAGAAAGAGCAGATATATGTGATTTTTATTGTCTATATTTATAACTCCGCGTGCACTTTCGTCTTCTCCTTCTTCTCCTCCTCTTCCTCGAGGTTCTCTTTCTTCAAAGGCACGTACTCCGCGCACTCGTCGTCTTCCGGGAACAGTTCGCAAAACGGTACCGAAGCGTCCGCGCTCGAGTTGATCGTGTTGTTATTCGCAGTCGCGTTTACCAACAAGCTCGAATTGTTATTCTTTAAATCTCCTTCTAAACCACCACTCGCCGCGGTCGCATTCGCGGACGTCTCGTTAGAACCTTCCAAAAACCCTTTCTTTAAGTGAAATTGTTCCAATATCGCATCGTGCGCTCTCCCGACAATCTTCAACGCCTGCGTCTTTTCCGGCGCGATTTTATACACCCCGACCAACGCGCCGCTTAAAATCCCTGTCCCTAAAATTCTCTGCACGATTCCAATCTTCCCGACCACGTTTCCGCTCGCGTCCAAATCGTCAAACATCCACATCGGCGAAAACACCTCGTTGATTGGAATCTCGTCGCTGGCAATGTTTGGTAAAATCCAAAAGTGTCTCCCCGAGACCAACCACACGCCGGCGAAAACCACCCCTCGCGCGACCAAAATAACCGTAAAGAACATCAAAATCGCCACACACAAGTACAAAATAATCTTCTTGAACCAAATCGGCGCCAACGGAAACAAGCACGCCAGCATGACCAAAATAGCCACCGCCCAAGAGGCGATCAAAAACGTCCAACTCATCGGCTGATCGTACGTCCACGCGTAAAACGAATCGTCGTCGTTGGACGGATACGCGAACGATTGATTCTTCGTCTTCTCCAAATAGTGCGGATATTTCACTCGTTTCGTCCTCCCTTTCCTCGGCGCCTTATATATCCGTTCGCATCTTTGAATCAACCCGCAGTGTAACAACACGTTCCCGAGATATTCGATTTTATCATCCATCGTCTTCCCTCCGATCGTGCACTCTTTCTCCACGAAATCCGGATCTTCCCGTAAGCTCCGGTAGAAATCTTTCGCGCGAAAAAACGACACCCGGTCGTCTCGTAATCGCGCCGACCGTTGTTCCAACGTCGAGTGTTTCGACGCTCGCAGGTAATGCGCGATCGATCGCGCTTTTTCTTTCAACTGTTCCTGGTGGTTTAACGCTCGCTTTTGTGACGATGATGATGATGATGTTCCATCTTGTTGTTGTTTACTCTCGTTCGCGGCATTGCGCGACACCCCGGATTGACTCATCGGGGAAAGAACGCGCAATACCACGCACGAATGAATCTCTCTCTTTACACTCTTTCGTTCGATCGATAGTATTTTGCGCTTTTCCGTGCAAAAGAATGAAGAATTTGGAGGCATTTCGATGAGATCTCGAGAGGAAAGTCGCCACAAAGAAACACGCGAGAGAGAGGTGTTTCGACACACAAACATGTCCTCAATTCCCTCTTCGATCGATAAAGACGCGACCGAGGAGGAGGATTCGTACGCCTCCGAAATCCTCCAGCGTCTGGACGATTTGGGCGTCTCAATTCCTCCAAACACCTCGCCGAAAACGCTCCGAAATCACAAACATTCTCCGCTGGAATTTACAAAGATAGCGCAGCACTTAGCGTGCGCGATTGGACCTTTAATCAAAATGACCGGCGCGGATAACGTGAACTTAGCGTTGCAGTCGTGCGTGACGCTGAAGAATATCCGAGGGGCGAGCTACGAGGATTGCGCGAGCCGAGCGTTAGGCGCGCTGGCGGTGTTAGCGACCATGCTGGACGAACGATTCAGAGATAAAATCGGGACGTTTCGAGTGTTTGAAATACTCGTGGCGTATTTACAAGCGGCGAGATTGATGAAGGAAAGCATGGAGAAAAAGCAACGAGAGAAGGAGAAGACATCACAGCAAACGACGAAAGATGAAGATAAGATGACGATGAAAAGACCGCCGACACCGAACCCGTTATTTAACGAGGTGTTTCGAGAGTTGGAGCACGCGGCGGGGGAGAAGGCGTACGGATATCACGCGGCGCACACGGCGAAAGAGATTGCGATTGGCGCGAAGCGCGTCGCGGAGACGTTTGCGGCGAGCGCGAAGGATAAATCGGTGTTAGATAAGCATAAGGGTCAAGTCGTTGAACGGAGAGAGATCGAAGCAATGACGGAACAGGAAGTGGAGATTACGAGAGAGGCGAACGACGCGATCAAGGCGGAGTTCAAGAAGAGGAAAGAAATGATTGCGAAGAGAGCCGGCGTGAGCGTCCAGTCGTTGACAAAGAGTAGCAATAATAACAACACCAACAATAGTAGCAATCAAGGAACGAAACGGACGAGAAAGATGGAAGATTTGGATAGCGAAAAGTACGAAAACGATGCGTTTTCGTTGGCTTCGTACGATGGAGGTAACGGCGGCGATAACCTTGACATCGCCTTTCCGGATTCGTTGTTCGATATGAGAGGCGCAGATGTCGCAAAATCTGGTCTGAAAGCTGGAAGTGGTAGGAGTAGACAAAAAACGAGGTTAGTTGGCGACGATGGGTTCGATGCAAAGACAGTAACGATTGGCGCGGTGCCAGACAGAGGAGGTCGAGTGGACGAGAGCGGAAGGTTCGTCGCTAAATTCAAAGGCGGAAAGCCGGGAGGAAGCAAGGGCGAAATGAGCGAGGCCACGACGAATAACAACAAGCGTCAATGGAGAAAGCGAAAGTAAACTAAAATAAGCAGTAGCAGTAGTAAAAGCACGCGGTGTGTTGGCCATTCTTTTTCATCACGCTATTGTAAATAAACCGAAAATAATGTACATAGGTTCGTTCAAAAGAGTTCTAAATTTTGTAGTAACATAGTATATTATTAGTTCGACGACGACACCATCTTTTCCGCTTCCATCGTCGCTTGTAACGTCTCTCCGATCGTCCGCAAGCGCTTCCCAGCGCACGTTTGCACGACCATACCCGCCACTCTACTCGGCACGTTTTCTACGTTGACGACGCGAATCTCCGCCGACTTCACCTTTGGCCACTCCAAAGGCACTTCCAAAACTGCCACTGGTCTTGGCTCCGTGGACGAAGACATTGCCGCTCTCACGTTTGCATCAAACGCGGACCATTTCAGGGGCGTTCGACTCGCGGCTGCCGCCAACGCTTCGCATCTTTGCGCCGTGGCGGCGATTCGATCGCGAATGTTGCACAAGGCGCTCGCGCAATCCGTCGTGCCTAAGAACATCCTCGCCACGTCTTCAATCGGCGCATCCGCAGGATCTAAAGTGATTGAGTTCAACCGAGCCGTTTTCTCGATGAAGCCTAAAGTTACCACGTGCGTTACTCTCCCCACTCCTCTCGCTCGTGACGACTCCATCGCTTCAGTATCCGTCTCCGGCAAATGGCTCGCCAATCGCAGCGAAATCGAGTCTTCGCCAATCTCCAACAACTCCGTTCCTTGCAACGCACTGACCAAGTTCATTTGCTCTTGGATTCTCATAGACATTTCCGCTAACGTCTTGGATGCCTCCGACTCTCTCGCCGCCGCTTTACTCGCGCCAATGAGATACTTCGATTGCGCTCTCAACTCTACGAACTGCGCGTCCAACGGCGCAATCTCCTCGTCAATCTTTCGACAACTCGCCTCTTTCTGCGCAATCCCTCGGTTCATTCTCTTCAACGCGTTATCCAACTCCTTCAATTCGTTTTGTAACTCCTCCTTCGTCTTCTTCTCGTCCAGCAACTCCGACGCTCGATTGCTCGTTTGCAACCCTTGACTCCTCGCCAACTCTCGCATCTCCGCCGCTTTCGACTCGTCCTCCAACTGCGCCACCTCGTCGATAATCTTCTGCAGCTCTTCTTTTTCCTTCACGTATAAACCGTACTCCTCGTGCACACGCGCAATCGTTTCCTCGGTCTCCTTTTCTCTCTTCTTATTCTCCTCTTGTAACTGTTTCACTTCCGCGTGCAATTTTTTATACTCCTCCGTCTCCTCGAGCGCCGACTTCGCGTGTTTCCCAAACATAACCTCATCCTCCTTTCCAGATAACAACGCTTTCAAAAAACCTTGCTCCGTGCTCAGTTCAATCGTGCCAAACTTTAAGCGTTTCAACGCCGCGCGTATGCGATCCAGGTCTTGTTGATTGTTCCCGACTGCTTTTTCCTTGGCCACTTCGAGTATTTTTTGAATCGATTCCTCCGTGTGGTTTAATTCTTTCAAAGCGCTGTTTTGTATAATTTAGACAAAAGAGATGTAAAAAGAGGTCAGCGGCATGCTTTTAAAGAACGGAAACAAAGAGA
>Ga0115553_1001487_pt1 | contig 14713 bp, 6 predicted proteins | sample COGITO_mtgs_1103_2_FD_87284 | JGI IMG/M metagenome (GOLD analysis project Ga0115553, IMG submission 87284) | Pelagic marine microbial communities from North Sea - COGITO_mtgs_110331 | ecosystem: Environmental > Aquatic > Marine > Epipelagic | place: Germany:Helgoland, sampling site Kabeltonne... | reverse complement strand
CTCGTTCTTCTGTGAACAACGTGAACAACAAAAACATCAAAATGCCCGATGTGAAGTTTTGCGACATCGGGGCGAATTTAGTCTCCGCCTCACCCTCGACGTTCGACGGTTTTTACTTCGGCTCGCAAGTGCAGTCGCATCCGGAGGATACGGAGGACGTTTTGGAGCGAGCGAAACGAGTGGGCGTGAGGGAGATTTTAGTCACCGCGGGAACTTTGGAGGAGGCGAAAGCGGCGGCGAGCAAGTGTCGGATGTGGAACGAAAAGAGTTTTAGGAAGAGTAGTAATAGTATATCAAATGATGACCGAGAAGAAGGGGAGGAGGATGAGGATGGTAGCGAAGGGGTGTTTCCGAAGATGTACAGCACGGTCGGCGTGCATCCGACCAGGTGCGACGAGTTTGAGGAAAAGTACGACGGCTCGCCCGAACGGTATTTAGAAGCGCTGAAAACGGTCGTTCGAGAGAACGCGGACGTCGTTAAAGCGATTGGCGAGTGCGGATTAGATTACGATCGGTTGCATTTCTGCGAGAAAGAGACGCAGAAGAAGTATTTTCAATTTCAATTCGAGTTGGCGAAGGAGTTTGATTTGCCTTTGTTTTTGCACTCGAGAAACTCGAGGGAGGATTTTTACGAGATTTTGAAGAGGAACGTAAAGCACTTGAGAAAAGGAGCCGTCGTGCACTCGTTCACGGGAACTCGAGAAGAATTCGAAGAGTTGTTAGCGCTGGACGATAAGATATATATCGGCGTCAACGGGTGTTCGCTGAAAACGGAAGAGAACGTAAACGTGGTCCAATCCATCCCGCTCAATCGCATGCTCTTGGAAACGGACGCGCCGTGGTGCGCCGTCAAAAAAACGCACTTTGGGAACACATTTTTGGAAGGAGGAGAAAACAGTAATCGAATCCAGACTCTGTTCGGCACATCGGTGAAACCGAAAAAATGGCAAAAAGGCTCGATGATTAAAGACCGCAGCGAACCGTGTCAAATCGCGACGGTGTGCGAAATCGTCGCCGGATGTAAAGAAACGTCCTACGAAGACGTCGCGGAGGCGTGTTATCGAAACTCTCGCGATCTGTTCTTCTCCCCTTCTTCTTCGTAATATTCTTTAAATTCTTTGTATAATGTTGTTGTTGTTCACGCGTGTAATATATATTGTATGTATTGTGTATTTCTTTCGCTTCTCTTTTTGCTTCTTTCTACTATTAATCGTCTAATATCAATTTCGTCAACCCGCCAGATGAACTACTACTAAGATGTTGAATGAGATGTGAACACAAAGGAAAAAAATTGGCGTTTTGTCTTTTTTGAAAAAAATGAAAAAAACACCAAAAACACCAAAAAGAGAGCAAAAAAGAAAAAGAGGAAAGAGAGAGGGAAAAAAGGAGGAAAGCGGAAAGCAACAAAAAGCGTGTGGCAAAGAATTTGAGATCTCAAATAATCCGCCGATGTGTCTTCCAATCAAATGAAAACGAGTGACTCTGAACGCTTTCTATTGGCCATGTAATCTTTTTTAAAAACCTTCGCGTTTTCTCTCATCTGTTCACACATAAATATCTCACGCACACATACACAGACGACGATCTGTTCTTCTCGCGCGTTTACGTTACATACTAAGTGAGCGTGAATACCACGATGGCTTCTTCTTCCGCGACGACGAGCGCGATGTTTTCTCGCACTTCTTCTGTTTTTACGAAGAAATCTTCGACGACGACGACGGTTCGATCATCGGCCATTTCCCGCAAAACAACGAAGGCATCTGCTTCTTCTTCTTCTTCTTCTTCGAAGAAGAAGGAGCAAAAGCAACAACAACAACAACAACAACAGTTCTTGGGAATCGCCTCCACTTCTTTGTTGTTAGCCGCGACTCCTTTACCAGCGAGTGCGTCCGAGTTGACGGAAAAGCTCGCCGGGTTCTTAGACGCCGTGGATGCAGCCTCGGAAACCGTCGCCAGTGGCGTCTCGCAAACCGTGGAAGTGGCGAAGCAAGTGAAAGAGGCGTACGACGAAGCAGTCCCGGTGGTGACGCCGTACGCGGAGCGCGCGTTTGAAGCGGCGAAACCGTTAGGGGAAGCGGCTGGTGGGTTAGCGAACAAATACGTGGCTCCGGTCGCGGCGGATGTGATTAGCAAAGCCTCCACGGGCGCGAGCGGGGTGGTGACGCAAGCGTCGGGCGCGTTGAAGCAGCAAGGCGTGGACGTCGCGCCGGTTGTTTCCGTGGTCGAGACGACCGGTAAGAGCGCGGTGGATGCGGCGTTGCCGATTGGGAAGCAAGCGTTGGAGTACGTGTCCACGGCTTCGGCCGGCGAGCTCGGTTTGTTGGCGATCGGCGCGTACGTCGCGTACTTGATCTTGCCGGGCGTCTTGGGCGTCTTCGCCGGCGCGGCGAGAGGCTACGCCGGCGACGTTGGCGCGTTGGAAGCGTACGAAATGGTCCTGTCTGGTAACACCAATATCATCGACTTGCGATCGGAAAATGACAAAGCGAAATCCGGGCCAAACCCGCCGAAAGGGAGAGTTTTAGAGGTGGACGCCAAAGGCGAATCGGTCGAAGTCACCGCGTTGAAAGTAAGCGCCATGAACGGCGTCGGTAAGGGAAAGAAGTACATCATCGTCGGCGGCAACAGCAAAGGGTTCGCCAAAGCGTTGAAAAACAAAGGGTTCAACAAAGTCTTCGTCTTAAAAGGTGGCTACGGGGCGTGGAGAAACGCCGGTTTGCCGTAAATTAAATGTTTTCGCATGCGTAATAACAACAACAACAACACCATTGTATAAAAACGTTGAGCGTAATAACGAGTTTGATGAAAGAGAGAGAGAGAGAGAACTTTATATGCTTATTACACACTACGACGAGAAGTGAGAATATAAACACACACACGCACAGAAAGAAAGAAAGAAAGGTATAGTATATTATGATATTAAACCTCTACTACCGCTTTAAAACTCTTCTCTGGTAAGTATTTAAGGTTTACCCAATTAAGAATAAAGAGACTCTCAACGCACTACAATATACTCATTATTTACTCCTCTCCCCGTACGACTCGCGAGATCCTTCTCCTCTCTCTGTCTCTCTCTCTCTCTCTCGTGCGAGTGTGTGTGCGTGGGTCACCAGAAAAGAGCGCACCAGGAGCGCCCGAGAGTGAAGAAGACGTCGTCCAAATCCAATCCGCTTCGTGTGAAGATATTTTGACGCTTTTTCCCAACGGGCATCAAGGTGTTGGTGTTGTTGTTAAAACTCCCGCTCGTCGATCTCTCTCTCTCTTTGATCGCGCGTCTGTCTGTCTTTTCGAGAGCGCGTTTGAAGTCTGGCGAGGAAGAGTACTCGAGAGAGAGAGGAAGAGACGACTAAAACTCATATTTAACATCCAAAGATGACGGACGAGGAAGGACTTCTGTTCGATCGATTCGGAGAAATCATCGCGGACGCGAGCGATGTGATCGACGCGATGATTTCCACGCAAATTTCGATTTCGACGATAAAAAAGAACTTTGAGTACGATTCCGAGGACGACAACGGAAGGGAGACGATGCGTGGTGTCGCCGAACGGGCGAGAAGTATGAAAGCTCGAGTGAAAGCACTCGCGAAGGAGTATTTGACGCTCAGGGCGGCGGCGTCGAAAGCGAAACGGGAGGAAGAAAGTTCCGGAGGAGGAGAACAACTGAGAGACGCGTTACTTCAAGCGCGCGCAGACGCGGCGGAACGAGAGAACGCAAAGTTAAAGATGGCACTGAAAGAAGCGAAAGAAGATTGCGCGTTATTGGTGCGAGCGGCGCGGATGGCCAGGGAGGAGTTTACGAGGTTAGATAAGCTGGAAGAGGAGGAAGACGAGGAAGGGGATGAAGACGACGACGCGGTCACGGTGAAGTCGTTAGCGAGTAGTGGCGGCGCGACGTACGGGTCCGGCGTGCAAACTTTATTCAACGCGCAGGACGAAGACGAAGAAGACGAAGAAGACGATGACGACGACGGTCGAGGTCGGGGTCGTAACGAAACGCAGTCCTTACACGACATATTAGATTTGGACGATCAGTACAACGCGGCTTTGGAAAAGTTGCGGACGGCGAATATTTCTTCCTCAGCAGCAACAGCGGTAGCTAATGATAACGATGATAGCACTCACAACAATAGTCTCGCGGCGTCGATCGCGAGAAAAAATGCAGCTCAAAACAAGGATGAAGTCACGGAGACGGCCAAAGCGGCTGCGATGTTTGCGGCCACCGCGGCTTTATATTCGCACTCCGGTTTAAACGCAGTCCCGAATTCAGGAGGTAAGAATACGAATAAAAGCAGCACTTCGGAAGTCTCATCTGGGACGACTTCCAAGAGCGGCGGTCAAACGCCAGCGGCAGCTCTGTGCGTGGACGACGAAAGCGATCAAGGTCAAGTTTTTCGAACGCCCGTTTTGGTCGTCTCCGATCATCCAGACGCCTTGTCTTCTTCGGACGAAGACAAGGAGTTGGACGGGGAAGGGTCCATGCAAAACGCACTCGATCGAGTATTTTTCGGAGATGACGACGAGGACGAAGTCGATTCGCCGTCAGGTTTCGGAACTACGACGACGAAGAAGAGGGGAGAGAATAAGATGTCGTTCTTGAACGCGTTACCTCCGTAATGCAGCAAAGTGGGGAAACGATAGAAGAGACGATCATGATGATAGTCACACATTATTTATATATTCGTATGAAATAAATTACTCTATACGTACGCTTTGGCTACGCGTGTTCACACTTTTCTTTCTCCCTCTTTCTCTCTCTCTTTCTCTTTTTCTTCTCAATTATTACTCTCACTTATTTTAAACCGTTTTGTTGTTCTTCTTTATTATTATTAGTTCGCATCGCACCAATCGGCAGCGTTCTGGAACATCTTCAACCACGGCCCGACGTCTTGAACGTTTGCGTCTTTCGGCGACCAGGGCAACTGCCATCCCAAAAACGCGCGCTCCGGGTGCGGCATCATCGCCAAGTGTCGGCCATCTTTTGAGCACAAACCTGCGATACCTTCTGGAGACCCGTTCGGATTCAACGGATATTCCGTGGTTGGTTTTCCGGCGCTATCGACGTATCGCACCGCGCACTGACCGGATTTGGAGAGTTCGGAAATAACGCTCGAGTCTGGGAAGTGCGCTTTACCTTCGCCGTGCGCGCACCAGACTCCCATTCGCGACCCACCCATATCTTTAAGCATAATGGACGGGGTGTTTGAATCGATACCAACCGTCACAAATCGGCTTTCAAATCTACCCGAGTCGTTGTGAATAAATCTCGGTTGTTTTGCGTCAGGAGTTTCCGCAACCTTGCCGGTTTGAGACGGGATGAATCCTAACAAAGCCATCAACTGGCATCCGTTGCATACGCCCAAGGAAAACGTGTCTTTTCGTTCGTAAAATTCTTTGAACTGATTCTTTAAGTTTTCGTTAAATCGAATACCACCGGCCCAACCCTTGGCGGAATCTAACACGTCCGCGTAGGAGAAGCCACCGACGAAAACGAGACCTCGGAAATCGCTCAAGTTGGTTTTACCGGTGAGCAAATCGGACATGGTCACGTCCCACGGGTCCATGCCGGCGGAGTAAACCGCGGCAGCCATTTCGCGGTCGCCGTTGGAACCCTCTTCACGGACGATCGCAACTTTCGCTTTATTCGTTCGCGAAAGTTTCGCCGGATCGGTTGGTTTTAAATCGTACGTGAGCTTCCACGTCGGCGCTTTGCGGTTGCGCAAGCCGGCTTTCTCCATCGCGACTGTTTTGTTCGAGGATTGTAATTTTTCGAGTTCAAACGAGGTGTGTTCCCACGCGTCTCGTAAGTTGGCCGTGGTGTCGTCGATGACAATCGCGCCGTTGTGCTTGATGGAAACTTTCCCATCGTTGGTGACCGAGCCGATAGTTCTCGCCGTGACGTTTTTCCCGGCGTACGCTTGCAAGACGTGTTGTTCGTTCTCCGGGGAGACTTCCAAGACGACGGACAACTCTTCCGCGAACAACGCCGCGTTGGCGTCTGGGCCGGGGAGCTCGACGTCCACGCCAGCCGTGGTGGATGAAAAGGCCATTTCCAACACGGAAACAACTGGTCCACCATCAGAAACGTCGTGACCGGCGGAAATTTTACCGTCCTCGACGAGCTGTTGCGTCGTCTCCCACGCGTTTCTAAACGTCTCGATATCGTCCATGTCCGGAACGTCGTCGCCGACTTGGTCGTACGCTTGCGCCATGGCTGAAGCACCCAATCGTCTCTTCGAGCCATCTTTAGACCCGTATTCGACTAAAACCAATTTACCGGAACCTGGCAACTTAGCGTCGGCGGTGACGCATTTGGTCACGTCTGGGACGGTGACGTACGAAGACATGACCAAAGTTCCGGGCGTTTTGACAACTTCACCACCCGCTCTAGCCGCCATGGATAAGGAATCCTTGCCACCATCAATGGCAACGCCGAGTTGAATCATCGTATCTTTCAACGCATCGCACGCGTCGTACATGTGCGCGCCTTCCCCGTCCAATTTCGCAGCGTACATCCAGTTTCCGGAATACTTGATATCTTTCAAACCGGTGGTGTTGGCGAACGCCAAGTTAGTCAAGGATTCCCCTAACGTGACTCTCGCCATCGCTCTCGGATCGATTAAACCCTTGATCGGCGCTTCGCCAATACTCGTCGCACCACCAGTCTTGCCAAAGTGCGTTTGCGAAATCACCGCGCAGTCGTTCACCGGGATTTGCAATTCTCCGGCGCACTGTTGTTGGACGATTAAACCAGTAACTGAACGATCGACTTTTGTGGTTAAAAAGCGTTTCGAGCACACGGACGGTAACTTCAACACGCGACCGAGAACGTCTTTTGGCGAATCCGTGATCGTCAACGGTTTCACCGACGGCGGCGCTCTCTTCAAATCGTACTTTTTCTTCGGCACGTCGCCCAAGACCTTTTCTAAATCCAAATCTTCCGGGAACTCGCCAACCGTACCAGGCTTAGCCAACGGATCTTTCAACGTCACGCGACCACTGCCGTTTATAGATCCGAGCACGCTAAATGGGCATCGCTCTCTCGCGCAAACCTTTTCGATGATCGGTAACGATTCTGGTTTGATGAGCATGGCGGAGTTTTCTTGGTACTCGGCGCCCCAAATTTCGAGGACGGACATGGTCTCGTCGCCAAGTTTCACCGCGCGAATGTTAATCTCTCCACCTTTCGGGTAGATCAACTCCTTGACGACGTTACAGTTCCCGCCGGCACCTTGATCGTGAATGCTCAAAATTGGGTTCTTGTCCATCAACTCCACGCACGCTTTCACCACGCGGTTCAACTTGTTACTCATTTCCGCGTCGCCTCTTTGGACGGCGTTGAAATCCAAGCTCGCGTTCGCTTCGTCTTCGCCGCCGGCTTTAGAGGACGCAGCACCGCCGCCCATGCCGATTCTATACGCCGGACCACCGATTTTAACGACCAACATGCCCAAATCGCCTTCTTGTTTTTCCAAGTTGGTGTGATCGATTTGACCGAAACCGGCGGAAAACATGATTGGCTTAATATATTCGCGTCGTTCGCCGTTCGGTAAACGGCTTCCGAACGTTCGACAATAACCAGCAATAACCGGTTCGCCAAACTTGTTCCCGTAATCGCTCGCGCCGTTCGAGGCGTCGATTAAAATTTGCAACGGCGACGCCAAGTTGCTCGGGTACTGGAACGATTTGTCTTCGTGCGGCAACTCATTCCCGGGCATTTGTAAGTTACCGACGACATACCCGGCGGTTCCGGCGACTAAAGTCGACCCAACGCCAGTCGCGTGCGTGTCGCGAATTCTTCCGCCAGTGCCAGTTTCCGCGCCTGGATACGGCGCGACCCCGCTGGGAAAGTTGTGCGTCTCCGCGGTTAACAACAAATCGTAATCCACTTTCCTCGGTTGCATGCTCGTGCTCTCTCCGGCGTTCACTGGTCTCAACGGCGTGCACTCGTACCCTCGAATCGCACTCGAATTATCTTTAAACGAAATCGACGAGTTATGCATCGGCGCGCCTTCAATCGTCTCTTTCACCATCTTAAACAACGACTTCTCAATCGGCACCCCGTCCACGGTTAACTTCCCGCTGAAAAACCAATGCCTCGAGTGTTCCGAGTTTGATTGCGCCATATCGAACAATTCCACGTTCGTTGGATTCCTCTTGATGTCCTCCCCGAACAGTTGCATGTAAAAATCAAAATCTTGATCGTCAAACGCCAAGCCGAGTTCTTTATCCACCTTCTCCAACGCTTTCCTCCCTTCGGTTAAAATCGGCACCTCGTACACCTCCGGAATCGTCGCGTCCAACGAAAAACTCATCAACGGTTCGTCGAACACGCACTCCGTCATCCGATCGTGCACTTCTTTCGCGAACAGTACCTTTACCTCCTGATTTTCCATCTTCGTCCCGTCCGCGCGAAACAACTCGAACCTTCGGCTCCTCTCCAAACGTTTCACCTCGGGAACGCCGCAGGAATTACATATCGACACCGCGTTCGTGCTCCACGCGGATTGAAACGCCAGTCTTGGGCCGACTTCAACCACGGATGGTGCGATATCGCCGGATAAACTCGTTTTTTCGCCGAACAATTCCGGTTCGTACGTCTCCCGTAAGAGCCACTCCAACGTCGCCATCTTCTCCGCCGACAACGAAGTCGTCAACTCGACGTTGAAACACTGCTCGGTTTTGATCAACCCGATGATCAGACTTTCATTTCCTGAGGATGATTCGGAAAGTAGTTTACGATTGACTTTCGCGACGAGCGTCTCGCACGCCTCTTCGGAGAGAAACGGCGTTCGGAAGAGTCGAAGCACGCGAGTACTTCTCCTCGTCTCTCTCGATGATGATGCTTCCTTTTCGGGGGAGGCGGATGCACATCTCGTCGTCGTCTGTCTTCTTCCTCTGTTGATATTCTTATTATAATTCTTCACTCTCGTCGCTCCAAGAACAAAAGAAACACCGCTCTTTCCAAAAAGAGGCGTCGTCGTCGTCGTTTTGGTCGAAGTCATCTTCTCGAATGAGGATGATATGCGCGCGTGACCAAACACCTCTTCTGAGGATGATGTCAAACGACGACGGTTTTTGAAAATTTTTGAATTTTTTTCCATCAAAAACCCTAAACAATAGTCTTTTCAAAAAACGAGCAGAACACACGAAAGTCATCAGTCGACCTTTTTGTTGTTTACTCTAAAAGACGAGAAAAAACGAGCGCAGTATTCGTTCGACCAAAAGTGTCGCGTGGTTGGTGCGCGCTCCAACAAAGGCGAGAGAGAGAGAAAGAGAGAGAGAGTTCAAAATCATCCAAAGTTTTTTCTTAGTACAGTTACACAAAAAGAAGAGTAAAAAACGCAAACGAGTTGTTTGTTTTGCACAAAACGTAGAAATGGCAAACTTCATCCCACCTTCGATCCGACACTCCGTGCACACCGTGGTGAAATCCGCGGTGGAATCCATCACGTCTGTTCCGACGGGATCGTCGCAATTTTTAGAAAACGGAACGCTCACCCCGGAGGATTTCGTCAAAGCGGGGGACTATCTCGTCGAAACGTGCCCGACGTGGCAGTGGAAAAAAAGCAGCGCTCGAGAAACGAGGAAGAAATATTTACCGGAAGAGAAACAATACTTAGCGACGAGGAACGTGCCGTGCAGAAAACGCGCGAAAGCGATGGAGGAGTATTGCGGGAAAGAAGTCGCACTGAGCGGAGAAGACGAGGGGTGGGTGGAAGCCGGGAACAAGGAGGCCCCGTCGTCGCAACGCGCGGATGGCGACGACGACGATTTAGACGACGACGACGACGGAGAAGGCGGGAACGGGGAGGGGGAGGACGGCGTCGTCGACGAGATTCCGGATATTAGCCGAGTGAACGTAGAAGATAATGATAGAGATGATGATAACGACGGCGACGACGACGACGACGAGTCTATTCCAGACATGGAAGACGTGGACGAAGACGACGCTTTTCTCATCGCCGCGCCGAAGAAGGAAAAAAACAACGAAGATTTATTGCGCACGCGAACATACGACGTTTCCATCACCTGGGATAAATACTACCAAACGCCGCGAGTTTGGTTGAATGGATACGACGAGCAAAGAAACAGTCTCCCACCGAAATTGGTATACGAAGACATAAGCGCGGATCACGCGAAAAAGACAGTCACGATAGACCCGCATCCGCACACGAACGTCTCCTCGGCTTCGGTGCATCCGTGCAAACACGCGAGCGTGATGAAAAAGTTGGTGAAAATGATGACAACGTCCGCTGCAGGAGGAGGGGGAGATGGAGAAGAAGAAGAGGAGGAGGAGGAGGAGGAAGAAAAACCGAGCGTGGAGAGATATTTAATCGTGTTTTTGAAGTTTATGCAATCCGCGATGCCGACGATTGAATACGATTTCACCACGAACGGGTGATACGACGTGTGGTTACACAGGCGCGGGGAGACCCTTTTCTTAAATGTACTTTAAAACACATAATGGTAGCGCAAGCAAAAGAATATACAAAACAACAATTAATTTCACCTAACCTACTACTAGTACTACACATACCTAAACATCTAGATTCTACTATCAATACTCCTATCAATGTCAAGGTCATCTCTTTCACCTGCATCGCTCAAAGAAGACGAGGGCGGCATGCTACTTTCTAATCTCACAAAGCCGCTCATATCTATTTCTATGATGTTATCGACGACCGTGTTTGTTGTCGGCACGACTCGTTTTCCAAACGCCATCTTCAACGCAAAGACGAGTGATAAAATCGTATTCCCGGCAGCCGCGATGAAGAACAAGCCTCCCCCACCAACTCTATCGTACACGCGTCCACCACAAATAGCGCCTAAAAAAGCTCCCAGCGAGTTCATCCCGGAGAAGAACCCCATCACCGCAGCGCGTAAATCTTCCGGCGCGAGTAACCGCGAGAATTCAACGCCTACGGACCAATACAATCCAAAGGTGATGCCGTGAAGTAATTGTAACGGCAACACGAACCACGGACTCCCAAACGATTTCAAAGACGCGTATCCCAACTGTCGAAAGATGTACGCGACGAGAATAAGTAACATCGAACGGTCTAAACCTAAAAACTCTTTAATTTTCTTCTCGTGAAAGAACACCGGCACTTCCGCGACACACGTGAAGAAAAGCGCGAGACCCATCAATATTGGAGGCGCTCCTAACGTCTCCAAGTGCAAGAATAAATACGTGTCCGTTAATGCCATACTCAACGCCATGAGTAAAAACAAAAGGAAAACTAAAAACGCGCTCGGTTCGGTGACGATTCGAAACGTGCGCTTGGAGACGTCGTTGAAATCGGCGAACGAGGCAGTTCGTTTCATTTTCGAAGGAGTGCCGTCCGCACCAACCCTACCGCCGCGGCCACCACCGCCGCGATTACGACTACTGCTACTCGCGACACCCACCATCCTTTCGTTTTCGCCTTCGTCGTCATTCATCACCACAATTTCTGCATCGTCTCCTTCGTCCGCTACTTCCTTCTCGTGATGCTCCATCCTCAACGCAATCGCGCTCGCCATCGAAAACAGAATAACGTACGCCAAAAATGGCGCGAACTGCGCGTTCTTCTCCTCCGTCAACACCAATCCCATCAGCGGCGCGAAAACGTACCCCCATCCTACGGCACCCCACAACCTCACCTTCCCGTACGATATCGAACTTCTCGGATTCCGCTCGAGATGTTTCGATACCATAAAATTCGTCGCGTTATCCGCCAAGAAAAATCCACCCGAGCCGAACGTTTCCGTCACCAAAACGTGCGCTAATATTCTCCCAAACTCTCTCTTTTGAAAATAAAGACTCCCGTACCCACACGCGGACGCGAATAAGCAAAACGCGTGTATTTTGCTGTGCAGTTTCGTGTAATCCGCAATCTGCCCCCACATTGGTTGAATGCCGAATCCTATTAAAGGTTTACACGCCGCGATGATGCCGATTTGCGACGGCGATAAATTCCAGTGACGGAATATCACCGGGAGGTACGGAATAAGGACCGCGAGTCCGCCGCAGAAGATGAAGTACCACACGCAACAGTAATAAATGGGAGGCATGGTATTCCTCGCAGTACCTCTCTTATTGTGTTTACGACGAGAGCGCAGCTAAAACAGGCACAGTAGCGCGCATCGTGGTGAAGAAGGCGTGAGAAGCGTGAGAGCGTACTGCGCGCTTTTTTTTCTGAAAATTGCTTTTGGAAGGTGTGCGAGATGTTCTTTATTCATAATATAAACGAGAGTTTGTTTTCAATTAAAAATGATGTGTTTATGACGATGATGGTATAATAAATCAAGCAGCTTCTTCGAGCCTCTGAATGAGCGCCGCTTTGAGACCATCTTGCGGGAGGTTCCTCTTCTCGAGTTCAACTTTGAGTTGCGCGACGGTCATTTTGGAGAAGTCGGCGTCAGTTTCTTGTTGTTGTTGTTGTTCGGTCTCCGTCGTCGTCGGCGCCGGAGCTGGGGCGGCGTTTTCAGCATCCGCGTCGGCTAATTCAGCCGGTTGGTGTTGCTCTTCGGCTGCTGGGACCATCGCTCCGCCTTCCTCTTGTTGCTGGGCGTCGGCATCCGCGTCGGCTATGGGCTCGTCTTCAGTCGCGGCGGCGGCTGGCGCTTCTCCTTGTTGCTGTTGTTGTTGTTGTTGTTGTTGTTGTTTCTCCGCTCTGTTCTTATTGCCTCTCTCGATGGTTTCGTTGATCAACGCCACGCATTTTTGTACGTTTTCTGGGATGCCAACGATACGAATGGATTGCGTCTCGTTGTCCGCATGGACGTTGCAATTGGACACTCTTCGAATGCGCGTGATGTTGACACCTTTACGGCCCAAGACTAAACCGATTTTCCCCGGCGCTTCTATCGTTTCGATGCTTTCGCCCTCCTTCGGTTCGTAGGTTTCCTCTTTATTGTTCTGTTGTCGCGATTGTTGTTGTGGTTGTTGTTGCTGCTGTTGCTGCTGATGATGTTGATGTTGATTGTGTTGTTTTACCGGTAGCGGATCGCCTTCCTCTTCTCGCGCTCTTTTTGTCGCTTGGCCTAAATAACACAACTCCTGCACCAACAAAACAGCCTCGATAACCTTCTCCGGGAACCCGTGGTAAGACACCGCTTTCTTCTCGTCCCAAACCTTGAACGAACAGTCCATGATTCGTTGCAACTCTTTGTGCGTGTTGAATTTTTTGCCGATGATCAATCCCAAGTTCTCGCCGACGACTTCCTCGTAACTGACTTTGCCTCGCTCATCTTGAGGAAGTTGCAAGATGAAATCAGTTTGGATTGGCTCGTACGGTTGAATATTTCTTCTCGCCGCCTCCTCTCTGAGTTTGTCTATTAAAGTGAGATGTACGATACCGCCGTCGTTCCCTCGTTGACGTTTTCCGGCGGAGTTTGGTCCACCAACTCCATGATCGTCCAATGGTGGATAATCGTCCTCGTATCGACCTCGTTTCATACCGCTTCCGCCGCCGCCGCCGCCGCCAATCGTGTGTCTCAAATCTCTGCTATCGCGTTGGTGTGGCGGCGGTCCTCTTCCTCCTCCTCCTCCAACTTGCGCGGTGGCGTCCATAAGCCTTGAATCGATTAAATCATTAATAGCTTCGATGGCCATTTGAATTCCACGGGGCGGGCCAGAAATTTCCACCGTCGTCTTATCTTGATTGCAGTTAATTTTACAACCGGACATTTGCTCCAACTTCTTCACGTTGGCGCCTCTTGGACCGACGACTAAACCGTTGTTGCCTTCGGTGTTCATAACGTAGACGTCGTAATCATCGTCTCGCGGTTTCACTGGCGGTGGCGCCCGTCTATCTTCGTACCCTCTTTGAGCCGGTGGATTACCGCCGGCTGGTAACGGCGGTTGCACGGGCTCTAAAGCAGGGTCCGCGTAGCGCTCGTCGTAGCGATACGGCGCCGCGGCGGCGTTCAATGGAGCTGGTTCTCGGTCGCGGTATCCGCCTCCGCCTCTTCCTCGATCATATCCAGCACCTCTTCCTCCTCCTCTGCCTGCATCTAACGGCGGGTACCTGGAATCGTACCTTTCATCGTACCTCGCGTCGTACGGGGTCTGTTGTTGCTGTCGGTCGTACCCTCTTCCTCCTCCTCCTCCTCTGTCGTATCCTCCTCTATACGGCGCCGAATTTTGATCGTATCTCTCTCCGCCGCCGTACCCTCCTCGCCCGTGTTGTTGCGCGGGCGGATATCTATCGTCGTACCTCGAGTCGTATCTCGTATCACCTCTTCCTCCTCTCCCTCTGTCTTGGTATCCGCCGCCCCGTCCGCCGCCTCGGCCGCCGTAGCCGGTATTATTCGCGAACTGCTGCGCCACGTGCTGCGGTCTTTGATAATCTCCTCCTCCTCTGTTGGGCGGCTGATTATACCTGTTGTTGTTATTGTTATTATTATTATTATTATTTGATCTCGGTGGATGTTGCTGATCCGGTTGCGGTACTTGTTGGTCCATCATCGAGCGTTGTTGTTGTTGTTGTTGTTGTTGTTCCCGAGGCTGATTATTCCCACCTCCTGATCCTCCTCCACCACGTCTTGGCGCGCGATCGTCCTCGTCCGAATAATTCTCGCGTTGCCCTCCTCCCGTCTGAATCGTCGTCTGAATCGTGGCGGCGTTGTACTGCTCGTTGTTCGGATTAAACGGATCTTGTTCTTCTCCTCCTGCTCCTCCTCCTTCTTCTTCCATTTCACTCGTCGCAGGTTTTAGAGGAGAACTCTT
>Ga0115553_1001479_pt1 | contig 14738 bp, 15 predicted proteins | sample COGITO_mtgs_1103_2_FD_87284 | JGI IMG/M metagenome (GOLD analysis project Ga0115553, IMG submission 87284) | Pelagic marine microbial communities from North Sea - COGITO_mtgs_110331 | ecosystem: Environmental > Aquatic > Marine > Epipelagic | place: Germany:Helgoland, sampling site Kabeltonne... | reverse complement strand
TGGACATTGGGCAATGATAACGCATTCGACAACCTGCTAACTCCAGGATGGTTGCTTCTCCATGATTAAATGGCTCAGAGTTCCAGGTCAGATGTGGGGTTGTCGTACCGACACCACTTGGCAACATGGGCACTAAAGATGTGTATTCACCGCCAAACGCGTCTGTGCCGTGAATTTGTGCGCTGTAGATTTTTGCGACGGCATCGCATTGGCGCGTGCCTGACTCAATCGCGTTAATGCCAGCTTGCATTGCGAGTTCAACAAGTTTTGCAGCATCTTGCATATATGCGATCTCGTCATCGCTTTTAATGATGCGGACCCAATTCACAATATTCTTTGAATCAACAAACGTCGCGTTGGGTAAGGCGGCGACCAACGCTGCATGCGTGCGGGCTGACTAGTAGTAGGCATCCATATCGACAGCGATGCGACCTTTGCCCATTCCACGTTTATCTAGAAAATCACTAACCCAATCCATAGGGTGTTTATCTTCTGCCTGAACGTAATGGTCTGGGTAGCCAACCATGTAGTCGGGACCGAGATGTGTTGTCACCATTCCGCCGGGTTGATCAATCCCGCGAACAATACAGATGGGCTCATTAGACGTTAAAGAGACGGCGACCAATTGCGGCGTATAGAACGACCAGCCATCATAGCCGGTTAAATAATTCATATTTGCTGGGTTGCTTGTTAACAGGACATCGAAGCCTACTTGCTCCATCCGTGCGCGCACGAGATCTAGTCTGCGGTCATATTCTAGCTTGCTAAAACTTGGCATTGGATCCCCCCTCTGTAACCGTTGCTCACTCATGCGTAGCGTGCTTCGGAATGGTTGTCACGTGTTTGTCATTTCTGTGTTTTCAGATGCCAATAGTTGCAGTAACGTAAATCAAGAACTGTGTCATAAGGACAGTCATAAAGGGAAGCTCGCCATGTTTGGCAGCGCGAATGGGACCAAACCACATCGGATCGGGTTTATACTTTTACCCGAATTTACGTTGATCGGATTTAGCGCCGGTGTCGAACCGTTTCGCTTGGCCAATCGACTGGCAGAACAAGCACTCTATGCGTGCGATGTTTTCTCAATTGACGGTGAACCCGTTATTGCCAGCAACGGTCTCTCGGTAAATGTTGATGGCAGTATTGTAGATATTGATGGCCTTGAGACGGTATTTGTCTGCACGGGTCTGAACGTAAAAAATCATATATCAAAACCAATATTACAAAAGCTTCGGCGACTTGCATCACATGGCACCGGTATTGGTGCCATATGTACGGGCACAGAAGTTCTGGCTTCAGCAGGCTTGCTGGATGGTTACAGCTGTACAATTCATTGGGAGAATATACCCTCATTTGTTGAGGAGTTCCCGGATATTGAGGTTGTTTCAGAACTTTATGAAATCGACCGTACACGCTTCACATGTGCAGGCGGTACAGCCGCACTTGATTTATCATTACGCTTGATCGCATTGCATTATGATGCGGCGACCGCTGCGAGTGTGGCAGATCAGTTAATGCACCACCGCATTCGTGAGGGGGATGAAGGTCAGCGGATGGAACTCCGTACGCGCTTAGGGGTGTCACATCCAAAATTATTAGCGGTTATCCAGCAAATGGAAGTCTCGTTAGAAGATCCAGTGAACTGCTCAACGCTTGCCGATACTGTGAGTCTTTCTACACGTCAGCTTGAGCGCTTGTTTCGAAAATACTTAGGTATAGCACCGACCAAGTATTATCTGTCCTTACGCCTTAATCGCGCACGTTTCCTTTTGCGTCAGACGAGTTTGCCAATTCTAAGTATCGCATTGGCCTGCGGATTTGTGTCCGCTTCACATTTCTCTAAATGCTACCGCGAGCATTTCAGCCGGACGCCAAGTATTGAGCGACAGATAGATTAGGGCGAGACCTTAGGTGCCAATCGTCTTTTGAAGTCTTGGCAGCATCCAGCCCATCGTTATGGTTCGCGCCACCATTAACACTGCAAGGCCTGCCCAAAGCCCATGGTTGCCAAAAACAGGGACGAGGGCCGCCAATGCAATTAAATATGCAGTCAACGACAGGATCATGGAATTCCGCATTTCGCGGGACCACGTACACCCAATGAAAATACCGTCGAGCTGATAACTCCAGACGGATAACAGGGGCAAGAAAACACTCCAGATGAGGTACTGTCTTGCGACGGCGCGAACGCTTTCCTGTGTCGTTAACAGGTCTATGACGGCACCACCCAAAAGAGCCGTTGCGATACAAAGGAATACCGCAACGATAAGCGACCAAATAGATGATGCGCGCACGGCTGCATCAAATCTTTTCCTAGACTTTGCCCCTTTAGCCTCACCAGCAAGTGCCTCAGCGGCCATTGCAAAGCCGTCGAGTGCATGTGATGTGAATATCTGAATGTGAAGCAAGATAGCATTGGCTGCGAGCACTGTGTCGCCCATCCGTGCGCCTATGGACGTCAAAACGATAAACACGGTTTGAAGGCACATTGAGCGGATAAAGATATCTCGGTTCACGCTGAGCATCCGTTTTAAGGGGGCTGCCTGCATGATGTCAGCCCTCTTGAAGCGACCGCCCAGTTTATTCAGGTGCTGTGCAGCAAAGATAAGACCCAGGGCAACGGCGGAAATCTCACTGATCAAAGTTGCCCATGCGACACCGGCAACGCCCCAACCAAGCCCCATAACGAACCAGAAATCCAGGATGACATTCATGCCATTCATGAAGATTTGCGTGATGAGTGCTGCACGCGTGTTCTGGACACCAAAGAACCAGCCGAGCAGGGCATAGTTTGCCAATGAGGCAGGTGCCCCCCAGATACGGATGTAAAAATATTCTTCGGTGAGGGGGCGAACCTTTTCGCTTGGGCCTATGATCAGTGTCGAAGTTTCAAAAATAACCCATTGAGCTGCAATCATGAGGATGCCAATCACAGCGCCTAAGAACAGGGCTCGAACAAGCCATGTGCGTACTTCGCTTCCATCTTTGGCCCCGAATGATTGAGCTGTAAGTCCTGTGGTCCCCATACGGAGGAAGTTGCACCCATGATAAAGCATGCTGAAGATCAACGCGCCTACGGCAACGGCACCGACAAATTCGGGGCCTGGCAGGCGGCCGACTACGGCGGTATCGACGATCCCCAAGATAGGAACGGATACATTCGTGATCATCACCGGAAGGGCGATGCGCCAGGTTCGTCTATGCCATTCTTTGGGATCTTCAGAAGTCATCATCTCTGGTACGAGGAAATCAGAGAAAACACAAATCGTTCAAAAGGTTTATTGGAATTATGTGACTGGATTAACGTGACCGTCGCCGCCGACGTCGACCGCCATCTTGATCGCTTGATGCTGCGACTGCTGAACGTCTCAATGTGAGCTCAGGCATTTCTGACTCAAGTTGAGGGTAGGGTGCATCCGCATGCGGTATCGCCATAGCCTTGACGAAATGTTCCTGAAAACGTGGCTCCACCGCTGTTTCAACCTTGGTGATGGATTTAACAATCTGCTGGATGTCGTCACGGCTTTGTTGATTTAATAGGGCGATACGTGCGCCCGTGCCAGCGGCATTCCCGGCTGAGAATACTCGGTCGAGGCCACAATCTGGGATCATGCCGAGAACCATCGCGTATTTTGGGTCTATGTGGGTGCCGAACGCGCCAGCCAATACGACACGGTCCACATGGTCAACATCCATCTTGTCCATCAGAAGCGCAGTACCAGCAAATAGTGCTGCCTTTGCGAGCTGGATTGCGCGCACATCATTCTGTGTGACAGACAATGTGATCTTACCCTCGAAAAGGACATATGAGAATGTACGGTCGGTTGCCTGAATACGGGGGCTGGTTGCCGCCATCGAGCCATCGATTGTCCCATCGCTCAGAAGAATGCCGGAAAGAAACATTTCGCCAAGAGCTTCAATGATCCCAGATCCACATACGCCTGTGACACCTGTCGCTGCGATCTCTTCGGCGAACCCTACTTCATTAGACCAAAGGTCGCTTCCAATAACTTTAAAGCGTGGTTCAAGCGTCTCGCGATCAATGCGGAGCCTTTCAATCGCACCTGGTGCTGCGCGTTGACCACATGAAATCTGTGCACCTTCAAAGGCAGGTCCGGTTGGTGATGACGCTGCGAGGAGTTTCGTGCGATTACCCAAAATAATTTCTGCGTTCGTTCCCACATCCACAATAAGCGTCATCTCGTCTCTAAGGTGCGGTTCTTCGGACAAGATGACCCCCGCAGTATCAGAGCCCACATGACCCGCAATGCAGGGTAAGAAATAGACACGTGCATCTGGATTGACGCTATCAATGTCGACTTCGGTGGCCCAAAGCGTCATCCCTGAATTTGTAGACAGCGCAAATGGTGCGCCCCCCAATTCGATCGGATTAATGCCTAAGAATAAGTGATGCATGATCGGGTTACCGACCACGGTTATATTCAAAACCGAATCTGATCTCACATTCACTTCGTTGATCACATCATGCGCTAAATCATTGATGGCCGTACGAACGGATTCCGTCAGATCAACCTCACCACCCGGGTTCATCATGATATAGGAGACCCGGCTCATGAGGTCTTCACCAAAGCGAATTTGTGGATTCATCACGCCCCCAGAATTGACAACCTCGCCGCTAGCTAGATCGCATAGATGGGCAGCGATGGTTGTCGAGCCGATATCAAAGGCGATGCCGTACGCATGATCAATCAGTCCGGGCCAAACGGCTGTAATGCGCGTGCTGCGATGCACCGCGACGGTCACGGCCCATTCACCCTTGCGGAGTGCCTCTTGGAGACTACGCAGAACGCGGATATCAATCTCTTCGAGATCATCAAGTCCCCATTGATCGGCAAGTGCCAAGGAAAGGCGTTCAAAATCACCAAGCGGATTATGCATGTCTGGTTCTTCGACGACGCAGTAATGCAACCGGATCGCAGGGTCCATTTTGATATCGCGAACTTCGGCGCGTTTGCGGACGACTTGTTTGTGCACCTGACTATCAGGTGGCACATCGATGACGATGTCGCCCCACAACAACGCGTGGCAGCTTAAGCGACGTTCAGCGGCAAGGCCCTTGCGGCTATCAAAGCGGTTTTCGGGTTCGCCGCGTGGGCTGACGTGTTCAGCGACACTGTTTATGCCGTGTTTTGCAAATTCACCTTCAGCCACAACGACCTGACAGCGGCCACAAATACCTCGGCCACCGCAGACGCTATCAATATCAACACCAAGTTGGCGGGCGCAATCGAGTAAAGGCGTGCCAACAGGAAACCGTCCGCGACGCCCAGACGGCATAAATGCGACAAATGCGTTGTTTTCTTGTTTACTCACGCGTGCCTCTTTTCGTCTTCTTAACTGCGTCGACGGCGACGCCCTTCACGGCGTCCTGCACCTTCAGCACCCTCGGCTGGAGGCTCTCGAAACTTCTTGATCCAGCGGCCACAGTTAGGATCATTTCCCATAATCACATTACCCCCCATGACGCCCTGCATTTCGGGGTCATGTAATGGGTTCGTGATGGCTGACGTCATGCCGGCACCCATCGCCATGGCAAGAAAGCTTGCGTTCAGACCATGCCGGTTCGGCAGGCCAAACGAAAAGTTAGATGCGCCACACGTGGTGTTAACTTTGAGGTCCTCACGCAGGCGTCGGATTAAATGAAGGACATGCTTGCCTGCATCGTTCAGGGCACCGACAGGCATGACGAGTGGATCAACAACGATGTCTTCTTTCGGAATGCCGTAATCGGCAGCGCGCTCAACTATCTTTTTGGCAACTTGGAAACGAACGTCGGGATCTTCTGAGATGCCGGTCTCGTCGTTTGATATGGCAACCACTGCGGCACCATATTTTTTGATCAAGGGTAAGACGATCTCAAGGCGCTCTTCTTCACCCGTCACAGAGTTTACCAATGCCTTGCCTTGATAAACGGCAAGCCCTGCTTCCAGGGCTTCGACGATTGAGCTGTCTATAGATAAGGGCGCATCGGTCAGGCCTTGAACAAGCTGTATGCACTCAGCAAGAATGCGTGGCTCATCTGCGAGTGGGATACCGGCGTTCACATCCAGCATTTGTGCACCAGCTGCGATTTGGGCCAAAGCATCGGACTCAACTCTTGAATAGTCGCCTTCAGCCATTTCGGCGGCGAGAAGCTTCCGGCCTGTTGGATTGATCCGTTCGCCAATAATTACAAATGGCTCATCAAAGCCGATAACCACTTCTTTGGTGGCGGAGCTGACTACAGTTCTGGTCACGATGCGAACTCCTTCAATAAATAAACCGGCAAGTCCAGATAACTTTTAGATACCGCTCCTGATGCAATTCGACTGTCCAAAACACGACTCATCACGTGTCAGTCCCGGCGATGTCAGTAGCGCTGCGCTCAGCAAACTCGATAGCGGCGGCATCACCAGGGTTCATCTCTCGGCGCCAAGGCTTACGACCAGCAAGAACACCAGACTCATGAACAATTTCTGTGACGAATTCTTCCTGCCGGTACGCCATGACATGAACGCCGGAAACACCTTCGACGTTGCGAATTTCCTGCATGAGTTCGATGCAGAGTTTCTTTCCCTCGACTTTCTGTTTCTCAGCGCCTTCAAGGCGGGCAATGATACTGTCTGGGATATGCACGCCAGGTACATTCGATCTGATCCACCGCGCCGTTTTTGCTGACGCCAAGGGCCCAACACCTATGAGGATATAACACTGCTCGTGAAGCCCCATATCGCAGACGCGCTTCATATATTCCTTTAGGCGCGGAATATCGAAGCAATACTGGCTTTGGACGAATTGGGCCCCAGCTTCGATCTTCTTTTGCAGACGGAGCGGGCGGAATTCATAAGGCGGTGCAAATGGATTGATCGCGGCACCAAGGAATACTTTTGGAGGATCAGCGATCTTGCGGCCAGATAGGAATTTGCCTTCATCCCGCATTGTCCGAATGGTCTTAACCAATGACATGCAGTCAAAATCAAATACGGGCTTTGCACCGGGTTGATCGCCCGCCTGAACACCATCTCCGGTCAGGCATAGGATGTTTGATACACCCATGGCAGCAGCGCCAAGAACGTCGCCTTGGATGGCGATGCGATTACGGTCACGGCAACTGATTTGCATAATTGGCGCATAACCAACACGGGTGAGGAGGGCGCAAATGCCAACACTGGACATGTGGCAGTTCGCCCCGGATCCATCGGTGGCATTGATGCCATCAACCCATCCATCGAATACGCCCCCGCGCTCATAAACTTCATTTGGGTCTGCGCTATCTGGCGGGTTCAATTCTGCCGTGACGGCGAATTCACCGCGTCTAAGAACACGTTCAAGTCGGCCTCGCGACGAGTGGCCTTCGGGGACAATAGAGAAATCTTCGGGTGAGTCCGTGTTCATGACTTTTCTTCCTGAGATGCCGCGCGTTCTGCGGTGACACGTAGCCAGGCTGATGTGTCGCGAAGGCTTTGGTCAACAGGTTTTTGGACTTTTAAGATACTGGTGTCGGCACGCATGCGTTGACTGCCCTCCCAAGCTTGCACCCAGACACAAGGCATGTCCGGTTCGACTTCGCAGTTACCATTTTCTCGAACGCCGCCGCATGGACCATTCCTAAGCTGTTTTGGGCAATTCATCGGGCATGACATACCTGTATCTGATAAGGCGCATTGGCCACACATCCGACAATCAAACAGGAACCCTTTGACGGCTTTCTCAACAAAAATCACAGGGCGTTCAACTCGTTTGTAACCGATGAAATTCCACAACGGATGGAGTTTTAGAAACACCTCGGCGAGAATGTTATAAACAAACTCGAGTTCACGTGCGCGCCTGACAGACCAAAGGCGAACTGAGTATCTGGAGCGCTGTCGGCGGACGGCGCTCACATCACTGGCCTTATAAGCTGGCTGATTTGTGTTCGATTGTTTAGCCATTCATTTCGTCTTCATGCCCTTTGTTAGCGACCAGCGCATCGATCCGCGCGTCGTCGTACTCAGCAACGATGCGCGCAACTAGCGTATCTGCTTCTGCTTCTAGGTCATCCCCGCACTCGGCCCCGTCACCGCGTCTCCAGCTGTTCAAATAGTCATCAGTGCCAATGGCTTTCGCGCGCATAGCTGCCATATCAATGGCTTCCTGAAACCGTGCAGATAGCTCACGTTTCACAGCTTTACGGCCCTGCTTCACAATGATCTGAGCCGGGATGTCACGCCAATAAACGATTATTGCCATCGGCATCTTCATGTCCTTTCTTTGCCTGCTCGACAATAAAATCGCCAAGCCCGCCATATCCTGTAAACCGGTACGCATATTCTAAGCCAAGTGTTGCAGCAGCATCCTTGGCTTTTTCAACGAGTGAATTATCTTCTGTTTGTGCCAGATACATGAGCCGCTTGTAGTTCCCAAAGTAAGCATCGCGAAGTTCGGGGTGACGATCAATACCAAGGCCCTTAATGATCAATCGATCAAAAAACCGCACGAGATAATCAGTCAGATAAAGAGTGCCAAGTTCATCTTCATGCATCATTTCGAAAGCGTCTTCGCCAGAATAGAATGCATAACAATGAGGTCCGCCAATCCGCTCAACATTTTTTGTCGCCAGCATGGCATCCAGAGTTCCCCCCGTGCCACAATCAGCGTAGAGCGCTACAATCCGCTCATACTTATCCGTATTGGCGTCAATTTTATCTGCCATTTCAGGCGTGATGCGATCTGGGTAGTTGTGGAGTTCAGCAGGCAGGCATGTCAGGTCAACGCCATCAATGCCATTCGCCTTGATAACCCAGCCCACTTCGCGGGCAAGAGCACCGCAAGCTATGATGAGAAGGGGGCGCATGATACCCGCCCGGCCCTGATCTAGGTCGCAGCCAGTGCTGAGCCCTGTCGTCGCGACATCCATTCTTTGGCTATCTCAACAGCAACGGCAGCATCGCGGCAATATGCATCGGCACCCACGTTTTCTGCAAACGCTTCGTTCAAAGGTGCGCCACCAACAAGAACGATGTAATCGTTGCGGATCCCTTTTTCCTTCATGGTGTCGATAACGACTTTCATGTAGGGCATCGTCGTTGTCAGAAGGGCAGACATACCAAGGATATCCGGTTCGTGTTCTTCGAGGGCAGCCAGATATTTGTCGACATCAATATTAATACCTAAGTCCACAACTTCAAAGCCAGCACCTTCCATCATCATGCCGACGAGGTTCTTGCCGATGTCATGGATATCGCCTTTGACAGTGCCAATGACGATCTTGCCCATTTTAGGCGCGCCCGTTTCAACGAGAAGGGGGCGTAAGATACCCATACCGGACTTCATCGAATTAGCAGCCATCAGGACTTCGGGGACAAACAGAATGCCATCGCGAAAGTCGATGCCGACAATCCGCATGCCTTCAACGAGAGCCTTGGTCAAAGTGTCGTAAGGGGTCCAGCCACGGGACAATAAAATCTCAGTGCCTTCGACAACTTCGTCAGCAAGCCCGTCATAGAGATCATCATGCATTTGCTGCACGAGCTCTTCATCATTAAGTTCTGAAAGAACGATATCTTCTTCGTCGGCCATGCGTATTCTCCCACCTAGCAACACCTCACATTAGAGGTCTTTGATCTTTAAATATGCGCTTAGCTTACCCTGTCGCTGTTCATTTGCAGACAAAATATAAGAACGATGCGACATGTTTGTCCCGAATGCGATATTTTCTCGTTATTCCAGGGGGTTAAAGCGGAGTATAGAGGAGTAAATACGGGCTGATATGCATTGTGTATAATTTTGTAATCGTGTTTATGTCTTCATGCGTTCATTCGCCGGATCGTATAGAGCTTTGTAACCCACGGCGGCGACTTCAATTGGGAACTTTTGATTGAAGTACTCAATCTCCAACTTACGGCCTTCTTCACAATGCTCGTGCGGCAGATACCCAAGGGCGATGTTCTTTCCAATGGTTGGGCCGAAGGCTATGGACGTGGTGTAGGATCGTCGGCCTTGGCTGTCGACCAGCACTTCATTTGTCGCAGGATCGATGATTGGGCAGTTGCCGAGCATATATCGGGCCACGCCATCTTGATCGATATTGTCGGTCACGATCATGGTGCACAACGTTGCAGGTTGATGCTCGCGGTTGCGAATTTTAAGGTAGGCTTCCTTGCCATGAAAATCGGCGGCTTTAACTTTTGGACGGGCAAGGCCAGCTTCGACCAAATTGTATTCCGTCAGCAGGTCAGCGTTTTGCAGGCGGAGGCTTTTTTCGAGGCGTCGCGAATTGGCATATGTCTCAATGCCCACCGGCGTGATGCCGACGTCGCGGAACATGTCCCAAAGGGCGAGGCCGTAGGAGAGGGGGAAGTGAAGTTCCCAGCCTTGTTCGCCCACATAGGAAATTCGAAAACCCTTCACCGGCACGCCCCGCAAGGTAAAGTCCTTGCAGGCAGCAAAGGGGAAATTCTCCATATCAAGTCCCGCTGGATTATCAGCAAGCTTCTTAAGGTTCTCTCGTGCGTTGGGGCCCCAAATGCCGATGCAACCAAAGTGATCTGTCCGGTCTTCGATATGAACAGTCCATTCCTTATCTTGAGTCATGCGCCGCAGATACGTTGAATCCCGGTTGCCCGCGTCGGCGCCGTCGATGACACGAAAGCGATCTTCGCCTAAACGGAGCACGGTCAGGTCTGCTTGCACACCACCCCAGGAATCCAGGAAATTGGTGTAGACACCTTTGCCAACCGGCGTGTCGCCCGCAACTTTCGACGACGATACATATTCCATGAGCGTTTCTGCATCACGGCCCGACACATCGTAAATTGCGAAGTGAGACAGGTTGATCATGCCAACGTTCTCGGAAAGCTCGAGATGCTCTGCATTGGAGACGCGCCAGAAATGGCGGTTGTCCCACTCGTTCTCTCGCACTGGGACGCGGTCAGCGTATTTCTCTAACAGCGTTGCTTCATTGGATGCATAGCCGTGGGCGCGTTCCCAGCCGGATATCTCCATGAAGTATGCACCCAATTCTTTCTCGCGGATGTAGGAGGGGGCGGACCGAAGGTTTCGGCCCTTGGAATAAGGTTCTCGGTTATGGACTGGCGGGTTATAAATTTTGAACGCGGTTTCGTAGCAGCGATCGTGAATGAAGGTTTCCGACTTTTGGATTGGATAATAACGGGCGTAATCAATCGAGTTATGATCGAACTCTGTTCGTCCATCCGTCATCCAGTCGGCGATCACCTTGCCCGTGCCAGGACCATCTTTAACCCAGACAGAAACGCCATACCAAAGTCCGCGCACGTCGGGTGATTCACCAATGGACGGGCCGCCGTCGGCAGTGACCTGCAACAAGCCATTAAAGGAATGCTTTTCGTTATAGCCTAATTCAGCGAGCACAGGCGTCAGTTCCATCGCGCGCTCCAATGGCTCCATGACTTGTTCTATATCGAGGTCACGTTGCGACGGGGAAAGACGTGCTTGTTCTTTTTCAAGCAAGTCGCGTGGATGCACCATGCGAGGCTCAGTCTCTTCGTAGTAGCCCCACTCGATTTGACCGCCCTCGGATGTCAACGGATCACCCGTGTCGCGAAGATAGGCGGAGTTACCCTGGTCGCGCAGCAACGGATAGCCAATATCTTTTCCTGTTCCTTCGAACTCGTTGTATGGCCCAAAGAAGGTCAAGGGATGGTCGACGGGCATCACGGGCAAGTCTTCGCCCACCATTTCTGCAATCAAACGGCCCCAAAGACCGGCGCAAACGACAACATGGGAGGTCTCTATATAACCACGCTCAGTTTCGACGCCCTTGATACGGCCATTCTCAATGTCCAGACCTGTGCACGAATTGTTCGGGATTACTTCAAGCTTGCCGGTCGCTTCGGCGTCTTGGATTATTTCTCCGGTGACCACTTGGGACCGTGGAATCACCAAGCCTGCATCCGGATCCCAGAGCGCGCCTTGAATTATATCTTCTTTAAGCAAAGGCATGCGCTCTTTGGCCTCGGCGGCAGAGATCATCTCGACCCGGCTGCCGAATGCGCGGCCTGAACTTACGCGCCGTTGAAGTTCAAGCATACGTTCGTCATCGTCTTTGCGGGCAACTTCTAGGCCGCCGATGCGGGAGTACCGTCCGCGTTTCTCAAAGAAGTCGATGCTGTACTTGGTTGTGAAGATCGTCATCTGGTCGTGCATGGTATTGAAACAGAAATCTGACGCATGACCGGTTGATCCGATATCAGTTGGAATGCCAGACTTGTCGATACCGATGATGTTGTCCCAGCCCCGCTCGATCAGGTGGTGGGCAACCGACGCCCCTGTGATGCCGCCCAGACCGATGATTACGGCATCTGCTTTTTTCTGGAATTTCGACATTGATACGTCTCCACCATAATTTTCTGAGCCACAGGGCCAGTGTTCGCTATCATAACCGGTAGAATTATATCGATGCCACCGCTTGGCATTTCGCGACAATCAATGTCCCGGATTCGCCAATACGTAATTGCCGAACTCTATTGCCCGGTTTAGGCTATATGAGCTTTTTATCCAAATATCCCCTCTGGAGAATATAAAAATCATGTTGAGCGACTGGGAACCACCTAAATTTTTCAATGAATACAACCACATAAAGGTTAAACGATTGGCTGGCACGATCGGTGCTGAGATTTTTGGCGTGGATACGTCTGAGGATTTAGACCAAGACGTCATTGATGAGATTACTGAAGCTTTAAACGAACATCATGTGATCTTTTTTAGGGACCAGAACCTCGAACCTAAGCGCCAGGCAGCCTTTGCCGCACGATTTGGCGCCTTGATCCCTTATCCGATGGTGAAGGGCCTGGATGGCTCTGATGAGGTTGTGCCCGTCGTCAAAAATGCGGACGAGCGGGTGAACTTTGGTGGTATCTGGCATGCGGACACGACGTATCTAGAAAAGCCACCGATGGGGGCGATGCTTTATGCTGTTGAACTGCCGCCATATGGTGGGGATACACTTTTTGCGAATATGCACATGGCTTATGAGACATTGTCGCCGAGTTTGCAGGGGTATCTAGAGACGCTGACCTAGATGCAGAATTCTGCAAAAGCAGAAGTCACACGCACACGTGAGGACCGGATTAAAGAAGATGGCGTTGAGCGAAAAGCACTGATTGCGGAGCACCCAGCCGTCATCAAACATCCGCGGACAGGACGAAAAGCGCTTTATGTGAATTCCGGGCATACCGAACGTTTTAAAGAACTGACGTTAGAAGAGAGCGAGCCATTATTAAAGTTCCTCTATGCACACCAGACCCGACCAGAATTTACCTGTCGATTTAATTGGACGCCGGGCTCTATGGCGTTCTGGGACAATTATGCCTCACAGCATAACCCAATTAATGACTATCACGGCTTTCGCCGGGTCATGCACCGGGTGACGATTGCGGGCGAAAAACCAACTTTAATAAAAGACTGAGATTGTTGTGTTTAAGGTTCTGTCAGCTGCGTGACATCAGGCCAAGTGCTTTCAATTTCATGGTAATATCGCCAGGGCTCTGAACTTGATAAGCGCTGAGGCCAGCCTGTTTAGCCCCTTCTATATTCTCAACGCCATCATCGAAGAAGACCACCTCGCTTGGCGCAAAGCCCATTTCTGCGCAGACGTCGGCAAATACATTCGGGTCTGGCTTCATGCGCCCCAAAGTGTGTGATGCAAAATGTTGATCCAACTGTGCATACAAGCCTATGTCATGCATCATCTGTGACCAATGAAGCGGATTGGTATTACTTAAGCAGGCGAGGGTGTAATGATGCCTGAGTGATGCCAAAAGCTGTTCTGTGCCCGGAAGTGTCCCCTTAATCCATGATTTAAAGACACTGATAAAATCATCAGGCTTTATCTGTAGGTCCCAAGTTTGAGTAAACTCTGATGCAAATGTATCTGAGGATATTTCGCCTCGCTCGAAAGCGGAAATTGTTGGGCAAGTAATCCACCGGGGACGTATCGCATCCAGGCCAGGATCTTTGCGCATCATCGATCTGATGTCGGTCATCCCTGAGAAATCGATAAGCACGCCACCAAGGTCAAAAATGATGGCTTTTATTTTAGTCATTTTATTAATTTCACTTTTACGACATATGCGATGTGATCGGAAGCGGATTGGTATTCCTTTGCGAGCAGAAAAGCATCAAGAACATGAAACTTACTCGTTTCGAAAAACACGTAATCAATCCGTCGTTGCTTTGAGCGAACAAATGTTCCGCGTGCTTCGGCCTCACGTGCTGTTTTGATCGGCGCAGCCTTTGCCGTATCTGTAAATTCCTTAAAGAATGACGCTAACCTGGGATCATTCGGTTTGACGTTAAGGTCGCCAATTAAAAGAACGGAATCTTTTTCGGCTTAGATTTCTTTGAGTATGTTTTCAAAAGATAAGCCATCTTTCAGATCTTTATCTTTATGAATATTGACTACAGTCACTTGGCCGTTTGGCGAGGTAATATTTGCCAGAATAATGTGGCGCGTGTTTCCACGCCCAGTGCTGATTTGTGCGCCGCGTGATGAGATGATCGGATGGGGAGACAAGATAGCGACTCCCCACCAGGGTAATCGAGAACTACTGGTCTGACGCCATCCAAAAACGAAATTCATATTAAGCGCGTCGGCAATTTTTCGCGCTTTTGGGACGCCGGCAACCTCCTGAAGTCCGATAATATCAGCATTTCCAGCACGAATAGCAGCGATAACAGCGTCAAGATTTCTTCCCCACGGCATTCGATATATATCGCCC
>Ga0115553_1001443_pt1 | contig 14930 bp, 11 predicted proteins | sample COGITO_mtgs_1103_2_FD_87284 | JGI IMG/M metagenome (GOLD analysis project Ga0115553, IMG submission 87284) | Pelagic marine microbial communities from North Sea - COGITO_mtgs_110331 | ecosystem: Environmental > Aquatic > Marine > Epipelagic | place: Germany:Helgoland, sampling site Kabeltonne... | reverse complement strand
TTTTTTTCATCTCGTTTACGTCTGAATCATCTTTCGTCGTCGTTGTTGGCACAGTAGCAGTCATCCTCCCTTTACGCAGACAGGTGGAGTTTGTCGCGCCGCCGCCTCGCGCGAAGGAGTTCGCGTGCGCACACCACCGAGTCGTGAGAGGAGTAGTTTTTGTGGTGTCGTTCTTTTTCCCGACAGCCGAAAGCCAAACACACATGCATTTAGGGTTGCAAAATCTTGAAAATCTTCGTCGCGCTCTCTCGTTTTTTGCTGCAGCGGAAAAAATCTCTCAATCGCGATTTCTCTGTTTTCCTTTCCACTTCGTAGGAACGTCATATATTGCACGCTTAACCATAAATAAGAATGTTTGCCTTGCACGCACAATCGTTCGCGGTTTCCGCCAGGTAAATACGTTTCGTTTATTTCGCATCATCCGATCGTTTTGTTTTTGGATTTGTAATTAGTATAAGCGCGATTTGATTTCCTTTCCTTTTTTTTGTTTCAGAGAGAATGGATCTTTTAGTACCAAAAGAGAGGTTGGTTTGTTGGTTTCCGGTGCAAATTGAAGCAAAAATAATTAAAAAATCGGCCGCGAAAAACTCACACCTTTTACTCTCTCCCCTTTTCAACACACAGGAACACCACCATTAACAGAAAACAAACGTCCAAGAGAGCGTCTTTGAAAGTTAGAGCGGAGGTACGGATGATTTTTTCGCTCGCGAGGAGTAGAAGCGCCGCGTTTTTCGATTCTCATTCTTTCGTGCTCGGGCGATATATTTCCGGGCGTATCAGAACGAGCCGGATTTTTTTTTTGAGAGGCTGTTTTTTCCTTGTTTTTGCCCGTGATGATGAGGCTCCTGTGTAATTGTGTTTCTTTGGAGTTCTCGCGCTGACCTTTTTTTCTCTTCTCGTTTCTTATAAACAGGGTGAAGCTGCCCCGGCGCCTGAAAAGAAGGCGGAAGTGCCGCAAATCGGCCCGCCGAGAGGTTCCAAGGTGAAAATCTTGCGCCCGGAATCGTACTGGTTCAACGACTACGGCAAAGTGATTTCGGTCGACCAATCCGGCGTTAGATATCCGGTGGTCGTGAGATTCGAGAAGGTCAACTACGCCGGCGTCTCGACGAACAACTACGCTTTGGACGAGATTGAGTATTAATTCAATCAAAATCTAATGCTAATAATATATATTAAAAATGGAGAAAAGAGAGGAAAAGGAAAGAGAGAAAAAGAGAGAGAGAGAGAGGCTGTATTTAGTTTCAAACGCAACATCAGCAAGATTGTATTCGAACGGAAGGGTGAAAGAAAGAGAGAGAAAGAGGTAGAGAGAGGCGGAAATACCGTCCACCCAGAAATTTTTGAACGTCTTGTTTAGCTCGTAGTAAAGTCGGCGAAAAGTATAACAACTAAGTGCTGTGGTTGTAATAAAAAACGAACGTTTTGTATAACCGCATCATCCATATTTAAGCTTCCTCACTTTTCTCTCTTTCTCTCCTTTCTCGAGAAAAACGACGAGAATGAGGGGCGGCTCTCACCGCCCCCGTCGTCCTCGCGATTGGCACCAACAATCGTCGAGGTCGTCCTCGCGAGGAGACGATATGAACAATTTGGTGGTAGACTTGGACGACCCGACCGTAAAACTCTGGGGTCGGTTAGCCGTCTACGCGCTCGTGTTTCTCGCGCCCGGGTACGCAAATTCTGTTTGCGATGAGAGATTTTCCAATCAATACTATCATCCGTTTCTTCGTTTCTCTCTGACTCTCTGACTCTCTGACTCTCTCTCTCTCTCTCTCTGCACGCACGCGTGCTTATAGGTTACTGTTGTTCGCGTTACCGTCGATTCGACTGGGTGGGAACATACAACTTCAACAGCAGCCACGAAAAGCTTTAGAGCAGCAACACCAACACCAACACCGCTGGTGGCAACACGACGAGAAACAGAACGAAAACGACGAACGAGGAGGAATAGATGCAATAGCGGACGATTTAGACGTAGACGCGCTGTTTGAATTAGAAGAAGTGAAACCGCACGAAATGGTTGAAGAGCATCAAACGTCGTCGCGGGGCGACCGGGAGCACGCGCGCGCGCCGTCGATGGAAGGCGACGACGAAGAGGAAGAGAGGGAAGCGTTTGAAGCGACCGAAGGGGGTGGCAGTAGGAGTAGTAATAGTAAAAGAAGAGTTGATAGTGTAGACGATGACAACGTAACAGAGAATAAAGACGCCATAGGAGCTGGAGGAGAGGAAGAGGAGGATAAGTTGGAGAATTTAGACATGTCCTGGAGCGAGAAGGAGGAGCACGAGAACGCGATTAGAGAAGAGGAGGGAAACGCCGCAAAGGGGAGTAGTAGTAAGTACAGCGATAACGATGATGATGCGTTAGACGCAATCAGCGCGGAATCGTCGGCATCGCATGCGAGAATTAAGAAATTGAAGCAATTGATTAAACCAAGGAAGATGCGCGTGTTTCTTTCCTTGAAAGCTATAAATCCCGGGTGTCGCTATTTATCCGAAGGCCTCGGGAACGTCGAACGAAGTGATCTTCAAGGGAACGGGTACGGAAAATTAGTCACGGATCCTTCTCAGTTATATACCGTTGGAAGTAGTGGTAGTACTAATAACGGTTTAGGAGTCTCCGTGCAGCAGCAAAAGCAAACGATAATTTACGACGGAAACGGAGAGCCGATGACGAAAAAGCCATCCGGCGCGTCCGTCGCGAAAGAAATCGCCTCCAACGCGGGCAGTGGTGGGCTGAGAAAACTCCTCTCTTCCGACGACAACACGAACATTTCTCCGGACGAGGAAGCCGCAAACGCTCGAATCAGTCCAAATAAGTGTCGCGTTCGCTGGTCCACGGGCCGAGACGGCAAGGAAATGTCCACGACACCGATGGAGTTTAAAATGCTCCACGTTGCTCGCAAACAAGCGTTAGAGCTCGAAACGCAATTCCTCCCTCGTCTCCCTCACCGAGATTACGACCAAACGTATAAAACCTGCGCAGTTGTTGCCAACGGAGGCGTCCACCTCCGAGCGCAAAAAGGCAAGGAAATCGACGAGCACGAAGCCGTCTTTCGCATCAACTACGCCCCAGTTTCCGGAAAGTCGTCCGCCACCAACAAAGACTTCTCCAAGCACGTCGGTTCTCGAACAACCTTCGACGTCGTCAATCGTCCAAACTCGGACGCGCTTCTTCGCGGCGCGCACACTTGGCGTAAAGCGGAAAGACAACCTGGCCAATCTGGATTCGCGGGTAAAAACACTCCGGGCAAAACCCGCCGCGTCGCTGCGTTAATCCTCGGCGAACCTCTCATCCGCGACGCTCGCCGAGAACAGTTTTTGCCGCTCATGCGCGCCAACAAAGACAAGGAAATCTACCTCACCACGCCCGAAACGACGTACACGTTTCGCTACGTCTGGCACGAGTTGAAAAAAATCGTCGAAGCTCGCAACCCGGGCAGCAAATACAACGACAAACCGATGACCGGTTGGACTACGGTCATGCTCGCCGTCCAACTCTGCGAAAACGTCTCCTTATACGGTTTCCAACCGTTTAAAGGTGACTCCAAAGACGATCGGTACCACTACTTCGACCGAGTCACCGCGAGCTTAAAAGTGCACTCGTTCGATTTAGCGTTTGAAGTGTTCAAGTTGTTGCGAGGTTTCAACGTCACGTTGATCGATCCCGAGCACGACGGCGATTTCGGGAAACGGATTCAATAGTCATCGTTATGACGCGTAGCTTTAAATATGGATAGATTTTAACCAATTTTAGCCTCATTATTATCATCATCATCGTCGTCGCGTTGTTGTTCTTTATGGTGCGAGATTTTTTCTTCTTCTTTCAACTGTTTCAGAAAAAGATCGAAGAAATTTTTCCTCACTTTCGCTTTTGCGTTCACGAAGTCATCCATCGCGACAAAGTCAGAGGAATAGGGTTAAAATCCTCTGCGTCGCGATAGTTGAGATACTACTACCACTGTTAAAGAGAGAAGAAAGATTGCTTCGTCGTTTACTTAAACATGGTCCAAATCCGAGAAGGGTCAAATCCTCCTCCACCGCAGGTCTCATCACGCCGCCAAAATGACACAAACGTGTTATGCAAACCGATACAACCGAACACGAATAACAACAACAACAATCCACCACCGATGCATCATCAACGAACTCGTAACCACCACGACGTGAACCACGAGGACGATAAGAAAATCGAAACCTCCAAGGAGTCTTTCGTGAAAGCGAACGCGCCGAGACGAATAAAAAAAGTCACTTTTTCGACAATGTCTGGGAGCGAAATCGCGAGAGCGGGCGTTTTACACGTCACGGAAAGGACTTTGTACACACCAACGGAACGCATGCCGTTAGAAGGAGGAATATTAGACCCGAGATTAGGGACGACGAATAAGTCACAACCGGAGTGTCAGACGTGTAAAGGGAAGATTATGGATTGCAGCGGCCACTTCGGGTATTTGAAGTTGGAGTTGCCGGTGTTTCACGTCGGGTATTTTAAAGCCATCGTGCATTGTTTGCAGTGCGTGTGTAAGGAGTGCTCGTGTTTGTTAATGAAGGAAGAAGAGCAGGAAGAGATGTTGACGAAGTTACGGTCGAGGGAGAAGAAAATTGGAGGCGTCGACCACGCGTACAGACGGGTGATGTTTAAGAAATTGTTGGAGAAGTGCAAAAGGACAAAGGTGTGCTTTCAGTGCGAAGCGGTGAACGGGCCGGTAAAACGTGCGGGACAAAACCTGAAGATTATTCACGAAAAGTATACGAGCAACAAAGCCGAACAGGAGAAAAGAGAGAGAGCGTTTGAAGAGGCTATGAAACACAACGACCAGTTGAGACAACACATCTCGAGAGCGCAGGACGATTTGAACCCGATTCGAGTGTTGCAAATTTTTAAAAGAATCGCTGAAAAGGATTTGAGTTTGTTAGATTTAGCACAGAGACCGGAGAACATGGTCATCACGCACTTGAGCGTACCACCGTGCTGTATTCGACCGTCCGTAGAGTTGGACGGACAAGCCGGGAGCACGGAGGATGATATTTCCATGAAATTGGTACAGATTATTGAGATTAATAACGTGTTGAGGCAAGGGTTGGAACGAGGATTAGCGGTGACAAACATGATGGAAAACTGGGAGTTTTTGCAGATTCAGTTCGCGATGTACATTAATTCAGAGTTGCCCGGGATATCGAGTCAATATCAGAGTCCCGGGAAACCGTTGAGAGGCTTCGTGCAACGCTTGAAGGGAAAACAGGGACGGTTTCGCGGTAATTTGTCCGGGAAAAGAGTTGATTTCACCGCAAGAACGGTCATATCTCCCGATCCAAACTTACGAATCGACGAGGTAGGTTTGCCACAACACATCGCGATGCAGTTGACGTACCCAGAAACGGTAAATAACAACAACATCGCCGAGTTGAGACAGTTGATAATCAACGGCGAAGGAAAATGGCCGGGTGCGAATTTCGTGAAGTCTAAGCAGTCCGGGCATTTTTCGGCTCAATATTTGAAATACGGCGATAGAAATCGAGTCGCGAAAAAGTTAAAACCGGGAGACATCGTCGAGCGGCACGTGCGTGATGGCGACATCGTTCTTTTCAATCGCCAACCGTCTTTGCACAAGATGAGCATCATGGCACACCGAGCGAAAGTCATGCCATGGCGCACGTTACGATTTAACGAGTGCGTCTGTGCGCCATACAACGCCGATTTCGACGGCGATGAGATGAACATTCACTTGCCGCAAACGGAAGAAGCGAGAGCGGAAGCGATCAGTCTCATGGGCGTGACGCAAAATCTGTGCACGCCCAAAAACGGTGAAATTTTAATCGCCGCGACGCAAGATTTCTTAACTGCCTCGTTCTTATTAACCTCCAAAGAAGTGTTCTTTGACCGCTCGCAATTTGGACAATTAGCCGCGTACATGTCAGATGCGTTAGAATCAATCGATTTACCGTCGCCAGCGATTGTAAAACCGATTGAAATGTGGACTGGAAAACAAATCTTTTCCGTTTTGATTCGACCACGCATGCGAGATCAGATTTTCGTCAACTTGGAAGTCGCCGAAAAGGCGTACACAAAAGTGAACCAGCAAATGTGCTCGAACGATGGATATGTTTGCATCCAAAACTCGGAAATTATTTCTGGCCAGTTAGGAAAAGCAACTTTAGGCGGTGGAAACAAGACGGGTCTGTTTTACGTCTTGAACTCCGATTACGGCGCCGACGTGGCTGCAAACGCCATGAACCGTCTCGCTAAACTAGCCGCGCGATGGATAGGTATTCGCGGGTTTTCCATCGGTATAGACGACGTGAAACCGTCTCCTGAATTAGAACGAGAGAAACAAAATCGAGTCGATTCTGGCTACGCCAAGTGCGACGAACGCATCGCGAGCTTCGAGAAAGGTACGTTGGATTTACAACCCGGGTGTAACGCCGAACAGACTTTAGAGGCGGAAGTTTTAGGCGTGCTGTCTGCCGTTCGCGAAGCGGCCGGGAACGCGTGTTTAGACGCGTTACCAAAACTAAACTCGCCTTTAGTCATGGCATTGTGTGGTTCCAAAGGGTCTACAATTAACATCTCGCAAATGATGGCGTGTGTCGGCCAACAGGCGGTTGGAGGCACGCGCCCGCCGGATGGCTTTTTCGAACGTTCTTTGCCGCACTTTAAGCGCGGCGAAAAAACGCCCGCGGCAAAAGGATTCGTCGCGAACTCTTTCTACTCTGGTTTACTTCCAACTGAGTTTTTCTTCCACACGATGGCTGGGAGAGAAGGTTTAGTCGACACCGCGGTGAAAACCGCCGAAACCGGGTACATGTCCAGACGCTTGATGAAAGCGTTGGAGGATTTGAGTTTAGGCTACGATGGGACGGTTCGAAACAGCAGCGGAGATATCGTCCAGTTAGAGTACGGGGACGACGGGATGGAACCAACGTTGATGGAAGGTTCAGAAGGCGAACCTGTAGAGTTGGAACGCCTCATGTTGAGAGCGAAAGGTTTGATTCCTCAGCGAAAACATCCATACGAAGAGAATCCTACACAGACGCCGCCGACGACAAAAAACGGTAGAAAGAACGGTAAAAACGGAGTACACGCGACGACCACACCCGCTGTAAAGTTGGAAGGTAAAGATAAACTCATACTCACTACTGAAGATGCGAACGTTATACTCGAAAAGCGAGGTTTTGGCGAGAAGGATTTACCCGAAGACGACGAAGACGAACGCCTTCGCGCGGGATTACAATACAGCAAAGATAAAATTTCGTACCGTTTCAAGCAATCCGTCCGAGACTATATCTCGTCGCCAAAAGTGCTCGAGCAAAAACTTTCCACGAGACGCGTGGATGCGTTTCTCAAGGCGTGCGTGCAAAAGTATAAATCGAAACGCATCGAACCGGGCACGGCGGTGGGCGCTGTCGGTGCGCAATCTATCGGCGAACCCGGGACACAAATGACGTTAAAAACCTTTCATTTTGCCGGCGTTGCGTCGATGAACATCACGTTGGGTGTGCCTCGTATCAAAGAGATTATCAACGCGACGAAGAATATCTCCACGCCGATCATTACAGCTAAGTTGATTTCGGACAAGGACGTGAAAGCGGCACGGTTGGTGAAAGGACGAATGGAGAAAACGATGCTTGGCGAAATTTGCGAAACTATTTCGGTCGTTTTGCGTCCGTCCGGAGCGTACCTTGAATTCGTACTCGACGAAAAGGCGATCGCTTCACTACAATTGGACGTGACTGCTGAGTCCGCGAGAGAGGCCATATTAGCCGCGCCGAAATTGAAACTGAAAGACCACAACGTCGTCCTCGCCGGGAACCGCGCGATACACGTGATACCTCCTGACGAGAAAGCATCTTCGAAAGATCCAACTGGTAAGAGAGCCATAATCAACGTTTTACAATCATTGCGAACGGCCGTACCAAAAGTCATAGTTCGCGGTTTGTCTTCCGTTACTCGCGCGGTAATTAACAAAGGCGGCATGAGCTCGAAGGACGACAAGGATTCGTTCAATTTGATCGTCGAAGGCACGAACCTTCTCGACGTCATGTCTATCGATGGTGTCGTCGGCGAAGAGACGACGACAAACCACATCATGGAAGCCGAAAGGTCCTTAGGTATCGAAGCTGCGCGTTCTTGCGTGATCAAAGAAATCAACGATACGATGAAGGCCCACGGCATGTCCATCGATTCTCGACATTCGATGTTATTAGCTGACGTGATGACGTATAAGGGCGAAGTTTTGGGCATCACCAGATTTGGGATGGCTAAGATGAAAGAGTCCGTACTCATGCTCGCCTCGTTCGAGAAAACCACGGATCACTTGTTTGAGGCGGCTCTGAGGGGCCGCACGGATCAAATCGACGGCGTTTCTGAGTGCATCATCATGGGCGTTCCCATGCCGATTGGTACCGGCATGTTCAAATTGAAACAGCGGAACGTGGATTTGAAAGTGACCAAGTTGGATCGAGTCATCAACGTAGATGAAGACGATGATGATGATGATAACGACGATAATGAACATTTGCGACTCGAGCGATCTCAGTACGACGAAGAAGTCGAGCACGAGCACTTCATAAGTGAGATCGAATACACCGAGATTCGTGAGCTTCCGAAACGACCACCTTTATTGTTAGAGTAGCGCAATATATGTAACAACGATTAATACCTGGTACTGAATACACGAATATAATCACCTAAAGCTATACACACACACACGCACACACACACACACACACGCGCGTGCGCGGGGCTACTTATACATTTATATTCAATGAAACTTCTTGATTAACTTTGCCAAAATAGAAGCCGCGTCTTTCATATCGGACAAAAGGCAATGTTCGTCGTCGGCGTGATACGTGCTCATCAAACCAAAACCAATCAGTTGAATATCAAACCCGGCGGATTTCAAATCGTGTACCAGCGGTAGACTCCCCGTCAATGAATACGGCTCTGCTTTTCCTTTCACCTCTTGAATCGAATCGCACATCTTCGTAAACGCCGGAGACGTTAAATCGCACGCGATGCCAGTCAATAAATGTTCGCCCCATTCGATGGACAACTTACCGACTATTTTCTCGCCGCCACTTGGATTTTTCGGATCCTCGATGATGAACTTAGACCACGGACCTCTCGTGGGTAACTCGCCAACTTTTTTATTCATCTCCTCCACCGTTTGTTCCAAAAACGATTTCACCTCCTCCACGTCGTAAAACGGAGTCAAACGAATGTCTCCGGAAACCGTCGCGTCTGGAGGAATCTGATTCAATCCGCCCGGTGCGCAGCGAATCTGCGTCGGTTTCATCGTCGAACTCGTGATAAACTTATACTCTTTCTCTAAATCGCAAGGCGGGAACTTTGTGTAAAACTCCTGCTGCAACTTTGTCGTTGCTTCCATCGCCAACTCGATCGCGTTGATGCCTTTATGCGGCAAACCCGAATGAAACCTGTGCCCTTGACACTTCAAATCCCAAGTAATCGCCCCGGCGGTACCAATGCACGGCTGCGAATCCGCACAATCCACCCAAACTACCGGCCCGCTTTTACAATGATCCAATTCCCCATTCTCCACTAACCCATCCACGCCAATCCCGGGCCCGTTGGCCTCCTCGCTGGCGATGAACACGCACGACAAACTCGTATTCAACTCAAACCCGTCGATTTCGCTCAACTGCGTAAACAACGTCGTCATCAACGCCACGTGCCCTAAACAATCCGTCGTCCCTCTCCCGTATAACTTATCTCCGTCGATGGTCAGTTTAAACGGATCCACGTTCCAACTCTCCGGATCCGCCGGCACGACGTCCAAGTGCGACCCGACAAACGACAGCTGTTCTGAGCCTTTTCCAGGTAATCGAATGATAACGTTGCTTCGTCCGGGAACGTACGTCTTCCTCTCCACGATCAGCTTCCCGCCGTTCTCCACTTTAAAAGGGTCCAAACACTTCAAAACGTGAGCGACCACTCGGTCTTCTTCCGGGACGAACGCGGTACCAACTCCGGTGTTTTGGACAAAACGTGACTCCCCGATGAGCTTTTCGAGCAACTCGAGGAAGCGAGGTTCGTTCAGTTGGAGCGCGTCAAGAGCGAGCTCCGTGCTGGTGGTTGTAGACGACGACATCGAAAAGGTTGTCTTTTTATTAGTATTACTCTTCCTCCTCTTTCCGTGAAGAAAACGGGAGGTGGTGTGCTTCGTGTTCTGTTTGGGGGTGAAGGCGAGAGAAAGGCGAGAGAACGAGCGCAAGGGAACCATGGAAAAGTGAGGAAATGTGATGGATTCCGCACGAGTGTGTGCTTGCTGCTTCTACTAAAACTAAAACTAAAACTAAAGTATTCAAGAAGATTAACAATACTTCGGAGGATTCAAATCGTTCCCTTTCGGCGCGTACGTGAAGACGAATTCGGTTTCAAAGTTGCCGCCGCCGGATTCATCGAACACAGCGGAAGAAGAAGAAGAAGAAGAAGCGCTCACTATGTTCCCGTCACCATCGAGTGGAACACCGTGCGCGCCCCAGAAGCTTTTCGAACTTTTCGGGAACTGTAAACCGCGTTTACCTAACGCAAATCCTAACGCGAGTGCGGCGGAGCACTCGCTATCGCCGGCGTCGTAAACGAACGCGCACCGGACGCGTTTGCCGTTGCGAGCGAATTCGTGTCGGTCTCGCGCATTGATCGCGCGAAGATAATCGAGTAACTCGTCGTCATCCGTGTTGGCTTTGTACGCTTGGGAGATCGAGAAGGATTCGTAATCTAAAACGTCCGATAATGGGAGCGCGTCTAAGAGCGCGTGGGCAAAGTGATCGTCGTCGTCGTTCGCGTTGGCATTTTTCTTGTGCAACAGAACCGGAATGCAATCCGACCACAACGCCAACGCGATGTTTTTTGTCCAATGATTTCTCTCGTCTATGTCTTCGTCACCTTCCGCGTCGTTTGGTACGATAACCACGCAAAATGACGCTCTAAATCGCATGTCTTCTGTATCGGATACCTTGTGAATCCTCCGTAAACGCTTCGCCTCATCGTCGTCCCCTAATACGCTAATCAACGCGTGCGATTGTCTCTTCGATTTCAACTTTTCCGCTGTTTCGTCGTTTTTCCTTGCCTCGGACTCGGAAAACGCGTCTGGAATCACCACTTCTCGAAAAACGTCCGTCGTTTGCCCTCGCACGTCTCTCGACGCTCTCAAAAACAAGCAATTCGCGCAGTGCGCTCGCCAATTCGGAAACACCGCATCCATCCCTACTCTCGGCGCCACGAACACGTGATCTAACCCACCGCTCATTTGGAATCGCCCGAGTCGTTTCAACACGTCCACGTAATACCCCTCAATCGTCTTCTCGTCCAACTTCTTCTGCGTCCTCAAACACTCCGGATACGCTGGAACGAAAAAGTGCGTCGCCTCGCTCTTCTCGCTCGTTCTTAACTGCGTCGAGTACAAAAACATCCGGTGTAACAGCTGCTCTGATTCCACCCGTTCGCAATCTTTCGGGGCTAACTTTGCGATTTCGGATATCTCTCGCGACGAGTACACGTACACCTTCGTGTTTGCCAGCGAAAACTGCTTCTGTTCTTCCTCCTCTTCCTCCTCTGATTTGCTCACACTCAGACCCTCCTGTTGATTACGAGGACGATGATGAAAGCTCTCCTCTCCTCGCGCCATGCTCAGCGCGTACTCGTGAGGACTCTTTTGCAAAAACTGGTGGTGCGTATGGTGCGTTCCGAACGCGTATAAAGGTTCTCGCCCGTATTCATCGTTTAAGTGCCGCCCTCGAGATGATGATTTCCCGAAGAAGAGAACTCTGAACGCGAGGGAAAAGAAGAGGAAAACGATGCAACAAATAGCACGTTTGGTGTGCTTGCGCTTCTCTCGGTGAGAGAGAGAAGTGCGCGAGAACGGGGGTTTTGAAGGCATTGTTGCGAGGCAACCAACGCGCGAGAGTATGCGCGTTGTTGTGTGTATGTGTGTGTTACTTTTTATGCGCGTTTTTGAAGTGAAGATTAGATTTGTGTGTGAAGTCTTTCTCTTGACATCTTGAAGAAAGCCAGAAACTGCGCACGAACACGTCTACTCTTCGTTCTCTCTAATGTATATCTATATCTACATATACTATTCTATTCTAAATATCAATCGATCTCGATTTCATTAAATTTGACACGGTCCCCACCGATGCTCTCACCCATAGCTCGCGCGTGCGCCTCTTGGTTGTACCAGTTTTGGGCGTCGTTGACGCGCGAGCGAAACTGCGCCTCGGCTTCTATCCTGCTTAGTTTCGGGATTAAGGATTTCATCTTAGAAATCCACTTGGAGACTTTTTGTAAAGCTGGATCGCCTTCATTGGCGGCATCGAACGTGTTGGCGGATACGCCACCGTTGAGGACACAATCGGCAAAGTCCCACAGGCGGACGAATTGCCAGACGTCGTCCGGGTTGTTGAACTCTGGATTGCGAGAGGAGAATAAGGCGTCGCCGACGAGTGCTCGCGCGGCGAGGTCTCTCGAACATTCAAAAGAGACTCGGAAGGCTTCGACGTCTACGCTAGCGTCCACTGGAGAAATGGTAGAGGGAAGAGGTACATCTTCCTCGCTTTCATCATCGCTTTCATCCTCACCGTTTTGTCTTTTTCTCGTCAGCGGAGGACCGCGTTCGATGCGCTTGAGGCATCCGCGAAATCCGTACAAGGCTAAACCGTCGCGAATATACGCGGAAAACGTATCACGGACTGGGAACCACCTCAAGATGAAGGTGACAGCGGGTAAAGAGCTGTCGTTGCTGACGGCATTCGCGAGCTTTTGCGATAACTTCATGGAGAATTGCTTCTTACTCGCCGCGTCGATGGTATTACACGAAGAAACGCAACGCAAGATACTTTTCACGCACGCATCAAAACACGCGCCCGAGGCATCCGAGCGCGGATCGAGTCGAATTTTGGCGATAAGTTTTATAATTTCTGCGCATCCATCTGCGTCAAACTTTTCGCTCTTCGCGTGTGTCAACGGCGCTTCATCTTGAAGGTAATTGTAATCGCACAGAGCGCGAATGGCGCTCACGACGCCCAAGACGTTGACGGAAACGTCCGGGCGCTCCTCGTACACCGTCCCTTTCGACTCTTTCTTTTTATTTTTCTTCTTGCTTCGTGTTGGTTTCACCATCAAATCGTACTCGGATGCCGGGAACGAGTCGTCGATGCCAACTTTCTTGAGCGCCTTTAAAGCGTCTTGCGACGACCAAGTTCCGGAAATTTTAGTATTAGGGGTTTCCGCGAGCGTTGTTATTTTGCTACTTTCGACATCCAACACGATGACGACATCGTCCGCCTTCTTTTTCGAGTTCTTAATTGGCGTGGAGCTGTTACGACTAACACTGCTGCGCCTCTTCTGCCTCCACGATCGCTCTGACTTTGCGACGGCTAACACCGCTTCGAACGAGGTGTTCGTGAGCGTATCCATGTTATCGCCGTACCACGATCCAATTATACTCTCCCCGCCGTTTCCTCGCTGCCGTTCGTTTTCGTACAGCGCGAAAATCAAAGCATCTCTCGCCGCAAAAACAATCTCTTTATTCTTCGAAGTGTGTGTTATTACGTTTAACAACCATGGAAAAAGTGCATTCGGATCGTCGCACATTTTCCTCTTCTCGGCGTATCTCAACCACCTTCCCAACAAAAGTTCCGCGCATAAATTCATGTGTTCGCTCCTGTTCTCCGCTCGTTGCATAAACGCTTTACACACCGGACCATCCGGAAATAACTCAAACGGCTTCTCTTCAAAATTCTCAATCTCGTAAACTCCTCCACCTTCCACATTCGCCGTACTTTTCTTCATCAGCGCTTTACTCGCAATCGTCTTCATCCTCCCCTTCGGCTCCGGCCTCATGTCCAACTCTTGATGCAACTTATCCGCCTTCTCCTTGTCAAGAGCTTGTTTGAATAACTTATCTGTTTCCTTATCCTCTTCCTCGTACATTTCCTCCACCTCTTCATCCTCTTTCTCTTGTTGCTCGTGCTTCGCAACCATGCTCTCCTCCATCTCGCGTTGCTTCATCTCCTTCTCGTGTTCCTCCGCGTTCTTCTTAAGCAGCTCGGCGAAAGTGAGTTGCTTCTTGCTCTTATTATTTTGTCGCTTCGTACTGTTCGTGTTTTCATCTCCGGACACCTTTTCGTCGTCGTTCGAACCACCACTATTACCACCGCTCTTTCGTTTCCGAGTCGAACCGTTCCCGTGATCCATTTTCATCTTCGCTTCGACCTTTTCGAACGTATCTTTATTGTTCGAGAAGAGCAATTTCAAGGACGCATCATTTTCCGACTCGCTCTCTTCTTCGTTTCGTTTTATTCCTGTTTTTTTCTCCCTCTTCTTCTTCCGAATCGTCGTCGCGTCGTCCTCGCTGTTGCTAATCGCGCCAGACGTCGTCGGCGTCTCCTCCACGTTCTCTCTTTCCTCGTGAACGTCAATCTTCTTCTTCTTCTTTTCGTCCGATTTTCGTACCGTCGTCGTATTTTTCTTCCTCCTCGAATTGAACAACAAATCCTCCTCCAAATCGGAACTCTCGCTCAAACCGTCCGGAAGTTCGTCTAACTGCATTTTTGTCTTCTTTTTTGCCTTGGAAACCATTCTTTTTACCTCCTCCGATCAAAAGCGCGCGCTACTACTAATGAGGTATTCGCGAGCGATTTTTAAAAATTTGTTTTTCTCGTGTGGGAATTTAATTGGACACCACCAGAGCAAAAAAAAAACCACTGCCTTGTTTTGGATAAAGCGAGAGACGACACAACTACAAAAGAGCGACACAGATGTTCAGACACGCCTCGTGCACTTCTCAAAAGATGTTCCTTTTTGGAAACGTTCCTAACGTCGCTGCTTTTTCTGCTCGCGCTACTCGGAGCAAGAGCAGCACTACCACTGCTTTTCACGCGAGGAAGACGACGATCGTTGTCAGAGC
>Ga0115553_1001422_pt1 | contig 15088 bp, 12 predicted proteins | sample COGITO_mtgs_1103_2_FD_87284 | JGI IMG/M metagenome (GOLD analysis project Ga0115553, IMG submission 87284) | Pelagic marine microbial communities from North Sea - COGITO_mtgs_110331 | ecosystem: Environmental > Aquatic > Marine > Epipelagic | place: Germany:Helgoland, sampling site Kabeltonne... | reverse complement strand
CGCAACTCAGTAAAGTTATATTTGATGGCTCCAAGGCAATTGGTGTTGAATGCATTCAAAATAAAAGAAAGGCTAGCCTAACTATTCATGCGAAAAAAGAGGTTATATTATCAGCAGGTGCAATTAGTTCACCACAAATATTACAGCTCTCAGGAATTGGAGATAAAGATTTACTTAACAAGTTAGGTATTAAAACGATTCATCATAATCCTGCAGTTGGAAAGAATCTCCAAGACCACCTTCAAATCAGACTGGTTTATAAAACAAATACGAGAACCCTTAATGATGAGCTAAACACATGGTGGAAAAAAGCACTCATTGGAGTGCAATATATTCTCTTTAGAACAGGTCCTCTAACCTTAAGTGCGAGTCAAGTTTTTGCTTTCACTAATACCGCTTTGGATGGCTCAAGACCAAACATACAATTTCATATGCAGCCTCTAAGTGCAGATAAACCGGGAGATGGTGTCCATCCATTCTCAGCTTTTACAATGTCAGTTTGCAACCTCAGACCAGAAAGCAGAGGCGAAGTCTCCATCAACTCATCAAACCCTGAAGATCTCCCTACGATTATTCCAAATTACCTCTCAACTGAATCTGACAGAAAAGTCGCGATAGAATCAATCAAGGTTGCCAGAAAAATTGCACAGGCAAACTCAATCAAAGAATACATACTTGATGAATTTGTACCTGGGAACTCCTTCTCTTCTGATGATGAATTATTAGAGGTTGCAAGAAATCATAGCCAGAGCATTTATCATCCAGTTGGCACATGCAAAATGGGGCATGACAAAGAGAGCGTAGTTGATGACCAGCTAAGAGTTCATGGTATCAAAAACTTACGGGTCGTTGACGCATCAATAATGCCCGAACTTGTTTCAGGAAATACAAATGCTCCAACGATGATGATTGCAGAAAAAGCTGCTGAAATGATTCTAAACAATAGTCATACGAGTTTGACTAAGTAGGTGTGTTTGTGTATTGTTCATCTTATTTGATTTAGATTCATGCCCTCCTCAATTAATGATTTTCGACGCAGCAAACTATTCAGAGCGGCTATTATTGTCCCAACAATCATTGCATTAATTTTTTCAATATTTAGTCTTACTGCGCCGAACGATCCCGAGAAGATTTCATCAAACTTTAGACTTGGAATAGTTAACCTCGATACAGGAACATCTTTTCCTTTGATTTCAACACAAGCCATTAAGGCTATCTCTAGATCGCTTCCGTTTAGAGTTGGATTATTCAAAGATTCTGAAAAAGCAAAAGTCGCTTTATCTAATGGAGAAATCTCTTCAGTGATAATTTTTCCTGAAGACTTTTCAGAGAAGGCATTAGGAAAAAGTAATATTGATATCAAGGTAATCATCTCCGACCACCTAACAGTTTCAGAAACACAAATTGCAAGTCAACTGCCATCAACCTTTCAGTTAGGCCTCTCAGCTTTCATATCCAACCTTCGAATGGCAAAGCTTGAAAATATTGCACCTAGCTCTGAAATGCCAATTCAGATTGAATCTGAAAACCTTTATGAGGCTCAAAGCCTCTCCTCAATCCCCGCTCCATTTGTAATGAGCTTTATTACATGGCTCTCAGCAATGGTTGGCTCAGCCCTGCTCTTCCTTTCGACCAACCAAATGACGCTGCTTAACAGGGCCTATGTCAGAACTGTTATACCCGTGATGACGATGGGCGTATCGAGCTTCACTCTAGCATTGGTCGTTACTTTAACAACAATGCAGTGGGAAGTGTTTTTTATGTCGTGGTTTTTTGCATGGTTCATATGCGTTTGCCTAAGCTGGTTTTTTCTCGGCTTATTCTCAACAGTTGGTCTTTTAGCCCTAGTGATTATCCTTCCAGTTGTTTTTTATCAATCAGCATTGAGCGGAACAATGATTCCTCTGAATGCAGCTCCAGAATGGCTTGAGTTTATTGGCTCTTCTGTTCCATTTGACTCCATTGGCAGTGCTTATCGCTCTGTAATATTTGGCTCTGAGGGCAAACTTCCAGTATTATGGCTTTGCTCTGTGGCTTTCATTGGCCTATTTCTAAACTGGGTTTCGGATATACTCAGAGGAAGAATGAAGAGGCGCTGGTAGGAGCTATTTTCTAGCAATTAAATTATTGATATCGGTCTTGTATCTCAATAACTGTGTGCGAAGTTTTTCATCTTGCTTTTCAGTCCTTGAATTTAAAATCTCAACAAAAAGTTGCTGATTAATTTTGATATTATGTGAGTAAGTTTTACGATAATTGTCTGAAACCAAATCGTCTCTATGCGTAATATTTGTTAGAGCTAACTCCCAACCTTCATCCCTCCTGAGAATCAACCTGAGTTTTTCAATAAGAGCCTTTCTATTTTTAATCCACTGATCATCAACTCTAATCATCTCTTGACTTGCAGAGCTAATAAGATCAAGCTGATCCTTATTCATACCTCCTATAAAGCGTCTCAAGTTCTTTCTTATACGTTTGTAGTTATCATTTTGATACGTTTGCAAATTACGACTTAAATATTTTTTTTCACTCTGTAATGTTTTGGATTGCATTGACTGAAGAAATTCTTCAATTTGCTCTTTGGATAAATCACGCGCCATCGGTATAGCCCACAAAATCATTTCATCTTCGAGACGAAACCAAGCTTGTTCAACATCATGAGTAATAGATTCAATAGAAGAGAGCTCAATTTTTTCATCAAGAATTAACTCTAAATCTCCTATCATTTCTGAATATATAGGCAACTCTTCTTCCCTATGCCATTCAAAAAATGGCTCAAGCAATTCATTTAAATTCTGCCTTTGCTCTTGATTTAAATCAACATAACTCTCCAGATACCATGGCAACAAAAAGTCAATCCGATTATAAATAAAAGTTGTAGAGCTACATCCAACAAGAAAGACTAATGAAAATAATAGTATTTTTTTTGTTATTTCCTTCATCTATTCATTAAAAATTATCAAGATTAATACAGCATTCAAGTATTAAAAAAATAAATATTTTTTTATCATCTAACTCTTAACTATTTCTTTATTTATGTTTAAATTATCCATCACATCTAAAAAACATGGCTGTTATGACTAATCAAATCCACAATAAAAATATTGAAAGCGAAACTGTGATTACTTCACCCATTGATTTAAGGCAGCTAATCAAAGTTAGTGATCACGGCAAAGCTAACATTTTAACGAGTCGTAAAACTGTAGATGATATTTTTTTAGGCAGAGACAAAAGAATTATAGTAATTGTGGGTCCTTGCTCAATTCATGACATTGATGCTGCTAAAGAATATGCTCTTAAATTAAAGTTACTTCAGAAAGAAGTTGAAGAATCACTCTATATCATGATGAGAGTCTATTTTGAAAAGCCAAGAACCACTGTTGGATGGAAAGGATTGATTAGTGATCCAGATATGGACAATTCACTGGATGTTGAAAAAGGTCTCCGACAAGGGCGTGAGCTTATGGCTTGGCTTGCAGAGCAAGGGATACCAACAGCAACTGAGGCACTTAATCCGATTACCCCTCAATATCTTGCAGACCTGATTTCCTGGTGTGCTATTGGAGCAAGGACAACTGAATCACAAACTCATAGAGAAATGTCCAGTGGACTCTCAATGACAGTGGGCTTTAAAAATGGAACGGATGGTAACTTATCCATGGCTGTAAATGCAATAAAAGCATGCTCCTCACCACAAAGTTTTTTAGGAATCAATGATGAAGGTCAAATCTCAACATTCAAAGCCAAAGGAAATAAATCCTCTCACATAATACTTAGGGGGGGTATTAAACCGAACTATGATAAGGAATCAGTCCTAGAATGTGAAAATCTCCTCAGAGAAAATGGACTAACTGAGAGAATTATGATTGATTGTTCCCATGATAATTCTCATCAAGATTACAGAAATCAGGGCAGAGTGATTGAGGATATTAAAAGTCAAATCATGTCGGGAAATGAATCGATTTTTGGAGTGATGCTTGAAAGTAATTTATTTTCAGGTAAACAAAAAATACCAGAAAACAAAGATATTATGAAATATGGAGTATCAGTGACCGATGGGTGCATAGACTGGGATGAGACAGAAAGTGTAATTAAAAGCCTTAAGGAAGCCAGATAATTACTTTTTTATTGCCCAAGAAGTCTAATAACCTTTGTGGCAGTATCTTTCAAATCAGGTATCACTTTTTTCATTATTGTAATTCTATCAAATAGATCAGGGTCAGCCTCTAATGTAGATCGCAATGAGTCACCAAAACTTTTTCTTAGGACCGTACCAACATTAAATTTTGTAATGTGGCGCTTAGACAACATTTCAATATCTTGTTCCTTGATGCCACTTGTGCCATGAATTACCAGTGGAATGCTTAGCTCTTTTTCAAGCTCATTAAAACGATCAATATTGATTTCTACAGAGCCTGACTCTAGTCGATGAACATTACCAATTGAAATTGCTAACGCATCAGGCTTACCCTCTTTTTCCATTGCTAAAGCTTCAGACAATTCTGTTAATTCAGACTTAATATGATCTCTACCAGACGCATAAGGAACTGATCCAACTTCAGCTTCAACGGATACTCCTTTGCGGTGCGCATAAGAAACAACATCCTTTATATAGGTAATATTCTCATCTATGGACATTTGTGACCCATCAAACATTACGGAATTAAATCCTGCATCTACTGCTTGCTTTACAACATCAACTTCATAAGTGTGGTCAAGATGAATACAGACTGGAACCATAGCGCTTTCAGCCATAGGTTTTAACATGCCAATAATTTGATCCATAGTCATGAATTGGCGCATATCAAGATTTATTGAAAGAATTACTGAGGCATTTCTTGACTCAGCAGCATCAATGACAGCTCTTGAGTCCTCGAAGCCAAAAACATTGAAGCATGCTACAGCATAACCTTCTTCTTTTGCTGGCAATAAAATATCCTTTAAATTTGCCAACATTATTTAAATTTATTAAGCATATCTTGCATACCTGGAATAGTTTTTAGTTGATATGCATACTCTTTTTGATAGTTCATATGCAGTGGCCTTTGGCTCTCACCTGCCAAAATGGTAAAGTAATACATCTCAAAGCCAGGGGCTGCAACGCAGGGATGGTAGCCCTTATCAAAAATAAAAGTTGATCCATCCCGCACGTGGTAAACGGGGCCAAAATCTTCACCATCCGGCGTTAAAAACTGAGCACCAAAGCCATTTGATGGATTGAATCTAAAATTGTAGACTTCATTATGTCTACTCTCATCTGGAAGCATGTCAGCCTCATGCTTGTGAGGGGGAAATCCAGACCACCCACCTTCACCAACAGTAAACAGTTCACTTACCAATAACTTTCCAACTTTGCCAGCTGGATTTTTTCCTAAGATATGTTTAATTTTTCTGTGAGTCTTTGTATCGTCAGAACCATACTGAACCTTATCAATATCATTTTGCCTAATCACAAATGCCTCATATGTTTCATTATGCTTTCCACCAGAGACAAAAACTTCAGCCTTTCCATGATGACATATCAATCTGACTTTTATATTAACTGGAATGTAAACTCCCTCAGGATCACTTTCCCAAATATGGCTTCTCTTACCTACATCCTTAAAAGTTTGGCCCTCAACTTCAACATCAATGGTTCCAGTAGCAGGAACGATACAAGTTTCATATCCGCTAAGTTGATAGCTAAACTCTTCTCCAGCAGAAAGTTTAATTATATTGAAGTAGCATAGAGGAACTATCTCACTGTTACAATCTACGATAGGCTTATTATTATTCTCAAATTGAGGAATATGCATTTTTTAACTCCACTCTGTTTTTGGTTCAATCGATACACTATCTTGTAATAACTTTATTTCTTTATTTGATGGCATGGCACTTGCACAACCAGGCTTGGAGACGACAATCGCCGCTGCAGCACTGCCAGCCTCGGTTGCCTTTTTCCAATCTCCATGAGTCATATAATTCATTATTAAATTTCCTAGGAAGGCATCTCCTGACCCATATGGCTTCAAAACCTTAAGTTTATAGATGCCTGAAGTTAAATAACAATCACCAGAAAATAAGGTGCATCCATTTTTTCCTTTCTTTAAAATCATTATTTGATTATTTGAGATACATTGATTAATTTGATTGGCTAACTTATTATTTAGAATCTTAAACTCTTCCTCATTTCCAACTATTACATGTGCTAACTTTTCTGCCTTTTGGTATACTGACCGGGTAGTATTCTTATCAGGCCAATTCCAGTGCCTGTAATCTAAATCTAGCCAAACTTTGCATTCATTTTTTTTTGCAAAATCCATCATTTTCAACACTTGTTCTCTGGACTGATCATCAATAAGACTTGTTCCAGTAACCACTAGATTGCTACTATTTAGAATTGCCAACTCTATATTTTTATTAAAAACAATTTGAAGGTCTGCTGGATTATTACGATAAATTACAACTTCGCAATCAGTTGGACGCTCTTCAGCAATTGCTAGACTTGTTCTTTCGTTACCATGAGTTGTCTGCATTAAATTAATTTCTATACCTTCTTCAATAAGCCTATTCTTAACAAAAAAACCAACTGGGTCATCTGAAAGTGCAGAAATGAGTGCAATGTTTCCTCCGGCCTTTTTCATTGCAATAGCTATATTGCCTCCAGATCCTCCAACATCACTTGCAAATGATTTTGCCAACTTCGTCTTTGAACCTGATGGCTGTGGATATAGATCAAGACCAGCTCTTCCAACAACAAGTGCACTCCATTTTCTGGTTTTTTTATAAATGATATTTTGTATTTTTTCAGACATCAATCCACTGACCTGAAAGGGCAGATCGATCGATAGCATCCATTACTCTTTCAATTTTTAATCCATCAGAAAAATTAGGCCAAACTGATTGACCTGTTTCAATAGCGTCAAGAAGATGTTTTAATTCACAAACTTTAACATCAATATAACCCAGACTATGGCCAGCATTTGGTAAAAATGCATCATAAGGTGGTTGAGCTGGGCCACTCAAAATAGTTTTAAAGCCCTCTTGCCTTGGATCTTTACTTCGAGTGTAGAGCTTAATCTCATTTAGACGCTCTTGATCATGGCATATCATGCCTTGTGATCCATGAATCTCCCAGCTTAAACCGCACTTTCTACCCCAAGCCACCCTGCTTACTCGCAGAGTTCCCTTAATTCCACTCTCAAAGTGAGCCATGGCTGTGCAAACATCATCATTATCAACGACTAGCATTTTCTCTGGGTTTTTTGGATCTGATCGCTCCTTATGAACAGTATCATAATCTCCAACCAATCGAGTGATTTCGCTTCCTGTCATATAATGAGCCATACTAACTAAATGACACATAACATCAGCATTTGAACCAGTTCCCGATGCCTCACGACTCATTCGCCACGAATGAGGCCTGTCTGGATCTGCTTCGTTATCCACATCATAAACACCATAAAAACCAATAACTCTTCCGATCACCCCTTCATCAATAAGTTTTTTTGCGCTTTGAACGGCTGGATTTTGAGTGTAGTTATAACCTAAAATTGTTTGAGAGCTTGTTGCTTTTTGAGCTGCTGCAAGCATTGCTTCGGAGTCAGACAAATTGGTTGACATTGGTTTTTCGCACCATACATGTTTGCCAAGCTTTAAAGCTTCCACAGAAATTTCTTTATGCAATGAATTTGGAACACAGACTGAAATAAGCTCTACTTTGGGATCATTAACCAACTCCATCCATGAGCTAGTACATCTTGAGAAGCCCATCTCTTTTCTCATAACCTCAGCCCTATCAGGATTGTAGTCGCAGATCATTTCAAGTTGTGGCCTTAATCCATCACCAAAAACACTTCCTGCAGCAGCATATGCAATTGAATGCGCCTTACCCATAAAAGCTGTCCCTATAACTCCTACACCAATTGTTTTCATTATTTTTCCTCTATTTCAATTCCAAATTTATTGCAGTAACTTTCAATATTTTTATAGCCCATAGTTACATAAGTTAATGGGTGAGCTTTGGCAGGATCTTGCTCTGCCTCAACCACAACCCATCCTTTAAATTCATTTTCGCTAACCATTTTAAAGAGCTCAGGAAAATCAAACATTCCATCCCCTGGTACTGTATAAACTCCATCTAGAACGGCATTCAAAAAACTTGAATCTGACTCAAGTGCATCATTTAATATATCTGCCCTAACATCTTTACAATGAATATGAAGAACTCTATCACTATGTTTTTTATAAACACTCAATGGATCAGCCCCTGCATAAATAAAATGCCCCGTATCAAACACCAAACCTAAATCATTACTGGTCATTGCCATTAATTTATCTACCTCTTCTTCAATTTGCACCACTGTGCCCATATGATGGTGATAGGCAAGTTTCATTCCATGAGACAATGTATATTTTGCCAACTGATCTAATTTTTCAGTCCATTGCATCCATTGGTTATCGTTAAGAATTGGTCGTTTAGAAAGTGGCGAATCAATATCTCCATGAACACAGGAATCCATTTCACAATATACGATGACATCAGTCCCAAGATCTTTTAAAAGCTGCATATGTGGAGTAATTCTTTCTATTTCACCTTCAATAGTGTCTTTTAGCAAGCCTCCACAAAACCAACTCGAAACTACAGCCATATCATGTTTCCTGAATAAAGGCTCAAGAACTGAAACTTCCCGAGGCCATTTACCCCCTAATTCAAATCCACGATATCCCGCCTGTCTTCCCTCTTGCAAGCATTGCTCCACTGTAGTGTCACGACCGAGTTCTGGCATATCATCATTAGTCCATGATATCGGACTAACACCAATTTTCACACTCATTTATTTTCTCCAAATTGTTAGTTATATTTATCCAGCAAGCCTAACTTGCTGGTGCTCCAAAAGCTTAGAATTAAATTTTTTTGGACTCACTGAATCCAATAGTGATTGTTTTGTAAGTTCAAACATACTCATACCCTGAAGTTTAGAATCAGAATTTTTATCAGAGTCTAAATTTGTCGGAAAAGCATATCCATCTGTAGCACAAATAAGAACATTTTCAATGAGTCTCTTTGAGAGGGCTTTATGATTTAAAAGATAAGGATATATATGAGTAATAATTTTAAAATAGTCTACATGCTCCATTGTCTTTCCAAAGGCTGATGAGATCTGAAGAAGATTACCTATTCTATGAAAATTAGTTGTTGTATTTGATCCAGCTGCATGAAATATAGCAGGATTAAAAAAAATTCCATCGCCTTTAGACATTGGATTTTGAACTGAGTATTGATTAAAAAATTCACCAAACCTTAAATCCCTCCATGTCAAGTAACCTAAGTCATATTGTTGTGAATAGGGCAAGACAATTGTAGGCCCACTATCTAGAGGCATATCAGTATGAGCTATGCCGCCCTGCAAAGTAAGATAGTTTGAAAGTCGATGCACTGAGATTGGAAATTTTTCAACGACTTCATTTTCTTGAAAGCCTAAATGATAATCCCGATGAGGCTTCTGCATTTCACCCCCTGGTCTTACAATATTGACCTGAGCTGTCATTTGAGAATTAGGGCCACACCAAGATTCAGCAATTATCTTCACTAAATCATTAGAATAATAATTGATAAAGGCATCTGCGTTTTCTAAGGCAACCTTTTGAAAACTATTCCAAATTCTAGTATTAGTTCCCGAGGCAAAGTGATCATTACTAGAACCACTTTCTTTTTCAACAATCTTTTCAAAAATAACATTACTTTGATCTATAACATCTTCACTATAAAGATTTCGAATTACAAATACACCTGGTCCATTTTCTAAAACATAATGCATTTCAGTTTTCAATTTTATTTCTTGTTCAGTATTACCAATAAATGAGACAAAGTCTTTCGCATCATAAATGACAACATTATTTGAAATTGAATCCGAAAGTGGATAGTGTTCTTTTAAAGTCTTCTGAGAGCAGATGCTAGACAACTCATCATAATTAATATCAGATTCATTAAAATAAACTTGATGGTTTGATGGATGGGATTTGACTTTCATTGTTAATAAGGCTGATTAGTCTTTGATTTCTTATATGCACTAAGAACTTCATCACCCTTTTCATTTGAGGAAACCTCAGGCACAGCAACCTCCCACCAGCAACCTCCCTCAGGGCTTATCTTATGAGAGTCAGTTACAATACTAATAACATAAGACTTTGATGATGCCCTTGCCCTTTTAAGAGCTAAAGCCAATTCATCTATATCCTCAACATGTTCTGAGTTAGCACCAAGAGATTTTGCGTGCATTGCAAAATTAATTTCTGGGTATCCATCATCTGAACTTTTGCAGTCTTTAAGCAAATTATTAAATGAGCGATTACCTGTTGCATTTTGAAGACGATTAATACATGAAAAGCCTCTGTTATCGAGAACTACAGCTATTATTTTTTGACCTAACATTACGCTGGTTGCTAACTCTGAATTGAGCATCAGGTATGACCCATCTCCAACAAGGACTATGACCTCTCTTTCTGGCTGAGCCATTTTGACACCAAGCCCTCCTGCGATCTCATACCCCATGCATGAAAAACCATATTCAGAATGATAACCACCTATTTGCTCTGTTCTCCATAGCTTATGAAGCTCACCAGGTAAACTTCCAGCTGCACAAACTACAATATCACTTGCCTTTCCATTTCTCTTAACCTCGCCAAGCACCTGAGCATCTGTAGGAAAATCTTCTTCCTTATTAGATGGATTATTTAAAGAGGTTATATCTTCGTAATAGTCATTCCATTTTGAAGCCTCTGTTTCTGACTCTTGAAACCAATTTGGTGATGCCTTCCAGTCACCGAGATGTTCATCAAGTTTGTCTATTCCTAGATTTGCATCGCCCCATAAAGAGTATGCATCATGTTTAATAGCATCAAATCTTGCTACATTTAATTGAATGAGTTTTTTATCAGAAAATAAGGCTCTTGACCCTGAAATAAAATCATTTAATCTTGTCCCAATGGCCAAAACTGTATCAGCCTGTCTTGCTAGGTTGTTAGCTGCATTAGATCCGGTAACCCCAATAGCCCCAACATAGCCAGGATGATTCCAAGCAAGTGCTCCTTTTCCAGCAGAGGTTTCTGCAACAGGGATTTTATATTTTTTTGAAAACTCTTTAAGTGAATTACATGCATTAGCATAATGAACACCGCCACCAGCAATTATCAAAGGTTTTTTTGAATTTTTTAAAATTTCAATTACTTGAGCTAACTCATCATCATCAATTTTTATTTTTCGAATAGTGTGTATTCGTTTTTTGAAAAATTCTTCTGGATAGTCAAAGGCTTCAGCCTGAACATCTTGAGGCAATGAAATTGTAACTGGACCACAATTTTCAGGATCCAACAGTGTTTGCATTGCAACAGGCAAGCTATTAATAATTTGTTCCGGTCTCATGATTCGATCAAAATATCTACTTACAGGTTTAAAGCAGTCATTTACACTCACTGTTGGGTCAGAAAAATCCTCTAATTGTTGAAGAACTGGGTCTGGTGTTCGACTTGCAAAGTAATCACCGGGAAGTAACAAAACAGGCAATCGATTTACATGAGCTAATGCAGCAGCTGTTACCATATTAGTTGCTCCAGGCCCAATTGAGCTAGTGCATGCCATCATTCTCTGTCGATTATTGGCTTTTGCATATGCGATTGCTGAGTGGACCATACCTTGCTCACTGTGACCCCGATAGGTTGGTAGTTTATCCTGAGATTCAGTCAAGGCTTGTCCAATACCAGCAACATTACCATGACCAAAAATTGCAAAAACACCAGCAAACATTTGCTGAATACCTTCATCAGTCTCAATAAATTGGGATGCTAAATATCTAACTATTGCTTGAGTCATTGTTAGTCTTATGGTTTTCATTGCTGGAACACCTCCCTGTATTTTTGCCAAGCTTTGATCAAATCAGTATAATTTTTTGATACATAATCAACTAGCTCATCATCATTGATTTTTTCTTGCATCCATAGTTCAGCTGGCTCATAAAAAATTGTCCTACCTACCGTAAAACCTCTACAAATACTATATTTTGCTGCCACAGCAAATGAACTTATTACAGTATCAATTGATGCAGAAAGTCCTAATAATAATATACCTTGACAGTGTGGATCATTCGTATTTATGATACTACTCACTTGCGTCCATGAATTGTCTTTCATTGAAGGAAGTTTCCACCAGTCAGGCTTTATTTCTAAGTCATAGAATCTTTGGAGTATTTTTGGAATAGTGTCCTCATCATTCTCAAACTCTAAAGGTGGAATAACTTCAAGTAATAGTTTGTGGCCACTTTGAAGACAAGCAAAATAGAGTTCTTTGATTTTTTGTTCTTGCTTGTTTTTTAGATCGTCAGAATCATCTGGATGATAGAAACATAAACACTTAACAGTATGATTTAGTGGCCAAGATTGTATCTTTGAACCAATAGATTGCACTCCCTCAAACTTGAGAGGCCTTGAACTTGGTAGCTCTACTGGTCTGCCGATCCAACATGACTTTTCAGCAATTGAATTTAACGCATCCTCTCCATAAGTATCATCAATCAATACGCCAATATTTTTTTCTGGGATATTGGATTTTTCAATAGCTTTTTGAGTCGACTTAATGAATAAGTTTTTTATCTTATTGATTTTATTGGAATCTACCCCATACTTTGTTGCAAGTTCAAATAGCTGTTTACGATGATCAAAAGCAAAACCAAAAACCTCAGGATTCTCTTTGCCTCTAAAGCTAACTCTATGAAGATGATTTAATGTTAAATCTGTGCTTGGATTAGGTATTCTGGTGGCATTTTCTAAATAGTATAGTAACTCTTCTTCACCAGGAATTGCTGGTGCGCAACCATGACGAGATACTACTAATGCGCCAGAAGCATTTGCATAATTAGCACTTATTTCAAGACTTTCCCCTCGAAGGTAACCACGAAGAAAGCCTGACATAAATGCATCACCAGCACCTAGAACATTTAGAATATCTACTTGCTTACCCTGTATCACTTTGAAATCATCTGCACTTTCTGGGATTTTATTTGTAATAACAGTGCATCCTAATGGGCCCAGTTTTAAAACAATAATTGAGGAAGTCAACTCTCTAATCTTTATTAGTGCAGTAATAGTATCCTCACTTCCACCAGCGATATGAATCTCTTCTTCAGTTCCAACAATCAGATCACAGTATGGAAGTATTGTTTGCAAGTGTTGACTAACATCGTCGCTTGCAACAAATCGAGATTCTCCATCACCTAGCTCTGTTAAACCCCAGAGTACAGGACGATAATCAATATCAACAATAACTTGTGTATCAGAAGCTTTTGCATATTCAATTGCTTTCATACTCGTTCGATAAGTACTATCTGATGAAAAATGCGTTCCAGTTATAAGCAATGACCTACTACTAGCGATAAAATCTTTAGAGAAATCTTTTTCACTGATTGCCATATCTGCACAATCTTTCCTGTAAAAAATAAGTGGAAATGTTTCTTTATTCTGAATTCCTAGAACAACTAAGCCAGTTAATCTCTCCTTATCAGTAATTACATGAGACGTATCTACACCTACACTTTCTAATTCGTTACGAACAAAGCGGCCCATATGTTCATTTCCAACACGAGTGAGCATTGCCGGATTAAGGCCAAGTTTAGAGCAGCCATAAGCGATATTTGCGGATGACCCCCCCAAATATTTAGCAAAACTACCCATATTTTCTAGACTAGAGCCAATCTGTTGACCATAAAAGTCTACAGCCGCCCTACCTAAACAAATAATATCAATTGACTTCATTTTTGCTCTAGCATCCACTCATGGTTAGGATCATTATTAAATATCCATTGCCTTTTTGGCCCAGCCATTACATTTAAATAATAGGAATCATATCCATGAGGAACTCCTACTGGATGATATCCTTTTGGAACAAGAACAACACACTTATCTTCTACTGCCATCGTCTCATCAATAGATAAATCATCTGTATAAACTCTCTGAAAAGCAAAACCTTGTGGCGGATTAACTCGATGATAGTATGTTTCTTCTAAATAGGTTTCAACCGGAATATTGTCAGAATCATGCTTGTGAGGAGGGTAGCTAGACCAATTACCTGAAGGAGTCTTGACCTCAACAACAAGAAGACTATCAGCCTTTTCTTGCTCTGGGAGTATATTACAAATAAACCTCTTGTTGCTCCCTTCGCCTCTTATCTCGCTAGACATTTCATCTGGCTTAATATGTCTTGCTGGAAAGTTACCAAACCCTGGAGCTATCGCAATTGCTAATTCCAATTTAGTTTGAGCGGTAATTTGTATTTTGCTGTTGTTTGGAGCATATACAGCATGAGGATTCATATTATCAAAAACACTCATCCTCTCTCCAACATTTTTAAACTCTTGCCCATCAACACTTATATTCGCAATTCCAGATAAAATCACTAGACAACACTCATTGGACTCATCCAACCAATCTAATAGCTCATATTCTTTGAGATCATGAGCTTCAAAACCCACAAAATCCCAATTTGCAGATTGTGGTGTAATTTTTTGATAACAACTATCTTTACTATGCTTTGGTCGACTTAATAATGACATTTAATTTCCTTGTTGATGATAGCCAATTGAAATACATATTGCTTGAACTAAACACATCGTTGCCCCTAAGGACCTAAATGTATGAATTTCAGCTTCGTGAATACTAAATAAAAAATCCGCAAGATGTGCAATTGGATTTAGCTCAGTATCAGTTAACAGAATTATCTTTGAGTTCGCTTTCTTGGCAGTTTTTACTGCTTGAGTAGTATTCTCATTATATGGATTATAAGTTATAGCTATAAATACTGTTTTTTCATCAAGCCAATTTGATAAGTTTTCAAGCTCATTAGAATCATTAGTAATTCTGCATCTAATACCAAGATTGTTCAACATATAGTAAAAATAATTAGCTACTGGTTGAGCTCTATTTGTGCCGCATAATACAACTTCACTAGCTTCACATAATGCTATAACTGAATCTTCAATTAGGTCGATATCGGTGTTTTCAGCAAGCAGCTGAGTCGCAGTAACATTTCTCTTTGTAATATCATAAAAGATATTAGAGG
>Ga0115553_1001373_pt1 | contig 15325 bp, 12 predicted proteins | sample COGITO_mtgs_1103_2_FD_87284 | JGI IMG/M metagenome (GOLD analysis project Ga0115553, IMG submission 87284) | Pelagic marine microbial communities from North Sea - COGITO_mtgs_110331 | ecosystem: Environmental > Aquatic > Marine > Epipelagic | place: Germany:Helgoland, sampling site Kabeltonne... | reverse complement strand
TAGTTTATTATAGGATGTAAATGCTTCTCACGCATCGCATTTACAAATAGATGATGATTCAGGAGGATCCGCATCTTTTTTCTGTCTGATATACATTTTAGGATAAGAGAGCACGAGAGAGAGAAAACCAAACGTCGGGCCATCACTGTTCTCTCTATATATAACTCTCTTTACGCCAGCACCCCTTTCGCTAACATCTCGATCGACTCTCCGTTCATCTGCCTCTGCGGCGTCCTCGGCGTCGGCGTTAATCTCCCAGCCGGCGACTCTTCCTCGGACTCCTCGGGGACCACTTCTTTGTTCAAGTACCGATACAATTCTATGCGCAAATGCGCGGGTGGCAAGAACCCTCTCAACGACCACTTCGGGGAATCGTCGCCTCGCTGATGATACGCAGATGAAGAGGAAGAAGAAGAATTGCTGCCTCTCGTGGTCGTGATGACGTTAAATTCCGAGGCGAAATACTCGTCCGGCGGTGGTGGCGAGCCTCGGGGAAGCTCCATGAGTCTTTTGCTGACGCGGCAGCACTTTATTGGTGCGCTTTTTACGAAAAGCAAAAATTATATACTAAAACGTCTCTGTCTTCTGTGAACGCAACAAAAACCAAGGATCAAAAAGGAGTACACGCTACTCGAGAGATTGATGATGATGGTGATATTAACGCGCGCGCAGTTCGAGAAAACTGTGTTTTGTTATGTATAAGTAAATATATATAGGTCGCCAGAATGAGGATAAAGTGGAAACCCCTTTTTTCTCTCTCTTTTTTTTCGTGTTCAAGCGCATTCCCTTGGTGGAGAGTGACCGAAATTTTATGGGAGGAGATCGGAGCGAATTCCGGCCGATCGTTTCCGAAAATATCAACTTTTTGCGAGAGGGAGAGAGAAAGAGAGAGAGAGAGAGATTTCATGGGAGGAAAAAGTAGTGCTTGCATAAAATTGTTGGTGCGTGCTTCCAAAGCGCGTGAAAGTTTCCCGAAAGACAACAGAAAGCTTTTATTATTAAAGGGTGGTCCCGGCTCTCGAATGAGACAACGAGAGACCACCACAGAGGAGGAGAAATGAGAAAAGACAAACCCGACGAAAATCTGGAAGTGGCGCATTTGCTCGACCAATCGGTACCGTCTGGAGCGGAATCATCCCTGGAAGCGCTCAGTTACGCGTCGAGGAAATTGAAATCGGAATCGAACAGAAATCGAGCGAAAATTGCGCGAACACTAAAAGATGCGTTTGACGAATTCAGAGACCACGGAGGAGGAGGCGACGACGAGCGCGAACGAGAAAAAGTGGTCGAGTTGTGCGAGACGTTTTGCGAGGAGTTTTTAGAGCTTTTGAAAGAAGAGGAAAAGGAGAAGGAACGAGAGGAGGAGAACGATGGTGGTGGTGCAAAATCAGCTTCGACTCTTGGTGTTGAAGAAGAAGAAAACCAGCGACAACATGAAGAAGAACTGCGCGAGGCGCTGACGAGCATGCGAAAAGACGCGCGGAAATTCCACGAACTGGAAGAAAAACTGGAGTTGAAACAACTGCACTTAGAGATGTTGCGAGAGGAAAATATGTTCGAGGAGTGTTTGAAAGAGGTGGAGAGGATGGTTGACGAGGAGAAAGAGTTGTCGAACGCGTACGAAATGCTCGAGCGATCGAGAGAGGAGTACGCGTGCGTGGAAATTCCTAACGAAAGGATAGATGATTTGATGGTGAAGTTGCAGGATGCGATACGGAGGAGGATCGCGGGAGCCGTGAGCGTGAGCGATGATGATGGAGGCGGCGGGATGTCGGTGGAATTTTCCAACGCGAGAGACGCGTGGAAAGCATCGAGAGCGGTTTCGGAGACTTTATTTCGCGAGTGCGCGGTATTCGTGACGAGGAAAGTGGTGGATGAAATCGTCGTTCCGTTTGTCCAGTCGAGAGCGAGGAACGTTGAGTTGAGCGTGAACGAAGAGAACGGGTACGCGAAAACGCTGAAGTGGAAAAAAGGAGAAACGGCTGGCAAAGGAAACGACGAAGAAGATGGAATGATCTCAACATTCGTCCAGGGATTGGACGTGCTCCTCTTCAAAGGAATTTTTACGAAGCAGTCGTTCGCGTTGGATGAACTCTCGTCGGATCTCGTGGACGTTGCTCGCGGTGTCTTTTGGCCGACAGTCTCGAAGACGTGCATTCAAACTTGGAATTTAGGATCAAAGCAAGCGCTACTTACGGACGATGACGTGGATAGTGTCGTCGCGCTCGAAAGGCGCGTCGCAAGTTTAGGATTGCTCAACAGCTACGGTCTCGGCAGTGCTTTAGATACCGTCGCTGGACCTTTAGAAATAGCCGCCATGCAAGGCGAAATAGAAAGTCGATTAGACTTCAGAGTGAACAGCTTAGCGAGCGCGAGAGACGCCGGCAAAACTCCCGCAATTTCCGACGAATTGTTGCAAACGAAAGCGAAAGAAGAAGAAGTGAAAGGCAATGGTAAGGAGACGACGAACTACTGCGAAGAGTTTTTCGAATTGCACTGCTTTGAAATCCCGGCATCGCGAACAATCACGAGCTCCGCGGTGCAACTTTTGAACGTGACAAAATCTGCGTTTCACTCCGTCCTCTCTTCATCGTTTGAAGATAAAGAAAACGCAAAAGATGCCAACACGCCCGCGGGACGCAAACGACACGCCATTGCGGCGATTAAAACCGCGTGCGATTGTCTCGAAGCGTTCCGGTGTTCGCGCATGAGCACGCGAGACGAGTCCATTTTCAAACAGTCGCTCTTTGAATCGCTCGTGTTTTATAACGATTGCGGCTTTATCGCCGACCAGTTTATCGCGCAAAGTTTAGACGCAGCAAAGGCTTTAGAGAATTTAGTCAGAAAGGACAACAGCGGCGGCGGTGACGACAATGCTCAACAACACCGACCTGCGATTTTGTGGGCCGTTGAGGCTCTGAGAGACGCCGGCGACGCCGTTTTCGAGCGCGCAGAACGCAACGCCTCGGTCGCATTAGAGGAGTCTTTAGACTCATTCGCGAATGAAACGCAAAGTATTCGAGGCGCGAACGCATCCGCGATGAAGAAAGCTATCGCGATATCGCGCGACGTGCTAAAAAAGTTCTGCTCCGCCGCCAGTCAAACGTTGCAGAGGACAAACGCGAAGCGCATCGTGGGGAAATTTTGTGAATCTTACGCCTCACGCATCGTCTCCGCAATCAAAGAAATGCATGATATTTCAGCGGACGACGCGGACGCGTTGACGGATGCGCTCGAGGATGCGTTTACCCCTTTACAACTGGGCACGTCGTCGGTAGAAGATGATTTCTTTTACGACGCGCTCGAGAATTGGCAGAAAGGTTCTGTATACGCGAAACTGTTGAAGACAAAGTTGAAGGAAATTACGGACATGTACACGAGAGGAGAGTTGAAAATGTTGAGCGCGAACGAAGTGCTGGCGTTCGTTTCCGCGTGTTTCGCGGACACGCCGCTTCGCGAGGAGTGTTTCGAGCGCATCGAGAATATGTAAAAACAAATTGAAGAAGTAGTTACACGGGTGTTGTGTATTAATCATGCGCGGCATTATTATTAAAGGTCTTTTTAAATTATTTTTTATCTCCCCACAGCTTTGTAATGGACGCTACTCGCGTTGCAAATAGCCGCAAAATCATCGCCGTTCAAACTCGCGCCTCCCACCAAGAACCCGTCGATATCGCTCAACTTGGCTAAATCCGCGCAGTTGGACGCGTTAACCGAGCCGCCGTATTGAATTCTCGTCGCTTTCGCGACGTCTTCGCTGACATTTTCTGCCAACCAGCTGCGAATTTTCGAATGTACCTCCTGCACTTGCTCCGGCGTCGCGACTTTCCCGGTACCAATCGCCCAAATCGGTTCGTACGCGATGACTACGGACGACCCCCAACTGGAATGTTCTCGGTCGTCGATTTCCTTCGCGACTGCTTTCAACTGCTTAAAAATCACATCAAACGTCGTCCCGTTTTCTCTCTCCTCCAGCGTCTCGCCGACGCAAACGACGACGCTCAACCCGTGATACCTCGCGTGCGCGACCTTCTTCCCCACGATTTCATCCGTATCGCCTAAAAGCGTCCGTCGCTCGCTGTGCCCGAGCAACACGAACGGCACTTGTAAATCCTCCAACATCTCCGCGGATATCTCCCCGGTGAACGCACCCGTGGTCGAGTCGTAGTGGTGTTCTGGATCGACTAAATCTGCCTCCACCCAGCTGTTTTGCGCGCACACGTTAAATCTCTCGTTTAAGTTGTCCTTCACGTACGGCAGGTGCAAAAATGTGGGACAGCAATAAATATCGCAGTTTTTCTCGATGTTTGGGACGTTTTTATTCAACGCCTCCACTAACGCTTTGACGCTTTCGCGAGTCCCGTTACATTTCCAGTTCCCACCGACGATGAATCGTCCCGTTCCTTCGGACACTATTTGTAGTAATTCGCCTCTTCTTCTTCTTCTGTTGTTGTTGTTGTTGTTGTCCATCCGATGATTCTTTATCGTTCTCGCAGAAGGAGTCATCGTTTTTCTCGCGGTCAAATAAGAATACGAAGGCGTCGTCTGAATCGTCGTCGCGGCAGTAGCGCGCATCATCACAACGGATGCCATCATTTATATACTATATATATACGTGCGCGCGCAAAAAACGCGTCAAAGTGTTGTGCGGTGTCTGATGATGCGTCACGTTTCCCGAGGGATGGATGGATGGATAAACTGCTTGACTTGACCTCGCGTGTGAACTCGAAAAATTTACCCTAAACAACACCTGCCCAACGAGACGAGAGATTAAAATCTCTCTCTCAGTCAAAAACTTAGGAAAAACACACGTGTCTCGCCGTGCTCTCGCTCTTCGCGCGAAAAAGTTCATCTTTTGAAAGATAAATCTCTCCTCCTTTTTTTCGAGGGGAAAAGCGTCTCGTCTCCATCGAACGCGAGAGAGGTTTATTCTGCACATAATCAGAAAGGAAGCGGCACATATTCTGCTCGTAAAACGCAACAACAACAACAGAAGAAAACACAACACAATGATTGCAAACGCGTTACGAAGAGAAGCGCGCAAAGCGTTGACCGGTGTCGCGCGAAGACGAGAGAGTTTGGTGCGACGTTTTCTTTTTTCTTTTTGTGATTAGATTTCTTGGCACTTTGTCCGTGATGACGTCTTTTCCATTCATCATCATATCCTCCCATTGCTTCTCTCTTTTCTTTAAGAACTCGCAGTATTCGTTTTACGCACAAACTGACATTTGAGGATTCTTTCGCGCGATTCTTTCTTTGTTCAACGAACAGCGAGCGTCGATTACTGCGACGACGAGTATTCAGTATTCCACGAACGCGGACGCGTACGCGAAACTGAAACCAGGCATCACGTGGCCGAAAGCCTGTAACGACGATTTGAAAACCGTGGACCCGGAAATTTTTGACATCATCGAGAGAGAAAAAGAGAGACAATGGAAAGGCTTGGAGTTAATTCCGTCGGAGAACTTTACCTCGGCTTCGATTTTAGAAGCGCTCGGATCGGTCATGACGAATAAGTATTCGGAAGGGTACCCGGGGGCGAGATATTACGGAGGGAACGAATGGATCGATATGGCGGAGAGTTTGTGCCAAAAGAGAGCGTTGGAGGCGTTTCATTTGAACCCAGACGAGTGGGGAGTGAACGTGCAGTCCTTGTCTGGTTCTCCGGCGAACTTCCAAGTGTACACGGCGTTGTTGAACCCAGGGGACAGAATCATGGGTTTGGACTTGCCGCACGGCGGTCACTTGTCGCACGGTTTCCAAACCGACGCCAAGAAGATTTCCGCCACGTCCATTTACTTCAACTCCATGCCATACAGATTGGACGAATCTACGGGTTTGATCGATTACGAGAAGTTGGACGAGTTGGCGCAAGCGTTTAGACCGAAGATTATCATCGCCGGTGCGTCCGCGTACTCGAGAAAGATCGATTACGCGAGAATGCGCAAGACGTGCGACGATACCAAGGCGTTGATGTTGGCGGATATGGCGCACATTTCCGGTTTGGTCGCCGCGAAATTGATCCCGTCGCCGTTTGAATACGCCGACGTGGTCACGACGACGACGCACAAATCTTTGAGAGGTCCGAGAGGGGCGATGATCTTTTACCGCAAAGGGAAGAAGGGCGTGAACAAGAAGACGGGGAAAGACATCATGTACGATTACGAGGAGAAGATTAACTTTTCCGTTTTCCCGGGATTGCAAGGTGGGCCGCACAACCACACCATCTCTGGTTTGGCCGTCGCTTTGAAGCAAGCGCAAACGCAAGAATTCGTCAAGTACCAACAGCAAGTCATGAAGAACATGGTTGCGATGGTTGACAGATTGAAAGAACACGGCGTGAAGATCGTTTCGGAAGGCACGGACAACCACTTGGTGTTGTGCGATTTGAGACCGTTTGGCGTGGACGGTAGTCGCGTGGAGAGAGTGTTGGAGTTGGCGCACATCGCGTGCAACAAGAACACCGTCCCGGGGGACAAATCCGCGTTGGTTCCGGGTGGTTTGCGTTTAGGTACGCCGGCGTTGACGACGAGAGGTTTCACCGAGGAAGACTTTGTTAAGGTTGCGGATTACATCAAGAAAGGCATCGATATTTCGGTTGAAATTAGTAAAGAAGTTGAAGGGAAGAAGTTTGGGGACTTCAAGAAGGTTTTGGAGTCCAAGGAGTTCCCGGCGATTGCCGCGTTGAAGAAGGAAGTGGAAACTTTGGCCGAGGAGTTCCCGACCATCGGCTTCGACAAGGCTGAAGGCAAGTACACGAAGTAAGCCGAATGCGAATGTGGGCAAGGGAGTGAAAGAGAGAATAAGAGAATAAGTTGCGCGCATGCCCGCGCGTATAAATACTTGTTTTTATCGTCACGTACTGACTTTAATAAACTGATGAGAGTTTAATAAAAATGTGTCATAAAATACTAATTATATGAGAAGAAATTCATTTCGTACACACGCGTCGAGGATTGAACCCCTCCATGTATCGTTTATAATATAAACGCGGGATTTATGCGAGTTGTTTGGTTGTACTTTTTCGATTTAAATCTGTTTATTTTATTTATGTGTATCGGTTTGTTTTCTTTCTTTCTTTTCTTCTGTGTTCTTTTGGTCGAGCAGCAAAGAAAGCGGCGGTGGCGATGAACTCTTTTCTCCGTCTCCTCGCTTTCTCTTCTTTTTTCCCGTGTCTTGTCGTTCAAAATCTCGAATTAAATGTATTGCGATACCCATCTAAAGCCTTCCCCGTAACCCATCCTTCTCACCACCGAACACATAAACACCTCAATCGGTCGCATATTCGACGCCTCTAAGTTCACTTTCCCTTTCCCAGTCGTGTAATTCGACAAACCCAAGCAATGTCTCAACTCCTCTTCGCTCGCCGCGTGCGGCACGTCGATTTTATTTCCTAATATCAAAAACGGTACTCTCGCCAACGAGTCGTCGCCTAACAAGTGATCGAGCTCTTTCTTCGACTCGATAAATCTCTCCTTATCCACCGCATCGACTAAAAATACGATCGCGTCCACTTTCGCGTAATAATCCTTCCACACTCTCCTCGCGACTTCGTGCCCGCCGAGATCGAACGCCTTAAATCTGATTTGTCCAATCGATAACTCCTCGGACGTTGGGTATTGCGTCGGTTGGTGCTGCGCTAATCGTTCGTCTTTCAGCATGTGCATGAGTGTCGTTTTCCCGGCATTGTCTAGGCCCTGTTGTTTTGAGTTTACGGTTTGTCAGTACACAGACAAAGAAAGCTCTGATTCATCTCATCTCATCTCTCCGCGACGATCGAGAGAACGAGAGAAAGAGATCTACGACTTTTTATAAACGATGAAGAAAAAAGAGAAGAAAAGAAAAAGAAGCGCCGAAAAGAAGTCGACGAGAGAGAAGCGCCGCGCACAAACGTACCAAAAACAAGATCTTCGCGTCTTTCTTCCACAACCCCAAGGTGGAGAGAATGTCGTAGAACCAATCGAACGGCCAGACCATTTCGATGATTCTCTTCGGGCGAGTTTTTTATAAAGAGTCAAGACAATTCAAAAATCAAAAAACGCATGTTGCAACACGCGAGACAAAAATTAAAACAGAAGAGTCCAAAAAAAAAAAAAATTCTCTCCTCTTTTTCAAAGAATCAGACAGACCACAGAAAGCACACTTTTGCAAAAAAGCAGGACAAAAAAAAAACCAATCTGATGTGATATGAGGGAAAAAGAATACTAATGGGAGGAGCTTTCTTCGGGGCAAAATTTCTGCGCCGCCAAGGCTGCCACTACTGCGTCGCCGGAAACGACAAGGAGAAGAGAAAGAGCGGAAGAGCTGAGAGTAGTAGTGTTATCAGGAGAAGAATAGTAAGAGGAGGAGGAGAAAGAAGTTTGAGTGTAAATGATGATGACGATGGAAAAACAGTTAAGAGGGAGAAGAAGAAGAAGAAGAAAATAAAATGCGTGATTATCCCGGGATTTTTGCGAGGACACGAGAGTTACCGGGAGATGCGAGAGCACGTGGAGACGGTTTTGAAGGAGTTTCGAAATTCTTTGGAGGAGGAGAGTAATCTCGACGTGTTGGACGTTTCCGTGGCGAAAATTGAGAGAGATTGGTGGATTCCGGTGACTTTTCGAGGAGAAAGCTTACGGAAAATCTTGGACGCGATCGAAGACGCCGTCGCGTTTCGACCTGCAAAAGAGAGCGACGACGACGACGACGAAGAGGAGACGAGAATTATTTTGATTGGGCACAGCGCGGGCGGTTGGATTGCTCGGCTCTTTCTCGGCGGGAAATCGATAAAGTACGACGGGAAATTGTACGAAGGATACAAAGCTAAAACCGTGGCGGCGCTCGTCACGCTAGGTACGCCGCACAACAGCGCAGAGGCGTATCCGTTTGGGCGGGTGAAAGAGGTGCGAACGAGAGAGAAATCGTCAATAAACGGAGGAGATGACGACGAGGAGACGAGTTTACAAGAAACGCGACGATTATACCCGAACTGTTTCCACTCGGGGATGAAGTACGTAACAGTACAAGGCACCGGCTTCAAAGGCAGACCGTTCAAATTTACCGACTTCATATCATCCATCTCGAACACGACGACGACAAAAACGACGGACTGGAAAACTTTATTCGAGGAAATCAAGCACGGCATTTCGTATAAAACCGATTGTCAGGACGCGAGCGCCGACGGCGATAGCGTCACGTGCGTCTCGTCCGGCCTCGGATTAGGCCCGGAAGCGATCGAAGTCGCCATCGAAGGCGTGAAACACGAGAAGGACGATATTTATCCGTGGTACGGAAGTTTAGACGTCGTTCGAACGTGGATGCGCCCTGTACTCGAGATGTTGTTTTAGCGTTTAAACAGTTTTATTATAGAGTGTATCTCTCTCGCTTCTTCATAAAAAAGTCACACAAAAGAGTTGCACATCGTGCGCGGAGAAGAAGAAGAAGAAGAAGAACGAGAGATGAGCACGCCTCCTCGCGTGCGCGTGGAGCTCTGCTCGTCTTCTTCCGACCGCTCGAAGAAGAATAAAAAGCTCGTCCTCGACGTGCCGTCGTCGTGTAAAACAGTCAAAGACTTCATCGAGACAAAGTTGGCATCGATATTTTCCAATCGACGGCGGAAAGACATGACGACGAAGAAGAGCGGAGGACTTCGATTGTCCTTGGACGGAGGCTACGAGTTGCTCGAATCCAGTCCGATGAACATTTTGAGAGACGACGAGCGAATCATAGCGAGGTACGGCGAAGAAAGCAGCAGCAGCAGCGAAGAGGAAGAGGAAGAGGAATTAGATACAAAAACGAAGAAGGAGGAAAAATTTAGGAGTCGAAGCGCGGAACGGAAAGCGAATAAAAGAAGGATGAAAAGAGAAGAGAAAAGAGTACGTGTAGAAGGAAAAGGCGATGGTGGTGGTGGTGGTGGCACGGTGCCGAAGAAGAAACGAAGAATAGAACTCGATAGGAGTAACATTATTAGCGCGGGTAGAAGCGCGGGCGGCGGTAGGAGCAGTGGTAGCAGTAGCAGTAGCAGTAGCAGTAGCAGTAGCGGCGCGAGAGAACGAGAGGCGAAAGTGAAGTCGATAACCGAAGGCGGTTTTCCGGACGAGAAGAGAAAATGCAAAGAGAAAGAAAAACAAGAAGAAGAAGAAGAAGAGACGGAACGGTATGCAATCAAAGCGTTTGAAAAGTTGAGAGCGCAGAAGAGGTTTGGGAGGAACAACGCGTTAGTCGATTGGCCGAAGAACGAAAAGGAGTGGCGAAAGGTAAAGAAGATGAAACCTCACGATTACGTCATACATAACGAGAAGATTGAAGAACAGTTTAGCATAGAGGAGAACGGGAAGTTAGCGGAGGACGACCCGCTCGCCGCGTGGATGCATATTTTTAGGTGCGACGAGAACGTGGACGATATGCTCGCAAAGGAAGAGTTGGAGGAGAAGAAAGCGAAGCTTTTAGGCGAGGATAGGAAGACGATGCAAAGAGCGAAACGAGTGAAGGATATATCGAATGTTCTGCGCTCGGATATTTTAGCGTACAAAACGTTGACGATTAACGAAACCGATGGCACTCCCGAAGTGTCCAAATGGCTAAGAGGTTCTGTCCAATACGTAGACGTGAAGAATAAAACGATCAGACTTCGTCCGAATCCAGAGGATCGGGCGATTTCAGCCGGGCAATTGTGGTTTGAGAAAAATTTACCGGCGCCACCTCCTTACCAATCAAACGGTCTTTTAGAGCTTTCTTTTGACGATTTTGCTGAAATTGTGTGCATTGGTGGACGTTCGATTTGGAACCAGTTGGACGCGACGGCTGTGTTCAGAGACGTGCCGAAAGAGTTGAGAAACGGCGCGGGGTTAATACCGCCGTCTGCGCTAGGTGTTCCGCGCGGACACGCGCCAACACGAACGCAAGAACAAGCTGGAAGAGAGGACGATCTACAACAACAACAACAACAACAACAACAACTAGAATGGTGCGCGAGCGACAAGTGCGCTGGAAAAGAGTTGCACTTGAAACGTGATTGTCTCGAAGGCTTATCCGCGGAAGAGTTGGAAGCGAGAGGTATGATTTTACTCCACGACGAAGAAAACGCCGCACATGGCGGGTACCGCTATTTTGTCCGTCCAGAGAACGCGTTTGGAAAAATTCTCAAAGACCATCAAGCGCGATACCTCGTCGAAACGATCGAAAGTGACCCTCGCGCGGAGACGGAAGTGCGCCAAGAAGCCGAAGATACCATCGAAAGATTAAACGCGTTGAACAAAGCGATCGGCCCGATGCGCCCTTTATCGCACTTATCGCGCGATTGGCGCGTCAACCCGAACGCGCAAGCACCATTGCCAAGTTGGTGCAAAGGCGAAGCCGTACCGTTAGCCTCCGATGCGATCGTTCCCGCATCTGAAGTCGAAGAGAAAGAAGAAGAGAAAGAGACGAGAGCGACGCCTGCGCCATCTGTCGCGCCGCCGAGGAGTAACAACAACAACAACATAAACAACAACAAAAAGAAAAAGAAAAAGAAATTCTCAAACAAAAGCGGCGGCGTGGGTGCCGCACTTTCGCGTTTCAGAGACGTCGGTGCGTTGTAAATATCATCTCACTTTTGAAAAACATTCTCGTTTTGCGCGCAATAATATTTACTTTCTTCCATTGTTGTTACCTCGTTGTTTTACTTCACAAAAAGTCGAGAGTGAGACACAAAGACAGTGGGAGGATGGGCTCGTCCTCGCGTCATCGCGCTCGACAGCACGTCCCTAAACACGACGTCCAGGAGACCATCGAGAATCTCTCGCACTCGAAGCCTCCGATCTCGACGACGACGGAAACGACGACGAATTCGAAATCCATCGCGGGGGATTCCAAAACGGGGGAAACGGATGGGACTTCGACGAGTCGAACGATGCAGAAGCAAACGGTGATGAACGCGATCGACGCGTTCCACCAAAACATCAGGAATAATACTACTCTTCAAACGACGACGGATGTAGAGACGAGCAGCAGGTCGTCCTCGTCCTCGGAGGAAACCATACGTAGCGTTGGGAAAGAAATGATGGCAGACGATATCGAGGCGGCGTGTGCCCCCTTGAAAAGAACAACAGAGAGGAACGGAGAGCGAAGAGCGCTCGCGCCGGATGCGCGAAACGGTCAATCACCACCCGAAGAAGAAGAAGAAGAAGAAGAAGTAGAAGAAATAAAGAATATTAAAGAAACGAAACGGAGAAGCGAGAGGTGTTACGGATGCGTGAGTTGTGCGTATTACTGCTCGCTGAAAGAGTGCGAGTTTTGCGCGAGCATGTTGGTGTTGGTTTCGTCGTCGATGATGAGAGATACTCTTAAAGGTGGTGGGACAAAAAGACGAGAAGCAAAGACGACGGGTACAATAAATCATCACCATCATCGATCGAGTCGGTTTACGTGTTGCGACATCGACCGATTGCGAAAACGCGCGAGAGAAAGAGAAGGTGAAGAGGACGAAAAAGTTTGGTTAGTCGCGCACGGGAACGTGTACGAAGCGTCTGCGTTTGTGCGCTTTCATCCAGCCGGGAGAGAGGTGATGATGAAAGGCGCCGGGAGAGACAATTCCGAGGATTTTGACATGCACTCGAAAAGGGCGAGGGAGGTGTGGAGAGAGTTACGGGTCGGTGAGTTGATCCAGTGCCCAGAGAGAGGGTTTGGAGGATATCAACCCAAACCCGGGTTTTCGGTCGAGCAGTGTACGATTATGTAATAGCAGATTAGCAGTTTGTAAAACTTTTAGAGATGACGCTTAGCGCTTAGTAGTCCCTATAGTGAAAGCGCGTTGATACTACCATTGGTATACACGTGCTCGTATATAAAATCAAATCAATAATGAATAGTGTTACATACTACCTTAGGTAGTATTACTCTTGTTGTTTTTCTCATTAAAACTACGAGATGATAACTTTGTCCGTATCGCTACTACTGCTCTTGCTAAAAAAAAGCGTGATTTGTGTGTTGTTATATAATAGTACATTTCTTCTCCTGCTTTTCATTCACTCCATGCCGACGATTTTCATCTTCTCGACTAAAGATCGACCAAACGACGCTTGCACGGAGTTCATCGCGCGAGGATTTTCCATCACAAATTCTCTTAATTTGTGTGTGTCCCAAACCATGACTTTCGCGCCTTCTTTTTCAACGACGACGGTACCGAAAGCGGCACCGTGACTCAACGCCATTTCGCCGACAAACTTGCCTCTTCGCAAGATATTTTTACTAATATTATTATTAGCCGGCAAGGAGGCGCTCTTCTTCGTCGTGGCAGCCGTCTTCTCTCGCGCGCTCGCCGCAACCGGTACCACCGAATCGTCTAATGTCAACGCAACTGCACCGTCTACAATCGCGTAAATGTTTGTATTCACCTTCCCTTTGACCGCAATAACCTCGCCTCCTTTCAACTCTTTCCACTCGCCGAGTTTTACCAACTCTTTGAAATCGCTCGGGTGAATCTGGTGCGTTCGATACGTCTTTGTCGTTTTCTTCGGCGCCGCCGATACTACTTTCTCGCCGCGACTGTTCGTCTCTTCAACTTCCGACGTCGACATCGTCAGCACTTCTTTCTCTTTGACTTTAAAGAACGCATCGTACACCTCCCTCTCCTCGCTCGTCAAATCTTTCAACGATTTTTCGCTGTACTCGTTCAACATCTTCGCTATCCAAATCATATTCACCCCTACGAACAACACGTTCCATCGAATCGGCAACCACAACGGCTTCTCTCTAAAAAACTGGAAACATATTTGCGCGGTAAAACTCGCCGTGGCTAAACATCGCAACAAGAACGGATCGTCGACGACGTAGGACCATCCGAGCAAAACAAACGCCGAGTGGCCGCACAGCTCGGTAAGCGTCATGCCGTTTCTACTGGACGAGGACGTGCACCGTAAAAACGGTATCGTCTTTTGGAAAAACTGCATCTCGTTGAGCTTCATATCAGCGATGGAGCATATTTTTGGAAGTAACCGGAATTCTCCTTTCGCGCTGTGTTGTTGCGTTTGTTGTCCGGCGGCGACATCCGAGGCGAACGTCCTTCTTCTCGCTTCTTTCCTCATCATCCCTCTTTTCGCGAGGAGGAGTTCTTTCTGAACAACTTTAACGCTCGCCGAGGAAGAAGACGACGAAGAAGAAGAAATCAAACGCCGCGGGATGGTTGTCGTCGCGCATTTTTTTATCGCACTCGACCCACCAACACCCACCGTCGTCGTCTCCTTCAACATCATCATCATCGTCATCAATCCGCTTTTCGTAGTATTTCCCGAGGAGGAAGAGAAGGAGGAAAAAAAAGCACCACCACTCGCTGCTGCTCGTTTCCTTCCTTCTCTCGCCGCGAACGACAAAAACATGACGGTTCTCTCTCTCTCTCTCTCTCTCTCTCTCTCTCTCTCTCCGTGTTAACAGAGGGGTTCTTCTTCTGTCCCTCTTCTTCTTCTTCTTCGTCTTAGTCTTCTGTTTCTGTTTCTCACGACGTTTCGGGGATGAAAACAAAACAACAACAAACACTTGAACGAAATAAAATCACAGCCACAAACCAAAATTTTGATGAGAGAAATCTCCTTTCTCATCAAACCGCCCAAAACATTCATACGTTCAACTCCTCAACTGTATGTGTGGCATTTTCTCCCCATATTAAAAGTCTTTCAAAGAAAGAAGACGCTCTCGAATGACGACGAATATAAAACGATGTCCTTTTATTGAAAGAGAGCAGCGTTGCAAAAAAAGCTGATCGATGATGTCTGCAGAAGGAGTTACGACGAGAATGCGGAAGAGGAAGGTTGGTCAGAGAGATTTATGGGACGTGATTGTGAAGAACGACGATATTTGTTTCCAACACATTCTGCCGAGATTGAATTCGACGGATGTGAAATTCTTGTACGAGGTGAATACAGAGACGAGAGCTTTGATTAAGAGATCATCTCGCGCGGGTGATTTGAAGAAGAGGTTTAAGGTCAAAGAGATGTCGTCGATATCGACTTTGGAGTTTGCGTGGGAGAATAAATCGTTGTGGCCGAGTTGGTGGCGCCGGGACGAAACAGAATTCTGCTCTCGAGTTGCTGGAACGAATAAACTCGAGTTGCTCAAGTGGGCGCGAGAGGAGAAAAAGTGTAATTGGGATGGATGGACGATTAATAGGGCCGCACGTCAAGGTAATCTGGAAATGGTAAAGTATTGCGCTGCAAATCAGTGTCCTATCAATGAGTTGGCGTGTGCATATGCTGCCGAAAACGGTCGTCTCGAGGTACTCAAATACTTACGCGAAGAAGCCAAAGCGCCTTGGGATTTGGGTACTGCCATTCGGGCGGCTCAAAATGGTCACCTCCACATACTCGAATAT
>Ga0115553_1001358_pt1 | contig 15394 bp, 10 predicted proteins | sample COGITO_mtgs_1103_2_FD_87284 | JGI IMG/M metagenome (GOLD analysis project Ga0115553, IMG submission 87284) | Pelagic marine microbial communities from North Sea - COGITO_mtgs_110331 | ecosystem: Environmental > Aquatic > Marine > Epipelagic | place: Germany:Helgoland, sampling site Kabeltonne... | reverse complement strand
ATTAAACACACCAGAGATTGTCGGGTTTCCAGGAATGGCACTTGACCAAGTCCCGCTAACAAAGGGCGACGATAACTGAACATTTGACACCGTATCTAAAAATGTATCGCCTGAGGTTATTTGGACATCTGGCAATCCTTTGATTCGAACCTTCAACGTCGAATCGTTTGGACACGACCCGATTTGCGCATAGGTCAGAGCGATGGTTGAATCTACTCCTGGAGCGACATTCAAAGAAGACGGATCAAAAATCCCTGTCATAGCATTCACAATGCCCGACCCCGAATAAACACCATTTGGCGGGGCAACCACAAAAGAGTCAGGTTCATCGGAGGCACAATAGATCAAATGGTCAGCTGTACCACCATTAATGGCATCGAAAGAAATCTCATACGCTTCAAAAACATCAATAAAAATCGTGTCTGTGTTTCCACAAACTTGGGGCATGTTACTGGTGACCAGATAGACAGTTGGTTGCGTGATATGGACCCAAGGTTTTTGACAGCCTACACAGCCGAAGTTGGTTCCTACGATTATTGGGTCGCCAGACAATACTTGCCACAGAAAAGTATCTCCACCATGTGCGTCTAATTGCAGTGTGTCGTCCACACAAATCGTCGTATCGTCTCGAAGGTAGGTGTGATCCCCAGAAAGAATTCGATACGTGTAATCATTGTAACCCGGATGTGGGCAAAAGGTATCCTCAACAAAAAGGTTAAATTGGATTTCGCTCTGCGAAGATTCGAAGTTATAGATGACAATATGAAAGGTATCGGGGTTTGTACCGGTGGCCGAATACGACACACTATCCAGATAATCGCCAAGGTTGCAGGAATAGACTAGGGAATCAGTGCTCAATGCCCCACTAGAATCATAGTCGGCGAAAACTAGATCTATCGCGATATCCTGACCTTGACAAGTTTGAATACTGATTGAATCGTAAACCTCTGCGCTGGAATAAAGCGGTGAAATAACCTGAGGTGCCTCGTTATCGCATGAATCTACTACAAAGAAATGCACGTCGCGGTGAAGCTGTCCTTTGAGCTCTCCTGTAGATCGATCGTATTCACTAACCTTTACAGCCACGGCATATATTCCAACGATATAGCCCAATGGAAGATGGGTGGTGAAACTCAAATCGCCATTAGAGGGATTAAATGAAATAGGGCCTAGAAGCGGTTGCGTTGGTGAAAATCCACTCACGTAGTTTACAGAAGTGAACGAGCCCGAGCTGTAGCTATCCAATGCAGTGTCCAACTCCCAAAACAAGCTGTCGCCATCTGGATCGACGCCTCCCCAATGGTGCGTGACTTGCTTGCCTGCACAATAAAAAGGCAATGGTTGGGGGTTTTTAAACTCTACACTGCTGTTTTTTGGATAATCTTCCCTATTTAAACTTGCCCAAACCGTATTCCACGGCTGCCCAACATAGTTTTGACCTGAAGATCTTGCACCGGTTGAAAGGACAAGTCGCCAAGTACCGCAGCTTCCTGTGTCAATAACCGAAAAATCTATAATGGCCGTCATTTTCCTGATTTGGAAACCCATATAACCACAGGGACCGTAGCTGCAAGAATTATAAATGGGATTGGATTTACATACTGGGGAAGCGTCAATTATCGTATCGTGATAAGCGGTGACGGTATCCGAGAAGCCTTGTTCCTCGCAAAAAAGGAAGAATGAAACGCTCGACGGACCCGGCCCTGTATTAATGCAATTGCCGTTATTAAAGAAGGTGCCTGAACAATTAGACGGCACCTCGCATGTAACCTCAAAGGAGTCACCTGAGATGTGCTCGTAGGAAATATTTAACCCTATTACGTGTGTAGCTCGAACCTGTGCGCCAAGAAAAATGAAAAACAGGAACGACAGAGCAAGTTTCATAACAACTGAGTTTGTACACAGACGTTTGGGGTTTATAGAAAGTTGACTACCTCTCTTTTAGCAAAACTTATCTCAGGATAACCACTTCAGCATGGTGAACAGAACCACCATCATCCGTCATTTCCAAAAAATAAATTCCGCTGGCCAGACTCTTAACATTTAGCTGAAAGTTCATTGACCTTGGGCTCAATTCTCGAAATATTCGCCCGTCTTGATCGAACATTGTCATGTGCATTAACGCCTTGGGAGAACTTATGCTTAAAACATCTGATGTTGGATTTGGGAAGAGCCTAATCGGGTCTTGATCAAATTCGGATACACCTTTAGGCTTAGCCAATTCAAGCCGATCAGAGTAAAGGACAAACTCGAGCGAATCAATTTCATTCGACTCTGCAGTTAGCGTAATAATCGGGGCTAATTCATTCTTAATTCCCCACTGATCAACGTTCACGGCATAATCATCGTTTGTCAATCCATCGAATCGGAATTCGCCTTGGCTATTCGTTGTGCGGTAATCGACTGGTCGCAGCTGGCCATCCATCAACACAATGACAACTCCTGAAACTGGATCGCCCTCTGCCCTGCCCGCTCCTTGACTTACGATCCCAGAAACGAATCCAGGCCCGCCTGGGTTTGAACCTGAGACCAACTCATGCACAATATTGAGGGTATCGCAATAGTCTGGATAAATGAAATCCGCAGATGGCACGACGGTTTGACCATCATAATAGGTGGGCATGAGCATAGGATATGCGCTCGAGTCCGGCGACACTTTCAGCAAGAATGAATCAATACCAAGACCAAAAGAAAAATAACCCAAGGCATCGGTCACCGTGGAATCAATGACATAAACGGAGTCGAGCCCCGCGTCATATTGAAAGCGATAGACCCTCGAATTTATCACCGCTGCCGAATTTGAATCTATTGCCTGACCGAGGAGTAATGTAGTGTCGGTTAAAACGGTGATGGTGTCGTAAAAACTGCATCCGCCGGTCATGAAATTCTCAACTAAATAGGTTGTGTTATTGAATGGATGCAGAGCTGCCTGAGTGCATCCAGTGTTGAGGCATGAGAAATTCAATGCGGAAATCGAATCCCCAACCAAGACACTCCAATTTGAAATTGAATCGGATGATGTCGAAATTGTATCCCAGTTGTTGTAACAAGCGTAGACAGTTTCGTTAATCGGCCCAACACTTCGTATGTGAATGCGCTTCGATGTCTGACCCATCATTGGGTTGTGACTATCCATCGCCTTAACAATAGCATCAAATCCATAGTCATACGTTTTGTTTATTACCGCCGTGATGGTTGCAGTTGTAGGATTGATTCCAGTTTGTGTCACATTATAATAGTCCGCGATGAATTCAAGGTTGCTCGAGACAAAAAGGGTATCGCCGGCATCTGGATCATTAAAGGAAACGTCAAAGCTAAACGTGTCTCGCGCGCACACTCGCAGATTGAACGTATCCGTCTGCATTGCCGCATTAACGTTGGATATATCCTGGAACTCTGGATTTACGTTGTTGGCCCAGGGAAACACAAAAAGCACAACATCCCTGTATGCACTCCCCTTAAACACTCCCGTTGACGGATCCCACTCATCCGTGCGTATGTTGATGATATACGGAGCGAAGTCATATCCCGTGGGAATTTCAGTTTGAAAACTGATCGCACCAGAAAGTGGATTCATCGCTAGGTTTTGAACTGGGTTACTGAATGAATAACCAGATTGGTAAAAAGCTATGTTATTTGGAGAACTCCAAGCGGTGTCGAATTCATACGTCAGGCTGTCCCCATCGAGATCGAATTTTGCCATGCAAAAGTTATAGGAACTACTATCTAAAAAGGCTCCTGGAATATCAAATCGAAATGACTCGGAGGATGAGTTTGGATTTGCCAGATCAATATCAACCCACGTATAATAGCTTGGCGTTCCTGAGACATTCACAGTAAATACACGTGCTCCAGATAAAAACCTGAATCGAACTTGATCGCAGTTTAGACCAAGACTACCAATGTTCACGATAGTATCATATGTTGCCACCCTAAATCCACCATAGCCAGTGCTACCTGCAGATCCGCAGGCGTTTAAATATTGTCCGCTTGAACTAAAAATTGGTTGTTCAATGATGGTATCCAAGGATAACCATAACCCATTATTTGTCCCACCAGAGGCACAGCCATATTGAACTGAAATAATAGGGCCAACGGGAGGCGGATTAGAGGCATACATTGTTCCCCCACAACGCCATACATATTCTACCTGAATCTTATATGTAGAATCACTGATGTGTTCATAAGTCAACTCATACGAAATCAAATGGGTTGCATTCATTGAGCTGGCTGTAATAAGCATTAACAATGCTGCGAGGAAACTTTTCATACTAAGTTTAGGTTTGGAGCACAGACGTATGCGATGAAAATTTAGTTGACCTCAGGAAAAACCTTTCTTAAAGTCGCTCCAATCGTTGCAAGACTGGTGGATGCGAATAGCTTACAAATACCACATATGGATGTGGCATGAGGTTGCTCAAGTTCTCAGCAGTGAGCTTTTTCAGCCCGCTGGCAAGAGCGGCTCCGTCATACGTATCACGCGCATATGCGTCGGCTTCGAATTCATTCTTTCGACTCAACATGCTCATTCCAATTCCTATGAGTGTACTTATCGGCGAGAAGATTATTCCAAATGCAATGACCCCAACGTGAAAGCTTCCAGCCCCTGAACCGAGCGCCAAGGAGAATTCTTCCATTCTAAGGAAAAAACCCAGTAAGTATAACATGACGCCTGTTTGAACAATGCTAAGGATTAGCGATTGGCGCGTGTGTTGCTTTTTGTAATGTCCTATTTCATGTGCCAGTACCGCTACAATCTCCTCTGTTGTCATTTGCTCGATAAGCGTATCATACAATACAATCTTCTTCTTGGGACCGAGTCCACTAAAAAATGCATTCGACTTTCCACTTCTCTTCGAGCCATCCATGACAAACAAGTTGGTCAGCTTAAAACCCACCTTGTCGCAATAGACTTCGATTGCAGTGCGCAACTCCCCTTCTTCTAATGGCGTGAACTTATTGAACAAAGGCATTATCCAACTGGCGGCAAACATGGTCATGAAGAGCGAAAAGAAGGTCATCAGCACCCATGCTGAAATCCAGAATAATTCTCCTAATTCATAATAGAACCAAATGACCAAAGCTCCTAACGGAAGGCCAATCACAGCGCTTAGCAGCAATCCTTTAATCATATCCACGATGAAGGTTTTGACGGTGGTTTTGTTAAACCCAAATTTCTCCTCGATCACGAACGTGCTGTAGATGCTGAATGGCAAGGAAATGATGGATGAACCAAAGCCCAAAACGCCAAAGAAACCAAGCGCAAGCAAAATGTCGTGCTCGATGTATTGTCGCAGCCAAATGTCAAGGGCGCCAAATAATCCGAAACCGAGCATGACCAATGATGCAACTATGCTGATCGAAGAGGAGATCGCTCCTACTCTGCCATTGGCCTTATCGTAAGCCAGCCACTTCTGATATCGTTCCGAATCATAAATCCCTTCTGCCTCAGGCGGCATTTCGGGTGATTTTGCTTTATCGTTCAGGTAGTCGAGCCACTTTCCGAGCAGGAAACTCACGACTGTGATCGTGATAAGGGCAACGTAAATGATCTGCGTCAAGGTCGTTCAATGAATTTAGCGAGCGCGGTGAGGTATTCCGGATATCCCATGATATACGGTGTGTCGCCATGGTTTCCACCCTCAATCCGATGCGCTTCGGAGTATGTGCCTTCATAGTTTCCAAAGACGGTTTCCCCGTGTGTTTTAATCTGAATGTAATCGTCGTCCACTCCATGGATCCAGAAGAACGGCTCCTCCACCTTTCGGATCAAATCACCGTTGTTGATTTCAAGGCTTGTGAAATAGGATCCTGGCAAGGACAAGCCCGAAGCATCCTCCACAAATACCTCTTCCGAAGCAAATGGAGCCTCGAGCATTAACATGGCCGGTTGCATGGTGCGCGGTTCTGCCGTGAGTTTTGTAGCTGGCGCCGAACCCACACTAAAACCATAGATAATCAAGCGCTCGTCTGTCAGCCCCATCAACTTCAGCCATCGCATACAGGCATCTACGTCGGCATACATGCCCTCTTCAGTAGAAGGCCCTTCACTCAATCCAAAACCACGGTAATCCATGGCCAAAACGCCATATCTGTTCTTGGCCCCAACATTTGCCAACAGTTTAACGCGTGGCCAGTAAAAGTCGAGGTGATCTCGATTTCCATGACAATATAAAATCACCGTATCGGTTGCGATATTGGCAACGTTTCCAAGATAAACCGCGTGAATCTTTTTATTATCCCCAGAAGGATCACTTTGCATGGAAATGAGGTGAATCAGCGAGTCGGCGATGTCGTATTCCGGTCCTACTTCAATTTCAACGGTGCCTTCATAGTCATCAAGCCCATAGCTCTCAATGGATGGATCGGCATTAAACAGAAAGCTATCTAGCCGAAGGCAAGAGCAGCTGAGCAGGATCAATGGTATGTATATCAGCTTCTTCATTTTCCAAACGATCTGCTTATTCCAAAATAGAATCCGATGGTACCTCTACCACCTGGTGAAACATAGTCGACCACGGAGAGGTCTGTCTCATGCTGAAAACCTAAGTACTTAAACTCGGTCATATAACTCCACTTCTCCATATTGAATTGATGACCAACTGTGATCCAAGGTAGCACTTCGTTGTTCTGTACTTGTTCGTGGGCCTTTCGCTTTCTCAACTCAATCCATGTGCCTACTCCGCCATAAAGCAGGTGATCCTTCTCGCCATATTGCCACCATGAAAGGGCGTCTAGCTGTGGATATGTGCGGCCATTGTTTTCGTAAAAGTCGTAGAGGAAATTGATGGCTGGAGTGACCGTCACCCCAAATTTTTCAGATTTCGATTGGAACGCGCTGATTCCGACGGCAATATCACTTTGAATCACTCCAAAGGCGGCGCTTGTGGTGTGCAGACCAGCACTAAGCGTGAGCCCAGTATCTAATCCATGTGCATAGCTTACGCTTGTAAGCGGTACAGGAATAGGAGCGCCCGTGTAAATAATTCCAGGACCACCGAATCCAGCTGCAAGCTGCTTCTCACCTTTATCCAGCGGTTTCACAACTCGTGTGGCGTTGCACCCCGCGAAGGCGAAGGCCAGAAAAAGCAATCCTAAATTTCTAATAATACCCATTGAACTTTCTTAAGAACCATTCGATTGAGATCAACAATATTATCAATATCGCCAGCCATTTCCACTCAATAATACTGTTCCATTCCTTGGTAGTATGTATCAGCGGTTTCGCGGTGTCAAGGTTTAATAGGTGCGTGGCGAGCGACTCTATATTGTTTGTAGGAAAATGCGTGCCATCATAGGCCATCGTCCAATCTTTAAGGAATCTGTGATCTGCTCTTAGCTGAAAGAACTCAGCCTTGTTTTGAACAACGATAAATTCCCCTTTCTCGGTGAACGTTTGTCCCTTTGATTGAATCCGTGCCTCCCATTGATAGTCTCCTGGGTCGAGCGCTCCTAAGGAAAGTTCGTATCCCGATCCTGTTGGTTTGAATTTAAAGTCAAACGTTCTATCCAGCGAATCTGACAGTTTTAACTCTAGGTTTTCGTCGTTGACCAGCTCAAAGGATTCGTTGTAATATTCCCCTTCAAACCGCACCGCAACTCCCTCGTTGACCTTATTAGGGGCTGTGATTCGAAGCCTTGTTTTCTTTTGTTTTAAAGCGAGGTATTGCACCGTTTTCACAAGCACATCATCCGTCCAAGATTTGTCCAGTCTCATGCGTTCATACAGCCGCCATCGCCACCAACCATCACCTAACAAAAACGCCCGCTTCCAGCCATCTGCACTGGTATAACCAAGGAGTGGCTTATCGGTTTCTACCGGGCCGATCCGTTGTTTAAGCAGCAACTGACCATCGGAGGATAAGCTGTAATCACCAAACAGCACGGACATTGGAGGATAGCGTGCAAGTTCATCGTTTGGAGTAGATTTAAAGAGGTTGAAGCCATCGTTGAGATAGACACCTGCCTTGTCGGTTTTTTTACGAACCGAAGCCAAATTCAAACCAAGATCGAGTTGTTTGTAGTGAAGCAAGCTAACCGATGGTGTGAGAATGGAAAAGACAGGAATCTTGTTGTCTCTAAAGACCTTCAATTTATTCAAATCACCAGAGCCGGTAGGCAGTGCATGCAAAATGGCTAGATCAACGTTCTCATACTTCTCATCCCAATCTTCCAACAATTGCACTTCCACTTCGTACTGATCCACTGTCTCGATAGCCGCTTTGAACGCCGCTATATCTGGGTGGGGATTCTTGGCTAGGATCAGCACTTGAGTTCTATTATCAAGCACATCCACGAAAGCTTCCAGGCTATTGTTTAGCAGGTTTTCTTCGGCTGGATCAGCAACTACCCGCACCGTAAACTTGTTGAGACCAATTCGAGTGGCCTCCACATTGAAAGTCAGTTCCTTGACCATGCTTGAGGTCTTAACCTCGAAGGTTTGGGCAGCCAGCACCTCCCCGTCTTGTAAAAGTTGGACCTCTGTCGACTTACCGTCGAGTACGTTTGCCGAGATCCGCGCTTTTACCTGAAGGGTGTTGTTTAAAAACGCTAGTTCGTTTGCCAACACCTCCGAAACTTCATAGTCGGGTTTCAGAACCGTGTCGCCTTCAGCCACTGTAATGAAAGGTGCGGTTGAATTGTAGGAAACATATCGTGGGTCAGTGCCATAGGTTTGAACACCATCGGAGGACACAACCACGGCACCAATGTTCTGATTTACATAGTCTCTATTTACAGCCTCGACTACGGAAGCATAGTTTGTAAATAATCGATCATCTGCCGTTTCATTGGACGCTTCAAAGACAGATTTTCCAAATTGATGTACACGAACATCGTATTTTTCATCTAACTGATTACCAAACTTTTCATTTAAATTAACTAATGTTTTACTTGACGTGGAATCCATGGAATCGGAAACATCTTGATAAAGCAAAAGCTTTGGCTTCTCCACGTCGTTCAGCATCGAAATAAGAAATGGCTCTAAGAGCATCAATCCTATGATTAGTAGTACTCCAAACCGCGCCGCACTAACAGCAGCGCGAAGAGACATAGCCCAATCTGGATAGTCGTTTTTATACCAATATATCCACCACCCTATCAGCGCACTGATGGGCACAATTAGCATAAGCCACAGCGCGGAATGTTCCAGTATTATTTGCACCGTAGGAGCTTATATTGTTTGATAATGATTCTTGTAGGATCTACTTATGTGAGCATTCCACCATCCACATTCATCACTTGACCGGTGATGTAGGAAGACATATCAGACGCAAGGAATAGCGCAAGGTTTGCAACATCAAGAGGTGTTCCACCGCGTTTCAATGGAATCGCATCGCGCCATGTTTGCACCATAGCCTCGTCTAGTTTACCCGTCATTTCCGTTTCGATGAAACCCGGAGCGATAGCGTTGCAACGTATTGTTCGTGAACCAAGCTCAAGTGCAACCGACTTCGTGAAGCCAAGAATACCTGCTTTAGACGCAGCATAGTTTGTTTGCCCCGCATTGCCCTTCACCCCTACTACAGAGCTCATGTTTATAATGGAACCGCTTCGTTGCTTCAACATGGTACGTTGCACCGCCTTGGTCATATTGAATACCGACTTCAAGTTGGTGGTCATCACTTGATCCCACTGCTCTTCGCTCATGCGCATCAACAGGGTGTCGCGGGTAATTCCAGCGTTGTTGACTACGATATCGATGCGTTCAAAGTCCTTCACGATGTCTGCCACTATGGTTTCACAGAGTGAAAAATCAGCCACGTCAAATTTGTATCCTTTTGCGCGCACGCCTTTAGATAGCAAGTCTGCCTCAAGCGCCTTGGCTCTATCGTCGCTGCTGACGTATGTGAAGATGACATCCGCGCCATTATCGGCAAAAACTTCTGCGATGGCCTTTCCAATTCCTCTGGTCGCACCTGTAACAATGGCTACTTTATTCTCTAATAATTTCATTGATTCCATATTGAACCCCAAAGAAAATCATTCGCATTCAGGAAAACTAATTTTCTACCCCAGACGTAGATTTTTCCACGAACATTAACATTTATTCGATGAAATGATGTGATTTCATGACCAACAACGTGGGCAACCGCAAATTCATACCCCTATCAATTGCACTCATTGGAGCTATGCATGTCATTGCCTTGAACGCTGAGGCGCAACAGGAACCTCAATTCTCTCAATCGGCCCAGTTGTTGAATAGCCAATTTCCATCCTTTAACGGCTGGCATGGCGGCCTTCAGGTTAGTGGACTCACTCGGCAGCAGTTTACCGGATTTGAGGGGCGACCGGAGACAACGCATATCAACACGGATGCATACGTTGCAAAGGCACATACTGGGATTGGCTTGCATTATTTTCATGATGGTTTGGGCCAGATGGCCTTTCAGCGCTTACAGCTGTCTATTTCACCTCGCATTGTTATAAACAAACGATTCGCATTCCTTCCATCCATTGGATACGCTAGAAACCGCTTTCGGCTCGGACGCAACAATTGGAGGAACCTTTGGACCTCATCTACCCCACCATTTATATTTGACGCAAACCAACTCAACATCGGTCTAGGATTCGTTGTGGATCGCTGGTATGGTGCTTTCAACTATAAAAGCGGCTCTGTGTTCAGCCCACAAAATCAATGGACCGCAGGATGGGGCTGGAATACCACGTTTTCAATGAATCCAGCCTATTCTTTTATGGGAGGCACTTCATTTTCGAAATTGAATTGGGTGTTTCAACCCGGTTTAATTGTTCAAACCGACCTGAGTTCCATTCAATATAAAATCAACCTAAATGCCAGATATAAAGGACTATATATTGGTTTGAGCACCGAGTTTGTAAATTATTACATAGTTGGCATTGGATATGAATTTGTCAATCGTTATCGATTGAGCTACACATATGACCTCACCACCTCGAGAATAAGAAGGGGATCAAATGGCTCTCACGAAATTGGCATTCGCATTCTACTCTTCGATCGCCCCGAACATCGTCTAATGGCCGCACCAGGCATATTCTAACAACTATGAAAACAATAACAACCGTCTTCACGTTTCTGTTTCTTCTATCATCCCTTTGTTATTCACAGGTGAGAACGCCCTTTAATCAAGAACTGGCTTCACCAACTAACATGTTCCCTGCTCTAACTGGTTGGCATGGAGGGCTGCAAAACACTGTAAACTACAGAAATCAGTGGCCGGGTATTCCAGCAACTTATGTATTCTACAACGTAGGAGTTGATGGATATGCCCAAAAACTAAAATCTGGGTTCGGCTTGAACCTGGCACATAATAGGATAGGAACAGGAATCGTAAACATCAACAAAGCCGACTTAAACTGGTCACCAAAAATTCGACTTAAAAATGAGTTGATCATCATGCCTTCTGTCTCGGTAGGCTATTTCCAAATCTCCATAGATTGGGCCCAGACAACATTCAACGATCGATTATCTCGCTGGCTCATTGATGAAAGCTCAACAGGAGGAGTCATAAACAGCAACGTTAATAAATTGAGCCTGGGGTCGGGCCTCGGTTTAGTTTATAAAGATGCCTTCCTCGTTGCCAATGTGGCCGATGTTACACAGCCCAGTCTGTCCTTTTTTACCAACAACGAGCATCGCTTAGCGCGCACTTACTCCCTTCTTTTAGGAAAGAATTTTTTGGCAAACAATTGGACATTTACTCCGCGCATGTCCTATATGCGTTGGGGCGAGTTCAACACTTTAAACATTGGAATGAATGCGCAGTATAAGGGATTCTATCTTGGTGCGAACTACGTTTGGGACGATCGTGTTGGTATCGCGGGGGGCGCCGAAATCAGCAATCGGGTTCGTTTCTCGTACGGCTATGACTTTACTACGTCTCGCTTGGGTTTCACGCACATAGGATCGCACGAATTTATGGTTCGAGTTTGGTTGTTTAAGGATCGAGCAGACAATCAATTCCTATCCAATTTACCGTTGATATAAATTGAATCGTCATGAGATATCAACTTATTCTAAATTCACCATTATGAAAAGGGCACTGACAATACTATTTGCAACTACAATTGCGCTGAACGGATTTACACAATCAAAGGTCAATTTCTCGCAACGCATGGCTACACCGAGCTATTTTTTCCCAGAATTTACGGGATGGCACGGCGGTTTACAAGCCAACCTGCAATACAGAAATCAGTGGCCCGGAGTACCTGCCAACTACAACACCTACAACGCCTGCGTTGATGGCTACGTTGACAAAATCTATTCTGGAATCGGAATCAACCTTGGGCATGATCGAGCTGGAAGTGGTGGCCTCATTGTTACAAATAACATGGAGTTAAACCTTTCACCAAAACTGAGCACCAAAAATGGCATAACATTCATGCCAGCTCTGTCTGGAAAGATTACCCATCAAACCGTCGATTGGACTCAATTAACATTCAACCAACCAGATCCTTCCATCCCAACTGGGATAACATCCATCTATAATGCAAGCGTTGGAGCCGGTTTGGGAATAATTTTCAAGGAGACTTTTTTGGCTGCACATGTCCATGACATAAACCAACCAAATCAATCTTTTTTTGCTGGCTCGAGTAATAAGATGCCTCGCACCTACTCCTTCTTGGCGGGAAGGGTCTTCACATATGAAAACATCAAAGTAACGCCAAGCGTGTCATACCATCAACAGGCGGGGTTCAGTCTTCTAACTGTGGCGTGTAATGTGCAATATAGATGGATCTATGTTGGAGGAAAGTACGATCTAAATGGATTTGCGGGATTCGCCTTAGGTGGGGAATTAAAAGAGCGCGTTCGCCTCTCCTACAGCTATGATTTAACTACAAGTCCTTTAGCCTCGCAAATGACAGGTTCACACGAAATTGCTCTGCGCGTTTGGTTGTATAAGGACCGAGCTAAAAAGCAATTCCTCTCGAATTTGGCGCTGATGTAAAATCGAGGCATAAAAAAAGCCGCTCCAAGAAGCGGCTTTTAAATATTGTGTTGTAGAACTTAAGCCGTTACGCCCATAATCTCTGCCATGATCTTTCCGATCTCGGCTGGAGAATCAGCAACGCTTAATCCACACTCTCTTAAGATTTTCATTTTGGCTGCAGCCGTATCGTCTGCCCCGCCTACAATAGCTCCAGCATGACCCATTCTACGGCCTTTAGGAGCAGTTTGTCCTGCTATAAACCCAACTACTGGCTTTCTGTTTCCATCGACCTGAATCCATCGAGCAGCGTTTGCTTCGAGGTTTCCACCAATTTCTCCGATCATAACAATACCAGCGGTTTCTGGATCGTTCATGAAGAGCTCAACCGCCTCTTGAGTGGTTGTTCCAATGATTGGATCTCCGCCGATTCCGATGGCAGTAGAGACACCCATTCCAGCCTTCACAACTTGGTCGGCTGCTTCGTAGGTCAATGTTCCTGATTTAGATACAATGCCGATGTTTCCTTTTTTGAATACAAAACCTGGCATGATACCAACCTTCGCTTCTCCTGGTGTGATAACGCCTGGGCAGTTAGGGCCGATGAGCCTGCAATCCTTGTCGCTTAAGTATTCTTTCACTTTCACCATGTCATTCACAGGAATTCCTTCTGTGATACACACGATTACTTTGATTCCACCTTCTGCCGCTTCCATAATGGCATCTGCAGCAAATGCTGGCGGCACAAATATGATACTGACATTGGCGCCAGTCTTAGTCACGGCATCCACTACAGTGTTAAACACAGGCTTGTCAAGATGAGTTTGGCCACCTTTATTTGGCGTTACACCACCAACAACGTTGGTTCCGTAGGCAATCATTTGCTCTGCGTGAAATGTTCCTTCGCTTCCTGTAAAGCCCTGAACGATGACTTTTGAATCCTTATTTACTAATACACTCATGCGGTTTGAATTGAGGGCCGAAAATAGCCATTCACAGGTTGAATGAAAAGAGAATTCATTGGTTTGTATGGCACGAAGGAATTGAGATTGAAATGGGCCGTCGGCAATCCACTGCCTCGTTCAGAATATAGAATACAATGCACCGAAACTTGCTAGAATCTATTCGCACTGACGACCTACATTTGCGCCAATGTATCAACCACCAACCATTGTTGCGATCAGCACTCCACACGGCGAAGGCGCCATTGGGGTGATCCGCCTTTCTGGACCAGATGCGATAAAGGTTGTTGATGGGCATACAGCAAAGAATCTGAACGCTCAAGCCGCAAACGAGGCCGTGTTTCACCGATTTCGTGTGGGCGACAATGTCCTCGACGAGGTGTTGATCACGATTTTCAAGGCACCCCACTCCTACACCGGTGAAGATCTAGCGGAGATATCGTTTCACGGCTCAAACTATGTGTTGCAATCTGCCATGCAGGCCTTGATCGATTCTGGAGCGGCTATCGCTGAGCCAGGCGATTTCACAAAACGTGCGTTCTTAAACGGAAAAATGGACCTGAGCCAAGCGGAAGCTGTGGCCGACTTAATCGCATCCGAGTCTGAAGCCGAGCACCGATTGGCCATGCATCAAATGCGCGGCGGGTTCTCGAATGAGATTGCAAAACTGCGCGAGGAACTCATCAACTTTGCAAGCCTTATTGAATTGGAACTAGACTTTGCCGAGGAAGATGTGGAGTTTGCCAATCGAGATCAGCTGAAGGCCTTGATTGAAAAAATTCAAGGCTTCATCCATTCGCTTATCGATTCGTTTCGATTTGGGAATGCGATTAAGAGCGGGGTTCCAGTAGCCATTATTGGCAAGCCGAATGTTGGAAAGTCTACCCTACTCAATGTGTTGTTAAATGAAGACCGCGCCATTGTTTCGGAGATCGCAGGAACTACAAGAGACACGGTTGAAGACACATTTGTTATTGACGGCGTCCGCTTTCGATTCATCGACACGGCAGGATTACGCGACACGGAAGACACCATAGAAGCCATTGGTGTGAAGCGCAGTTTGGAAAAGATGAAGACCGCCTCGATTGTGGTCTACATGTATATGATGGACGACCCTTCGAGTGAAGTTGAGGCCGAGATTGAGTTGCTTCGCACTCAAGTAAATAGCGCCACGGCTTTTATGGTGGTTGGAAATAAGATCGATCAATCGGCTAAGGCTGGAAAGGCAGATCTATTTATTTCGGCAAAGACAGGCGAAGGAATAGACGTTCTTAGGCATCGGCTCGTGGAGTTTGTGCATAATGGCCTGACCAGCTCAAGCAATACGGTTGTGACCAATACCAGGCACTTACAAGCGCTAAAAGCCACCGACACGGCTCTCATAGACGCAACGAACGGCATTGACTCTGGCATGAGTGGCGACTTAGTTTCCTCTGACATCCGCCAAGCGCTGCATCACCTAGGAAGCATCACGGGTGAGATCTCAACGGAGGACCTACTGGGTAACATATTTGGGAAGTTCTGTAT
>Ga0115553_1001352_pt1 | contig 15439 bp, 8 predicted proteins | sample COGITO_mtgs_1103_2_FD_87284 | JGI IMG/M metagenome (GOLD analysis project Ga0115553, IMG submission 87284) | Pelagic marine microbial communities from North Sea - COGITO_mtgs_110331 | ecosystem: Environmental > Aquatic > Marine > Epipelagic | place: Germany:Helgoland, sampling site Kabeltonne... | reverse complement strand
TTGTTGTTGTTGTTGTTGTTGTTGTTGTCCATCGCCTTTACTTTTGCGCTTCAAAATTTGCGCTTGTTCGAGGACTAAAATGACATCCTGCGTGGCCAGATGCGTGAGCTTGGAAATCTTCGAAAGCGTGATCACTGTGCCAATTTCCAGCGATTTCAACAACTCGCTGATCACGTCTCCCCAATACGCGGAGTAACTCATCAATCCTAAATCCGATAAAGGTTTCTCTGGCGTTCCAACCCAGCTTTCGCGTTTCGTCAACTCGTACGAAAACGCGATGAGAAATCTACCGTAGCCTTTGCGCTGGTACGGCGGCAACGTCAATATGCATGCCAAATTATGTCCCGTCTGAGAGCCGTTTTTGTCTTTAGAGAAGTATCCGACGACCCTGTGTTTCTCATCTTCGCCTTTTTCGCACAAGGCGTAGAAAAGCATCTGCGAAACGTCGTGATACAAAGTCTTGTGATCGAGAAAGAGTTTTGCCAACAGACACAAGTTTTGGCAATACGTCGCCGCTCGCGCGCCGTCGACTTCAAACACCGACAGTTCTGGACGAACAATCTCTTCAATTTCTCTCTCTTCTTCCCCATTTTCACCACGCATCGTTCTCTTTTCGATTTCTGCGGGGTGCCTGTAAATTTCGTTCCCGGGCGGGTGCGTCAAAGGGCAACATTTTTTATGTTTCACGAGCGTCTTGCGTCTTTTGCAATATTTCAAACAAAATTCACAAACGAATAATCTGTTATCGCTGGTGAACTCGTCTGGATACGGCGCTCGGTACCAACAGTCCACTTCAAACGCTCCCAATTGGAGAACGTCGACGTTTTTTGCATTTTTCACGATGGCCGCCGCCACGTCGTGTTGGTGTTGCTGCGTCTCCTTCTTCGTTCCCTTTTTCTCTTTCGGCTTCCCTCCTTTTGTTTTATTGTTGTTGTTATTGTTCATACTTGCACTCGTTTTCTTTTGATTCGCGACGACGGCGTTCGCTGCTGCCTTATCGTTGTTATTATTTTCAGCGTCGACATCGACGACTTCGTTTGGTGGTTCGACTATAACCGTTGGTGTCGCTGCGTCGGCGTTTCCAGCCACCGCGGTCGCTAAAATGGTTGCATTAGTCGTTCCGTTGTTCCTAGCACTCGGTGACGTGGCTTCTACGGTGCCATCTTCTCCTGCGACGACGGCAGCGACATCAACGATGTCCCCGCTACCGCCTCCGATCTTCTCTTTCTTGTTACTATTGCTGTTGCTCATCGTTTTGTTTTTGCTCGAAGCGCGCGGATGACTCTCCGAACCGTCGGCGCCTTTACTCGCGTTCGTACCACCACCATTACTCGGCTCTGCGTTTTCACCCGTCCTCCTTCGCTTCGTCCCTACACGTTCTTCTTCTTCTTCTTCGTTTTCCTCGCCGGCGTCGGTCACGACGACTCCGCCACTTTTATTGTCGTTCACTTCTACGATACCTTCCTCTTCCTGCTCTTCAGCTCCCTCGTTCCTTTTCCTCGTCGTCGTCTGCTCCTCTAAAATCTCCATCGCTTCTTCTTCCTCCTCCTCTTCTTCCTCTTCCTCGCTCAAATGCTCGTTCGACCCGTCGTCCTCTTCCTTCAACGGCCGCATCTTACTCGCATCCAACCACGCGTCCATCCGTTTCGAGTACCCTTCGTAGCTGCAGTAATACCGCTTAATCATCTGCACCACCGTCGCCGACGCCCCGTCGCCGGAACCGCTCTTCTTCGCCGCGTCTCCTCCTTTTCCAAAAACGCCTCGCAAAGTTTCTTTCTTCGTCGTCTCGTGAATGACTCTCGCCGGTAAGTATTTGTCTTTCGTTTGAAACCACGAGGCGAACGCGGAGACGCGATCGCCGACTTCGTACGTCGTATTTCGCCACTTCGCCAACTCTTCCTCGTCCTCTTCCTCTGAGGAGGATTCTTCCTCTGAATCTGAATCTGATTCTTCTTCTTCGTCGTCGTCCGTTTGAGCGGCAGTTTTTTCATCGGTGGTGGTGTTGGCCCGCGCGCTGTTGTTCAGCGTCGTTTTCTTCGTCATTTCTTCTTCTTCTTCTTCTTCTTCGTTTCTTTTTTCTCGCTGTTCGTCGTTGTCTTCCTCTTCAACGGCATCGTCGAACGCCATCTTTCTCTCTCTCGAAGACGACGAAGACGACGACGAAAAGGAGAACACCGAAAGGAGAAAAACAAAGAAGAAGAGCTTTCACCGACGGATGCGGTTTGTTTTCGTCGACGTCTGTCTCGCTTTCTCTCTCACTCTCTTCGCAAAGCGTCTTCTTTCTCTGTTTTCCGCGTCGGAGTGATGAAGAATTTGCTTTTGGCGGCAAAGCACGAGATCCGCACAAATACGCGCACGCGCGCGCATCTGTTCGAAAAAGGGAACAGATGACGACGACTTCGAACGGAACTTTTCCTTTTGGAGAGGAAAACGACTCGGAGGATACTTTTGCATCGATTTCGATCGTTCGAGACGGTCAGGTGTCGTCGCCTTCGTGGACGGTGGTGGTCCCCGCACCGCGCGCTCTTTCTTCTCCTCCGTTCGTGTTGGAGAACAGAAGTAGTACGAGTTCTTTATTCGCATTCCAACTCGCGCCGAGAGGAGGATACCTGACCATCGAAAACAATTTAGGATGGAGTTACGAGTTGCAATCGCAATTATCGTATTTCCTGGACGTCATCGCGGTCGCGTCGAGCACGGAAGTCGTGGTTTCCGTGCAAAACCAGACGCACAGAGCGAACGTTGGTTTTTTGTCAACCACGGAGGATGTGAAAAATACGAGCATTTTTTCTTCGTCGTATTCGTTGCGAGAGGCGAGCGAGAAGTTAACTCGTTTTAACGCGGTGTCGTTTGCGGACGAGAGCGGGATTGGGAGCGACGTCTCGGTGCGAAGCGTGAGGTTGAGAGCGAGTTCGATGAGCGACGATGAAGGCGGAACGCGAGAGACGTTCGCGACGACGGGAGGGACACTTTTGCTTCTGCCGGCGTTTGGAGCGATTGGTGAAAGCGATGAGAACAACGAAAGCGGTGGTGCCATTGGTGAAGAGGAAGTTACGTTTCTCTTCGACGCGAAAGATGAAGACAGCGAAAAAATGTTGATCGTTGGAGTCAGCGTCGCGTGCGCTTTGTTGGTCGCGGTACTCGTCGTCGTGTGTTACTTTGCTAAGAAACGGATGAAAAAAGGAAAGCATTTCACGGACAGAAGTGAAATAGCGAGCAAAGATCGCATGCGTACGTGGCTACATTATCTCGAGAGGATGCATTCGAAATCGTCTCTGGGCGGTGAAAGCGGCGCGTTCGACGCGACGACGACGACGACGCATTCGAGACCATTCACGCCTCTGTCTTGGAAGACATCTCGTAGCAAACGAAGAAGTAGCGGAGAAGGTGGTGGTATTGACGAGCTCGAGAACGAAACGGTAATAAATATCAGCGGAGAAATTGACCAAGAAGAAAAGAAAAAGAAGAAGAATAAAAACAAATCTTCCGAGGCGAGACGATTGATGGCTCCCGCGCCGTCTACGCTAGAGATTACAGGTTGCGAGGATGTGGTCCGTCGCACGTCTACTAAACCTCCTAAATCAAACGTCTCTTCGTCTATACCGACGACAGAGGAATCACCGAGAGGAGAGATGGATCGTTTACAGTTGCTGAGAAGAAGTACGAAAGATACGACGCCGGCGCATTCGCCAGCGATTTCGCGGCAAAACTCGCTGCTCAATTCCAACGAGGGAGATATGGGAGAAGGCGCGGAGGCGAGAGTTTCACTCAACGCGCTCGCCAAAGAAATCGAAAAGTTACAAAATAGCATAAAAGATGATACGAATAATAATAAGTTCAGGTCATCGTCGTCTTCGTCGTCCAAGCTCGAATTAACTCCGGATAAAGAAGACGAAGTGCCGTTTGAAAATTTATCCGAAGTCGAACTCGAGAAGGACGTTCGAATTTACGAGCGCCTGGGAGGTGGCGCGTACGGTACGGTTTACCGCGGTAAATTTCGCGACCGTGAAGTCGCCGTGAAAACGCTTCGAGTGAACGCTTTGCCTACCGCAACATCCGCATCGACTACCACGCCTACGCCTTCCCAAAACAACGAGGAGGTCAGCGAAGACATAAAGATGTTGAAGTCTGAGGTTGAAATTCTTCGTCTCGCGAAGCACACGAACATCGTCTCCGTATATGCCGCGTGTTTTGAGCCCATACACAAAGCGCTACTCGTCGTTCAACTCGTCCACGGAGGATCGCTCAACGAAATGTTGCATCGCGAAAATAACGAAAGCGTCAAACTGTCGGGTACTTTGTTACGCACAATCCTGTTGGACGTTGCGAAAGCGATGGAGTATTTGCACAGCCTGAAGCCGAGGAAAATTTTACACCGCGATTTGAAACCTCAGAATGTCCTCGTGGAAGCTAAAGTACTTTCTGATGTGCTCGAGAAGAGGCGACAGCGGAGAGGCGACGATTACGATATTTTAGACGACGACGGTGATAACGCGCCGACTCTAAAATACAAGGCGTACGTTTGCGATTTCGGTATTTCTCGATTACTACCGCTGATGGCAAACACTTTGAAAACGAGCACTGCACATGTCAACGCGGGGACAGCGAATTACATGGCACCGGAATTGTTTACCGGACACTACCCGTGTTCGACGAAAGCAGATGTTTTCTCGTTCGGCAACATCGTATACGAATGCGCCACCGGGCGCATTCCTTTTGAGAAGTGCGTGCACTTTCGCATCGCGTTCCTCGTCGCCATGGAAGATAAGCGAAGCGAAATTTTGCCGGAAGATAAAGTTCGCGAGGATGTTCGCGAACTAATCGAAAGGTGCTGGAAAACAGACCCGAAAGAGCGACCAGACTTTACAGAGATTGTGCAAACAATCTCGCGCTTTCCCGCCAAGAAGAATTTTGACGAGACGAAGGAAGAATAAGAAAAAGATTCTCCTACTGGTATACTACTACTACTACTACTACTACTACTATTACTTACCCGAGTACGACTGATTTGACAATTTTTCAATTGTAAACTACAACCGATACGCTAATTGTATATTATGTTCTGATAGTATATTACGCCGCGTCTCTCTTTCTCTTTCTATTTTCACCTCTGCTACCTATTCTTCTTCATCGTCGTCGTTATCTTCCGTTCCTAATATTCCATTATATGGTCCTGGATTATTCCCGGACTCTTCAATGTCCCTAATCCACCTGTCCATGTAAGGGCACTTCTCCGGCGAGATCAACCCACCTGGCTCACATTCTTGATAGACCGTACAAATACCACACGGTACGTAACTCAGCGGCGTGAGTATATTGCTTTTCCACTTTGAAGGCACGTAGTATGTTTCGGTAAAATCGTCGCCGTCGTCAACTTCAACCGTCGCCTCTTCGCTTTCGTTTCCTCCTCTACTTTTTTTCTTTTGCTGCTGCTTCTTGTTGCTGCTGCTACCTTTCTTGTTCTCCATCGTCGCTTTCTTTTGTTTCTTGTTGCTATTCTTCCTCTTGTTATTATTCGCCGATCCTTTCTTGCGTTTCTTCGTCGTCGTGTCTTCGTCCTCTCCTTCGCTGTCTTCTTCTTCTTCTTCTTCTTCTTCCTCGTCGGATTCGTACATCAACATTCCTTCAGCACCACCTCTTCGGTTCTTCCTATCGTCGATGAAATCGTCCTCGTACGCATCCATCTTCTGTCTCCTCCTTTCCTCGGGCGTGATCATCTCCACGTCCCCGTCGTAAAACAGCGTGTCCACAATCTGTTTCACGTCTTCTTTCCTCAAATTCACGTTGGATATTTTACTCTTCACGATGTGCTCATACACGTCCTGTAAAGTCACCCGTTTCTCTTTTCTGATAAAATCCCGGCACACGTCCCGCATGATTTTCACGAACTTGGCGTCAAACTCTTGATCGGTAAACCAAGCTCCACCGGTAATCTCCCTCGACGGTTCTAAATCGTACTTCATGTACACCTTTCGATTTTGCTGCGCGACGTGCTTCACGCTTTTAATCAACTTCCTTTGCTCTAAGGTTTTAAAAATCTTCGTCACTTTCACCTGCGGGAAGTTCGTCTTTTGCTTGACTTCTTTCGTCCACATCCCGCTATTCCCGGCGGTTTCGATGACTTGCAACACCAACCTATCTTCGCTCGATAACCCTCGTTTCTTGAGCATTTCTTCCTCGCTCACTCTTTTGAAGTAGCAAATTGCATTGTCGCCTTCGCCTTCCGTGTGTAACGTGATTTTCTCTGAATCCAACAAGTGGTTGATGATGTCCCTGCGTAAGCCTCCTTTCCAAAAGGACAAAATCTTCTGCAAGTCTGGGTCGCTGACGCCTTGGTTGTTGTTGTGAGAGGCAATAGCATCGAGGACTTGTTGATTATAGTCTTCTTCTTCTTCTCGTTGGGTGTTGTTCGTCGGAGGCATCACGATTTCATCGTCGTTGTCCTCGTTCTCGTGAGTATTCGTTCCTCCTTTCTTCGCTTTTCCTTTCGATCCTCCCGCCATTTTTTCTTCTTTCTTTCTTTCCAGAGAGTAAGTGAGTAAGAGAGAGAGACAACAGAGAGAAGAAGCAGAAGCAGAAGACAAAGACAAAGAAGCGCGCGTTTGGGCCGAGAGAGAGAGAGAGGACACGCTTTACTCTGTATCTATATCTATACTATAGAATAGTAGTTTCTTTTTTCTGACGGCTGCGTGGGAGGAAAAAAAGAGAGGCGAGAGAAACAGTGGTCAGTCAATTAAGTTCTACCCTGAAGGATCTTCTCCCTCTTTTTTTGTTTGTGTGTTTGCTCTCTTCCGTCTTCTCTCTCTCTCTAAAAAAAAGAAAAACAATCGCTCTCTTTTAAGCGGTGAATTTAAGCGTGGATTGCTTCATATTTGCACTCGTGTCCTTTTGAACACACACACACATCTCAAAGCACATTATTCACGTTTAAACATGTCTTTTGCATCTACCATCGCAAACAGAGCCGCGTTAGCCACTCGCGTGGTTTCGCAAGTCACCAAGTCTTCCAACAACAAGAGACGATCTTTGATTGTAAAGGCGGAAGGGGACGTTCCTGCGGAAACGGAAAAGCCAGCCGCTGCGGCTCCGGCGGTGCGTTTTTTTACTTCTTCCCTTTGATTTTTTTACGCTCGCGCGTGCATTGGAGGTCGAGGGAAACGAATTTCTGTTTTGATGGGCAATCGGGACGTCGGAACGAGGTTCTCGCGCGTCGATTCCGACACCGTAAAATTCGAATCTCTCTCGCCTTTTTGTGCTCTTTTTTGATACGCACCCGGGGCCGAGATACGGTTGATATCTCTAAAGGGAAAATTTTAAAGACGTTTTCTCTTTTCGCGACGAGCTCCTGTTGCGACTTGCGTCGGACGAGCGAACGGTACGAACGGACGCAACGAGTGGTGCGGGAGCTGTTTGAACTCTTTCGAGCGTGGGAAGAGTAGGAGATATGCGCGCGCGCCCGAAGGAAAAAAAATATGATCAAACGACAAAAACTCACCTCTCTTCCCTTGTTCTTTTCTCGAAAATAATCACATTTAACAGAAGGTTGCCAGAAACACGGACAACCTCGCTCCGTTGTACATGTTGGGCGTCTCCGACCAATCTTTGTCCTACTTGGACGGCACCTTGCCGGGTGACTACGGTTTCGATCCGCTCGGCTTGTCCGATCCGGAAGGCGCCGGCGGTTTCATCAACCCGGGGTGGTTGGCGTACGCGGAAGTTATCCACGGCAGATGGGCGATGCTTGGCGTTGCCGGCGCGACTGCGCCGGAAACGATGAAGGGCTTCATTCCGGACTCCACGGCGGTGGTTTGGTTTAAGAACGGTATCATCCCGGCGCAAGGCTCGTACGACTTTTGGGCGCCGCCGACGGCGTTGTTCTGGGTCATGGTGTGCATGATGAACTTTGTCGAAATCAACAGATTGACTGAATACGCCAACCCGGGCTTCAGAACGAAGCAATCTTTGGCTGGCTTGGAAAAAGGGATGGGCGGCACCGGCAACCCGGCGTACCCGGGCGGTTCATTCAACCCGATGGGTATGGGCAAAAACGACATGGACGCGATGAAGGTGAAGGAGATCAAAAACGGCAGATTGGCGATGATGGCGTTTTTCGGTATCATGGTGCAAGCGATCATCACCGGCGAAGGGCCAGTGAAGAACTTGACGGATCACGTTACCGATCCGTTCGCGCACAACTTGTTGACCAACTTTGCGAACGTCGGCGGCGCGTCTCCGTTCTAATTTGAGAAGAAGAGTAATTGTTATTAGAAAGAAAGAAAAAGAGGGAGAAAGAAAAGAATTTTGTAAAAATGAAAGAGATAAAGGAGAGAGAGAGAGGGAGAAATCGGTGAGAAATTGGAGAAATTGGATGTGTTAGGAACGCGCGGGTGTGTGCTTGAAGTAGTTTTACTAGGAAACGAAGGGCAAGCTGCGTTTGCGCTTGCAAGAGCAAACTGTTTTGTGATATCAAAAGAATATTATTGAGACGGAATAACTTACATAAATACGCGCAGATCTCAAACTCGTTCTTCTTTTACGAGCTTAATTTTCTTTCCCTGAGCTTTTCTCGCGCACGCGTTGATAACATTTGAACTTGTAGCGGTGTCGAGAGATGCGAAATCAATCGTTTGGCGGCTTCGGTTCGCCATTCCTCTTCGCCGCGAGGCGAAGAGAGCAAAACGCACAACATCTCCTCCAGCATCCACGTTTCGATGCATTTCGCCTTGAAAAGAGTCTCCGCGATACACTCACCGCGTGCATCTGTTTCAAACACAAACGTTAACATCTTTTCCCTTTTCTCTTCCTCTCTTTCAAAGTCTCGCCACGCGCGGTTGAACTGGTCAAACGTCTTGATCTCGGAACAAAACAAGCGCAAGTTCTCCTCCGTATCCGTTCTCTCGTTCGTGTGCGTTTGTAAACTCGATAAAGGTTTTCTCGACGCCAACGAACGCGACGCGATGTTACTCTCGCTTTTAAATCTCTCGATGTCATCTCGGTCTTCCCTTCGCGTTTCTTCTTCTTTTTTTTTTTCTTCTTCCTCTTCGACGGAGGAGTTTTTCCCGCAACGACTAAAAGCTCTCGTCCACTCCTCTCTTTTCATCGGTTTCAAGTGCGCGTACCGGGAGAGTTTTTGCCACTCCTCGTACGAAATGTGTGGATTTCTTTGCAACAAATCTTTCTTCGCCCGGTTCGAGTGACGTTGGCGGCTTTTCTCCGTCGCCTCTCGCCGAGCGAGCGCGGTTTTCATTTTCAAACCACTCGCCTCTTCTTTGACGCTTCTTCTCTCGTGCGTATTTTTCTTCAAAAGAAATTTTACGCACACACCACCTCTGACAGTATATCATCATGGCGCCTCGGGGCCGCGCTTCCACGAAAACCCCGGCAGGGAGAGCGAGGGCAAAACGATTGAGTGTTTTGCTTCTCGCTTTATTCGCGTGTGTGATTTTGGTCGCGTTTCGAGACCGAGAAACAAAAGGAAGAGATGGTGGAAGCGAAGATTTCTCGATTGGAATACATCGAGAAGAAGAAGATGATAAACAACAACAATCGAAGGAAGTCCGAGGCCACGGGATGTCTCGCGACCGATACAAAGATTCTCACATCACCATGGCGCAGAAATTACTATTGCAAAAACCGCCGAAACCGTTTCATCCGAGGTGCTTCGATGCGCCGAAACCGTGGAGGCCTTTAGAGGAGATCGAAGAGTGGAAGAGAAGAAGAGTGAGTCTTAGGAGGAAAGCGTTATCGAGCGGCGAGAGAGCGAATGAAGTAGGAGCAGAAGGAGAGGAAGAACACGAGGGAGTGAACGGGACAGAATCACGCGAACGAGGAAGAAGGCAGTTGTTAACGTTCAAAGCGGCTGGAATGGGTGGTAAATTTGGCCCGAGCTGTTCTCCTCGCGCGCCGTTGAAAGCTCGTCAAGCGTGCGCCGAGCAACGCGCGCTGAAGAGATGCTCGGAAGAATCGAAAGTGAGCAAGAAGAAAGTCGACCAGTTATCTGAGGTAGAAAAGAAATTAAAGAAGTGTTTAGTGGATTTGAAATCGTGCGAGGCGACGAGAGACGAGTTGAGGAAGGTGGCCATAGAGTTTAGCGGGATTCAAACGTTAGCGCTTGGGAGTCCGAATTGTTTCGTGCACTCGAAAGGCGGGAGTAATAAGTGTTTACCGTTAGTGAAGAACGAAGAGACTGGGCTCTTATCTGGTGGATGTGGAGAGCGTGGTGGTGGACCGAAAGCGGGATGCGATATGAGCTCGGGGTGGGAAGAGCGCGTACCGACGCCGAAAGAGGACGTGTTCAAAGGCTCGGCGTACGATCGGTGCGCTATCGTAGGCAACTCGATGAACTTATTCGACGCGGAAAACGGAGACGCCATCGACCAGTACGATGCAGTGTTCCGATTTAACTCCGAATGGCGACGCATGCACCACGTGATGCAAGAAAAAGGCGTGAAATTCGAGGACAAGCAAAAATATATGGGTACGAAAACAACCTTTCGATTAGTCAATCGAAAATATACGACGAGTTTATTAGACGGCGACGGAGCGTCAGAGGACATTTCTAGCGACGAAGAAGTTTTATTTTGGAACTATTTTTCCGCGCCATATTTACAGGCGTTGCAAAAGAAACATCCCAAATTGAATTTACACTTAGCAGCCGCAGATTTAATCAACTGGGAATTGGAGGTGTTCTCGCAGTTGAGGAAAGACTTGTACTCGTTAGGCGTCGGGCCGTTCGAGTGTTACCGATTCATGTCTTCCGGCGTCCACGGGGTTTTGATGGCGCTGAAAATGTGCGAAGAGGTGGATTTATTCGGGTTTAGCGTTTCCATGGATAACTTTGCCAAGTCGTTTAATCACGGACGACCGAGCGAAAGCCACTCGTGGGAGTTTGAAACGATGTTGATGCGGTTACTTTACTTTACTGGCGCAATCAACGTATGTAATAGCTGAAGTAGTTATAGTTATGTTATATAGTAAGATGTTTTTCGATTACACAAGTATTAAAAAACAGAATGATCTATTTATTCTTTCTCTCTCTTCACCCTCTCTCTCTCTCTCTTTTCAACTCTCTCTTTCTCTTTTTCTCTCTCTCGTTTTCTGATTGTTTTCTTTCGTTCTCTCGGCTGCGTTCTCAATAAGTTTACTAAATCTTTTCTCTCTAAAAAAGAAACTACAAATTTAGTAAACTTCGACGTGCCATTGACCGTTTTTCTTCAAACCTTCCAACCACTCTTCGTAGTCGATGCCCTTTTCTTTGCACACACCTTCCAACATGGACAAAATACCCGGCATCATACCCTTCAAACCGCAGAAGTACATGTGCGCGCCGCCGTCGAGCAAGCCAAAGACTTGGTCCTTGTATTCCTCAACCTTGTCTTGGATGTACATTTTGCCGCCCTTCTTGTTATTTTGTTCTCTGGACAAGGCGTAGTCAATTCTGAATTGGCCCGGGAATCGTTTGACGCACTCTTGGAATTCGTCGTCGTACAAAGTGGCGTCAGAGTTGGCGACGCCCATGAACAACCACGCCAAGCCGGTGAAGTTCCAGCTCGGGACGTCTTCAACGAAAAATCGGCGGATGTACGCTCTCATCGGGGCAATACCAGTACCAGTGGCAACCATGATGACCGGGGTGGACGGATCCTTCGGCAACAACATGACTTGGCCAGTCGGGCCAGTCATCATGATTTCCGTACCCGGGGTGGCGTCGCACAAAAAGTTGGAGCAGATGCCCTTCTTTTCCGGATCTTCAGCGCCCTTCTCTTCGTCCCAGTAGGTCGCACGACGAACGCACAAAGTTGCAGTTTGACCGTCGAAGGAGTCCCCATATCTAGTAGACGCGATGGAGTACAATCTCACACCGTGCGCAACTTCCTTACCCTTGGAGTTGATCTTCGTCCCCGGCGGAATAACGCCGTACGACTGCCCTTCCCAAAACGGCATCTTTCCTCCGTGGTCGATGATGATGTGCGTGGTTTCCCCAGTCGCCTTCGGGCCAACAATTCTTTCCACGGACTTGACGGTACCAGTGAACGGCGTCTTGTTCTTGTACGTGTTCAACGGCATTTCACCTTCTTCCAACGCTAACGGAACCTTCGCCTTGCCGGATTGCATGGATTTCCCAGCCGTCTTGGCCATTTCGAGACCCAAGCCGTACGGGCCACCCTTATCGGCCGCTTTGACCACGGTGGACACTCTGGCCACCTTTTGGCTTTGGCGAGCGGAGGTGACTTTTTGCGAGATGCATTGCTGTTTATGATAGAGAGAAGAAGAGAAGAATTCATCAGTAATCAAACTCAAGGCAAGACGACCTTATCCGTCTTTTCCAAAGCACCACCCACAAAAGAAACAAAAAAAAAAAACTGCTTCTGCGCGCTATCTAAAATCATCGTCTCCCATCATCGTAAAACACCCAACGACGGGCGACGCGAAAACATACCTTGGCAGAGAGGCCAGCGAAAGATAACTGCATTTACGATTAGAAAAACGTTGGTCAGTATTACGTCTCATCCTCCGTTCGTTCGATTTTCTCGTCGTCTTTCCGGATATAAAAAATTCAGTTACGCCTCTCACTCATCACCGCGTTCTCGCTAATCCATCCGCGCAAAGAACAGAGGAAAAAAAAATTCGGAAATGCCTCTCGCAAAGGACCTCGCGACTTTTGCAGACGCCGTCGCGAGCCCCCATCGCGCGGTCGTCGAAGAGTAACGCCACGCGCGCGTAATAAAAGAGAGTCATCGACGAAGAAACGCACAGTAGAAGCCATTTTTATATTATTACGTGTGTGATTATATATAAAAGGAATAGAGAGATCTTTTGTGTTGTGGGGCAAAAACGAAAAGCTGAAAGCTCTTCCTCACTTGCCTCAAAAATTTGTGGCTCGTCTGCCCTAAAAGTTTTGTGTGCACATTTCGTCTCTGATTGAGTTATACAAAGAGAGAGAGAGAGAAGGACTTTAGCATCGGTACACATATAGTACCATGCGGACTGTAATTTCCTCCCTTTCGCGATGCGTGGAGTGCAATAACAACAAGTATTCTTCGAAGAGGAGCGAGAGCGAACGGCGAGCGTCGGTTTCCGGGATCGATGATGATTACACGAAGACGTCACACCTCCCGAGGATGATGAAAACGAGAAAAAGCCGTTTACGTCGCAGGAGTCGCGCGGTCGCGGCGATGCGAGCTAACCAGGGTTTCGCGGGAGAAGAAGAGAAAACGGTCAAAAGTGGTAATCACATCGCTTCTTTTCGAAGAAGAGGACAACAACGCTCGCGAAGAACTCGAATGCATTTCGGCGAAGACGTCGGCCAAGAGGAAATGTCTTCGTTATTGGACGACGTGGTAGATACGTGTCCAGTACCGATGGACCAGAGGCCTTCGTCGCAACTTAAAGAAGTCGCCGAAGGCCTGGTTTCTGGATGGGGCGGTTTAGATGGGAAGAGTTACGCGGTACGGTTGACTATTTTGTGCGGATTTTTCTTCACGGTCATCGCGTACCCGATCGCGAGCGAGACGTATAATCCGGAGATACAATGGACGGAGGCGCACGTCGCGGCGATGTTGGGTTCCTTGGTTGCGGTGAGCGCGATAACGTTGAACATTCACAACTCGTGGGATTACGTGAGAAATCGCTTACTCTCGGCGACGATTGAGTACGAAGAGACGGGATGGTACGATGGTCAAGTGTACGTGAAAACGCCGGAGATGTTGGCGAAGGATAGATTGGACGGGACGTACGTGTGCGGCCCGGCGGTGGCGAGGTGTAAGAAGACGATGTTGGCGTGCGGAGCGGGCGTGTTAGGTTGCGTGTTCGCGTTGAACGCGCTGGACGCGCCGAAAGTAGACCAGGAGAACTTTGGCTCGTACACGCCGCAAAAAGCGGCTTTGCTGAGAGATTTAGGCATGGGAACGTACATCGACGCCGGCGAAGGGAAAAGGATCAGCCAAGGCGGTATGTTCTCTCGCGAAACGGCGGATAAATACGAACCGGAAGAAGAGGACGAAGACGAAGGAGACGAAGTCAACGGCGTGGTCATGAGTTACGCGCCGTCGGTATCTATAGTTTCACCCTCTTCCTCGTCGTCGTTTCCTTCGGTATCATCGGAAAAAGCAGACGAAGGAGGAGATATCCTCGCCAAGGCCGCCGAGTAAAAAACGACTTTGCGATATGCAAAAGCGCGCGGTCAAAACAGTGTAGCAGCCATTTTAGTTTAATAATATGTTTTTCATGTATGCAGCATCGCTTTGGTACTCGCTTCTTCCGTCCTCCTCGAAAAGATCGTCTCTTTTGTTCGTCTTCTCCTCGACAAAACGCCTTCAAAAAAAAGAACGATTGCTTGATTTTCTCTCGTCGTCGTTCTCACAAAACTCTCTTTTGCACCACCACGCGACAAAAGACGACTGACATTTCTTTCAAATTTTAACATGCAGAATTTTTTTTTCAAAAAGCGCAGCAAAAAAAGGAGAGACAGTTTCCTCACTTTCATATCCACACATCCACCCCCAACAAACACGAGCGATACTAGCACGCAGAAGAGCCGGACGACCCCCGTTCTTCTTCGTTTAGCGAACACGCGATACACCTCAACGACGAGGAGAAGAATATAAGAGACTCTTTTTTCTTCTTCTTCGTGTCCTCTCGTGCACTCCGACGGTGACTCTTTGATTCGCGAACAGTTCGTTTGAAAATCATTTTTCAAAAACATTTTCAAAATGTCCTCGCGGAAGATGCGACGAACAACCGCAACAACAACGAAGAACAACAACAACAACAGGTTGAAAGATCTCACCAACACGAACAACACCAAAGAGAAAGAACAGGAGGACAGAAATAAAAGGAACGCTTCGAGTACTCCCGAGATTCCGGATTCGAGGCCGTCGAGGATGACCGCCAGTATCGTCGTCGAAGCATCCTCGTCCCCGAGATGTTTGGCGGGCGAGAAAAAAGAAGCGACGACGAAGAAGAAAAAAAACACAACTTTTCCACGAGCTGGAACGAGGAGGAAAAGAGTCGCAAAAGCGATACAAAAGAAGGAAGACAACCGAGACGAAGATTTCGAGATCGATTTAATGTGCGAAGAAGAACCCTTGGTAGGAAAAAGAAGGCGGAAAGGAACAGGGAAAGCGTCGAACACCACGCGCAGTCGTAGCGGTACGATTTCAAAAATTTCATCTCTTTTTTTTTGTATCTGTCTTCTCTCGTGTTTTTTGCTTCTGTTTTTCTCTCTTTTTGAATTCAAAAATTTTCAAAATCGTTCGTTGGTGTTTGAATAAACGCAACGACGAACGAGAAGAGTCTATTTGAAAATACTCACGCCGCGTGACATTTTCTTTTCCTCAACACAGATAAACCACCTTTACCACCAGTTTCATCGAAAGATGACGACGAGGAAGGAGAGGACGACGATTTCGACGACGCGAAGAAGGTGAAGAAGAAGACA
>Ga0115553_1001347_pt1 | contig 15464 bp, 17 predicted proteins | sample COGITO_mtgs_1103_2_FD_87284 | JGI IMG/M metagenome (GOLD analysis project Ga0115553, IMG submission 87284) | Pelagic marine microbial communities from North Sea - COGITO_mtgs_110331 | ecosystem: Environmental > Aquatic > Marine > Epipelagic | place: Germany:Helgoland, sampling site Kabeltonne... | reverse complement strand
CATAATGAAACTGGTGAACTTCATCCCAATACTCAAGAAATAATTCAACAAGTAGCTTTACTGGTAGAAGAGAAGGGTGTCCAGGCTTGGCATGATGCAGAGATAAGTGATTTGATTGAAGATTCTGACAACTATGAAAAAATTACAGACTGTCTCGATGTTTGGTTCGATTCGGGCGTAACACATGCCTGTGTTCTAGATATAAATAAAGATCTTCAATTTCCTGCAGACTTATATTTAGAGGGCTCTGATCAGCATAGAGGTTGGTTTCAATCCTCTTTACTGACCAGTATAGCTATGAAAGATGCGGCACCTTATAAGGCAGTTATGACACATGGATTTGTGGTGGACAGTGAAGGCAAGAAGATGTCTAAATCCCTTGGAAATGTTATCTCACCTCAAAAGATATGGGAGACCATGGGGGCGGATGTATTAAGGGCCTGGATTGCTTCAACAGACTATACAAAAGAAATCGTTCTTTCTGATGATATTTTAAAAAGGACTTCTGATTCTTATAGAAGAATCAGAAATACAATTAGATTCTTACTAGGCAACCTGAATGATTTTAATGGTCCCAAGTCTTCTTCTTTAAAATTAACAGAACTAGATAAATGGATGATATTAAGAGCTCAAAATTTGCAGGAAGAAATAAAGCAAGATTATTTAAATTATAATTTTCATCAAGCGTTTCAAAAGATTCATAACTTTTGTGCTAATGACCTTGGGGGTTTCTATTTAGACATACTTAAAGATAGACTTTACACATCTAAATCAGATTCTAGTGCTAGACAATCATCCCAAGTGGCACTTTCAAATATTCTTCAAGCACTTTTGCGATGGGTGAGCCCGATTCTTTCTTTTACTGCAGAAGAGGCCTGGCAATTACTTGAAAGCGAAGAAGATTCCGTCCATTTACTCGAATGGTTTGATGATTGGGAAGAGGTGGGAGGCCTCTCTATATCTAATGCTGATTGGGAACAGGTCTTGCAAATAAGATCTGAGGTTAACAAACATATCGAAGAAGCTAGAAACAAAGAAATAATTGGGTCTTCACTTGATGCCAAAATAGAACTCTATTGCAAAGAAGAGACAAAAGTTCTTCTTGAGAAATTTTCAGATGAACTTAGATTTGTTTTCATCACATCGGAAGCTTCTGTTGAAGAGTTCCAAGAAAAAGGAGACGAAACAAATCGCGAAGATATGAGGATAGCTGTTTCAAAAACGATTTTTCAGAAGTGTGTCAGATGTTGGCATAGTCGCCCTGAAGTTGGGAGTATTCAAGGTCACGAATCCATCTGCAACAGGTGTCTTGAAAATATTGAAGGAGACGGCGAAATTAGAAATTTTGCTTAAAAGCTAAATCCTACTATGAAGCAATTTTTCTTTGTACTCGCATTGCTCATAGCCGATCAGATTTCTAAATTTTTAATCATAAAGAACTTCTATCTTGGTGAAAGTCTAAATATTTTACCTATTTTAGACATTTTTCTAATTCTGAATACGGGTATAGCTTTTAGTTTATTCGATGATGGTGGCTCTACAGGCCGTTGGGTGCTTGTTATTCTAGTGTTATGTGTATGCCTGTACTTGGTTTATATCCTCTTAACGGAATCCTTAGATAAATTTGAATCTATAGCTCTGTTAATGATCTTATCTGGAGGTATAGGCAATCTGATAGATAGATCATTCAGAGGTTACGTAATTGATTTCATACATTTTTACTATGACAGTTACTCTTTCTATATTTTTAATTTAGCTGATACATTCATAACAATTGGAGTTATTATTTACCTTTTAAACATAGTGATTCCAAAATTTACGCAAGATGGAAATAAAGCTAGCTAATACCAGAGGATTTTGTGCCGGAGTAGATAGGGCGATCGAAATTGTTAAAAAGGTAATAGAGATTCATGGTGCACCTGTATACGTGAAACATGAAGTCGTTCACAACAAGACCGTTGTAGAAGAACTCAAAAACCTAGGTGCTATATTTGTGGAAGATATTGAATCAATCCCAGAGGGTGAAGTGGTGATATACAGCGCTCACGGTATATCAAAAGCAGTCGAGATAGAATCAAGTCAGAGAGCTTTAGATGTCTTTGATGCAACATGTCCTTTAGTGAGTAAAGTACATGCAGAAGTTATTACTTACGCAAAAATGGGCTTTGATTGTCTGTTGATTGGACACAAAAATCATCCTGAGGTTGAAGGTACTATGGGTCAGTTTGATGATTCATATGGTGGTTCAATTACGCTCGTAGAAGATATTTCTGATGCAAAGAAATTGGAATTCTCTGATTCAACAAATATGGCATTTGTTACACAGACAACTTTATCTGTTGATGATACGAAAGAAATTAAAGATTACTTACTAAATAAATTTCCACATATCAAAGGTCCAAAGAAAGATGATATTTGTTACGCAACTCAAAATAGACAAGATGCGATAAAACAATTATCCCTTGAATCTGATTTGGTTCTAGTTATCGGATCTGAAAACAGCTCGAATTCCAATAGACTCAAGGAGTTAGCAGAAAGATCTGGTGTTGAAGCTTATCTTATAGACACCATTGATGACCTTTCCTTAGATTGTCTAAAAGGAAAATCTAAAATTGGTTTAACTTCTGGCGCTTCAGCTCCAGAGCATCTTGTTACTGAAGTCATAGAAGCGCTAACAAGTACTCATGGATTTAAGCTATCAGGAGTAAAAGATAGAACCGATGAAGGTATATCTTTTAGATTACCGAAAGGATTAAGGTGATTGGAACTTTTCTAAATTTTTAGGTCTAAGTAATTAAGGAGAAATTTATGCAGTTAATAAAATTAATCATTCTATCTATAGTTATTATCTCAAACCCGATGCTTCATGCTGACCCTAAAGGCTCAGCGAGATTGGATCAAATGGATGCAAATCAAAATGGAGAAATAACATTAGATGAATTTAATTTGAGTCAATTGAAGCGTTTCAATCTTATTGATTTAAATAGTGATGGTACTATCACTGAAGCAGAGTTTCTGAAGTCTATCAGTAATCGGTTTGATAAAATGGACCTAAATTCAGATGAAGTCTTAAAGAAGAAGGAAATTAGAAAAGCTTTAAGAAAAATTAAAAAACAAGAAAAAAGGCTACAAGATAATCAGAAAAAACAGCCGAAGCCTTTTATAAAGCAATGATGACATTATCTTAATCATCAATGATTAATGATTCGTTTTATTTAGAGAGAGCTAATTTATGCCTCTCTCCTAATTATTCTGAACGAGAAGATAATGAGATTTCTCTTCTCGTTATACATAATATCAGCCTACCTCCTGGAGAATTTGGTAGCGATAATATAGAAAAACTTTTTACCAATCAGCTGGATCCAAAAGAACATCCGTATTTCGAAGCAATTCATCAACTCAAGGTTTCTAGCCATCTTTTGATCGATAGAGAGGGTCTCATTACTCAGTTTGTTTCTTTTGATAAGGCGGCTTGGCATGCGGGAATTTCAAACTTCAAAGGAGAAGAGAACTGTAACCGGTTTTCGGTCGGCATAGAGCTTGAAGGAACAGATGACACAGAATATACCGAAGAGCAATATCATTCTTTAGTAGAAGTCACCAAAGAACTTATGCTCAAGTTTCCTAAAATTAAAAAAGAAAATATAGTGGGTCATTCTGACATAGCCCCTGAACGTAAGACTGATCCTGGTAAGTCGTTTGATTGGGGTTTCTTCTTATCTTTCCTTGGTTAAGTTTGGCGCCATAGTACTTCTCGGTAATTTTTTTCTTTATTGATGGATCTGGCCATCACGAATAAGAGGTCTGATAAACGATTGATATAAATTATCTTCTTTTCTTCAATCGATTTCTCTTCATCTAAAGCTACCAGTGATCTTTCGCATCGCCTGCAAACAGATCTTACGACTTGCGCTAATGCAGAAGTTGGATGACCTCCAGGCAAGACGAAATTTTCTAGACTAGGAAGATCAGAGTTTAAAAGATTTATTTCATCTTCAATGAAGGAAATTTCTTCTTCAGATATAGAGTCATCTGTACCTAGAGATAAAGAACCGCCAATATCAAATAAACAATTTTGAATGCGAATCAAAGATTCTTTGTACCTCTCTGAATCATTAACTGATGAAAGGTAGCCTACTAATGAATTTAATTCATCAACTTCTCCGACGCAATTAATGATGGGATCAGATTTTTTCAATCTTGTTCCATCTGCCATTCCTGTCGTCCCATCATCTCCAGATTTTGTAGTAACTTTTGTTATCCGTTTTTTCATTTAATTTCCCAAATCATAGTTTAATCTTAACCAAATAGATCTACCTTGATTTAAATAAAATGCATTTGAATCAGCGGCGGTAAAATAATCTTTATCAAAAATATTTTCTAGCTTTAAAGAAAATTTAAATTTGTCATTTATGACTCTACTAGTCGATAAATTAGTTAATCCATAACCGGGAAGTCTAATGTCTCCAAAGTCTATTCTCTCCCCAAAGGTAGAAAAATTTATTGAAGTATCATATCCATTTATATCCTTTGTGAATGTAATACTTGCTGATTTCTTTGATCTTCTTAGTAATTGCTTGCCTTGATTATCTTTGGGATCTTGGACCCTAAGTACAAGATTTAAATCCCAATCTTCTTTCGCAACTTTATATTTTATTTCTAGACCTTCATTGGTTGATTGAGAGATATTTTTAAGAACATAATCTTGGTAGTCAAAATCAATAAGATTCGTTATGTTGTTTTTGAAGATTGATATATTGAGATTAGAATTATTTTTTCTCCTTTTTATACTCAATTCACTTGAATTGTTTACTTCTGGTTCTAGAGAGGTATTTCCACCAAATCCATATAATTCTGAACTTACGGGAGATCTGAATGAAGAACCTCTAGAGAGACCCATCTTCCAGTCAGTACTAATCTCTCTTAATCCTTCCAGATTCCAAGACAAATTACTTTTGTAAATATCATGGTCTGATCCTCTAACAGAAGCAAATAAGAGATTTTTTTTGAATTTAATATTAGATGAACTAAAAAGTGACTTCGTGTTAATTTTTTCTTGATAAATAGTCCCGTAACTGGAGTAATCTATTCGCTCTTCCTCGTTATTTAGACCAAAGACTAACTCTCCATCTCCAAAGGTTTGAATCTCACTTATAATGAATTCGATGTACTCTCTTTTTGTATTGGTGATATCAATCAACCCAAGGAAATTAGGATCAGTTTGTTTGATCAAATCTTTAGAACTATTTAAATTAAGTTTATAAAAAAATAAGTCGTCAAAATAGTTACTTACTTGCAAGCCATATGCATGGTTTTCATAGTCTTGAGAAGTAGGTGATCCAAAAACTAAATATTCAATATTTCCTTCAGCTGACCATGAAGAAAATTCTATATTAACTGCATCAGAGCCGAACTCTATATTGCTAATAATAGTGGTATTTTTATACCCTCTATCTAGTTTAGAATTTGATAGGGCTGGATAGCCATCTGTTTGCGTTTTGGATCCAGAGATGTTAAAAAAGATATTATCTGAAATATCCTTATTAATTTTGAATATTGATTTAAGGAACTCATTGGGTCCGATACCTAATCCTAATGAAGTTTTGTTATCTCTGTTCTGAGATTTCGTAGAGATATCAATAACACCCCCAATTGCGCCAGATCCATGTATAGCTGAGAGTGGTCCGTAACCGAGCTCAACTTCGTTGATAAGCTGAGTATCTAGATTGTATATAGAGGCTCCACCCGCGGTGCTTGGGTTTATTTTTATCCCATTAATCTTAACTAGAGTATGGTTACTATTAGTGCCTCTTAAAAAAACTGACGATAGTTGTCCCATTCCGCCGTTATTACTCACATCAATTGCAAGATTATTCTTAAGTAAACTAGTTAGATCTTTTGCTAGAGCTTTATTTAAGAGATCTAGATTTAATTTATCTACAGAAGTGGCTATTGAATTCGCTTCTTTTGGCATTACGGAAGCTATGGTTATAATTTCGAACTCTTCTTCAGATAAAACATTGGACACAAAAAAAACGAGAAAAAGCAGCTGCTTTAGTCGATACATAAATCACCCTTCGTAATTAATTAATATTATTTATTGGCCGGTATCCGGGCTTAAGAATTTTTATAATTTTTAACGCCTTCCCGTTTTGACAGTGACATATGCTAAAAACCTTCTATTTACCGTTGCGAGGGCAGCACTGGATTAATACTCACCAGTTTCCCGTTTAACCTATCTACTAGGCACCAATTCTTGCATTTTACATCTTCCATAAAATTATTTTCTTTTTTTGTTGGTTATCAAGGCTTAAACTAAAAGAAATTTCTGGAGGAATGAAATATGGCATCTTTTGATATTAAATCTGAACTTGATCATCACGAAGTAACTAACGCAGTGGATCAAGCTAATAGAGTTTTACAAAATAGATTTGACTTTAAGGGCACTGGTGCAGAATTTACAATGAGTGATAAGGAAATAAACTTATCAGCTAAAGAAGAATTCCAGATTCATCAGATGGCACCTGTTTTGAATGAATCTTTAGCGAAAAGAGGTATTGATCTAAAAAGTCTAAAACCAGGCGATGTAGAAGTCTCAGGTAGCTCTTCTCAACAAGTAATCACTTTACAAGAAGGTATAGATAAAGAATTGGCAAAAAAGATAACGACTATGATCAAGCAATCTAAGTCCAAAGTCCAAGCGTCTATTCAAGGTGACAGTGTAAGAATTACAGGAAAAAAAAGAGATGAATTACAAGACATTATCCAGGTAATTAAAGATCAAAATTATGATATACCATTACAGTTTGTAAACTTTAGAGATTAAGGGTCTCTCAATGATCAAGAACCTCACGATAGCCAGTCTTGGTTTCTCTTCTGGATTGCCCTACATCCTTATTTTCTCTACCTTAGGCGTATGGTTAGCTGACGTAGGTATAGATCTAACTTTAATAGGATTTTTTGCATGGATTGTTCTGACATATTCACTTAAATTTTTATGGGCACCTTTAGTTGATAATTTTTCTATACCAATCTTAAATAGATTTGGAAATAGGAAAAGCTGGATTCTATTCTCTCAATCTCTAATAGTTATTTGTTTGATCTTACTATCTTTAACTAATCCCTTAGATAGCTTAAATCTTTTCGCATTTATTGCTTTTCTAGTCGCCTTTTCAGGGTCTATTCAAGATATAGCAATTGATGCATTTCGTATTGAAGTAGCTGAATTAAACCAACAAGGAAATTTAGCTGCAAGTTATCAATTGGGTTATAGAGCTGCAATTCTTATCTCTAGTTCATTTGCTTTAATTTTTGCTTCTGAATACGGATGGAGCTTAACTTACCAGTTGATGGCTATTTTAATGTTCATTGGAGTAATGGGTGTATTGATTTGTCCAGAACAAGCTAATCCTGTTTTAAAGAAATTAACTCTTAGCAACTCAATTTTAGAACCTATCAAGGATTTCATGTCTCGCTTTGGTATCTATCTCGCTTCATTTTTACTATTGATTGTTTGTACCTACAGACTTACAGATATAGTCATGGGGCCAATGGCGAGTCCCTTCTATCTAGATAAGGGTTATACACTCAAAGAAATAGGCTATGTTGTGAAGGTGGTAGCTGTATTGGCTTCTATATTGGGTTTTTTCTTGGGAGGAATTCTAGTTAAGAAAAAGGGGGTAAAGTTTACGCTCATTATAGGAGCTCTGCTTGTTCTAATAACTAATTTATCTTTTTCGATAGTCGCTCTCTATGAAAAAGATTTAACTTTATTGGGTCTAATTGTAGGTGCAGACAGTTTAGCAGCTGGTGTTGTGGGAACTGCAAATATAACATTTTTAACCAGCCTAGTTTCAAAGCGATATACTGCAGTTCAATATGCTTTATTAACATCTTTTATGATGCTTCCAGGAAAACTCTTCAGCGGTTTTTCAGGAGTTATCGCAAGTTTCTTTAAAGCTGAATACGGAAGTGAATACGGCTGGATGGCCTTCTTTGTGTTTACTTCATTGCTGACAGTACCTTGTTTATTTCTGCTCTTATATTACGCAAGAGAAAATTTCACTCATGATTAGAATTTATAGACTTATATTTTTTCTCCTGGTAATAATTACAAGTTTTTCTGCTCTGAGTATGCCTTCAGAAACATCAATATCGTTGACTCACCTTGATAAGTTTCTTCATTTTTTAGCTTTTCTTGTTTTATCTATTTTTTTAGATTTATCTTCTACAGAGCCTTTAATCAAAAAGAAGATGCTTATCTCCTTACTCATTGCTTATGCACTTTCTATTGAAGTCATACAATATTTTTTGCCATACAGAGATGCAGAATTTTTAGACTTCCTTTTCGATGTATTGGGAATACTTGTTTATTTGATGTTTGCCCCAAAATTTAAGATAGGACAACAAATATGAGATATTTATTTTTTTTATTCATACTTCTACCATTTATAGAAATTTATACCTTGATTGTGGTTGGGAATTATATAGGTGCATTTAATGCAATATTATTGATAATTCTTACCGGAATAACAGGACTTTATCTATTGAGAAATCAGGGAATTAGGACACTTATTAATTTAAGGTCGAATCCTATGGGGTTCGAACCCACTGCAGATAATATCCTTAAGACTCTGTTCACTCCAATTGGTGGGTTCTTTTTAGTGATTCCAGGTTTCATAACAGATTTACTAGGGCTGTTGATCCTTTTGCCTTTAACAAGAATATTTATAATTGGACTGATATTTAGCTATCTAGGATCTGTCAACAACAATCCAATGCAAAATAGAACTGATGAAGATTGGATTGAAGGCGAGTATAAGAAAGATAAATGACTGTTTGGGGTTGAAAAATATATATAAATCCCAACATAGTGGTAGTGGGAGGACAAATTCTAAATGAATTGAGCATTGACGTGCTGATACAACTCATTAGAATGGCGATCCTTTCGTATTAAACAATTTAAATTTTAATTAAATTTTGGAGAAACCTGATGAAATTTAGACCATTAGCAGACCGCGTCCTAGTAAGGCGAACTGATGAAGAGCAAACCACTGAAGGTGGAATAGTTCTACCTGGATCGGCAGCAGAAAAACCATCTCAAGGAGAGGTTATAGCTGTAGGATCTGGAAAAACTTTAGATAACGGAGAAGTACAAGCCGTTTCTGTGAGCGAAGGCGACCTAGTCGTTTTTGGTCAATATGCTGGTAGTAATACAGTAAAAATTGATGGGGATGAACTTGTCATTCTTAATGAACAAGACATTCTCGGTGTTTTAGAAAAATAATTTATTAAAGAGAGGAAAAAATGGCCAAAGAAGTCAAATTTAGTGATGCTGCTCGCCAGGGAATGTTGGCGGGTGTAAATATACTTGCGGATGCAGTCAAAGTTACGTTAGGACCTAAAGGAAGGAATGTAATTTTAGATAAGTCTTTTGGAGCACCAACAGTTACGAAGGATGGTGTATCGGTTGCAAAAGAAATCGAACTTAAAGATAAGTTTGAAAACATGGGAGCGCAAATGGTTAAAACTGTTGCTTCTCAAACTTCTGACGAAGCAGGGGACGGAACAACTACAGCAACTGTTCTTGCGCAATCAATTGTAAACGAAGGTTTAAAATCAGTTCAGGCGGGTTATAACCCGATGGATTTGAAGAGAGGAATTGATAAAGCTGTAGCGGCTGCAGTGGAGACACTTCAAGACGCTTCAGAGCCTTGTGAAGATGATACTGCTATAGCACAAGTTGGAACTATTTCAGCTAACAGTGATACCGCTGTAGGAGAAATTATCGCAGAAGCCATGCAAAAAGTAGGCAAAGAAGGCGTTATTACAGTCGAAGAAGGTTCAGGAATTGAGAACGAACTCGAGGTCGTTGAGGGAATGCAATTCGATAGAGGATATCTTTCTCCTTATTTCATTAACAATCAAGAGAGAATGACAGCTGATTTGGAAGACCCTTTTATATTACTGCATGACAAAAAAATCTCAAATATAAGAGACTTACTTCCATTACTGGAAGCTGTTGCTAAAGCAGGTAGACCTTTATTGGTTTTAGCTGAAGATGTTGAAGGCGAAGCTTTGGCTACTCTAGTTGTTAATAACATGAGAGGTGTAGTAAAAGTTGCAGCTTGTAAGGCTCCAGGATTTGGAGATAGAAGAAAGGCTATGCTTGAAGATATAGCTATCCTTACTGGTGGTACAGTCATTTCAGAAGAAGTAGGATTATCTCTTGAGGGCGCAACTATAGAAGATCTTGAACAAGCTAAGAAAGTAGAGCTCAATAAAGAAGATACAACTATTATCGATGGTGCTGGTGCGGCAGATGGTATATCTGGAAGAGTAAATCAAATAAGAGCTCAAATAGAAGATACTTCATCAGATTATGATAGAGAAAAACTTCAAGAAAGAGTTGCTAAGCTTGCTGGTGGAGTTGCAGTAATCAAAGTAGGCGCAGGTTCTGAAATTGAAATGAAAGAAAAGAAAGCACGAGTAGAAGATGCACTTCATTCAACTAGAGCGGCTGTTGAAGAAGGCGTAGTTGCTGGTGGTGGAGTGGCTTTAGTCAGGGCTCAACAAAAAATTGAAGGTCTCACAGGTGATAACGAAGATCAAAATGTAGGTATAAACATCGCTTTAAGAGCTATGGAAGCACCTATTAGGCAAATTACTAATAATGCTGGCGAAGAGGCTTCTGTTATATTAGACAAAATCAAAGAAGGTGAAGGAAACTTCGGTTTCAATGCTGGATCAGGTGAGTATGGTGACATGATTAAAATGGGTATTTTAGATCCAGCTAAAGTCACACGTACTGCTCTTCAAGCAGCTGGTTCAGTAGCAGGTCTAATGATCACTACTGAAGCGATGATTGCTGATGCTCCTGAGGAAGGCGGCGCTGCAGGTGGAATGCCTGGTGGGATGCCTCCAGGAATGGACATGGGCGGCATGGGCGGCATGATGTAAAGAAACAAAGCCCTTCGGGGCTTTTTTCTTGTCTCGTATAAATAATTTATAACTTTATTATTATTTAGGTATCATTAACTTTTAAAAGGGAGGGTTTATGGAAGAATTGTTTAATATGTTATTTAGGTTTGGTCACATCTTGGTTGGAATAACCTGGATAGGATTATTGTATTACTTTAATTTTATTCAGACAGAGTACTTCAAAGAAGCAGAAGAAGATGCTAGAAAAGATGCAGTTGCAAAGTTAGCCCCTAGAGCACTATGGTGGTTTAGATGGGCAGCTTTTTTAACTTTTTTAACTGGTTTGGCTTTACTTCACTATATTTCAGTAAAAATTACCTTAGAGATTATTCTAGGGGCAACAATGGGTACTCTCATGATGCTGAACGTTTGGGGCATAATTTGGCCTAATCAAAAAATTGTCATTGGACTTAAAGAAGGTGATGCTGCAGTGGCAGCCCCTAAAGCCGCTTTGGCCTCTAGAACTAACACTCTCTTTTCAGTAGGGATGTTATATTTTATGGTTGCTTCTGCTCACTATCCTGCTTCAGGGCAAATCCTCGGAGCTAATTTAGAAATGACAGGTCTTCTGGTAGGACTTGGAATTATTTTTGCAATCCAAGCTAATGCTATGTGGGGAAAGATGCTACCGGCAATCACATCAGTTCGTAGCGTTATCGTATCTAGCTTTGTTCTTTGCATTGGGCTCTCTAGTGTTGCTTACTATTTATAAGTAACTAGTTTAGAAAGGGGCTCAAGGGGCCCCTTTTTTTACATTTACAAAAACATTTCAGATCTAAAATCTTCTTAATAATAAGGCCTTATGAATCCGAGATTTAAAGAATGCCTCCTTGAGGTATACCACGCCGAACAAACAGGCGAAATTATATTTGAATTAATGCTTAAAAATGCCCAAAACAAAGAAGAGTATTTTGTTTTTGGATCTATGTTGCAACTAGAAACTGAAGCAAAAGCAATCATGAGGCCTACTTTAATTAAACTGGGACTTCCAATTGAAGAAGAAGTTTCTTTAAGGAGGCAAGGGGTTGAGATCGGAGAAAGCTTTAAAGAAATGCCTTTTGCAGAACTCATTCAAAACATAGAGCAATCTGTAAAGAATATTTACCTGCCTCAATATGAAGAGTTAGAGGCTTTAGTCACGGAAGAAGATACAGAGTATTTTAAGCTTGCCAGGTTTATGGGTGATCATGAACGTGCGTTATTGTTATCTACAGAGAATATTAACAATAATTCTAATGAGCCGATGAAGCCGGTTACAGAAATGCTTCGTTTTCCTATTCTTTTAAAGAAAGAAAACTGACTTTTATATTTTTAAAGTTGGTATTTTAAGAATCTTGATTTTCTATATATACAGACCTGCTTGGAAAAGCAAAGTCTGACTTGTGATTTTCTACTACGCTCATAATATTAAAAATCAGTTCTTGTTTAACTTGTGAGAATTGAGTGTAGTCAATTACATTCATATAACAGAGGATAGTTAGATCTATAGAACTTGATCCAAGTTCAGTCACTCTTACAAAATTTACTTGTCCGGGGTTCTGTACAAAATTTTCACTATTATTTATGTATTCTTCAATTTCTTTACATATATTCTCAAGTTGTTCTGCCTTGGTGCTATAGACAAGGTTTACGGTCCAAAAAATTCTTCTATAACTCATGTCTTGATGATTGATAACTTGTGAATCTGAAAGATCAGTATTAGGCACAAATACCGGCGACGTGTCCAATAGTCTAACTAGAGTTGATCTGAAACCAATAGATTCTACAATTCCATGCAAGCCATCGCTTATGCTTATCCTATCTCCTGGTTGAAATCTTTTTTCACTCAGGATAAAAATACCTGCGATGATATTTTTAAACATGTCCTGTGCACCTAAAGCAACAGCTACCGAGAAAAGACCTAGACCGGCAATAATTGGGCCAATTTCTATTCCCCAAATATCGAGCATCATTGTTACTCCGACTATCCAAATTAACACACCAGCGACTCTGCTTAACCAGGTTGTCATTGCAGGAGTTAACCAAGAATTGTCACTCAGTAAGTTGAGCAAAGGTTTCGTCAAATTAGCTAGAGCGCTAAAGATAGTATAAATAACAAGCATTTTTACTAAGTTTGTAGCAAGGATATCTAGCGATCCGCTAAAAGGTAGATAGGAAGTAATTAAGTATAATCCAAAGGCTATTGGAATAAGCCCAAATGGGCCTCTTAGAGAGTCAATTATCTCATCATCTAGAGTGGTCTCTGATTTCTCAGTTAAGCTAGCTATTCTATCAAGTAAATAGGTATTCATCAGAGATCTGGCCACTAGAGACCCTATGATGATGCCTAGGCAGATAATAATATTATCAATGCCTACTCCTCTAATTCCTTGTTCCCATGTTTCTACAACAAGATTCCAAAATTCATTAATCATTCTTGTTCCTCATCTGTTTCATCTATGTCTTTTTCTTTTCCAAGTTTGGCTAATTTAATTACATTATCTTTTATCAATACAGTCTCTATTCTATATCCATTGATGGTTAAACCAATATTAGTGTTAGGAATGGTTTGAACCTCTTCGAGTATTAGACCGCTCAATGTTTTTGGACCTTCAGTTGGCAGCTCGAATTTCAGCCTTCTATTTACTTCTCTGACCATCATGCCTCCTTCAACCAAAAAGCTTCCATCTGCTTGCGGCATAATATCCATCTTCTCCATAGTCTCTGTAGTGATTTCTCCAACTATTATTTCTAGAATTGCTCTTAAGGTAATTATTCCTTCAATATCACCATATTCATCCACTATCAATCCAACTCTGCGGCCAGATGATTGGAAGTTGGATAATTGTTTATATAGAGGGGTGTTTTCAGGAACAAACAAAGGTTCACGTAGTTCTGCTTTCAGATTTTTCTTCGATTGGCTTCGATTGCCCAGAAAGTCTGCTTTTTTATTTACAGATAGAAACCCTTGGATATTATCTATTGAGTCTTCGTAACAAGGTATGTAGGTAAAGTCTATTTTTTGTAATTGTTCCAAAATTTCCTCTAAATCATCATTGAGATTGATACCTATGATCTCATTTTTAGGAATCATCACGTCATTCACAGACAAATAATCCATATCAAAAATACCCATTAGCATTTCTTCTTGTCTTTTAGGGACTCCAGATGATTGCAATAAAGTTCTCAACTCTTCCGGCTTAAGTTCATCCTTATCAACATTATCAAGATTGATGCCAATTAATTTTGCAAAATTATTTGAGACAAAGCTCACCAAAGTGATTAGAGGACTTAAAATTTTTGATAAAGGTTTAAGTACATATGAAGCTGGGAAGGCAATACTTTCAGGCTTCAGGGCTGCAATAGTCTTCGGCATTACTTCTGCAAAAATAATCATTATTATTGTCATAAAGACGGTTACGGCCAAAACTGCGCTATCAGTCCATAATCTTATTGCCACTACAGTTGCTAGTGCAGTTGAAAGTGTATGCGTAAAATTGTTCCCGATTAAGATTACACCCAACAGTCTATCCGTACTTTCAAGTAGCTTAGAAACTCTTTTGGCCGATTTATTCTTTTCTTTAACCAGATGTTTCAAGCGATAGCGGTTAATTGCCATCATACTAGTCTCAGAGCCGGAAAAGAAAGCAGACATAAGCACAAGAAAAGCTATTGAGCCAAGAAGAATCCAAAGGGGTATTTCGTTCAATTTATGTTGTCCTAGATAGGATCTGAGATGTGAAAAGTGTGTTCAAGTAATATAAATATAACTCTAAAGACTGCATTATAACCATTTGTTTGCCATTCATAGCAATAAAGATACAAATTTTCCTTGTAAGAGGTGGCTTATGCACTAGAATAGGCGCCTTTTTATACAATACTCAAGAATATTTTTAGATGTTAACAATTAGATTAGCTCGAGCAGGAGCAAAAAAGAGACCCTTTTATCACGTAAGCGTAGCGGACTCTCGTATGCCTAGAGACGGAAGGTTTGTTGAACGTGTGGGATACTATAATCCTATAGCTTCAGGCCAAGAAGTGAAATTAGAACTAGATATAGAAAGAATTGATTATTGGGTATCCAAAGGAGCTCAACCAAGCGATAGAGTATTGAATCTATTAAAACAAAACAAAGAAACTCCTGAACAAACAGCAAAGAGACTTGCAGCTAAAGAAGCACTAAGGCAAAAGAAATTGGCTAAGAGATTAGCTGACAAAGACCCAGTAGAAGAAGTTGCAGAAGCTCCAGCAGAAGAAGCAGCTCCAGTAGAAGAAGTTACAGAAGCTCCAGCAGAAGAAGCAGCTCCAGCAGAAGAAGTTGCAGAAGCTCCAGCAGAAGAAGCAGCTCCAGTAGAAGAAGTTGCAGAAGCACCAGCAGAAGAAGTTGCAGAAGCACCAGCAGAAGAAGTTGCAGAAGCTCCAGCAGAAGAAGAATCTCCATCAGAGGAAAAAGAGGATAAAGAAAAAGATTCTTAATTCTCTATTGATCCTTTATGCGGTCCAAT
>Ga0115553_1001344_pt1 | contig 15479 bp, 8 predicted proteins | sample COGITO_mtgs_1103_2_FD_87284 | JGI IMG/M metagenome (GOLD analysis project Ga0115553, IMG submission 87284) | Pelagic marine microbial communities from North Sea - COGITO_mtgs_110331 | ecosystem: Environmental > Aquatic > Marine > Epipelagic | place: Germany:Helgoland, sampling site Kabeltonne... | reverse complement strand
TCTTCAACTTCCTCTGGTGTTGGTGTTGGTGGTTCTTGATGATGATTTTGTCCTCGTCTTCCCAAGAGACGCTTTTTCTCTTCCTATTCTCCAATACTAATAACGATTCCTCCTCCTTGTCAACATCATCGTCAAAAGCGAGCGCGCAATTACCGCCGCGTTTGAACCCGTTTCCGTTGTTGTTGTTGTTGTTCACGGAAAGGCGTCTCGTTTCGTCGTCGACATCATCTTCAATCAGATTGTGTCGCTTATTAATAAAAAGAGAGAATTTTTGAATTTTCGTAAGAGTGTTTAGGGTTTTTCTCTTAAGGGGAATTTAAGGTTTCGCAAAAACCGAAAAACGAATGCTGCATTTCTCTTCCCTAAATTGCGCTTTCGCTCTCTCTTCTCGTTGGAGTGTTCACAACGGTTTAAAAGAACGCAACCATGCCACCGCGCAGAAAACCAACCGAACGGGGGAACCCGATCTCCCGCGCCGTGAAGGCGGTACAATCGCAAGCCATGAAAATGGTCGGGTCGCAAAGTCCAAGAAAGGTACGTGTTTCTATTTTTTTTCAACTATCGATCCGTTGGTGGAATTCATTCAATTCTCGAACCTTAAATCGAGCGCAATGGAACCTTAAACGCGACGACGGGTACGACGACGGTTCGCGATGCGAAGTTTCTTTCTCCCTTCTCTCTTCGTAAAAACACGCTGACGTATTTCTTCCACTCGATGCGCTTTCGAACACATAAATACACTAGGAAGCGATCGGGTCCTTCGATGAGGACGAGAATACCATCGTGCAGACGCAAACCGCCTCCCAGGGGGGCGGACAATTCTTGTCCCCGCACCAAACGCACTCGCCGAGAGTTTTACCGGTCGTCCCGATGCTCCCGCTCCCGCGAGAGTACCGGTCGAGAGACGACACGAATCAAAAGGAAAAACCAGCGGGGTGGATTCAACGCACGTGCGTCGGGGAAAACTGCGTTAAGAGGCAAAAGAGCGGACGGTATCTCCGCAAGCCCGGGACGGCGGAAGGCGACGACCAATACTTGTGCTTCACGTGTTGGTCGCACGACCACGTGAAGAACCAGAACAGGGAGTGTTTCGTGTGCGCGCGTCCAGATGCCGGCGGGTGTTGGTATAAGAGCAAGCTGCACGAAGGGAAGGATTTGTGCACTCGATGTTACGAACGCGAGAGAAGAGAGCGTTTGCAAGCGAGCGGGACGTTGAAGTGCTGGTGTTGCGGCGCCCGCCACTCGAGCTCGAAATGGAGAACGAGTAAAGACAAATCGGAAGGGAAGAAGGATTTGTGCAACAAGTGCTACTTGAAAGAGTGCAGATCGACGAAGCAGGCCATGGAATCGGGTAAGTCGTGCTGCGTGTGCTCGACGCAAATTACCACGGAGTGGAAGGAAAGCGCTTACGCCAAAGACGCGAACGGCAAGCAGGATATTTGCGACCAGTGCTTTCGAAGAGATCCGGCGCACGCCGGAGCGGCCGCGGCCTCGTTGGAAGGTTAAACTTTTGATTTGACGACGAGCGACGAAAGAAAGAAGAGGAAGAAAGAGAGAAGGAGAAGAGAGAGAGAGAGAGAGAGAGACCCAGAGAGAGACCGAGTGTTGTTTAAAAGAAGAACACGAGGCTCTCCGTTTTATCATTTTGTTTTACTATACGTTTTATACTGAAATTTTAAAAATACACAACACACACACACACACTACTTTTACATGGCTACCTACGCTACGCTTGTTTTTCGAGCTAACGTGCTTCCTTTCACGTCTATCCGTTCGCCGCTCGGACCAAAGTTATCCCACAATAGCCCCCAGGCTTTCCAATCCTCCTCGCTCGGGTTTGGCTTTTGGATTCTCGAGACTAAAGGATCGATCAGTTGGTGCGTTATGCGCGTGTCTTCGTAAAAATGCACGCGTCCTCTTTTGACTTTTATTGATCGCATCAACGCAGCGTCGGCGAATTTGGAGCTGTATAGTAACAGCTCGACGTCTGTTTCTCCTAAGAGGGTCATATCGACCATGGATTTCAACCACGCGCTTCGGGGGTCGCTGGCGATGCACGAGTCCGAGGCGTCGTCGCAGACGCCGGTGTTGGAGAATTTCACGTTGCCGAAGGAGCCAACCGTGCTTAAGACTTCCGTCCCGTTCACTCGTAAAACTTCCAACGCTTCCGGGGAATGTAAGATGGCGTTGATGGCTGGTGAATCCGTCGTAAAAAACAAACCCAACGGGTCGCTTTCTTTCAATCGGACGTCTCTCATTAAATCGGCAAGACATTTCAAGAAGAGCGTCAACGGCGCCGAGCCGGCGCCGGCGTCTTCATCGTCGCTCCCCCTCGGCCAACTCACACTGTGTTCATCTTTTTTAATCGGACACTTCGGTTCCGGATATGTTCTTTTCGTTCGTTCCGTCGCTAAAAGTTCGTCAACGGACGCTAAGTCTGCCTGTTTTACAACTCTTGGAACATTCGTCGGCGGTTCGACTTGACTCATATCCGCAAAGCCGGTGCGAATGTGCGCGCCGACGATTTGTTTCCACCCTCTTCTGGACATTTCCTCGAACGCTGGAAGCATGGCTATTTTTAAATGCTTCCTCGGCATCAACATTTGCGTTCCAAAACACGACCCTACTCCGCACGCCTCGCCGCATTTGCTCGACGTAAAATTGTTCTCGAAATTCGTCGCCCAGCGATAGGACAAACAAATCCCCCAATCGGACGGTTTCGGATGGCACCAGTGGCCAAAATTCGTTTTGATTCGAATGCGAGCGACGCGAGCGGCTTGAAACTTCGGGTGTTCCATAGTTTTCACGATTGAATTCTCATCCGGTTCGGCGTAAAATCCACCTTTATACCTTTCCGGTTGCTCGTCGCCGATGTACGCGCCCTTTTGACTCCACGTAAACACCGTCTCCTCGAAATCGCCTTCCTCGAACAACTCTTTCTTCGCACGTCTTCTCTTCCCCTTATCCCACTTCCAATCGACATCGCCGTAGCCGATGAAATAATCTCCCAAATCAAACTGGCACTTCCTCGCTAAATCCTCGTACGTTTTAGAGTTCTCAATCTCGTCGCCTTCCGAGACGCCCAATCCGTCGCACTCTGCTTTTTGCGTCTTGACGTACGCCGCTCTCCCTGTCGAAACGCCGATGATAAACAACTCTTGATAATGTTGCATCTCGTCTCCGATGCCGTTCTGATAATTTTCCGACCAATCAATGATGACAATCCTGTTCGTTTTCAAATCTTCGTACCTCGGTTTCAACGTCTCTTGGAAATACGTCTTCACTTCTTGGCACTGATTTTTGCTCAATCCTATAGAACCGTCCCGTTTTTGCATCATGTAATCGAACCGCTCGACGTCTTCGAGATCTTTCGCGGTGAACTCCACGAAACTTTTTGGCGTCAGGTCGTCTTCCGCTATTCGTTGCTCTCGTTCGTCTCCTTCTTCTCGCGGCGCTTCTCCTTTCGTCTCCTCTCGTTCAACGCTCGACGCCGCCGCCGGTTGTTCTCGCTGTTCTTCTTCTTTTATTTCTACTTCTTTCGTCGTCACATCGGTAGGCTTCTCCTCTTCCTTCTCTTTCACTTCATCCATCGTCGTCGTCGTCGATGGTGTATCGATCTCCTTCGCGCTTTCGTCTTCTTCCTTTCCTACTTCTTCTTCTTCTTCTTCGATATCTCCAAACGCACCACCACCACTGTCCTCGGAGGACGACTCATCGCTCGGCCGCTCGTACTTCATCTCCTCCACCTCGTGCATGATTTCTTCCTTCGTCGTCGTCGCCGTCGACGCCCGCAGCACGGAATCAATCAACCCGAAGCCCGGTCGTCGTCGTCCTCGGTCGTTGTCCTTCTTCTCGTTTTTCATCAAATCGAAAGCATCGTCGCTTTTTTCCCCGGCCTTTCTTTCATCAACGAACGCGAGGTTGTCGATGCCAAAGACACAGACGACGAGCACGCACGCGAACGAGAGAAACAAAAACGAACGCCTGAGACAAAGTTTGACAGTCTCGCGCGCAGGTCGGGATGATTTAATTACGATGGGTTTTATAGGGAGGAGGACCATTTTTGTGGTCGTTTTTTAAGTGCCTTTTTGTGACGACTTTGACCTTTGCAATGAAAAATATTCGCGGGCCGGCGGGCGTGAATGCGCGCTCTGCGTAGTATATATCATTCTTTGCACGTAGTAGTATTACAAGTTTCAGGGAGCGACGGACCTCATGCCGAAAGCGTTATCGGAGTCCGATGATTCGGCGTCTTCAAAATCGTCGTCTCCCTTTTTCTCCTCTTTGTCTTCTTCTTCGCCTTCGCGCGGACGTTTGGTTCCGGTCGGAGTGTGTGACTTCTTCTTCTCTTTCGTTTCGTTCTTCGCGACCGTGTTAAATGCACCATCGTCGTCGTCCGAGTCGTCGTCGTCTGAGTCATCGTCAGATCCAGAGTTAGCATCATCATCATCATCATCATCATCATCGTCGTCATCTTCTCCTTCTTCAGATTCCTCGCCTTTGAAATCGTCGTCCGAGTCGTCGTCGTCGTCGGAATCCGAGTTGACATCTTGGAGAATATCTTGCGTCGTGTCCTCTTTTTTGCTACTTCTCTTTTTCATTCCTCCATCCTCTTCGTCGTCGCCGTCGTCACCCTCCGCCCGCGCTTCCTCGCATACCATTGACAGCCACTCTCTCACCGGCAACAAATATTCCTTCGAAATGTTCAAAAACTCGTATTCGACGCCGTCCAATTTACACGCTAAATCAAAGTTGCTCGACCCTCCAGCTTCCGCTCTCATGATCCGTAACTCGTCCAAATCTTCCACTAAAGTCACAATCGCCGGCCGTTCGAGAAAAATCAAACGTTTCCTCAGCAAAAACAAATACCCGTCGTTGAATTTCAACACGCACTTCACTTTCACGAACCCTTTGGTGTACTCTTTCACACCGCACGATTTGACGTAACACCTCATCAATCCAACTGAATTTTTCAACGTATCTTCTTCGCTCAAGTCGTGCTCGCCAACCGTAAACGCGTCTTTCACTTCTTTCTCCGACATGGCGCCTTCGCCTCCTTCGCCGACGGTCACTTTCAATTTTTTCTCCGCCGCGGATAACTGCGCCCTCGATTGCCACACGATAGCTTTAATCCCATTTTTTACCGACGGTAACGTCACCTCCTCTTTCAAAGAAACCACCAAATATTGCGTCCCGTTCGAGTCCTCCGTCGGTAACACCGCGAACGTGGCCATGTTCTCTTTCCTCAGCAACAAACTCTCCTTCTTTTTCGGATTGCAGGAATACAACAAAATCGAAGACGAATTTCTCATCTTATACACGTCAAATTTCCCTCTCGGCGTGCTCAACGACACGTCTCTGGTCACAAAATCGTACTCGTTTGCTTTCGGCGCTTCGTCAAACGTCGTCGTCGTCGTCTGAATCGTCGTCGTCGTCGCAGCAGTAGTCGTCGTCGTCGTCGTCGCAGTCGCAGCAGTCGTCGCATTATTTTCTTCTGAGAGAGAGAAAAAAAACTTTGCCAAGGGAACTAAACTCGTCGCCAAAGCGTCCCTTTTCTCTCGATTTTCCAAATCCGCGATCTGTTTCAAAGGCTCTCGCCAAAGTTTTCTCGTTTTGTCTTCGTCTCCTCCTCCTTTCCGCGACAAAACGGCCGCTTCCAAGGCCTCCATGATGATGATGTAATGATGATTTGATATGTGATGTATATATCACAGAAGAGCAAAAGAAAGTGAGAAAAGAGACGAGAGTGAGAATTTTTTTTTTTGAATTTTTTTGTCTTTTTGACCAAAAGTGTGCAGTTTGAGACAAATTTTTGCATCGAGAGTCTTCGATTGATTTCAGCCATCGAATAATACTTCCACACAAAGAACAACAAAGAAGAAGGTCTTTCTAAAACCACATCATCATCATCAAAAGAAGAGATGGGGAAAACACCGGCGCAGGAGAACCGCCTGAAGGCGAAGAAAGCCGGGATGTCGCACCAAGACGTCCTGGACGAGAAGAAGAGAGAGGACTCCAAGTTGAAAAAGCTCGCCTCGGCGAACCAGTCGTTTGGGCAAGTGAAAGGCGCGGCGATGAACACGAAACACGCGAAGGAGATGCAACGTTTGAAAGACTTGAACGACCCGACGACGAAGATTGGACGAGAACATCTCCGGGCGCAAAAGAAAGCGGCGAAAGAAGCGCAGGAGTTTCTGTTGAGAACGAAAGGGATCGACATCAAACAGCCGGAAGTGGCGGAAGGCGTGGATAAGAAGACGGTTTTGTGCGAGTTTTTTAAGCACGGATGTTGCGCCAAGACCGGGGATAAGTGCGCGTTTTCGCACGATTTGGCCATCAACGAAAAAATCGCCAAGAGGAGTTTGTTCGAAAACGTAGATTCCATCGACGATTGGGATCAGAAGAAGTTAGAGGCGGTGATTCAAAAGAAACACGGGCAAGAGGTGAATTCGAGCAACGAGACGCAAATTATTTGCAAACACTTTCTCGACGCGGTGGAGAAGAAGTTATACGGGTGGTTTTGGCAGTGCGCGGACGGGAAGGATTGCAAGTATAAGCACAAGTTACCGCCCGGGTACGTGTTCGCCGCGGATATTCGAGCCGCGGAGTTAGAGGCTATGAAGAATAGAAAAACGGACCAGGATCTTTTGAGAGAAAAGTTGAACGAGTTAAAAGTAAAAGGTGGGACTGGGACGCCGGTGACGTTGGAGAATTACTTGGCGTGGAAGGAAAAGAAAGTCGCGGCGAGGAAAGCGACGGACGAGGAAGAATTGAGAGAAAGGCACAAGAAGAAATTGTTCACCGGGAAGGAGTTGGTCGAAGAAATTACGAATGATACGGACGATAAGACGGAAGGCGAAGACGAGATTACGCGTTTGTTGGCGGAAAGAGCGAAAGCGAACCAAGAGAGCGAAGATGCGGCGAGAAAAGAGGCGGAGGAGAACTTAGCGCGAGCGAAAGAATTGGGTGATTTGTACAACGAAGATATGCTTCCGGACGATGATAGAGGCATGATGGACGATTTAGAGGAAGATCTGGTTGTTCCAGAAGGTTGGTCCGAAGACGCGATCGCACCGAACGTGGTTGCTGGTACGAGAGAAGCGAAGGAAATTATGAGCGCGTTGGAGGTCCCCGAGCAAAAAGGTATGACAGAAAAGCAAAAGAAAATTCTCGAGGAGAAGAAGAAGTTGGAAGAAGAAGGCATTGCCATCGCACAGGATACGAAGAAGCCGAAAGATCCGGACGATATTTACAAACCTCAGACAGAAATTCCGGATGAATTCAAAGATATGGACGAGTTAGATCCGAAAGCTTTGGGCGAGGCCATAGCGAAGAAACGCGCGGCAGAGGAAGCCGAAGCGTCCGCGCTGATTTTACAAGTCGCCGAAGAAAAAGCGAAAAAAGAAGCCGCCAAGGCGGAAAAGAAAGCGGCGAGAGAGGCGGAGAGAGCGAAGAAGAAAAAGTCAAAGAAAGGGATTAAAGGCGAAGACGAGGAGGAAGAAATTACGAGCTTGGAACAAGCGATTGGTAAGGCGGAAATCAGCGGCATCTCCAAAGCTGGTTTGAAACGAACCGTCACCGGCGTTCTCTCTTCGCAAATTGCCGCCAGAGATATTAAAATTACAAACTTTTCCATGACGATGAATGGCAGAGTGTTAATCGACGAATGCGATATTGAGTTGACCATCGGTAGACGATACGGTTTGATTGGGCAAAACGGCTCTGGAAAGACCAACTTTCTCGAGTGTTTAGCCATGAGAGAGGTGCCAATCCCAGATCACGTAGACATTTATCACTTGAAAACTGAAGCGGAACCGTCGGATAGATCTGCGATTCAGTGCGTTATCGACGAGCTCGTGGAAGAGATGGAACGATTGAACAAGTTTGAGCAACATTTGTTGGAGAATTTCGGCCCGGACGACGAGCGCTTGATGTCTTTGTACGATCGATTGGAGGAAATTGATCCATCCACGTTCGAGGCAAGAGCGAGCGAATTGCTGCACTCGTTAGGTTTCTCCGCGGAAATGATTGATCGTCCGACGAAGGACATGTCGGGGGGGTGGCGCATGCGCGTGGCGTTGGCGAAAGCGTTGTTTGCGACGCCGACAATCTTGTTGCTCGACGAACCGACGAACCATTTGGATTTAGAAGCGTGCGTGTGGTTAGAAAACCACTTGGCTTTGTACAAGAAATGTTTAGTCGTCGTTTCTCATTCGCAAGATTTCTTAAACGGCGTGTGTTCGCACATGATTTGGCTCACCGACGGCAAATTGAAGTATTATTCCGGGAACTACGACACGTACTGTCGCACTGTTGAGGAAGACAACATCGTCCAACAGCGTAAATACGAAAAAGAACAATCTGATATTAACCACTTGAAAGAGTTTATTCGATCGTGCGGGACGTACGCGAACGCGAGAAAGCAAGCGGAATCGAAACAGAAAATCATCGATAAAATGATCGCCGCCGGCTTAACTCCGCCGGTGCACAAGGAGAGAACGTTTACGTTCAATTTTCCGGATTGCGATAAGGTACCGCCGCCGGTGTTACCGTTCGACCAGGTCTCGTTCGCGTACAACGGTAAAGAAGAAAATTACTTGTACGACAAACTGGATTTAGGCGTTGACTGCGACAGTCGCGTGGCTTTAGTTGGACCGAACGGCGCCGGTAAATCCACTTTATTGAAGCTCATGACGGGCGAGTTGACTCCAACCAAAGGTTCGGTCTCTCGACACTCCGCTTTGAACATCGGTAAATACCATCAGCACTCCGTCGAAGTTTTGGATCGAAGCAAAACCGTTTTGCAATTTTTCATGGATACCTATCCAAACGTCCACGGTAAGTTTAAACGAGACATTGACGAATGGCGCGCGTTTCTCGGAAAATACGGCATCGCCGGTAAACAACAAACGACGCTTATTGGTGAACTGTCCGAAGGACAACAATCTCGCTTAGTCTTTGCGATGATTTGTATGGGCAAACCAAACTTGTTGTTACTCGATGAGCCTACGAATCACTTGGATTTAGAAGCCATTGATGCGTTAGCCGAAGCTATTAAGGTGTACAACGGCGGTGTCATTTTGGTTTCGCACGATTTCCGTTTAATCGACCAAGTCGCGAGAGATATTTGGGTGTGCGAAGACAAAACCGTTCGCAGATGGGACAAAGACATTCGCGAGTACAAGAAACACTTGTCTAAGAAAGCGGAAAGAGAGGCGAAAGAAAGAAAGTTGGCGAAGAAGTAAGAAGATAATAAAGAGTAAGAACGAGAAAGAGTATATAAACATTGACCATCTTAAAAAACGACATCATTGAACGTTATTATTATTATTATTTTAGCCGTTCTTTTAAACGCGTATACAAGAACACAACTTGAATAATACACATCACACGAATACATTCTAATAAATACTAAACTATCGCGCGCAGCACTCTACTTCTTCTACATCACGGCAATAACAACCACGATCGAAACGCCACGATGCACCAATCGATGCACCCCAACATCGCCGTAAACACACACAAACCGACTAAAATGACCATCGCGTTCCCGCACACGTCTCGCCCGGTTTGCTTGCTCAAAAGCACCGCATCGGGCCATTTCAAAAGTGGCGCCGCGTTTTTCGCGTTTTGCACTTGTTTCTCTACCCAACCGATGCATTTTTTTATGCACCACAACATGCCAGTGCCTTCGTCGTTTGCATTCGTCTCGTCGTCGTTGACGTACTCACCGTTACCACCCGACGATGTTCCTTCAAAACTCCTCGGGGAAATCATCGTCGGGAAAGAAGACCTTCGTCGGAACAAAATTCTCGTCGGTGATGGTGGTGTTAATGTTCGCCCGTTTTTGTCTCCTCCTCCTCCGCGAGTCGCAGTAAACCGAACGATGTCGTGTCGTCTTCGTCTCCCGCTTTGTCTCGACGACAGCGACGGTTGGAGAACCCCGAGAGCAAGAGCAGCGCGCGTCATGTGATGTGCGTTTGGAAACACCTTTAGGGGAAATTGAAATGACGCGAAAGCGTCAAAAGCCTCACAAGAAACATGTCTTCATCCATCGCGCCTCGAGCATCGGTACAGTTCTTCCGCCACCAAAGCGCGAGGAAAAGAACCAGGAGGATAGGAACTTTCGTTTCTTCTTCGTTCAGTCCGTTCCAAACGAAACTGGGGGCAATGGTGTACGATTCTGGGTACCGACAGTTGTTTCGCCTGTTGGGATATCCCGGGTGCGAGAAAGAGGCGGAGGAAGTGGTGTCCATCTTAGCGAGCGAGAACGAACGAGCGATGCAGTTATTGGACGTGTCGTGCGGTCCCGGCGTGGTGACGAAAAGTATCATCTCCTCGAAGATGTTTGCGAAAGTTTACGCGCTCGATTTTTACGAGAGCATGTGCGAACGAGCGAAAGAAACGTTCGAGAGAGAGTGCACTGGGAACAACAACAGTTACGAAGTCGTGCGAGGAGACGTGTCGGATTTACCGTTCGCGAACGAAACGTTCGAAAAAGTGTCCTCGACGGCTGGAATGCACTGTTGGCCGAACCCGGTGAAAGGAATGAAAGAAATCAAAAGGGTGTTGAAACCGTCCGCGAGGAGCGACGAAGACGATTGGGGCGTTTTGTTCAGCACGGTCGTGTTGCCGCGGAAAGGCAACGAGACGAGAGAGACGTACAAATGGGAGACGAATAAGCCGTTTTTGGATCGCGAGGCGGTTTTGGATATCGTGAGAGAGAGCGGGTTCGACGAATACGAAGTCGTGAGGGAAGATAAGGCGTATATACTCGTCAAAGCGCGGTACTTTTAGGAGGTAGAAACTAGTTTATGAAGAGAATGTATTTTAGACAGACACACGCGCGGCGCGAAAATTATTATTCGTTGACAATCTCATTCAAAGCGTCGGTAATCGTTTCGTACTCGAATCGATATCCTTCTCTCAAGAGCTCCTTTGGCAACACTTTCTGTCCTTGCAACACTAACGAGCTCCCTTCTCCTAAAAGCGCTTGCAACGCGAAATCTGGAACCGGCATCCAACTCGGTCTCCCTAACTCCTTCCCTAACGAGTTGGTCAAATCCCTCATTTTCACCGGAAACGGCGCAGTCGCGTTTATCGCGCCTTTCAATTCTTCGTTCACTAAACTCTCCCTAATAATCTTCACCGCATCTTTCCTGTGAATCCACGAAAACCACTGACCACCGTCACCAATCGGACCTCCCATGAAGAGCTGAAAAGTAGGCAACATCTTCCCCAACGCGCCTCCGTCTCTATCTAAAACAATCCCCAACCTCACAAACACGACTCTCGTCTCGCCGTTCGTCATCTCCTCCGCCTTCTTCGCCGCCTTCTCCCACGCTCGACACACGCTCGATAAGTAATCCTTCCCCGAGTTGCTCGACTCATCGAACGTCTCCTCGTCGCTCGTCCCGTAATACCCAATCGCGCTCGCGGTCACCAAAACCTTCGGCCGTTTACTTTCCTCCTTCACGTTCGCTATCGCCGAAACCACCGCCTCGGTCGCTTTCACTCGGCTGTTCATGATTTCTTTCTTCACGTTCTCGTCCCATCGCGTACTGATTGGTTCTCCGGCTAAATTGACCACGTGCGTGGATCCTTTAATCCCTAACGGCCATTTCGTCGGTTCGATTAAGAGTAGCGTTCCTTTCGGTAACGTTTCCGGTTTCAATTTTTTCTTCGCCTGTTTTATCGACCGAGTGAGCACTCGCACCTCGTGTCCGTCTTTCAGTAAACTTTCCACCAGTTTCGTGCCGACGAACCCAGTCGCGCCGGTTATGCTGACCACCATTTTGTTCTCTGATTCTTCTTCTTTATCGTCCTTCGCCTTTGCGTCGCTAAACGACGCGACCAAAACACCACCCTTGAGTCTTCTCGTGCCTCTCGTTCGCCTCGACGACACGTGAGACGAGGACGACGAAGAATCAACAAAAGAAGAAGAAAACGAAGGAGAAGACATCGAAGAACAACCCCGCGCAAAGCTCATCATCGCTCTTGCTGTTATTCTAAACGACGACAAAAGAGAGAGAGAGAGAGAGAGAGAGAGAAAACCCGGGCGCAGAAGTGAAGAGTGCGGGGTGTTTTGGAGAAATTTGTGATGTGATGTGAAACTTAATTGTGTAAACTTTTTCTCTCGATTTTTTCTCTCTGCTGCTGCTCCTTTTCATCGAGCGCTCGCCGACGGATGCCGATCAAAACCGCCGTTGCCATTTTTGGTGTTGCCGTATTTCGCAAAGAAACCACCATCATCGTCGGCAGTCGGACGGTTTAAATCGATTTCGTCGTTTTCGGAGGAAGAGGAGGATCCGACAGAAAACGATTTCAACCACGCGTGCCGCAACGCGTCGTCCGGGGTCAGCCTCTCCTCCGGGTCCCACTCGAAACACCTTTGTAAAAACTGCGCGAACTTTATCGAGCACCCTCGCCCGAGCGCTTTTTTGAGGCCTTCGGCGGCGAGTTTACGACGCGAGGCTTTTTCGCGCGCGGTTTCGAAGGGTAAGAATAAAGAGGACGACCCCGAGGACGGCGCCGCCGGGGCGGTTGTTTTTGAGGTGGTTGTTTCGAAGTCGTCTTCGTCTTCGTCTCGGTGTTGATGATGATGTTCGTTTTCATTTTCTTCGCCGTCGAAGACATCGGTTTCGACGGGATCGTTCGCGCGATCGGCGAGAAGTCGGCGGCTTTTAACGCCCTTTTTCGTTTTCATCGGCGTGGTTGGGACGACGCGCGAAAGCGAGGCGCGCGCGTGGGAGTCGTGTTTTTTCATGCTGTTCTTCGTTAATTCGTCGTCAAAGTCCGAGTCGGACGACGTCTTTCTAGATTCCTCTTCGCGTCTGAGTTTGTTAAGAAATGCGCTCGACGGTGCGCCCAAGGTTTCTTTTGCCAATTCCAATTGTTCGGCTTCGTCCGTCCCGGGCCAAATCGGCGAACCTCGTTTGAGTTCGGCTAAAACGCACGCGAATGACCACATATCGATGGATTGGTCGTATTCGCGGTCGCGAAGCATGACTTCTGGTGCGCGATAGAATCGAGATTGGACGTACGGGTAGATGCGCGGGACGTGGGCGAAGCACGAGGAGCCGAAATCGATGAGTTTGACGCGAATGTTGTTCCCGTTGCCGGCATCGTATTTTTGAGTCGAAGAAGGGAAACCAGCGCGCGCGGTGGAAGGGTAAGATGATACCTTTGAGAGCGGATTTGCCGACACCGTTTCGCTTCTTCTTTCGAGTAAAATATTCTCTGGCTTCACGTCGCAATGGATAATGCCGAGCGATTTGAGAAAGGACAGCGCTCGAGCGAGCTGTTTGGCGACGGTTTTGCACACGCGTTCCGAGGCGCCGGTGAAGCGCTGATCCACCATCCACTCGTACAAATTGCAATGCAACAACTCGAACACAATGCAAGCGTGCGTTCGAAAGTTGAAATGTTCAATAGCTCGAACGACGCACTCCGCGTTTCGTTTCATTCGCGCTCTTTCTCTTTTTTCTTCTCTTTCTTTTTCTTCTTCGTCCTCTGCGAGACCGATTCGAGCGGATTCAATCGCTTCGAGCACGGCGAGTTCCGTCCTTGCTTGAATGCGATACTCTTCTTTGTTCTTGATTATTTTTATCGCCACCGAACGCTTTTGTCCGGCATTTTCGTCGTGTGAACGCACGTCGTGGTCGACGCACTTCACCACGCGACCAAACGTGCCGGATCCGAGCGTCTCTTTCACCTCGAAGCGAAAGGCGAGATGGTCGCCCGGGCGCGCTCGATAATCGCCTTTGGAATCCGTACGACTCGTGGTACTCTTTATCGAGGACGTTTTCCTTTTCGTCGACTTCGATTGATGTTGCGCAAACGCAGTGATTGCGCTGAGTCCTCCACTTCCTGTCGTTTTCTGCGTTTTCGGTTTGCTTCGTGGCGGAGGTAAATAAAACACGCGAAAGTCGTTCGTTTCGTCGTTTACGCGCGCGTCTAAATCCCGCACGTCTTCCTCTTCCAATCGCTCTTTGTGAAAGCGTAGCGCGTGATTCGCCGACATCGACTCGCGTATGACTTTAGCCTCCATCGTTTCCTTTCCATCGATGATAATAACCGGAGCATCTTTAATGGTATCCTTGCCCGATGATGGTTTCTCGAAAAGTAGTAAAGCGTCTTCTTCTACTTCTTCTTTGGCGGCGGCGGCGATAGTTTCTCGATTGTTTGACTTTGACGACGAAAAGCTTTTTTCGAGTTGATGGATTGCCCCGGCGATGACGTTCATATTCGCGTACTTCTCGTGCTCTCTTGTGGTTTCTCTCGCGGTTACCGCCGCCGTCGTCGTCGTCGTTCTCTTCGCGATTTTCCTATTCTTCCCGTCTCCCTCCTCTTTCTTTCGCGCGGTCTCATTTACGCTACCTTTCCCTCTACCTCTCGCCGATTGCGGCGGCTTTCTCGGCGTCATCGCTGGAAACAACTTTTCCGATGGATGACGATCCCTTTCAATCCTTTTTTCTTCCCTGTCTTTGACTACACTCGCCTTCGTCTTCTTCATCTTTCTCGCCCCGTTCTCCTTCTCTTCGCCTTCTCTCGCCTCCACATCCTTCGTCGTCGTCTTCGTCGTCTCCTTCTTCTCCCTCGCGCCTCCTCCTCTCGCCGATGCCAACACCTCCGTTTTCCTTTGCAACTCCTTCTGCGCCTCTCGCGCGCGTTTCATCGCGAATTCGATCGAGCTCCTCTCACTCCTCCGCTCAGGCGATGGGGAGATATTTTTTCTTTGACTCCTTTGACTCTCAAAATAATCCACCACCTGTTCCGTTGGCGCTCGTTTTCCTCGCACTTCCTCCGCGATAAACGCGAAGATTCTTTCACTCGTCTCACCACCTCCTCCACCACCTCCTCCTCCTCCTCCTTTTCTTCCGTCTCTTTGCAGCGCGACTCGCGTAATCTTTCCAACAGAGATGAGATGAGATGAGATGAGAGATGCGCTTTTTTTTTCTCGCAAAGGAAAAAAAAACGTTTCTCTCAACAAAAACAAGTTCTTCGCGCTTTCTTTTTTGCTCTCTCTCTGTCTCTCTTTCTTTCTCTCTCTCTCTCTCTCTTTGTGCAAGTAATTTTTGAGGGGAGGAGAGAGAGACTGCTTTTCTGCCGCTGTTCTTTTGCAGTCGTCGTCGTCTCTTTCGCGCGGCTGCGTCGTCGCGTGTCTCTGCTCTTTCTCTTTTCTTGGGTTGGCTGTCTGCGTGTACCTTTTAAAAGAAAGTGAAGAAGAGAAAAAAGGACGAAAGAGGAAAAAAAAGACCAAAAAGACGGACCTTTTTTTTTCTTTCTCTGAATCAAATTTTTCTACACAACACACTCGAATAAGAAGAAGACGAGCGAGAGGAGCACTACTACTGCTGCGACTACTACTTTTACAGAGAACGCGCAGAAAGACTTTAGACGGGCAGATATTTTCTTCTTTTCCTCGTGTGTGCGATATTTAGTCGCAGAGAGAAGAGAAAGAAGAGAACGTTTTAAGA
>Ga0115553_1001324_pt1 | contig 15617 bp, 2 predicted proteins | sample COGITO_mtgs_1103_2_FD_87284 | JGI IMG/M metagenome (GOLD analysis project Ga0115553, IMG submission 87284) | Pelagic marine microbial communities from North Sea - COGITO_mtgs_110331 | ecosystem: Environmental > Aquatic > Marine > Epipelagic | place: Germany:Helgoland, sampling site Kabeltonne... | reverse complement strand
GTCGAGATCAGCCTGAGTTATGTTGTCAAGGTCCCATCGTTGGGCAAGCTCTGCGAGATAATGAACTGGTCGAGAAGGGGACAGTGTGGGAGGGGAATCGTCCTCCATGGGATAAGAGGCGCCGCTGTCAATCGGACCTTTGGTTGAGATGGACATGGCAGAACGCCCAAGGGGGCTCAATGAAGCCATCACAAAACTCAAAGAGGGTGTTACGCCGATCGGGGGATGGAGTAGCTTGTTCAACAAGAACACTTGGTGTTACAGTGGATCTGTGAATTTATGGAGCTATTAAAATCCCCTATAGGTAATCTCCTTTGATAACATACACAGGAGAAATCAAAATAAGGAATCGTTGAAACTTATGGACTTAAATTTGCTCATATTCTTTCCAAATCAAACCGTCCGGGGACACTCTCGAACTCGAAGACGAATGAACCTCCTCTTGAAACAAAGACCATATTCTAAAAATTCCCAAGAGTTTAACGTCACTACTGTTACGAGTACAATTTAAAGTATCTACGGCAGAAAAAGAAGTAGACAGAGAGGAGGAGGGTTTGCTTCAGACAGACCTGCTCTTCTATACGATCGGCAGTTTCGGGGTTGGGGTGAGCCTGTTGTCTTTCCATTCCCGCAGTATTAATAATTCCTCGTCGCGCCGGATCATTTTAGAATAGGGCTTGCGTAAGGCGCATTGAGGGCAAACGAAGTATACTTGTCAAAGTCTTAAAAAATTATTCATAGATGGATGATCAAACTCCTCTCTCCATCTCAGGTTCGTCCCGTGTCCCGGTCAATAACGACGGGGTGAACGGCGATGACAATGGTTATGTGGGTAGGAACAACGCCGGCCGGCGCCACGACGACAGAAACGACTACAATAACGGACCCGTGAACAACACCAATGACGAAGAGATTCATTTCGATCACGGTGACAAACACGACACCAATACTACCAAAAACAACAACAACAATAACGACGACAGCAATACCAACGACGACAACGAGAACGGCAACGACAACATCAGCAACGGCCTCTCCGAAAACGGCCCTGGGTCCATCGTGCCGCCTTTGAATTTAACGTCTCTTGGATCCCGGGGGAGATCCAGAGGATCGGGGGGGGAGTTTCCTGGCGGTCCGGAGGGCGATGGGGATGGGGATGGGGATGGCGGTCCGGAGGCAGGGGTTTTAGCGTGGGACGGAGGCGTTATTGTCAATGACATGGACATTGTCAATGACATGGACATTGTCAATGATAACATGGATGGGGGGCCAAACTCGATTGATGTGATGGATTTCTCGGAGGGAGATGCCCATGATTTATTGAGCGCGAGATTGTTTCAGACTCCTCGGCCGCCTGCCGGGGATGGGTACAGGAATACGAGCGGCAATAGGGAGGGGGGGGGCGTGGGCGGTAGGAGGGTACTCAGCGAGCCTGGGGTGACGGGAGGAGCTCTACCATCTTCCTCTGATGGTGATGGTGGCGTGAAAAATAAGATGAGATTGGCGGGGCGACTGCAGCAGTTCAAGGGGAGCCCGAGGGTCAACAATGCGAATCTTTACACCCCAAAGGGCACGCCGAAGAGTGGTAGTGGTGTTACTCCGAGAAGTGGGAGGAGTGCCGCGGCCAGGGGGGGGGCTACTCCTAGGAGTGATTGGTCCCCCCAGACGAACGCGAACGCGAACGCGAACTTAACGCCTCGCATCATCAACACCAGCAAGAAGGAGAAGCAGGCCCTTGGGGGTAAGGGGAAGAAGGACAGGATCAAGGAAGGCCAGAAGGAAAGGGAGAAGAAAGTAAAGGATCACCTCTTCCGAGGTAAGGCGGGGAGCTTGTCTGCGTCTGCGTCTGCGGGCCTCAAAGCCCCCAACCCCAAAGGTGGTACCTCCTCTGCCTCTGCCTCTGCCTCTGTCGGGTTCAGTATTGGACCTTCTTCTTCTCTTCCCTTTCCTCCCCCTCATTCCGGTTCCCGTCCGGCGCCCGCGGGGGACGAGCAGCTCAACCAAGAGCAGGAAGGGTCGCAGGGAGGGTCGCAGGGAGGAGACGACTACATCCCTTTCATCCCGTCGAACTTTTCTCGTACCCAGAATTTCCTGCATTACCTCTCCCGTCAACCCCGCTATGTGGATATATTCGCCCCGAACGCAAAGGCCAAGTTTCTCTACCTCAGGAGGAGGCCGGGAGGGGATGATAGCGCTTATAACCTCGAGATTGTCGGGCATAAAGAAATCAGTGAGGGCAGGGAGAGGCTCCGCGAGAGGGAGGAAGAGGAGAAGAAGGAGATTGAGCAGAACACCACCAGCTCTGGGCGCCGAAAACGGAAGGAGCAGGCATCCGGAGACACCGCCTCAAAAAAGAAGGGCAAGAACAGGAAGCTGAACCAGGCGCTGCCGGAGGAGACCATCGACAACCTCAAGCAAATTGCGAGCTACATCATCTTCAGCAAGCAGGGACTGACGTTCAATTCGTTCGACGGTGTGGAGACTACATTCACTACTCTCCAGGCATTCGAGCGCGAGTACAATATCTACTTGTCCATCGTGAGTATACCTTTCTTCAGCAAGTACCGCATCTGGAAGACATTCACGACTTGGAGGGACGAGGTGCGATTTAAGAGGAGGCAGAAGTGCATATCTGTTCTTTCTGAGGACCTCTTCTTCCTGCACCCAAAGCTCAGGGTGTCGCTTATGCGTCTCCGTAAGTTGTGCTATGAACTTTCCCTCCTTCGTCTCCACAATATCGACCCCGCGACGACGCAAACGATGGACAACTTCTGTACTACCCAGGCGATACAGAAGCAAAAGCTCCAGAAGCTCCTCTCGTCCTTCACCAACAAGGTGGTGAAGATCGTCCAAGAAACGTGCGGTACTAGCCTCACTATGTTTCTTCAGCAGTCTGGTTTTGACCATACGGCTGGAGGGTCTGACTCTGGTGGGTTGGGCGGCGGCAACACCAACACCGGCAAGCCGCCGGCCCTCGGTCAGATCACAGAGATCACTTTCACGGAGCGCGCGGCGATGCGTACCTTCTGTCGGAAGCTGTCGAAGTTCATCAGGCTTGCTGATTTCATCGTAGCTGGGAGCTACATATCCATCGCGATACACTCGACGCATGAACTACTGCAGCACATGGTGAGAGGGCAGGAGCTTGTGGATGAGGACGACGTCGGGGAGCTGCAGCCGCTCCTACCCGAGGTTGACGACGGCCTGGCGGAGGAGCTCAAACTGAAAAAGAATCAGATCAAACTACTCTCAGTGCCTCTCTTCGAGGTGGAGCTCGTCCTGGGTGGTGGTAACGGGAGGCTTGACTTTAGTCCAGACGAAAGGACCCTTAAGACGAAGTTGGAGAACATGATTTTCGACTCTCTTACCGTTGTCTCCTCTCCACTGAGACTTCTCACCCACCCGTCGTTCAAAATATACGTGGAACCGACTGTGGAGGAGAATGGACCAATTGGAGAGGGCATGGACCTCGAGAATATGCTCATGGAAGACGAGTACTTCCAAGACATGCTGGAGGATATTAACGAATGCACTGAGACCGCTTTTGACCGTGCCGCGACGTATTGTGACAGCTTCGACGACTTGATGATGATGTACAGCGACAACATAGACTTCCTCAATGAGACTACCATCGAGCACTTCAAGGAGAGCTCACTAGATGAGCTCAAGTCCCTTCTGGAAGAGTACAAGTCTCAGGACAAGCAATGCCAAAGAATTAAGCTGGCGGAGACGGTCGGGATGCTCGCGATCAATACCAAGAAGTTGGACGCCAAGCTGCGGCCGTCCCCGGCGTCTTGCCTGAAGCTTCTCCATTCCCTGCTACCCTCCATGTATACGGCCAAGAACGAGGAACTCCTCAAACAGATGACCTACGCCAATGAGAGAATCATACACAAGCCGGAAACTGTAGCGGAATTCACGGCCCTGACGACCTTCTTCAACAACCTTATGTCGCAGATCGAGCAGATAGAGGACGACTACCTTTTCCTTCGAGACCTGTACTCCCTAATGCAAGAATACAACATTCATCTGAACGACGAGACTCGCACACGCAGTTTCATGCTTTCTACCACACAGAACCAATTCAATTCTTCTGTCAACCTCGTGGAGGACATGCAGGAAGAGAATCAACAGCGTTTCAAGAACGCCCTACTTAAGCAGGTCCAGGCGTGGCAACCCCGGCTTGCAGAGGCTGTAACGGATGTCAACTCCCCTGTCACGGAAAACGTCGACATGGATGTTAACGATGTTATTAATTACCTCGAAGGCGTAGAGAAGTCCATGAAACGTCTTCAAGAAGAGGCGACCGAGTTCGACAAGCAGCAAGAGATTCTAAAGGTGAAATTCCTTGACGTCGATGAGATGGAAGATGCTGCCCGCTCACTTGCTCTCAAGCTCAAGCTCTGGCATGGTCTGGACGCTTGGTCCGCCCTCATTGAAGAGTACAGTTCGTTGCTCTTCTCCACCCTCGATATCGACGCCCTCAATGAGGAAATCAATAGCTTCTGGGTGAAGGCACTCTCGTGCGAGAAGGGCCTCCCCGATTCCCCGGTCGTGAAAAAGCTCAAGTCTCAGGTCCAGCAATTTCGGTCCACGATGCCTGTCATTTCGAATCTTCGCTGCAAGGAGCTAAAGCCCCGGCACTGGGACCAGATCCACACAGTGCTGGGCTTCCCAATCCACGAAACGTCCAACGTGACTTTCGGCAACCTCATCGACAGAAAGTCTCAGCTCGCTGCGGCCGCAATCGCTACGATTGCCACTCAAGCGGAGAACGAGGCAATTCTCTACAAAACCTTGAAGAAAATCCAGCAACTATGGGAACACGAGGCGTTCGAGGTCGCGAGCTACAAGGAGCTAAGGGATGTGTACATCCTCACCGAAATTGAAGAAGTGACCGCCAAGCTTGACGACTCCATGGTTTCCATCAACGGGATTCTAGGGTCGCCTTACGTTGGGGCTATTCGCGAGGATGTTGAGAGCTGGAAGGGAAAACTCATCACGCTCCAAGAGACCCTCGACGGGTGGCTTCAGTGCCAAAAGTCTTGGATCCATTTGGAATCTATCTTCTCGGCGCCAGACATACAGAAACAGCTCCCCGCCGAGGCGAAGGCGTTCCGCGCCGTTGATTTCATGTGGAAAGATCTGATGCGCCGTACGGCTGCCGATAGTAACTGCATCCGAGCGGGGACGGCCCCTAACCTTCGCGACACCTTCACCCAGCACAACGCTACCCTAGACAAGGTTCAGAAAGGCTTGGACGAGTATCTCGAGCTGAAACGGCGGACGTTTCCTCGTTTCTATTTCCTGGCGGACGCGGAGCTGCTGTCTCTCCTTTCTCGCGCGAGGGAGCCAACTGCCGTGCAGCCACACCTGCGCAAGATTTTCGACGCCATATATGAACTTGATTTCGGCGAGCAGAAGGTTGGGACCACGATACACGCTATGATATCGCAGGACCGCGAGCGCGTCGTCTTAGGACCCAACCTGAAAGCTAGGGGCTCGTTGGAAGACTGGCTTACACAGGTCGAGGATTCGATGAAAAAGACGCTCCACAAGCTCACCAAGACCGCATTGGTGGACCTCACCAAGGTGGGACCCAAGTCGGAAGACGGCAGGAGTCGCGCTGACTGGTGTCTCCAGCATCCCGCGCAGTGCGTCACTACCGTGGCGCAGATCATGTGGGCACGAGGCTGTGAAGAGGCCATTCAAAGTGACAAGCCCGACCAGATGAGCAGGTGGTACAACGTCAACATGGCCTACCTTGAGGAGTTGACGGATCTCATTCGATCGGACTTGTCTTCCATCGAGCGGAAGATTGCGGTTGCGCTCGTTACTGCGGACGTGCACGCAAGGGACATCGTCGAGACAATGATGCAGCAGTCGGTATTCGACATTTCGTCGTTCGTGTGGCAGGCTCAGCTTCGCTCTTACTTTTATAAGACCGGCGAAGCCGAAGATGTGTGCGTTAAGCAGTCTAGCTGCACCGTCGATTATGGCTACGAATACATTGGGCCTACAACGAGGCTGGTCATAACGCCGCTGACGGACCGCTGTTGGATGACCATAACGGGGGCCTTCGATTTGAAGCTGGGCGCCTCGCCGTCCGGCCCCGCCGGGACTGGTAAAACCGAGTCATCCAAGGACCTCGCAAAGGCCCTGGCGATACTCTGCGTCGTATTCAACTGCAGCGAGCACGTGGACTATAGCCTCATCGGACGAGTCTTTAGTGGGTTGTCTCAATGTGGTTGCTGGACCTGTCTCGATGAGTTCAACCGCATCAATGTTGAGGTCCTGTCTGTGATTGCTCAGCAGATCACAACGCTCCGCAACGGTCGCCTTGAAGGTGTGTCCAAGGTACACTTTGAGGGTCGGGAAATCGTGTTAAAAAACCATCACATAATTATCACCATGAACCCAAACTATGCAGGCCGAACGGCACTTCCGGACAATTTGAAGGTGTTCTTCAGGCCATGTTATATGATGATGCCTGACTACAGTCTGATAAGCGAGATTATCATGTACTCGGAGGGATTTGAGCACAGCAGCTTGCTTTGTAAGAAGGTCACGAGATTGTATAAAACCGCTAGTGAGATGCTCTCTCAGCAACCCCACTATGACTTTGGCATGCGAGCGGTGAAATCTGTTCTGATTATGGCCGGAAAAATTAAGCGCATGGATCCAGAAGCTCCTGAGGATGAGATACTGATCAAGGCCATGAATGGGGCCAACATCCCTAAATTGCTCGAGGCTGACTTCCCTTTGTACAAAGATTTAGTGCAAGACTTGTTCCCCGGAATTTCGCTCGGCTCGCCTCGACACGATGACGTTGCCCATATATTGCGAAAAGTTCTCAACTCATCCGACCTGCAGCACTCGCACGATCTGCAGGAGAAATCGGTGCAGCTGCGGCAGACGATGATCGTGAGGTTTGGGGTAGCGCTGGTCGGTCCTGCTGCTTGTGGGAAAAGTACGTTGAAAGACAGCCTTGCCGACTGCCTTCTTACTCTTCACAACGAAAATGCTAGTGAATATACTACCCCCGGAGAAGGCCCGCAGCCTGTGGTTGAAAGCGTCATCAATCCCAAGTGCCTATCGGTGGGAGAGCTTTACGGGAACTTTAACGAGGCGACGGACGAGTGGAAAGACGGAATAGCCGCACATCTGATTCGTTCTGCCACGCACCCGGAGCAAGAGCGTGAGTTCTACAACCAGTGGATAACCTTCGACGGACCTGTTGACCCCTTGTGGGTAGAGAATCTGAACACAGTATTGGATGATAATCGAATGCTGTGTCTGGCGAGTGGCGAACGCATCAAACTCCCCGCGGTGATGCACATGCTGTTCGAGGTCGATAATCTGAATTCTGCCTCGCCAGCTACCGTCTCCAGGCTAGGAGTCGTTTATGTGCCGTCTTCTATGACCCCGATTGATGCACTGTACGAGAGCTGGTGCAACAAGAATGTAAGTGCTCAGGCTGGGTTCAGTGAAGTCGAGCACGCTCGGCTGGGGGAGAACTTCCAGATTCTCGTTCATCCCACAGCCGATTTTTTGCGCTCAAGGTGCTCGGAGATAATTCCCACCAACGACATTGGCTGTGTTACGTCCCAATGCAAGATTCTGAAGACTCTCCTTGAAAAATATGGGAACGTATTTGACAAAAGGAAGACTCGCAAGCTCTCCGCCGGGGGAACGCATGAGATGGAGAACTTTATGAGCGATGGCATGAGGCACAGACTGGAGTTGCTCGACCAGTTCTTTTTGTATTCTCTAATTTGGGGATGGGGAGGGAACCTAAAGGGCGAAGACGTGGAAAGTTTCAACGTTTTCTTGCGAGATCTGCTCAGGGAGACTGGTCACGAGAGCGAAATGACTTTACCGGAGGGCGGAACGGTCTTCGATTACTTTTTGTGTGTTACTCCGCCTTTTGAGCCACTCAATTTCGTGGAGATTTTTCCGGGGGACGAACGGTACAACCTCGACGACGATGGCGCTGGGCTACTTTCGAAGGAGACCCCTAGCAAGGACGGCGGACATGACGGCGAAAACAATGATGATGGCCACGGCATATTCCAATCCAGCCTCAACGTGATGGCACGCGTAGCGCAAACGACGAGGGACATGCTGGGAGACAGTCGTGCGAAAAATCTTACGGCGCCTGGTAAAGCTAATAATAGGTCGGCGAATCCATTGTTCGTGTGGCGGGAGTGGAAAGCCGAGATACCTTCGTTCGTTTTCGACTCGAAGAAGGACTATTTTGACCTCGTAGTCCCGACCGCGGATACGGTCAAGTATGACTCGTTTCTCAAGATCATGGCGAATCAAAACCATCCCACCTTCTTCTCGGGAGAGAGCGGGTGCGGCAAGTCAGTGCTGGTGGAAGGGAGTCTAAAAGTGCTCAAGAAAGATATTGTGGGCGGCGGGCAGAAATGCATGCCCATCGCGCTTGCCTATAGTAGCCACACGAGCAGCTACTTTGCCCAACACACGCTGGAGAAGAAGTTGTTTAGGAAGAGAAAGAATCTATTGGGGGCGCCAGAGGGGAAGAGCCATGTAATTTTCGTGGAAGATGTCAATTTGCCGACCCCTGGGAGGTGGGGAGCGCAGCCGTGCATAGAGCTCATTCGCCAGCTGCTTGACAGGGGCGGTTTTTACGACCGTGACAAATTGTTTTGGGTGAATGTCGTGGATTGCTTTTTCGTGGCTGCTGCCGCGCCACCCGGTGGTGGTAGGCACACCCTCCCAATGCGGTTTACTCGCCACTTTAGTGTGGTCAACCTGAGCAGTCATTCAACGGAGACGATCAAGAGCATCTTCTCTTCAATTCTAGGGGGCTTCTTTGCCTCCTATCCTGAACAGGTTATCGGCACAATTTTGCCGATGATCAGTGCTACGGTGGAACTTTACAACAGCATCAGAAACAGCCTGCTTCCTACCCCGTCCCGGAGCCACTATGCCTTCAATATGAGGGATATTAGCAAGGTGTTCCAGGGGGTGTTGGGAGCTGACATGAGATCCGTGTCAACCAACGTCCAGGCGGTCAGGTTGTGGGTCCACGAGGTGACTCGTGTGTTCCACGACCGGCTGATCAACGAAGACGACAGGAGATGGTACTACGGCGAGTGTGCAGGGCTTGTTTTCAAGCACTTTCGCCTGGGCGGCAAAGGTTGGACCAAGGATGACTTGTTCTACCATGAAAGCGACAGCGACGAGGACTTCCTCGCCATGAAGAAGGGTCTCTTGGATCCAAATGCTCCCAAGACGCACAGCCGCGCAAAGCCACTAATTTGGGTAGATTTCTTGCACCCGGGAGTGGCCATTGAGGAGCGAGTCTATGAGGAGGCGAAAGGCTGGCAGAGCGTTGTAAATCTCTTGAGCGACTACCAGGAGGAGTACAACGCCGTAAACTCTCGTCAATTGAACTTGGTATTCTTCAATGATGCTGTCCGGCACGTTGTAAGGATATGTCGCGTTTTGAGCCAGCCGAGGGGCAGCTTGATGCTGATCGGAGTTGGTGGGAGTGGGCGGTCCTCACTGACCAGGCTCTGCTGCAGCATAATGGGATACGATATGGAAACCCCTGAGATGGTAAACAACTATGCACTGAGCAACTTCCAGGATGATTTGAAGCGGGTAATCGTCAAGACTGGGGTGGAAGGGAGGCCGACGGTATTTATGTTGAGCGACACGCAGGTCACCGATGAGATGTTTTTGGAGGACATCAACACCATTTTGATTAGCGGCGAGATTCCCAGCTTGTTCGATGACGAGGAGGACGCCGATATGATGATAAAGATGCGCGCCGTTGCTGCAGAGCTGAAAGTTGCCGACACTCCAGAGAATTGCCGCACTCTGTTCATCAGTCGTGTGAGGCACTTTCTGCACATATGTTTGTGCATGTCACCGGTCGGGGATAGCCTCAGGGTTCGGGTGCGAAATTTCCCGGCATTTGTAAGCTGCACGACCATTGATTGGTTTCCTGCCTGGCCTCAGTCCGCCTTAATGAGCGTCGCTGAGCGCTTCTTGAAGACCACAGACTTTGCGAACGAGTTCATGGAGTTTGACGTTAAGGAAATGTTGGAACAGGAGGAGGAGGTAGTGAGGGAGAAGAGGCTGGCCGAAGCCGGCAAGTTAACGAAGAGTCTGTGCCTGAGCTGTGTGGAGATTCACCAGAGTGTCCAAAGTAGCGCGGCTGACTTTTTGAAGAAGCACAACAGACTTTGCTACGCCACGCCGAAGTCTTACGTTGACATGCTCACGCTGTATCTGTCGATGCTGCGAGAACGGAGAGAATTCATTAACTCTCGCCTACAAAGTTTGAACAAGGGGGTGTACAAACTGGAGGAAACGAATGAAACTGTGCTGTCGTTGCAGAGAGAATTAAGTTTGATGCAGCCAGATCTTGAGAAGAAGGCCAAGGGGGCCACAGAGTTGTTGAAGGAGGTCGAGCTCGAGCAGAAGAAGGCCACAGAGGTGCAGTCCAGGGTTAGTCAAGACGAGGCGGATGTGACGCAGAGGCAGGGAGAGGTCAGTGCGCTGAGAGCGGATGCACAGAGAGACTTGGCGAGGGCAATGCCCGCCTATCAGAATGCGGTCAAGGCGCTGGAGAGCTTAGACAGAAACGACATTATAGAAATCCGGAGCTTTAAGAGCCCGCCCCTGGTTGTTCAGACTGTCATGGAGGCGGTTTGTATATTGCTGGGGGAGCAGCCGACTTGGGAGAGTGCCAAGAAGGTGCTGAACAGGCCGACGTACATGGAGGACCTCGCAAACTTTGACAAGGACAACATTTCGCCCAAGACCTTGGCTAAGATCAGCAAGTACATTGAGAACCCAGACATGGCCCCGGAGAACGTCAAGACCAAGAGTGTCGCGGCCGCTGGCATGTGCATGTGGGTGCACGCGATGAACGTCTATTCTCAGATCGCCAGCGAGGTCGCGCCGAAGCAGGAAAGGCTCAATAAGATGAATGATGAGTTGCAAAACGCCAATACGGATTTATTGAACAAGAGGAATCAGCTGACGGCAGTCATGGAGGAAGTCGCCCGTCTGCAGAAGAAGTGCGACGATACATTGACGGAGAAAAATCGACTGGCAGTTGAAGTTAACAGGTGCAGCCAGAGGCTTGTAAGGGCCGAGAAATTGAAGCACGCTCTCAAGGATGAACGGATAAGGTGGATCGAGACCGTCGCGACTTTGGAGGAGGAGCGCAAGTTTCTTGTGGGAGATGTATTCTTAGGGGCTGGGATAATTTCATATCATGGGCCGTTCAGCGGGGAATATCGCAACAAGCTGAAGTTCAAGTGGAAACAGATCGTCGGGGGAAGGAAAATTCCTTCTAGCGTCGAATACGACATTTGCAAGAATTTGGGTAGTGCGGTAGTGATTCGAGAGTGGCGGGTGTGTGGGTTGCCTAAGGATGACTTCAGCGCTGAGAACGGTGTGATTGCGACCAGGAGTGCCCGTTGGCCTTTGATGATCGATCCCCAGCACCAGGCCAATAACTGGATCAAGTCGATGGAGAGCAGGAACCGGCTGAATGTGGTCAGCGCGAGGAGCAACAAAATGCTCCCGGTTTTAGAGAGGAGCGTCAGTAATGGTACGCCACTGCTAATTGAGGATATCGGGGAGGTTTTAGACCCTGTTCTAGACAGCATTTTATATCGGAGGGTTTACCAGAGAGGCGGGAGGACCGTCATTAACGTGGGGGACAACGTCGTTGAGTGGGTACCCACGTTCAGACTGTACATGACGAGCAACTTAATAAACCCCAAATACCTACCCGACGTCTTCATACGTACAGCGGTGCTGAATTTCACCGTGACTTCGTATGGTTTGGAGGAACAGCTACTGGCAGAGGTGGTGAACATTGAGAACCCAGACGTGGAGAAGAAGTACAACAGTTTGATTGTTAGCATTGCCAAGGACAAAAATCAGCTGCATGCTATTGAAGATCAGATATTGCACGACTTGCACCACAGTGAGGGGCATCTGCTGGATAATGAGAAGCTTGTGAATGCCTTGAGCGAGAGCAAATCGATGAGCAAGATGGTGCTCGAGAGGCTGGCCGAGAGCGAGACCACCGAGAAAAATATATTGCGCAAGAGGGAGCAGTACAGGAGCATTGCCAAGAGGGGGAGCTTGATGTACTTTTTGGTGACCGATCTCGTGTACGTCGACCCGATGTACAGCTATAGCCTCGCGTACTTCAAGAAACTGTTTTGCCAAACAATCATGGAAACCCAAGTGTCCTCAAATTTGGAGACTCGTCTGAACCTCTTGGCCAACCGCACCACGGAGACAATTCATCGGTACGTTTCAAGGGGTCTTTTTAGCCGCCACCGACTGTTATTTTCGTTCTTACTCTGCAAGAGGTTGATGAGCATGGACCCTACAAAGCGCATCACGGACTCTGACTGGGAGCTGCTCGTCGACGGGTGCAAGGGCAAAAACTTGCGAGTCGAAGCTTCGCTGGAGAAGTGGCCGAACCCAGATAAGGACGGCAATGTGATCAAGGAGGAGGCGTGGAAATTTGTCTTGGGGGCTGAGAAAGGATACGAGCAGTTTGAAGGGCTGAGTGAGAGCATCAGTGGAAACTTTGTAGAGTGGGCCAAGTGGATGAAGGGAAAGAACCCTCACTTGAAGCGGCTCCCAGTCGGTGTTTTGGAAGATGTTGGTGGAGGGGGAGAAGAAAAAGTCGTCGATCAGGAGGAAGAGGAGGGAACTACAGTCGAGAAGAACTGGGAGAAGTCCCTCACACAATTCCAAAAGATCATCTTGGTCAAGTATTTGTGTCCCGAGTATGGGGTGAATGCTGTCCGAAAGTTTGTCACCGATAATCTGGGAAAGAACTACGCCGTGGAGAAGGGGACGGAAGGGGGGATGGAGTCTCTCTATGCGGATATGGATGCCTTCACTCCCTGTCTCTTCGTTTTGAGTCCCGGGAGCGATCCCATGAGCAGCTGGAGCAAACTGGCGAAAAAAGTGGGCGCGTACGACATGGCAAAGACAATCAGCTTGGGCCAGGGGCAAGGGCCCAGGGCGACGGCCATGATTGAGACGGCCAAGCGCATAGGCGTATGGGTCCTCCTGCAAAACTGCCACTTGGCAAAGAGCTGGATGTTGGAGTTGGAGAAAATCGTCAACTTGCTGGTGGAGCAGAAAGACGACGTCAGCAAAGGTTTCAGGCTATTCCTGACCTCCATGCCGGTGTCTTACTTTCCCGTCTCCGTCCTTCAAACTTGCATAAAGCAGACCACCGAACCCCCCTCGGGGATTCGGTCCAATATGCTTCGCGCCTTGGAACTTCACATCTCACCTTCGATGCTCTCCCCGGACTACCTGACGGCAAAGGCAGCAAAGGCAAATGCAAAAGGGGCAGCAGTCAATGGGGCAGCAGTCAATGGGGCAGCAGTCGGATCCGGGCTGGGGACCGAGTGGAAGAACCTTCTCTACTCGATCTGTATGTTCCATGCCGTGACGACGGAGCGGAGGAAATTCGGGAGCATCGGATTCAATGCTGTCTACGACTTCAGCGACAACGACCTGATGACGGCGGTGGATATTTTGAGGAGAATGCTGGAGGATTCACTGAAGGTGGGGAGCCGCAGCATGGTTGAAAGTAGGGGAAACATGGGAAACGGGAGAAACGGAGGAAACGGAGGAAACAGGGTCCCATTGGACAGCTTGAGATTCGTCACCGGACAAATCGTCTACGGAGGCAGAGTCACTGACGACTGGGATCGACGCTGCCTGATGAGCTTGATCAACAGTTTCTACAACAAGGATCTGCTGCCCGGAGCCGACTCGAAAGCGAACGCGAACACGAACGCGAAAGCGAACGCGAACGCGAACGCGAACGCGAACGCGACGAAAGCGGGGGACTCGAAAGCGAAAGCCGGCTCGAAAACGAAAGTCGCCTCGAAATTCTCATTTGTCTTGGACGGAAGGGAGGGAACTGCAGACATAGACCCCTCGAGGGGATTGCCTAATGAGGGCAGCGACTATGACGGGTGGAGGAAATTCATCCTGGATTTACCGGGGGGGGATCCCACCTCTCTGTTCGGAATGCATCCAAATGCTGACGTCATGTGCAGCAGGAACGAGACCGTTATGCTCTTCGACAATTTGCAGAGGGTGAAACACCATTGGGGGGCCGGGGGAGAGAAAACCATTTGCGTTGCCGGTGCCGGTGCCGGTGGCGTTGCTAGTGGTGTAACAACCTTGAGGAAACTCACGGCGACAGACACGCCCGGGGGGGCTGTGGCTATGGCCGCAAAGAAGATGCTCAGGGAAATCCCATCCGACCTACACGTCGGGAAAGCTCACGGAATTCACTCCAACTCTCAGGGCGGTTACGGGCGGGTACATAAAAATGCGCTCACCGTCGTGCTCTTCCAGGAAGTTGAAAAATTCAACAGGCTGTTGGGATTCTGCAGGGAAGGACTGGAGAACTTGCTCAGGGCCGTAGTGGGAGAAATAGCCATGAGCGAGGAACTTGACAAGATGTATCACAGCATCGACATGAAGCGCGTCCCCGACTCTTGGGGAACCATCGGGTTAGGCTTCCCGAGCCTCAAGGGACTTGGGAGCTGGTGCATTGATCTTGCCTCGAGGGTCGAATTCTTCGCTGAATGGCTCTACAACGGGAAGGTCAAGAGCTACCTGCTGGGAGCATTCTTCTTTCCCCAGGGATTCTTGACCGGAGTGCTTCAGAACTTCGCCAGGAAACACACCGTGGCCATCAACATCTTGGATTTCGCCTTTGATGTCGTCAAAGAAGTCCAACTCGACAAGGTTGGCTGGGTGGACGACGGGGTTTTGATTCATGGATTGTTCATGGAGTGTTGCAGGTGGGATGCCGAATTGGAGAGCGTGGGGGACGAAAGGCCCGGTCAGGTCGTCTGCGATTGCCCAATTATCCACCTCTTGCCAGACGAGGACCACGTGGTGGAGAACGACGTCTACGTGTGTCCACTTTACAAGACAAGCAAGAGACAAGGGACTCTAAGCACAAGTGGGATCAGCTCCAACTTTGTCCTCGCCGTTGAGCTTCCAACGAACATCGATGTTGACGTGTGGATTCTGAGGGGGGCGGCTCTTCTCTGTAGCTTGGATACTTAGTGATTACTAGCGTCGGGGAAGCTAAAGAGGGACGCAAGTGATGATTAAATATTGAATTATTATAACTGTGCGAATTGTATATTTTGCGGACTTAAAAAAAATGGTTTTGTTTTTTTACTGACGGAAGGGAGCGAGCGAGCGAGTGGAACCAAAGCCTCTGGAAACCTTGCCAAACCTTGCATCCCACCAAACCGACAACATAGTATAGTGATCTAGACATGTTGTAAATTTGTGTTCTAGCTTAGAAAAGCTTTAGAAAGCTTTAGAAATTGTGGCCGAAATTGTACAGGATAAAAAAAATTGAAAATTAGCTTACTTAAATACATTTTTGTAATACTTATTACTTTTTTAATATTCTTAAAGTCAATATTATAATTTTTATTCAAATAAACTTTCAAAAATTATTATATAATTTATATAATATATTTATTTTTAAAATATTTTTCAATTTTAATAATAAAATTTAAGATAAATTTTATTTATCTGTATATTTT